>Ga0209172_10002821_pt1 | contig 28950 bp, 25 predicted proteins | sample LarsenN4metaG_FD_184113 | JGI IMG/M metagenome (GOLD analysis project Ga0209172, IMG submission 184113) | Hot spring sediment bacterial and archeal communities from British Columbia, Canada, to study Microbial Dark Matter (Phase II) - Larsen... ... | reverse complement strand
AAGCGCTCGACCACGCGGGCGATGACGGCGCGGTCGGGCCGCGCCACGGCCGCGGCAGCCACGGGGGCGGCGGCCGGAGCTGTCACCGGGGGAGCAGCGGCGGCTGTCGGCCGCCAAGCAACCTCGGGCTGCACCCTCGAAGGCTCGACGGGGCGCACCTCGTAGCCCACCCGCTTGATGTTCATCAAGTGCTGCGGGCCGATGTTGTCGGAGGTGATGTTCCCGCCGAGCGCGCCGCAGCCCAGGGTCATGGCCGGGGCGAGCCGCGTCGAGTAGCCGATGGAGCCGTGCGGCGCCGGGCTGTTCACCACCACGCGGAAAGCGCGCACGCGCTGGGCGAACTCGCGGATGACGGCGTCGTTCTGCGAATGGATGACGATGGTGTGGCCCAGCCCGCCGAACTCAAGCAGGCGGTTGGCGAGCTCCGTCGCTTCCCGCGGATTGCGCACCGTGTAGAGTGCCAGGATGGGCGAAAGCTTTTCGGCCGAGAGCGGGGTGTCCCGGCCCACGCCGGTGAGCTCGGCCACCAGCACGCGGGTCGCGGGCGGCACCGAAAAGCCGGCCATCTCCGCAATCACCGGGGCGGGGCGACCGACCACTTTTGGATTCACCAAGAAAGTATCCTGGCGGATGACGAGCTTCCCCACCGCTTCGATCTCGGCCGGCTTCAGGAAGTAAGCGCCCTGCTCGCGCAGCTCCTGGACGACGGCGGAGCGGACGGACTCTTCGGCCAAGATGGCCTGCTCGGCCGAGCAGATGGTGCCGTAGTCGAAGGTCTTGCCGGTGAGGACGTCGGCGACCGCCTTGCGCACGTTGGCGGTGCGCTCGATGTAGGCGGGAACATTGCCGGGGCCGACGCCGTAGGCCGGCTTGCCCGAGCTGTAGGCGGCGCGCACGAGGCCCGTGCCGCCGGTGGCGAGGATCACGCCCACGCGCCGGTGGCGCATCAGCTCCTGCGTGGACGCGGTCGTCACCTGGGTGAGGCAGCCGATGATTCCTTCCGGCGCCCCCGCCTTGAGCGCCGCTTTGTACAGGACGTCCGCCGCGGCGCAGATGCACTTCTTGGCCGAGGGGTGCGGGCTCAACAGGACGGCATTGCGGGCCTTGAGCGAAATGAGAATCTTGTAGATGGCGGTCGAAGTGGGATTGGTGGAGGGAATGATGGCGGCGACGAGGCCCACCGGCTCGGCGATCTCCAGCACGCCGTTCTCCCGGTCGTCGCGCAGGATGCCCACCGTTTGCATCGGCCGGATGGCGCGGTAGACGTCTTCGGAGCAGAACTTGTTCTTCTTGATCTTGTCGGGGACGTTGCCGTAGCCGGTCTCTTCCACCGCCAGGCGGGCCAGGGGCTCGGCGGCGGCGGTGGCGGCGGCGGCCATGGCGTCGATGACCGCGTCAATCTGCGACTGGGAGAAACCGGCCCAGCGCTGCTGGGCGTCGACGGCGGCGCGCACTAGGTCGCGCACCTGCTGGACGGAGGCGAGGTCGGGGTCGCGCTCGGCCATGCCTGGCTACTCGCCGGTGCGGGGGCCGGCAGCCCGGCCGCCGCCGGGGAGGATCTTTTCCATGTCGGGATGCGGCCGGGGGATGACGTGGACACTCACCAGCTCGCCCAGGCGGCGGGCGGCGGCGGCTCCGGCGTCGGTGGCGGCTTTGACCGAGCCCACGTCCCCGCGCACCATCACCGTCACGTAGGCCGCGCCGATGTAGGTGTAGCCGATGAGGACGACGTTGGCCGCCTTGACCATGGCGTCGGCCGCCTCGATGGCCGCCACCAGGCCCCGGGTCTCGATCATCCCCAGCGCGTCATTGGCCATCGGCGACTCTCATAAGCAGCGAGAACGGTGCGTGCGGAATCCCCGGAGAACCCCAGGAAGCCGCCACGCTAGCACGAAGCCGGGTGCGGGTCAATGCGGAGCTTGCTGTACGGCGCCCCGTGTCATTCCGAGCCCTTGATTGCCGTGGCGGCGAGGAATCTCTTCGGTTGCATCATGCACAGAGAAGAGATTCCTCGGCCTGCGGCCTCGGAATGACAGAATAGTATGGGCGTGCGGTTCTTGTGCCCCCCCTTGTCATTCCGAGCGGAGCCCGCCCGGCGAATGCGCTTCTCCTCGGCGCCGCGGGCGGGGTCGAGGAATCTGCATTTGCCTTGCCTGGGTAGGGCGGCAGCTTGGCTGCCGCCGTGCGGTTCTTGCGGTTTTTGCGGATTTTGCGGATTTGGGGAGCGCGATTTTGAGGCCAAAAACGCGCTCCCGAAAATAAACATACGCAAAAACCGCAAAATCCGCAGAATCCTTAGACAAGCGCGGGGCGAGTGTGGCATGAGGGACGTGGAGGGTTTGTGTTGTGTGGTGCGAGAGTCACGGGCGTGAGGGGGGAGAATACGGGAAATCTCCCTCGGCAAAGCGGGAAGAATCAAGGAGATGCGTTACCCCCGGGGGGGTGCGGGAGAGTGAAGCGACTCAAAACAGGAGGGTTAAGAGGGGAGATTTGGCGGAAATCTCGCGGCGGCGCTCGGCCGCGCCGCGTTGTGGTTGCGCGAAGCCGAGAATTCGCGGCGAGCTACAGCAGGATGCCCATGTTGGCGGCGGCGATGTTGTTGCGGGAGGTGTTCTTCACGAGATACATGGCCTCGTCGGCCAGGCGGATCATCTCCGCCTTGGTGGTGGCGTCGACCGGGTAGGTGGCCAGGCCGATGCTGGGAGTGAGGTGGAGGTTCAGCCCCTCCTCGGCCATGAACTTTTTCTCGTTGACGCGCTCGTGCAGGCGCCGGGCGACGACGTTGGCGCTCTCCTTGCCCGTCTGCGGCAGCAGGATGACGAACTCGTCGCCGCCGTAGCGGAAGGCGTAGTCAATCAGGCGCAGGCTGCCGCGGATGAGATCGGCCATCTCCCGCAGCAGCTTGCTGCCCACCAGGTGGCCGTGGGTGTCGTTGACTTCCTTGAAGTGGTCGAGGTCGATGAAGATGAGGGAGAACTCGTACTGGTAGCGGTTGGAGCGGTAGATCTCGGTGTCGAGCACGAAGTTGAGGTGGCGGACGTTGTAGAGGTCGGTGCAGTCGTCGGTGATGGTCAACTCGTGGATGCGCTGCACGTGGATGGCGTTCTCCAGGGCGATGGCGGAGTAGTCGGCCATGGCCTGCAGCAGCGCCATGTCTTCCTGGTCGAACTCGCGCTTGCCCACCAGGTTGATGATCTCGATGACGCCCAGCACCCGCTCTTTGCCGCGGATGGGCACGCAGATGATGGAGTGGGTGCGCATCTTGGTCATGGCGTCCACCTGGCCGGAGAAGCGCGGGTCCTTGCTGACGTCGGGAACGATGCTGGCCACGCCCGACTGCGCCACCCAGCCGGCGATCCCCTGGCCCATCTTCAGCCGCACGTCCTTCAGCTTGGAGGCGGCCTCGCCGGTGGCGATCTGGAAATAGAGCTCGTTGGTCTTCTCGTCCACCAGCAGCAGCGACCAGGTGTCGGGGGCCAGCAGCTCCTGGACTTTCTCCATCACCGTCTTCAGCACCTGGTCGAGCTGGAGGGTGGAGGTGAGCGCCTTGGCCATGTCGTGCACCACGGCGTACTCCTCCATCTTGCGGCGCAGCTCGGTGATGCGGTCTTCCTGGAAGGCGCCGGCGCGCGCGGGCCGCTTGCCGCGACGCTGCTTGGCGACCGTCTTGGTCTTTCGTACCGCCATCGGTCTCTGCCTGGCTCTGCGGGCGTGCTCTCCGACGAGGATAGACGGCTTTCTTCCCTGAAACAGCGGCTTATTATACTGGGCGCGCGGCGGGGCGGGCAATATTTGATTTCCCCATTGACACTCCGCCGCGGCCAATCCTATCATCCCTGCATCCTGCCTCGCCTGCGGTGGGATTGCTCCATGGCGACTTTCGGCGAAAACCTCCGGCGCGAACGCGAGCTGCGCGGCGTCACCCTGCTGGAGCTCGCCAACTTCACCAAGATCAGCCTCCGCCACCTGCAGGCGCTCGAGGCCGACCGCTTTGACGAGCTCCCCGGCGGCGTCTTCAACCGCGGCTTTGTGCGCGGCGTGGCCCGCTACATGAAACTCGACGAGCACCACTGGGTGGGCGAGTTCGTGCGCGCCGCGGGAGAAGAGCCGGAAATCCTGGCGCGCTACGCCCCGCCCGGACCGCCGGTCGCCGCCGGCAGCCGGCGCGGCCTGTGGAGCCTCGCCCTGCTGCTCATCGTCTTCGGCGTGAGCGCCTACTTGATCCACGAGCTCCGCCTGCGCCGCGCCGCCGAAGCCTCGCCCGTCGCCCCGGCGGGGACCCTGGCCTCGCAGGCCGGGCCCGAAACCGCCGCGCCGCCGGCCCTGAAGCCGGTGACCGAAACCCGAGCGGCCCGCGCCCCCGAGCCGAGCGCGCCGGCCGCGGCCAGCGTCACGCCGGCGGACCTGCGCCTGCAAGTGGACGCGCTGGAAGAGGCCTGGGTCAGCATCAGCGTGGACGGCGAGCCGCTCTACAGCGGCGTGATGAAGCCCGGCGAAACCCGCAGCTTCCGCGCCTCGGGCAGCATCAGCCTCTCCACCGGCAACGCCAGCGCCGTCGTGCTGACGCTGAACGGAGAGACCCTGCCGCCGCTGGGCAATCCCGGCGAGCGCAAGAATTTGACCCTCACCGCACGGGACCTGAAACCGCCCACGCCGTAAGCAATGGCGTCCCCGCCGTCTCCGCACAAAGAAGAGCGCGCCATCCTGGAAGCCATCCGCCAGGGCAAGGCGCCCACCATCGTCAAGCGCCAGGCTTCGCGCGGCACGCTGCCGGTGGACGCCGAGGAGATGGTGGAAATCCTGGTCTTGCTGACCCACGACCCCGACCCCACTTGCAGCGGGATGGCCCGGCAGACGCTGGCCGGCTGGCCGGCGGAAAAGATCTCCGGGGCGCTGGCCCAGCCGGAAGCCTCGGCCGAGGCCCTGGCCTATTTCGCCGCACAGAAAGAGCTGCCTGACAGTCTCCTCAAGCTCATCGTCGAGCATCCCAATGCCGGCGATGAGGCTCTGGCGCCGCTCGTCCCGCGCTTGAGCCTGGAGCAGCTCCAGGCCGTTGCGGCCCACGACGCCCGCTTGCCGCTGCTGCCGCAGTTCGTCGCCGCTCTGCTTGCCCGCACCGACCTGCCCGCCGAGCTGCGCGGGCGCCTGGAGGCGCTCAAGGCAGAGCCGGAAGAGAAGGCCGTCGAGGGCGAAGAGCTGGCCGCCGCCCTGGCGCAAGAGGAAGAGGGGGAAGCCAAAGCCCCCGAAGAGAAGAAGCGCCAGCGCATCAGCCTGACGGTGAAAGTGGCGCGCATGTCGGTCTCCGAGCGCGTCCAGCTCGCCCTCAAGGGCACCAAGGACGAGCGGCTCATCCTCATCCGCGACCCGAGTAAGGTGGTCTACCGCGCCGTGCTGCAGTCGCCCAAGCTGACCGACGGCGAGGTCGAGAACTTCGCCACCATGAAGAACATCGCCGAGGAGGCGCTGCGCATCATCTCCGGCAGCCGCAAGTTCATGAAGAGCCTCATCGTCGTCCGCAACCTCATCAACAACCCGCGCACCCCCATCGACGTCTCCATCCCGCTCCTCAACCGCGTTCCCGACAACGAGCTGAAGTTCCTGGGCGGCAACCGCAACATCCCCGAGACCGTGCGCGCCATGGCCTTCAAGCTCTACAAGCAGCGCACCGAATCCCGCAAGGGCGGCGGCCACTAGCCGCGACCCGTGGCCCGCGACCCGCAGCCCGTGTAGCGGCGGGCCTGCCCTGAGCGGACGCGAAGGGCTTAGCCCGCCACACCGTGGAAGGGCACGACTTTAGTCGTGCCGAAAACCAGCGCAAAAGACAGGGGCTTTAGCCCCTGGGGAAATTCCTAGAGCAAGCTGGAGTCGAACGGTTCCGGCAGGAGCTTCTTCATCCGGCGCACGGCCGAGCGGCCCGCGACGTTGGCGAGGATGATTTCGATGTCGCCGCAGAACTCCCAGATGATTTGCCGGCAGGCGCCGCAGGGCGGGGTCAGGCGCTCCGTATCGGCCACGACCGCCAGGCGCTTGAAGGCGCGCTCGCCTGCGCTCACCGCCTTCCAGATGGCCACGCGCTCGGCGCAAACGGTCAGGCCGTAGCTCGCGCTCTCGACATTCGCGCCCGTGTAGATGCGGCCGCGCGCGGTCTCGACCGCCGCGCCCACCTGGAAGCCCGAAAACGGCGCGAAGGCCTTCTCGCGGGCCCGCCGTGCTTGGTTGATGAGCCGCCTCTGCGTCGCAGTCATTTCGCTGTCCGCGCCAGCTCGGGCACGAGCGCCCGCAGGAACTGGGTGAACTGCTTCCCCACGCGCTCGCCCGCTTCCAGGACTTCGTCGTGGCTGATCTTCTTGCCCGAGAGGCCAGCGGCCATGTTGGTGACGCAAGAGATGCCGAGCACGCGCAGGCCCATGTGGTTGGCGGCGATGACTTCGGGGACGGTCGACATTCCCACCACGTCCGCCCCCAGCCGCGCCAGCGCGCGGATTTCCGCCGGGGTTTCGTAGCTTGGCCCGTGCACGGCGGCGTAGACGCCTTCGAAGAGCCGCAGGCGCTGCTGGCGCGCCACCTTCTTCGCCAGGGCGATCAACTCCTTCGAGTAGGCCTCGGTCATGTCCGGGAAGCGCGGCCCGAAGCGCTCCTCGTTCGGCCCGAGCAGCGGGTTCGAGCCTTGCAGGTTGATGTGGTCGCGGATGAGGAGCAGCCCGCGGGCGCGCAGCCGGCGGTTGATGCCGCCGGCGGCGTTCGTCAGCACCAGCACGCGCGCGCCCAGCAGCCCCAGCACGCGAATGGGAAAGACGACCTGCTGGAGCGTGTAGCCCTCGTAGAAGTGCGCGCGGCCCTGCATCACCGCCACCGGGACGCCGCCGCAGCGCCCGACCACCAGCCGCCCGGCGTGTCCCGCCGCCGTCGAAACCGGGAAGTGCGGAATCTCACGGTACGGGATGGCGGTGGCATCTTCCAGTCCTTCGGCGAAAGCTCCGAGCCCCGAGCCCAGCACCAGTCCGACGCGCGGCTCGAGTGGCGCGCGCCCGCGGATGAACCGCGCCGCCTCCTGCGCTTTCTCGTACTCCCCTACCCGTGGGGCATTCACCGCGAGGCCTCGTCAAGATTGAATGATAGAACTAGGAATATAGCCGCCAAGAACACACAAACCACAAGCCAGACGTGCAAACGACCCTCTGGATAGAGGTGCCGATACGTGCGCCACAGCTTGATCAGCGGCCGGTGTAACGGACCGAAAGATATCTGTTCATTGCCAGGAAGACGCTGATTGCTCTTCTCGACCATGGCCCATAAGACTACATTCCCTGCTCCAATGAAGAGTATCCCCACGAGAAGGGCCAAGAGCGCATCCGCGGGCATGTCCAACGGTGATTCGCGTATGACGAGAAATACAGCTTCGTTAAGCATTTGCAGAAGGCTTTTTACCCCAAAGGCATCATAGCAGAATGCCGGCAATCGTTTTTCTCTTGTCATTCCGACCCCGCCCATTCTCTTCTTTGGTGGCACAGGCCTCCCTGCCCCGAGCGGAGCCGAGGGGTGGCCTGTGGACAGCGTGAACACCGGCGAGACGCCGGTGCCACCAGTGTAAAAATGGGCGGGCGAGGAATCTCTTTCCTTGGCTGCCGCCCACAGGTTCGCCGTCATAGCAAGATGCCGGCGATGGAAGCCGACATGAAGTTGGCCATCGTGCCGGCGAGCATGGCGCGGAAGCCGAGCCGCGCCAGGTCGCCGCGCCGCTCCGGGGCCAGGGCGCCGATGCCGCCGATCTGGATGCCGATGGAGCTGAAGTTGGCGAAGCCGCACAGCGCAAAGGTCGAGATGGTAATGGCGCGCGAGCTCAAGCTTCCCGCCTGAATCATTTCGCCCAACTGCCCGAAGGCGATGAACTCGTTCGTCACCATGCGCAGGCCGAGGAGGTTCCCGACCGTGGTGGCTTCGCTCCAGGGCACGCCCAGCAGCCACGCCACCGGGCTGAACACCCAGCCGAGGATCTGCTCGAGGTTGGCCGGGAAGTAGGAGAACCCGAGCCAGGCCAGGGTGTCGTGCGCCCCGCCCAACACCCAGTTGACGAAAGCAATCAGCGCCAGAAACGCTATTAGCATCGCCGCCACGTTCAGCGCCAGATACAACCCGTCGGTCGTGCCGCGCGCCGCCGCCCCCAGCACGTTCGGGTCGGGCCGCTCGATTTCGACCTTGACCACGCCGGCGGTCTGCGGCTTCCCGGTCTCGGGGATGAACATCTTGGCGAGGAGAATCGTGCCGGGCGCGGTCATCACCACCGCGGTCAGCAGGTGCCGGGCCTCGGCCCCGAAGGCGATGTAGGCGGCCATCACCCCGCCAGCGATGTGGGCGAAGCCCGAGGTCATCACCGTCATCAGCTCGGACTCGGTGAGCTTGTTCAAGTACGGCCGGATGGTGAGCGGCGTTTCCGTCTGGCCCATGCCGAAGACGCTCGCCGCCACCACCAGCGACTCGGCCCCGCTCGCCGCCATCAGCCGCGTCATCAGCCAGGCGAAGCCGCGGATGATCTGCTGCATCACGCCGTAGTGGTAGAGGATGGCGAAGAAGGCGGCCACAAAGATGATCGTCGGCAGGACGACGAAGGCGAAGACGCTGCCGTAGCTGGTCGAGAAGGCGCTGTCGGGCACGCCCAATTGCCCGAAGATGAACCGCGACCCCTCCCAGGAGAGGTGCAGGAAGCGCGTCACGACGGCGCCCAGCGTGGCGAAGAGCGCCCGGCCCGTGTCCGTGCGCAGCACGAACAGCGCGAACACGAATTGCAGCGCCAGGCCCACCGCCACCGTCTTCAGCCGGATGGCGCGGCGGTTGGCCGAAAACAAGTAGGCGAGGGCCAGCATCGTCGCCAGCCCGGCGAACCCCATCAGGCGCTCCATAGGTTTCCTCCGGAATCAGGCCAAGGTGTCGAGAATCAGCGAAGCCGGCGGCGGCGGAGCCGAGGCCAGCGTAAAGGCCCCCTCAAGGCGGCCTTGCGCTTCCGCCAGCATTCCGTCGTCGTTGAAACAAAGAGTCGCGAGCGGCTCCTTCGGCTCCACCCGGTCGCCGACTTGCTTATGGACGATGAGCCCGACGGCCGGATCAATCGCATCTTCGACCCGCGCGCGGCCCGCGCCCAGCGCCATCGCCGCCCGGCCGAGGCTCTCGGCGTCCATCTGGGCGAGATAGCCACCGCCGGGGGCGAGGAAATCTTTCCGCTGGCGCGCCTCCGGGAGCCGCCCGGGGTCGTCCACCACGCGCGGGTCGCCGCCCTGGCGGGCGATGATCTCCTGGAACTTCTTCGCCGCTGCCCCGTTGTGAATCAACTCGTCGAAGCGTTTCCGTGTTTCTTCCACCTTGGCGGCTGCACCGCCGAGCACGAGCATCCAGGCAGTGAGCTCGCGGCAGAGCGCGCGGAAATCCTCCGGGCCGCCGCCTTTCAAGGTCTCGACCGCCTCCGCCACCTCGAGCGCGTTGCCAACGGCGCGGCCGAGCGGCTGGTCCATGTTGGTGAGCAAGGCTACCACGCGCTTCCCCATGCGCGTGCCGATGGCGCGCATCGACTCGGCCAGCTGGCGCGCGCTCGCCTGGCTTTTCATGAACGCCCCCGAGCCGACCTTGACGTCGAGCACGAGCGCGTCGATCCCCTCGGCCAGCTTCTTGCTCAAGATGGAGGCGGTGATGAGCGGAATGCTTTCGACGGTGGCGGTGACGTCGCGCAAGGCGTAGAGCTTGCGGTCGGCCGGCGCGATTTCCGCCGTCTGCCCGATGAGCGCGCAGCCGACTTCCCCAAGCGCCCGGCGGAAATCCGGCAACGACAGGCGCACGTTGAAGCCGGGGATGGCCTCGAGCTTGTCGAGCGTCCCGCCGGTGTGGCCGAGACCGCGGCCGGAAATCATGGGGACGACGACGCCGGCCGCCGCCGCCACCGGCGCCACCACGAGCGAGGTCTTGTCGCCCACGCCGCCGGTCGAGTGTTTGTCCACCTTCTTGCCCGGCAGGGCGGACAGGTCGAGCGTCTCGCCCGAGCGCAGCATGGCCTCGGTCAGGTCGGCGGTTTCCTCGGGCGTCATGCCGCGCCAGTAGACAGCCATCAGCCAGGCGGACATCTGGTAGTCGGGAACGGCGCCGCGGGTGTGTTCGCCGATGAGGAAGAAGATTTCTTCGCGGGTGAGCGCGCCGGCGTCGCGTTTCTTGCGGATCAGCTCTTCGGCGCGCATCCGGTGCCGGCCGGGTCAGGCGGGCCGGGCGTCGGCCTGCAAATGGAGCACGGGAATCTCCGCCGGGCAGCGCAGGCGGAAGGGAAACACCACGGTGCCGATGCCGCGGCTGATGTAGAGCTGCGTGCCGCCCACCTGCTCCCAGCCGTGGCGGAAGCGCCGAGGCACGCGCAGGCGCATGGCGGAGCGCAGCCGGGGGGCGTCCATTTGGCCGCCGTGGGTGTGGCCGGAAAGGACCAGGTCGACCCCGCAGGCGGCCGCGCCCGGGAGCACCGCCGGGTTGTGGCAGAGGAGAACCGTGGCGGTGTCGGCGATGGCCCCCTGCAAGGCCAGGCGGAGGTTGTCCTGGCCGTAGCCGAGGTCGTCCACGCCGGCGACCACGAGGCTCGAGCCGTTGCGATGCAGGCGGACGTGGCGGTTGCGCAGCACCTCGACGCCGTGGGTTTCCAGGGCGGCGGTGACAGCGTCGGCGCCGACGCGGTGGTCGTGGTTGCCGAGCACGGCGTAGCAGCCCAGCCGCGCCCGCAGCCGGCCCAGGGCGCGCGCCATGGGCGCGACGTACTTGCGGGAGCTGGTGACGAAGTCGCCGGTGAGCGCCACCAGGTCCGGCTCCAGGCGGTTCGCCAGCTCGACGGCCCGTTCCACTTCTTCGAGCTGCGTGTAGAGTCCGTGGTGGATGTCGCTCAACTGCACCAGGCGCAGGCCGGAGAAATCAGCCGCCAGCCGCGGAAGGTGGATGGCCTGGTGAGTGACGTGGAGCTGGGGGCGACGACGCTCGCGACGTTGGCGTAGGCGTATCACAGGCGCTGCGCAATCAGGGGTGCGGAATCGGGCCGACTCTACCACCGCCCGTCCCCCGTGTAAAGCCGCTTAGCGCGGCGGGGCTTGCGCCGCCAGCTCGGCGAAGACCTGTTGCAGCTCGGGATGGATGCGGCCGTTGGAGGCGGCGATCTCTTTTCCGCCCAGGTGAAACGGCATCCCTTTGAAGTCGGTCACCACGCCGCCCGCCTCCCGCACCAGCAGGATGCCGGCCCCCACGTCCCACGATTGCAGATTGAACTCCCAGAAGCCGTCGAAGCGCCCGGCGGCGACGGAGCAGAGGTCGAGCGCGGCCGAGCCGTCGCGCCGCACGCCGTGCGAGAGCAGGGTGAAGCGGTAGTAGTAATGGATGTTCGGCGACTCGTGGCGCTTGCGGGTGGGGAAGCCGGTGGCGAGCAGGCTTTCGGTGAGCCGCTCGGTGGCGCTGACGCGGATTCGCTTCTGGTTGAGCCAGGCGCCTTCGCCGGCGGCGGCGTGAAAAGTTTCGCCGCGCACCGGGTCGTGAACGACGCCGGCGAGAATCTCCTCCCCGCGCACCAGCGCCAGCGAGACCGCGAAGCAGGGGTAGCGGTGGGCGAAGTTGGTGGTGCCGTCGAGCGGGTCGACGTACCAGCAGTAGTCGGACTCGCTTTCCCGCCGCGTCCCTTCCTCGCCCACAATGGCGTGCTGGGGAAAATAAGTCCCCAGGCGCTCGACGATGAAAGCCTCCGAGCGGCGGTCGGCGGCGGTCACCAGGTCCACCCCGCCCTTGTACTCGTGCTGGCGGGGCTTCTGGAACTCGTCGAGCAGCAGCGCCCCGGCCTGCCGGGCGGTCTCGACGGCGACCTCAACGTAGCGGTTCGTCACCGGCGCGCCTCGGCGTAATAGCCCTTGCGGTGGCGCACCACGACGTCCGCGCCCTCGACCCGCACTTCGATGATCCGCAGGCGCGCGCGCCATTCCGGCGGCGCGGGCTCGTAGCCCAGCAGGTACTGGGTGCGCAGGAGTTCGCTCAGCTCGTCGAAGAAGCGGTCCATTTCCGCCGCCCGAGCCGGGAAGAAGACCCGGCCGCCGGTCATCTCGGCGAAATTGATGAGCACGTGCTCGCCGCGGACGCTGCGGCCGCTCTCGCCGGGAATGGGCCGGACGATGAGGGCAAAGATGGTGGCCTCGGCCTCCTGGGCGGCGCGCAGGGCGTCGTGGTAGGTTTTTTCGCTGGTGGTGTCGGTGCCGTCGGTGACGAGCACGAGCACGCGCCGGCCCTCGCGCTCCTTGAGCTTGGCGGCGGCTTCGACCACGGTGTCGTAGAGGGCCGTGCCCGCGCGCGGCTTGATAAGCGCCAGGCCGGCTTCGAGCTTCCGGGCGTCGTTCGAAAAGTCCACCCGGGCGCGCGCCCCGCCGGAGAACTCGTAGAGGGCCGCCGCGTCCTGCGGGCGCAGCACGCGCTGGATGAAGCGGGTGATGGCCAGCTTCTCCCGCGCGAGCTCGCTGGCCGTGCTTAGGCTCGCGTCCACCATCAGGACGAGCTGCAGCGGCTGCCCGGTCTTTCTCTCGAAAACCTTCAGCGGGCGCAGGGCGCCGTCTTCGTAGACCTGGAAGGCCTCCTGCTCGAGGTCGGTGACCGGCCGGCCGTCGGGCGTGGTGACGCTGGCGGCCACCATCACCAGCCCGACCTGCACGCGGTAGCGGTAGCTGTCCTCCGGCGGCGGCGGCTGCTGCGCCGCTGCGATCATTGCCACGAGGAGGAATAGGAACAGCCCGGGAAGAGCTCGGACTGGACGCGAACGATTCACGACGGGCGGCGCGGGAAGGCAATCTCGGCCGCGGGCCGCTCGCCTTCCGCCCAGACGGCGCCGTCGGCGAAGTATTCCTTCTTCCAGATGGGCACGACGCGCTTCAGGCGCTCGATGGCGTGGCGGCAGGCCTCGAAGGCGTGGTCGCGGTGGGCGGCGCTGACGGCGATGAGCACGCTGGTCTCGCCGATGTGGAGCCGGCCGAGGCGATGGACGAGAGCGACGCGGTCGACCCTCCAGCGGGCGCGGAGCTCGGCCGCGATCTCCTCCATCTGGCGCAGGGCCATGGGCTCGTAGGCTTCGTAGTCGAGGTAGAGCGTCTGGCGGCCGCCGGAGTGGTCGCGCACGATGCCGTCGAAGACAACCACGGCGCCGTCGGCGGGCGCCTTCACGCCCGCGAGGATTTCCTGCGCGACGATGGGCGCGCGCGTCAGTTCCACGCGGTCGCTGGCGCCGCCGCTCACCGGCGGGAGGAAGGCCACCTCGTCGCCGCCGCGCAGGCGCGCCCCGCTCTCGGCGTATTCCTGGTTCACGGCCACAGCCAGGCTCGGGCGGAACTGCTCCCAGCGGGGAAAGCGCTTCCGGTAGTGCGCCACGAGGTCGTCCACCGACGCGCCCTCGGGCAGCTCCACGCGGTCTTCGGCCGCGCCGACCACGTCCTTCAATTGTCCGAAGAAAAGAACCTTGACCTGCATCCTGCTCCCCGCGCGAACGTCCAGCTTAGCACCGCCCCCGGCACGGGGCAATCGCGCTCCGGTGCTACAATCCTTTCGATGCAATGAAGACGATTCTCGTCGTGGGCCGCGACTGGAAGTTCCGCGCCCTGCTGCGCGCGCAGTTGCTTGAAGAGGGCTACGCTGCGCTGGGATTCGAGACCCTGGAAGAGGCCGCGGCGCAGCTCGTTTTCGACAGGAAGCCGGCGGCGCTGGTCTTCGACACGACGGACGCTTTGCCCGGGAGCTTCCAGGCGCAGTTGACCGCCCTGGCCGAGCGCCTGCCGGTGCTGATCGCGACCGCGGCCGACGAGTCGCTCGACGCCGGGCGCGCGCGACTGCTGCGGCGGCCGCTGCGGATCGAAGACGTGATGGCAGAGTTGAGAGCGTTGCTGATAGACTAGTGCCGTTCCAACTATCAGGGGCTAGCTCCCCGATTGAATAAGAGGAATTCCGAGTGCTTGGAGCCAGAGCGGTTTTTGGGCGAAACAGGTTGGAACGGCACTAGCGGGCTTCGCGACTCGATGGAGCCCCCCAAACCCAACGACACCATCCTCCCGGAAGGCGTCGTCCCCCCGCCGTCGTTGCCGCCCGGCTGGGCCCAGCGGCTGGCGGCGCCGCGCACCGGGCCGCTGCGCTCGCTGCGCCACCGCAACTACCGGCTGTTCTGGACGGGCAATTTCCTGTCGAACGTCGGCACCTGGATGCACCAGGTGGCGCTGGGCTGGCTGGTCTTGCAGATGACCAACTCGCCCTTCCTGCTGGGCCTGGTGGGCTTCACACAGTTCGCCCCGGCGCTGCTGTTTTCGCTCCCCGGCGGCGTCATCGCCGACCGGGTGAACCGCCGGCGGTGGCTGCTGGCGACACACGGGACGATGCTGGTGCTGGCGCTCATCCTGGCGCTCTCGATAAGCTTCGCGGTCATCACTTACACGGAGATTCTCATCATCGCTTTCCTGCTGGGGACGGCGAGCGCGGTCAACGCCCCCGCCTACCAGGCCATGGTGCGCGACCTCTCCAGCCGCGAGGACGTGCTGAACGCCATCGCCATGAACTCCATCCAGTTCAACCTCTCGCGCTTCATCGGGCCGACGATTGCGGGCATCCTGGTCAGCACGGTGGGGCTGGCGATCTGCTTCTACGCCAACGCCGCCAGTTTCCTGGCGCCGCTGGTGGCGCTCTCCCTGCTTCACTGGCAGGGCGAGCTGCACGCCGCCTCCGGCTCGGCCGCCGAGCGGATGGCCGAAGGCTTCCGCTACCTGCGCGGCCACAAGCAGATTCTCCTGCTCGTCGGCATCGTGGCCATGGTCAGCCTCTTCGGGCTGCCGTACCTCATCTTCCTGCCGGTGTTCGCCCGCGACATCCTCGAGGTGGGCGCGCGCGGACTGGGCTACATGACCTCGGCGAGCGGCGGCGGAGCGCTGGTGGGGGCGCTGGTGCTCGCCACCTGGCCGCACGAGCGCCGGCGCGGCCCGCTGGTGCTGGCGGGGACGCTCGGGGTGTTCAGCGGGGTGCTGCTGGTGGCGCTGTCGCGGAACTTCCACCTGACCTTGCTGGCGCTGGTGGTGACGGGGGCGGCGGTGGTGTGCTCGGTGGCCACGGTGAACAGCCTCATTCAAACGCTCGTGCCCGACAACGTCCGCGGGCGCGTCTTGAGCTGGCACACGATGGCCTACTTCGGCTTCGCGCCTCTGGGGAGCCTGCTGGTGGGCTGGCTGGCGAATACCTGGGGGACGCCGGCGGCGCTCGCCCTGGCGGCGACCGGGCCGCTGGTGGTGACGGCGGGGCTGCTCCTGGGCGTGCCCTGGCTGCGGCACTTGCAATAAGAGACAGAAAATAGAGAATAGAAACCAGAAAATGGGGGACGCGGATATGGAAGAGACCAAAGCGACCCACGAAAAGCCGGAGCGGCCAGCCTCCACTATGCCACTCGTCCACCGCGTCTGCGAGGGCTGCAACAACATGTTCACCGCGCCCGCCGACTCCCCCGACCGCCGCTGCCCCAACTGCCGGAAAGAATAGTTGATTGGTTGAATGGTTTATTGATTGGCTGGGCGCGTTCTTGCCCGGCCAACCTTCAACGCGGTAGCGCAGGTTGCCCGGACCCGGCGGGGACGGGCTACCTGCGGTTCTTCCCTGCGGTTCCGTGCGCCCGCCGAGAACAAGCCGCGGGTAGGCTTCGCCAACCCGCGCTACCAGACTTGCCTGTGAGCAAAAAGAGCGCAGGCTGGTCGTTGACTTGCCTCCCGGCGTCGCGTAGCATAAGAAGAGGAACACGCAGGAGCGTGCCGCATGGCTCCTGACAAAGACAGCCGGTTCTGCCCGCGGGCCCACCTCACGCGACCTTTGCTCGCCGAGTACCACCATGCCTTTCCCCTCCCCCTCCGCGACCTTAGCCTGACGGGCGCGTTTCTCGGGGAAGAACTGCCCCTGCACGCGGGGCAAGAGCTTCATCTGACCATCTGGCTAAGCGAGACGGAGGCCATCGAGGTCGAGGCGGTGGTGCGCCGCGCCCTTAAGGGCGCCGGACTGGGAGTCGAGTTTGTGGCGATGAGCCACGCCGACTCCCTCCGCTTGCAGGAGTATTTCCGCGCCGCCCGGGCGCTCGAGAAGTAAGCCGCCTGAACGTCCCAGCTGAATCCTCTCCCTCACCACACTGGAAGGAAAAAGGGTAGACAGGAATGTCTGCCCCACTGGCTCGGTTGGTGATGGGCGGTACGTGGACAGACCGCTCGACTCCGCTCCCTTCGACTTCGCTCAGGGTCTCCGCTACGCTCCGACAGGGCAAGCAGGAATGTCTGTCCTACCAAAGGATTCCCGGTGGCGCAGACACTCTTGTCTGCGCTTGGAGGGGTCAATGAACCTTGAGGGCCATCACCCGCCTGCGCCAAGGCTTCGGCGGGCGAGTGAGGAGTACGCGCAGGCGTGCTCGTACGCTGGCAGGAGGCGCAGGTTAGCGCACCTTCAGCGCCATCATCACCTTGTCGTCGAAGTGGGAGCCGCCGCGCTCGAAGGCGGTGACCTCGGCGACGATGGCCTCGACGATGTCCTGGGCGGGCTTCTGCCGGTGGGCGCGAGCGGCCGCGACCATGCGCTCGGTTTCGAACTGGTCGCCGGCGGCGTTGGCGGCCTCGGTGATGCCGTCGGTGCAGGCCAGGATGACGTCGCCCGGCTCGAGCTTGGCATAGCCGCGCTGGTAGCGCTGCCCGGGAAACAGCCCGAGCACCATCCCGCCTTCCTTCAGGTGCTCCGGTTCGCCCTGCGTCCGCACCACGACGGGCGGGACGTGCCCGGCGTTGATGTAGTGCAGGCCGCGCCCGGCCAAATCCACCAGGCCGACGAAAAAGGTCATGAACTTCTTCGAGCGGGCGCTGTGCACCAGGCTCTCGTTCAGGGTGTAGACGATGCCTTCGAGCGAGTGCAGGTGCATGGAGACGGCGTGGAGCGTGGCCTGGAGGTTCGACATGATCATGGCGGCGCCCACACCCTTGCCCTCGACGTCGGCCACCACAAACAGAAAGGTATTGGGGCTGGGGGTGAGGAAGTCGTAGTAGTCGCCGCCCACCTCCAGCGAGCTTTCGTAGCGGACGGCGACGTCGAAGGCGTCGAGCTCGGGGGGCTTGTCGGGGATGAGCCCGCGCTGGATGCTGCGGGCCAGCGTCAGCTCCCGCTCCATCCGCTGCCGCTCCAGCGACTCGCGGTGCAGCCGGGCGTTCTCCAGGGCGATGGCGGAGTGGACGGACAGGCTCTGGAGGAAGTCGACGTCCTCGGCGTCGAAGTTGGCGTCGCGCTTGTTCAGCAGCTGCAGGACGCCCACGGTCTTGTCGTCGCGGTCTTTGACCGGCAGGCAGAGGAGGCTGCGGGTGCGGTAGCCGAAGCGCTGGTCGAAGTCGCGGTCGAAGCGCGCGTCGGTGTAGGCGTCGGCCAGGTTCACCACTTCGCCCGTCTCGGCCACCGACCCGGCGATGCCCTTCCCCATGGGCAGGCGGATTTCCTTCTGCTCCAGGCCGTGGGCGAGCAGCGACCAGATCTCCTTCCGCTCGTGGTCGACCAGGAAGAGGCTGCCGCGGTCGGCCCCGGTGTTTTCCCGGGCCATTTTAAGGATCAAGCCGAGCAGCTCGGGCAGGTCGAGGGTGGAGTTCAGGATCTTGCTGGCCTCGACCAGGAAGTTCAGCCGGGCAAGCTGGCGCGCCTGCTGGGCCAGCGCCTCGCGGGCTTCGGCGAGGGTGGCCGGCGCGGGGGCGCCGGCGGCGGTGGCCACCGGATTGTCGTTACCTTTTGCCTTCATAGCGCAGAACGAGCAGAGTCATATCATCACCGGGGGGAGTTCCTCTAGCGAATTCTCGGACGTCGCCCAGGATGGCGTCGGCCAACTCTTCGGCGGCGTTGGCGCGAAAACCCTGCACCGCCTTCACCAGCCGTTCCAACCCGTAGAACTCGCCCGCGGGGTTGGCGGAATCGAGAAAGCCGTCGGTGTAGAGGACCAGGGTGTCGCCGGGCTTGAAGGCGAGCGAGCGCGCCGGGTAGTCGTCCTCTTCGAAGAGCCCGAGGGGGAAGCTTTCGGCCTTGAGCGGAGTCACCTCTCCGGTCGCCGGCACCCACAGCGCCGGCACGTGCCCGGCGTTGACGTAGTCGAACCCGCCCCCCGGCTCCAGCACCCCGCAGAAGAAGGTGGCGAACTTCTTCACCCCGACGTGCCGGCAGAGGTAGCGGTTGAGCTGGCGGGCGACGGCGGAGGCCGACTGGCCCAGCTCCACCATGGCCGCCAGCGCCCCCTGCAAGGTGGAGGTCAGCAGCGCCGCCGAAATCCCCTTGCCGCAGACGTCGGCCACCACGAAGGCGTAGCGCTCCCCGGGCACCTCGATGAGGTCGTAGTAATCGCCGCCCACCTGCTGCGAGGGGATGTTGATGCCGGCGACCTGGAAAGTGTCGTAGGGGCGGAAGCGCTTGGGGAGCAGGGCCTGCTGGATGTCGCGGGCGATGACCAGCTCCTGGTCGAGACGCTCTTTGTCGCGGGCGGCGGTGAAGAGCCGGGCGTTCTCGATGACGCCGGCGGCGTCGAGGGCGAGCGAGCGCAGCACCTGCTTGTCGGTGTCGGAAAACGCCTGGCTGGTGAGGCGGCTGTCGAGGTAGATGGCGCCCAGGGCTTCGGGGGCGAAGCCGGTCACGGTGCTTTCGAGCGACCCCACCGTGGGCAGGCGCCGCAAGGCCAGACCGATGATAGTGCGCAGCTCGGCGGCGACAACGCTGGCCCGCTGCCCCACGCGCTCGTCGGCCAGGGTGTTGGTGACGAGGATGTCCTGGCTGCCCTGGACCACCTCGCGGACGACGCTCATGCTCCCCTGGAAGTCGGCGGGGCCGAGCGGGCGCTTCTGCTTGTCGCGGCCGACGCGCAGGGCGAGCTCGCCCTGGGGGTCGCGCAGGAAGATGAAGCCGCGCTCGGTGCCGGTCACCTTCAGGCAGGCGTCCACCACCGTGTTCAAGACCTCGTCCAGGGTGAGCCCGGCCTGGAGCGAGCGGCCGACCTCGAGCAGCAGGTTCAGGCTGCGCAGCTCGGTCGAGGTGGTGCCGGCGGAGGTGGCGGCGGGGGTCTCCACCCGCTGCAGGAGCGTCGCCAGCGACTGCTCTTCGCTGACGAAGAGCAGCGCGAAGGACCCGGGCACGCCGAACTCGATGCGGTCGTTGTTCTTCAGGGCCCGCGCCCCCTGCACGCGGGCGCCGTTGACGAAGGTGCCGTGGCGGCTGTTCTGGTCCTCGATGGCGTAGTGGCCGTTCTCGAGCACGATGGCGGCGTGGTGGCGGCTGATGCGGCTGTCCTGCAGCAATACGTCGTTGTCGCTCAAGCGCCCGATGGTGAGCGGGGTCTTGCTGATGGCGACCTGCGTGCGCGCCCCGCTCGGGTCGATCAGAATCAGGTGAGGAGCGGCGCGGGTGTTCACGGCTGAATCTCGCTCGCTTGCCAAGAAGCGGTTCTGTGATAGTAGATACTAGGGAATGCCAGAGGCAAAGTAAAGTGCGGACGGGAAACCAGTGAGCGAAGAAAACTACCGGCGCGGGGTGGAGCTGCTGGAGCGGGCGCAATTCGCCGACGCCCGCGCCGAATTCGAGCGCGCGGCGGCGGAGCGGCCCGACTGGGCGGAAGCCCACATCAACCTGGGCGTCGCCTGCCTCGAGCTCGGCCGGCTGGACGAAGCGCTGGTCGCCTTCGCGCGCGCCCGCGAGCTCGCTCCCCAGAGCGAAGACGTCCACTACAACCTGGGGGTGGTCTACGAGAGGCAGAAGCGGCTCGACGACGCCCAGGCCGCCTACGAGAAAGCGCTGGCCTTGCGCCCGACGGTCCCCGAGACCCATTGCAACCTGGGCAATATCCACCGGGAAAAGGGTCAGCTGGAAAAGGCCATCGAGGAGTACCGGGCGGCGGTGGACCTCCAGCCCTACTTCGGATTGGCCCACAACAACTTGGCGGTCACCTACGCCATGAAGGCCGACTTCGAGTCAGCCGCCTACCACCTGCAAATCGCCCGCACGCTCGGCTACGCCGTCCACCCCGACTTCGTCCGCCACGTGCGCGGTGAGCTCGAGCGGCGCCGCCCCGAATCCCGAGGGCTCGGGACGGGGCCGCCGCGCCGCTAGCGCCGCTCTTTCAGGGGAGATTCTCCCGGGCCGCCAGCGCGGGGCGCCCTTGCCCGGAGGGCAGCGAAGAGTCGGGAGGGTCGCCGGGGTCGCGCAGGCGCTCCTCCAGCTCCCGCAAAACGTCCCGCAGGCGCACGGCCAGGTAGATGATGGTGGTGAGCCGCTCGCGGGTCTTTTCCGGAAGTCCCGCGCCGTCCGCCAGGATCAGCTCGGCGTTCCCCAGAATGCCGGTCAGCGGGTTGTTGACCTCGTGCCGGATCACCCGGGCCAGGTCGGCCGACGGCCCGCTCTTCTCGCGGTGCGCCCGCCGGACTCCTTCACCGGGCTGCCCGGTCTTCGCTCTTGGCATGAAGTTCTAATCTCCTTTCGAGCGGCCTGTCCGGCGCACGGTGCGCGGAGGCGGAGCCGCGCCTTCGTTGCCCGCCGATGACTTGTCCAGCTCGGCGAGCAGCTCCCGCACGCGGCTGCGCAGCTCTTCCACCCGGAAGGGCTTGGCCAGGAAGGGCAGTCGGGTTTCTTCCAGGAAGTCAGAGGTCTCCCGGGCCAGTGTGTCTCCGGTGGTGAAGAGCAGCCGGCGGGCCAGCCCGGACTCGCGGTCGCGCAAGGCGCGGTAGAAGGCCGGGCCGTCCACCTCCGGCATGCGGATGTCGCAGATGACCAGATGGAAGGGCTGCTCAAAGGCCTCGTAGAGGGCGCGGCGGCTCTCGGTGTGCGCCCGGACTTCATACCCCTGCTGGCTCAAGGCGTCGGCGATCAGGCGGGTCACGGCCGGCTCGTCGTCCACCACCAGGATGCGCCAACCGTTGTCTTTGACCGGGGCCGGAGGCGGAGCCGCCGCCGCGGCCCGCCCCTCCACCCGGTGCCGGGGCAGCCGGACGATGAAGGTGGCGCCTTCGCCCGGCGTGCTTTCCACGCCGATCTCGCCGCCGTGCTCCTTGACGATGGCCTGGCAAATGGACAGGCCCAGGCCCGTGCCTTCCCGCGGCGGCTTGGTGGTGAAGAAAGGCTCGAAGATGTGCGGCAGCACCGCGGGGGCGATGCCGGGGCCGTCGTCGGCAACCCGAACCTCGGCTTGCCCATCGGCGCCGCCGAGGCGGACGCGGATCGAGCCTTGTTCGCGCTGGCTGCGAATGGCCTGCTCGGCGTTGAGCAGCAGGTTGAGGAAAACCTGCTGCAACTGGTGGGGGTCGGCCCAGACGCTGACGCGCTCCGGCGCGTACTCGCGCGCCACCTGGAGGTTCGCCACCTTGAGCTCGTAGGCGCGCAGCGAGAGGGTGCGCTCGAGCAGCTCGGCCAGGTCCACCGCCTGTTTTTCCGCCTTGGCCTCGCGGGCGAAGAGCAGCAGGTTCTGCACCACGCGCCCGGCGCGCTGGGCTTCCTGCACCAGCAGGCGCGCCTTTTCTTGCAGCTCCGCGGGCAGGGGGGCGGCGAGCAAGAGCTGGGCGTAACCGGCGACGGCGGTGAGCGGGTTGTTCAACTCGTGGGCGATGCCGGAGACGAGCTGCCCCAGCGAGGCCAGCTTTTCCCGCTGCAAGACCTTGTCCTCCAGCACGCGCTGGGCGGTGATGTCGCGGTAGACCTCGACCCGCCCCACCAGGCGGCGCTGCGGGTCGAGCAGCGGCCGCGCGAAGCGCTCCAGCACGCGCCGGCGCGGTTGCAGCAGGTCCACCTCGTCCCAGCAGACCTGGTCGGGGTGCGCTTCGAGGTGCGCCCACTGGCCGAGCGCCTGGTCGGGCGCCTGCAGGTGGGGCTTCAGCTCTTCCACCGCCTCGGCTTGCGCGCGCCGGGCCGCAATCTGCTGCGGCCGGACTCCGAAGAGCTGGCTCAAGCGGTGGTTGGCATAAACGATGCGCCCCTCGGCGTCGAGCAGCCACACGCCGTCGTGGATCGAGTCAAGCAGACCTTGCAGGCGGGCTTCGCTGACCCGCAAGGCGTCTTCCGCCTTGTGCTCTCCGGCCGCGTCCCGCAGCAGCCCGAGCACCGGCGCGCCGCCGGCCGGGCCGGCTGGAAGCAGGACGAGCTCGAATTCTTTCTCCGCCCCGGCCTTCAGCCGCCAGCGGCACCGGCCACGAAAGCCCGGCGGGCGGCGCGTCCGCAGCCAGCCGGCCACCGGCTCCCAGTCGGGTGGAGAGAGTAAATCGGCGAGGGAGCGGCCCGGGAGCTCCCCGGGGGCGTAGCCGGTCCAGTGCAGGAGCGTGGCATTGGCTTCAAGCAGCGCGCCGTCGGCCGCGAGCAGGAACACGCCCTGGCCGGCGTGGTCGAAGAGAACTTGATAGCGACGCTCGAGCTGCTCCTCGGCGCGGCGCCGGCGCCGCCCCGCCAGTACTTCCCCCGCCAGGAGCAGCAGCAGCCGGCCCTCTTCTTCTCCCTCCGGCCTCTCCGGCCAATTCTCCCCGCACTCGATGAGCAGCCCCGCCGGGTCGCCCGGCCCGGGCACGAGCGGCAGCAAGCGCACCGAAGCGTCCCCAGGTCTCGGCAGCATCGCCGAGGCCGACCAGGGCGCCAGCGCCGCCGCCCACGTCTCCGCCGCGACCGTCAGCCCGCGGGCTTCGCCCAGGGCCTGCTCCCAGGGAAAGCGGGCGTCCCCGAGCGGAAGCTCGGTCGGAAGCCAGTGGGCGGCGCCCGCCGCCGCCACCTGCCGCAATGTGTCGCCTTCGCGCTCGTAGAGAGCCACGGCTTGGGCCGCGTCCAGCTCCCGGTAAGCCGCCACCAAACGGAACAGCTCCGAGCCGGTCGCCCAGGCGCGCCACAGCGCGCTCTCGGCCCGCCGCCAGGCTTCCCGCTGGCGCTCGAGCTGCTCCGAGATCTCCCGCAATCCCACCTGCTCGAGCCGTCCCCCGAGCGCCGCCGCCACCACCGCCCCGAGTCGCAGTTCCTCCGCGGCGGGCTCGGCGGCGGCCTTGGCGAAGCCGCCGAGAAAGCAGCCCTGGGCGCGCCCGCCAGCCAGGACGGGAAGCACCAGCAGGCGAGCCGCTTCGTTGAGCGGCGGGGGCAGCAAGCGCCGGCCCGCCTCCCCTTCGGCCATCCACAAAGGCTCCCCCTCGCGCAGGCCGCGGTCGAGTTCCGGGAAGGCCTCGAGCGCCAAGTCTCCGAAGCACTCCCACTCCGGGGCCGAGGCCGTCAGGGGTTGCAAAACCTTCTGCTCGGCGTCCAACCGCCACAGCGTGACCCCGTCGGCCTCCCAGAGGCGCCGCAAGAGGTCGCAGGCTTGTTGGAAGAATTCTTCCGGGGCTTGCCGGGCGCTTAGGCGCAGGAGGTCGCTTGCCAGCTCAAAGGCCCGAACGCGATCACTGCGTACCAACCAGCCCGGCATCGGGGTGCGTTCCTAGAAGGGTCGCCGCAGAACCACCCAGCAGATGACCGCATCGGCCAGCACGAAGGCTGCGATGAAGATCAGCCTTCTCCAAAGTGTCCCCATCCTCGTCGGCTCCTGCCTCGGCGCGCCTCGTACTGCGGGCCCGCTCACGCCTTCGACTAAGCAGTCTGGTGGCCAGAGTCCTGCGAGGAAAAGGCCATCACAATCAAGGAGATACGGTCTCTAGGGAAGAGGCGGAAACGCGGCCAGTTTCAAAATGAAACCGACGCGCGAAAGAGGGAACCGGGCGACGGGCTAGGATTCGAGGTCGTACTCTTTGAGCTTGCGGTAGAGCGTGGTCTTGCCGATGCCGAGCAGGCGGGCGGCCAGCAGCTTGTCGCCGCCGAGCTCTTCGACCGCCTGCTGGATGGCGCGCTTCTCGAGCTCGCGCAGCGGCAGGATGCCTTCGCGCGGCGTAGTGCCTGGCGCGGGAGCCGCAGGCGGGACCTGGAGGTTCGAAGGCAGGTCCACGGTGTGCACCACCGAGCCGGCGCCCAGGGCCAGGGCGCGCTCGATGACGTTCTCAAGCTCGCGCACGTTACCCGGCCAGTCGTAGCTCATCAGCCGCGCCATGGCTTCTTCCGACACGCCGCGCACGGGCCGGGCGGGGTCGCTGAAGCGCTCGAGAAAATGGTGCACCAGCAGCGGGATGTCGCTCTTGCGCTCGCGCAGCGGCGGCAGCTTCAGAGTGACCACGTTCAGGCGGTAGTAGAGGTCCTTGCGGAAGCGTCCCTCGCGCATGGCGGGGTCGAGGTCGCGGTTGGTGGCGGCCACCACGCGCACGTCCACCGCAATCCGCTCGGTGCCGCCCACCGGCTTGATCTCTTTCTCCTGCAGAGCGCGCAGGAGCTTCCCTTGCAGGTCGGGGGGCAGCTCGGCGATTTCGTCGAGAAAGAGCGTGCCGCCGTGGGCCATCTCCATCAGCCCGGTCTTGGTCCGCAGCGCTCCGGTGAAGGCGCCCTTGACGTAGCCGAAAAGCTCCGACTCGATGAGCGTCGGCACCAGCCCGGCACAATCGACCGGAACGAAAGGCTTCTCCCGCAGCGGCCCGAGGAAGTGGATGGAGCGCGCCACCAACTCCTTCCCCGTCCCGCTCTCGCCCAGGATCAACACGGGGTGGCGGCTCTGGCTCACTTTGAGGATGAGCTTATAGATGCGCTGCATCTTGGGCGAGGTGCCGATCAGGCCGCCGAAGCCCGGCTGGCCGCGGGCCTGTTCGCGCAGGATGCGGTTCTCCGCGGTGAGCTCAAGCTCCTTGAGCGCGTGCTGGAGCTTGGCTTTGAGGTCGTCGACGTGAAAAGGCTTGGCCAGGTAGTCGCGGGCGCCGCGCTTGATGGCCTCGACCGCGGTTTCGACCGAGCCGTAGCCGGTCATCAGGATCACTTCCACCTGCGGGTGCGCCTGCTTCACCCGCTCGAGCAGGGCCATGCCGCCGGCCGAGGGCATGCGCAGGTCGGCCAGCACCAGGTCCACCCGCTCGCGGTCGAGCTTGTCGAGCGCCTCCTCGGTCGAGAGCGCTTCCAGCACCGACAGGCCGAGCGACTCGGCCACTTCGCGGCACAAGCCGCACACCGCTGGCTCGTCGTCGGCTACCAGCACCACCCAGCCCTGGCCGCCCGCCCGGCCGTCTTCGCTCACAGCCATCGCCTTGTCCCTTCGCATGAGTCGCGGCGGCTGCCCTGGCCGGGCCGCCGCCCCACCAACCCCGTGGCAAGCGTCTTGGCAGGCTCTCTTTGCAAGCACGGTTCCATAATGGAAACGACCCCTAGGGGCAGAATCCTACTCCAATCGGGGCCAAAAAGGCAAAATTGCAGGCAATAGTGCAGTCATTCTTGTTTCAGAATGGGAGTGGCTCCCGATACGGGAATTGACGATGCCGACGAAACGCTCCGGCTCCCCATCTGCTATCCTGGCTGGCAGCCATGCCCAAGCCCGACATCCTCATCGCCGGTGCCGGCATCATCGGCTGCGCGCTCGCGCTGCGCCTGGCGGAAGAAAAACTCCCCGTGCTCGTCCTCGACCGCGGCCAGTCCGGGGAGGAAGCCTCCTGGGCGGCGGCGGGGATGCTGGCGCCGACCTCCGAGCACGCGCAAGCCCCGGCCGAGACCGAGCTCGCGGCGGCGAGCGCGGCGCTCTACCCATCCTGGATCGAGAAGCTCGAAGGCCGGATCAAGGAGCCGCTCGGCTACCGGAGCGAAGGCACGCTCGTCGTCGCCTTCAGCGCCGAAGAAGCTGCGCCACTCGCCGCCCTGCCGGGCGAGGCGCTCGCGCCGGAAGAGGCGCAGCAACGCGAGCCGGCCTTGAGCCCGCGGCTGGTGGCGGCGCGCTATCTGCCCGGAGACCGCCAGGTGGACAACCGCCGGCTGTTGCAGGCGTTACTGGTCGCCGCCGTAGGCGCCGGGGTCGAGTTCCGCGCGGGCGCGCCGGCGGCCGAGTGGTGGATTGAATCAGGGCAGATGCGCGGCGTGCGCACGGTGGCGGGCGAGAAGCTCGAAGCCGGCGCGGTGGTGAACGCGCTCGGCTGCTGGGCGGGGACGGTGCCGCCGCTCGGACGCCGCTACGCGCCCGTGCGCCCGGTGCGCGGGCAGATGCTGGCGCTCACGGCTCCGGGCGACTTCCTGCGCCACGTGGTGCGCTCGCCGCGGGGCTACCTCGTGCCCCGCGCCAGCGGTCGGCTGCTCGTCGGGAGCACAATGGAAGACGCCGGCTACGACAAGAGCGTCACCCCCGCCGGACTCCGCGGCCTGCTCCGCGCCGCAGTCGAGATCGCTCCCGGCGCGGGCGCGCTGCCCTTCGTCGAGGCTTGGGCGGGCTTGCGGCCCGATACGCCCGACCACTTGCCCATCCTCGGCGCCACCGACATCAAGAATTACTTCGTCGCTACCGGCCACTTCCGCAACGGCATCCTGCTCGCGCCGCTCACCGCCGAGCTGATGGCCGACGCGATCCTCGGTCGCCAGCCGCGACTGGCGCTCGAGCCCTTCAGCCCCTTGCGGTTTGCGGAAACGACCTGACCAGGCCTGGAGGGGGCGAGTCGAGCCTTAGACTTCCGGCTTCAACTTGTAGCCTTCGGAGTGGGTGATGTAGAGAGCGGTGACCACGTCCCCGGTGACGTTGAGCGTGGTGCGGCACATGTCGAGGATGCGGTCGACGCCGAGCACCAGGGCGATGGCCTCGGGCGGCAGGCCCACCACCTGGAGCACCACCATCAACAGCGGGATGGCGCCGCTCGGCACTCCGGCGGCGCCAACGGCGGTGATGACCGACATCACCACCACGATGAGCTGCGTGCCCAGGCTCAAGTGGACGCCAAAGACCTGGGCGATGAAGAGCACCGTCACCCCTTCGAAGAGAGCGGTGCCGTGCATGTTCATGGTGGCCCCGAGCGGGAGCACGAAGCCGGCCACCTCGCGCGGCACCCCCAGATTGCGCTCGGTGACCTGCATGGTGGTGGGGAGGGTGGCGTTCGAGGAGCTGGTCGAGAACGCGGTCACCACGATGGTCTTGATGCGCCCGAAGAACTCGACCGGGTTCATCTTCCCCAGCCACCGCACCAGCAGCGAGTAGACCCCGAAAAAGTGAATGGCCAGCCCCGCCAGCACCGTCAGCACATACCAGAGGAGCTTGCGCAGGATGTCGTAGCCGAAGAGCGCGGTGACGCTGAACAGCAGCGCGAAGACGCCGTAAGGGGCGAGCTTCATCACCCAGCCGATGATGACCACCACGATGTCGCCCACCGCCTCCAGCACCCCGAGGAGCGGCCGGGCGCGCTCGGCCGGCAGCAGGCCCAGCGCCGCTCCGAAGAGCAGCGAGAAAAAGATCAGCGCCAGCATGTCGCCCTGGGCGGCGGCGGCCACCGGGTTGCGCGGCACGACGTTGACGAGCAGCTCCACGCCGAAGCTCACCGGGCCGGCGGCTTCCTTTATCTTCGCCGCCTGGCCGCTGAAGCGCCCGAGCAGCTCTTCCCGCGTCTCCGTCGGCAGGCCCGCGCCCGGCTGCACCAGGTTGACCAGCACCAGGCCGATGGCGGTGGCGCAGGCCGTCACCACCAGGAAAAAAACCACCGTCTTCAAGCCGATCCGTCCCACCTTGCGGATGTCGCCCAGGCCCGCCACGCCGAGCGTGAGCGAAGTGAAGACCAACGGCACGACGATCATGATGAGCGCCCGCAGCCACATCTGCCCGGCCGGCTGGGTGATCTTCTCGACCACCCAAACCAGCCGCGCCGAGCCGCCCCAGAGCGCGTGCACGACCACGCCGCCCGCTCCGCCCAGCGCCAGGCCGAGCAGGATGCGCGTGGCCAGTCCCTTGTTCAAGCCTTCGTCGGTTTTCATCATCACCGTCGGGTCAAAGCTAGATAGGTGAACCAGGCCACGGCCAGCGCCACCAGCACGCCGATGCCCCACCAGAGCGAGGAGGTCCAGCGCACCACCACGGCGGGCCCCGCCGCCTGCGCGACTTCAGCGGGAATCTCTTCTCCGGCGGCCACGGCGCGCAGCGCGGCGGCGAAATCCGCAGCGCCGGCGAAGCGCGCTTTCGGATCTTTGGCCAAGGCGCGGGCGAGCACCGCGTCGAGTCCAGCCGGCGGGCCGACGGGATCCGGCGCGCGGTTCAGCACCCAGTGGACGGTCTGCTGGACGTTGCGGCCGAGGAAGGGCGCGCGGCCCGTCAGCATCTCCGCGAGCAAGACGCCGAGGCCGTGGATGTCGCTTTGCGGGCCGGGCTCGCGGCCGCGAAGCTGCTCGGGGGCCAGGGCGGCGGCGCGGGCCGGGTCGAGCTTGGGGTCGCGCGTCAGGTCAACGCCGCTCGGCACGCCCAGCCGCCACAGCGCCGCCTCCAAGAGCTTGACCGTGCCCTGGCTGGTGACGAAGACGCGCGAGGGGCGCAGGTCGCCGTGGACGAGCCCGGCGGCGTGGAGAGCGGCGAGGGCGTCGGCCACTTCGGCGGCCCATTCGAGCGCGGTCTCGGCCTCCACGCGGCCGCTGACGAGCAGGCTCTTGAGCGTCGCGCCTTCGAGGTATTCCATCACGAGATACACCCGGTCGCCGCTCTCGCCCACTTCGTGGATTTGGCGCAAGTGCGGGTGGGAGAGGCACTGGGCGGCGCGGGCGTCTTCCAAGAACTTCTTGCGGGCGGCGGCGTCGGGGAACTTGTCGGGCGGGACGAGCTTGAGCGCCGCCACGCGGCCCGTGTCGGCGGCCACGGCGCGATAGACCACGCCCTGGCCGCTCTCGCCCAGCGGGGCTTCCAGGCGGTAGTTGCCGATGGTCTCCGGGCTCACGGTTGTGTTGAGGTCGCGCCAGCTTACCGCAAGCCGCCGCCGGTGTAAATCATTCCCCGGCCTAGTTGGCTCTTGCCACCGCCGGGCCGCCTCGGCGAGAATCTCCGTTTGTCCGCGCCATACGCCAGGAGGGGAGCATGCCCGCCAGGAGGAAGTCCAC
>Ga0209172_10002818_pt1 | contig 28992 bp, 37 predicted proteins | sample LarsenN4metaG_FD_184113 | JGI IMG/M metagenome (GOLD analysis project Ga0209172, IMG submission 184113) | Hot spring sediment bacterial and archeal communities from British Columbia, Canada, to study Microbial Dark Matter (Phase II) - Larsen... ... | reverse complement strand
AACGGTTAATCACGGCGAAGCGACTTCGCTCAACGAACCTCGGCCCGCGAACGGGCCGGCGATTCAAGACACGGCGGGTGCATCCCGGCAGCGCGGATGCGGCCCGGTGATCGCGGCGGCATGCGCCGCGGGCACCGGATTCGTGCGCATGGAATGCGGCCGTCGCGGTTGCGGCGCGCGCCTTCGCCCTGCCGGCGGCCCGGTCGGCCGCGGATGCTTTGTTGCGAGGCCACGCATGACCATCGATGCAAATACCGACGCAGGCATTGAAGGGACCTGGACCCCCTGGCGCGTGCAGCAGCTGCAAAGCTGCGTCACCGCGGGGCTGACATGCAGCCAGATCGCCGCCGAGATCGGCGTCACGCGCAACGCCGTGATCGGAAAAATTCACCGGCTCGGCCTGTCGACCGGCGGCCGCAAGCCTTCGGCGCTGGCGAGACAAATGCGCGAGGGACCGTTGCCGGCGCGCCGGCAGACGCGGCTGGTGCGGGCGCTGCGCGCCGTGCACGCGCAGATGGCAGCGGCGCAGGCGCAGACGGCGGCACCGAACAAAGCGACGCCGGAGCCGATCGCCGTGCCCGTCATCGAGAGCATGCAGCGTTGCTCGCTGCTCGAACTCAATGGCAACCACTGCCGCTGGCCGCTCGGCGACCCGACCAAGCCCGGCTTCGCCTTCTGCGGCAATGACGTGGTGACGGGCTTCTCCTATTGCGTGGGCCATGCGCGCCTCGCCTATCGGCTGCCCTCCGGTCGGCGCGCGTAGGGAGATGGGTTGGGCGGCCGCGATGTTCGTTGCGCCCGGATCGGCGGGAACGGACAGCGCGCCGCTCAACCCATCGGGCCCACTCCCCCGGGAGTCCCCGGAAGCCCGATAGGATGTCGGTGGTCGTCCGGCCGCGGCGGCAACCCGTCCGCCACGCGCCGCCTCCTAACCGATCGGTAACAAAGCCGGGCGCAAGGGTGGCTGACACGACACCCGCAGGAGCCGCGCATGGACACCCTCACCCCGCATCAGCAATCGATGATCGCCCTGTTCGAACGGCACGTTGCAGCCGAGCTTGCCGGCGATCTCGACACCACCATGAACACCATGACGGACGAACCGCATCTGCACAACGTGCCGACCGGCGTCGGCGGCGTCGGGCGCGACGGTGTGCGCGCGTTCTATCGCGACCGCCTGGTCGGAAAATTCTTTCCGCCGGACGTAACCATGACGCCGGTATCGCGTACGGTCGGCGAACACCAGGTGGTCGACGAGCTGGTGATCAGCTTCACCCACACGATGGCGATCGACTGGATGCTGCCGGGCCTCGCGCCGACCGGCCGGCGCGTCGAAGCGGCCTTCGCGGTCATCGTCGGTTTCAAGGACGGCAAGATCTCGCACGAGCACATCTACTGGGACCAGGCCAGCGTGCTGGTCCAGCTCGGTCTGCTCGATCCCAAGGGCCTGCCGGTGATCGGCGCCGAGGGCGCCCGCAAGGTGCTCAACCCCACGCTGCCGCCGCCGCGCCGCTGAGCGCGTTCGCGCGTACCTTCTCCGCGCTGACGGGGGTGACGGGGCTGGCGGGGCACGCCGCCGATAGCCGCTCCGCAGCGGCGACACGCGATTTCCGCAGGCGTTCGGCCCGGCGCAGGGTGTCGTAGAGCTGGAAGAAAGGCCCAGCCGGTGCCCAGCCCCGGGGCGGGTCGCCGAGCACCGTCTCGCCGCCACAGGTCACCCAGACGGCGGTGACGCCTTCGCGCTCGCGCCGGTGCGCGTTTCCCGCGTAATCCGTGAACAGCGCGGACGCTTCGTCCAGCGACGCGCACGGGACCTCGCCGGCCGCTTCGAACATGCGGAATTGCAGGTGTAGTCGCGCCTGCATGCGTCGTCCCCTCGAATCCCTGCCCGAGGGGAGCACCGGCATGGTTAACGAATGGTTACCGCCCCGCAGACCGGGAATCAGGACGCCGTCGGTAAACGAACCCTGAATCCGGGAAGAAATAGAGTCCGAGACTCCGGCCCCGAGTCTCCGTCATGCTCTGCGCGTCGATTCCCGGGAGCGGGCAATGAACGGCTGGATCGTGATCCTCGGACTGACGGCGGCCTGCCTGATCAACGTGACCTGCCTGTGCGGTCACCTGTGAGCGTCCCGCACGGTCCGGCTAGCGCCAATCGCCAGGTGATAGGCTGAGCGCCATGACGTTCCTCCCCGCCATCGCCGTTGCCGTCCTGCTCGCGCTGCCCCGTCCGGCGCAGGCGAACACGCCGTTCTCGGGCCGCTGGGCGGAGGACCCCGCCTGGTGCCACAAGGCGCGCAAGGACGGGATCGATGCGCTGCCGATCACGTTCACGCGCCGCTCGATCGAGACCTTCGCAACGTTCTGCCAGGTGCTGGCGGCGGTGCGCACCGCGCGCACGGTGTGGCGCCTGCGCGCCAGCTGCCGCGGCGAAGCCCAGTCCGAACTGGCGCCGCGCACGCGCGTCACCGTGGTGCTGCGCCTCAGCGGCGATCGGCTGTCGCTGCACAAGGGCGCGGGCGAGCGGACGCTGGTGCGCTGTCCGGATTGACCGCGGCCGCCCGGAACTTCGCCGACGCGCGCCCAGCCTTGCCAGCCGCCGACGTCACGCGCATCATCGGTGCCATCCGCAGCCAGACGCGAGGACCGCGATGACCGCCTTCAATGCCGTGCGATTCCGGGTGAAGCCGGGCCGCGATCAGGAATTCCTCGACGCCCACCGGCGCATCGACGCGCAATGGCCGGGCCTGCGCCGCGTCAACATGATCAAGACCGGCGATCGCAGCTATTGCGTCATCGCCGAATGGGACGACATGGACGCCCTCGCCAAGGCACGGCCGAACATGATCGCAACGCTCGATTCGTTCCGCGACACGCTGGAGGACCTTGGCGGCGGGCTCGGCGTCACCGATCCCGTGTCCGGGCCGGTCGTGCTGGCGCTGAAATAGGTCTCAGCGGGCGAGGCCCGCGTAATACGCAGCGATCTCCTGCATCTCCTGCGCCGTCATCTGGCCGGCAAAGAAGTCCATCGGCGAGTGCCGGCGCGCGCCGGCGCGGAACGCCGCCATCTGATTGTAGAGATAGATCGCGCTCTGGCCGGCGAGGTTGGGGATGCTCGGGTCGTGCCCTTTGCCGTCGAAGCCGTGGCACGGCGCGCACGCCATCACGAAGCGCGGCGGCGCGGACTCGGCCGCGGCCGGCCCGGCCGCCGGCAGCAGCAACGCGCCGGCCGTCGCGAGCAGCCGCATCGGCGCCCCCGTCAATGGGCACCTCGGCCGATCACGCCGGTTGCGTTCGGCTCGAGCGCCAGCCACAGCGCGCAGGCACCGTCGCGCAACGCCTCGCGGTGCAGCACGTCGTCGGGCGGCACGGCCGCGGTGGTGCGCGCGAGTTCGCGCAGGATGTCCGCAAACAGCGCGTAGTGGAAGTGCATGCGCACGGTCTTGCGATCGGCTTCGCTGCCGCTGCGATGCAGCGACAACGAGATCCCGGCCTCATCCAGATGGGCGTCGAAGCGCGCGGTGCGCTCGAAGGTCCCGATATAAAGCTTGTCGGGGAGTTCGAGCGCCACTTCGGCCTTGTCGGGGATGGGCTTGCTCATGGGTCACCGCCGGGTCATGGCGGCCTTGTCGCCTGCCGGCGCGGGAGCGTCGTTGCGCTAAGTCAAACCCTCCGGAGCTGCGAGGCGCGCGCCCACTGGACTCGGCCCCGCCCCTGCGCGAAGCTTCCGCCAACAAGATGGCGAGCCTGGGGAGGGTTCAACGATGCTCAAGCACATGGTTGCGGCCATTGTGGCCGCCGCATTCGCCGCCGTCGTGCCGACCGCGCCGGCGCAGGCCGACCTGAAAAAGGGGTGGCTCGACTACACCCACGGCACCAAGAAGCTGAAGGGCTACGTCGTCTATGACGATGCCAAGAACGGCAAGCGCCCCGCCATTCTGATGATCCACGCCCGCGAGGGCATGACGGAGAAGACCAAGTCGCTCGCCGAGATGTGGGCGAAGCTCGGCTACATCGCGTTTGCGGCCGACATCTTCGGCTACGGTGAAGGAATCCTGCCGAAGGACATCCCGGAAATGTCGGCGCTGACCACGATCTTCCGCAAGGACCGTGCGCTGACGCGCGCGCGCACCCGAGCCGGATTCGACGCGCTCGTGCGGCACCCGCTGGTCGACACTGCACGGGTAGCGGCGATCGGCTACTGCTTCGGCGGCGACGTCGGCGTCGAATTCGGCTCGACCGGGGCGCCGCTCCTGCTCAACGTCGCGATCCACGGCTCGTTCGAGAAGAAATATCACGACGGCTGGGCAAAGAATGTGAAGGGCCGCTTCCTGATTCTGCACGGCGCCGAGGACAAGAACTATCCGCTGTCCACGGTCGCCACCGTGGTCGACGACCTGCGCGCCGCACGCGTCCCCTTCCAGCTGGAACTGTACAGCGAGCCACCCACGGCTTCTCCTCGCCCAAGGGCAAGGACAACGAACGCGCCAACGCGCAGTCGATCGCCTCCGCCACGCGCCACCTGCGCGAGGTGTTCGCACCCTGATCGGCTCAGCTTGCGGGGTGGGCAATGGCGCCTGTTCGCTCCGTGCCCACTCGGAGCCTGAACGGTCGTTTGGCGACTACTCCTCCGGCTCGGTGGTGAAGTACAGCGGATAGCCGTTCTGCTTGCCGAGTTCGGTGGCCTCCTTGGCCTTGGTGTCGGCGACGTCCTTGGTATAGACCGCGATCACGCAGGCGCCGCGGCGGTGCGCGGTCATCATCACGTGATAGGCGTGCTCGGCATTCATGCGGAACACCGCCTTCAGCACCTGCACCACGAATTCGCGCGGCGTGTAGTCGTCGTTGAGCAGGATCACCTTCCACAGCTTGGGCCGCTGCGTCTTCGGCTTCACCGCCGCTTTCGGCTTGACGATGGTCTTCTGGCTCATGCGCGCACGCGTCCGCTGCGGCACTTAATCTAGCACCTTGCCGCCGGCCCAAAAACCTCCCACTCTGGTCCCAACAAACGACCAGGGGAGCCAACGCCGATGATCCTTGAGCGATCGCTTCAGCTTGCCAGCTGCCTTGCCGTGCTTGCCCTCGCCCTCGGCGGTCCGGACGCCGCCGCGCAACCCTCGCGCACGGTCAAGATCGTGGTGCCCTATCCGCCTGCGAGCGGCCCCGACATCCTCTCGCGCATGATGGCCGACCAGATCAGCCGCGCCAAGGGCGCGCCCACGGTCGTGATCGAGAACCGCCCGGGCGGCGGCACCGTGATCGGCAACGAGGCGGTCGCGCGCGCCGCGCCCGACGGCAATACCGTGCTGCTCGCCGCGCCCTCGTTCGCCATCAGTCCGGCGCTCAAGCGCGGCAATTACGACGTGGTGAAAAGCTTCGAGCCGGTCTGCAATCTGGCCGCGACCCCGATGCCGCTCGTGGTGCGGGCCGACTCCCCCTACAAGACGCTCAACGATCTGATTGCGGACGCCAAGGCGAAGCCCGGCAAGGTGATCTTCTCCAGCGGCGGCCCGGCCTCCACGCTGCATCTCGCCATCGAGGTCCTGCGCCGCGCCGCCGGCATCGAAATCACCTATGTGCCCTATCCCGGCACGGCGCCCGCCATCAACGCCTTGATGGGAGGCCACGTGGCGACCGTCTGGGCCGACTACCCGACGGTGGTATCGCAGCTCAAGTCCGGCACGCTGCGCGGGCTGGTCACCAGCTCGGCAAAGCGCGTGGAATCGATGCCCGATGTTCCGACGTTGATCGAGACCGGCGTCGTCACATACACCTCGGACATCTTCTACGGCATCGTGGCGCCGGCAAAGACCCCGGCGGCAGAGCTCGCCAAGCTGTCGAACTGGTTCAGCGCCGCGATCAAGGCGCCCGACATCCAGCCAAGACTGGCCAAGCAGGGGCTGTTCCCGCTTGACCAGTGCGGCGCAGCGTTCGGCGATTTCATCCGCAATACCGCGGCGGACTATGCCCGCATCATCCGCGAAGCCAAGATCACGGTGAAGTAAAAGCAACCGCGGGATCAACGTCCCGCAAGGGGAGGACTCCAATGTTGCGATACCTGCTTCTCGTTGCTTTCGCGCTGGCCGCCGGCTCGGCACAAGCCGAGGTTCGCACCCAGTGGATCGAATATGCCCACGGCGGCACCAAGCTGAAGGGCTATCTCGCCTACGACGACAAGGCCAAGGGCAAGCGTCCGGGCATCCTGATGATCCATCGCTGGGACGGCATGTCGCCGCTGACGCTCAAGAATGCCGAGATGTATGCCCGCATGGGTTATGTCGCCTTCGCCGCCGACATCTTCGGCTACGGCCAGGGCGTGCTGCCGAAGGATCTGGCCGAGCGCAAGCACCACATGGCCATCTACGTCAAGGACCGGCCATTGCTGCGCGCGAGGACGCAGGCCGGACTGGACGTTCTGGCGAAGAATGCACTGGTCGATTCCGGCCGTCTTGCGCTGGTCGGCTACTGTTTCGGCGGCCTGGTCGGCGTCGAGATGGCATACGCCGGCGCGCCGCTGCGGGCCATGGTTGGGCTCCACGGCTCGTACCAGAACCACGATGCCGCCGGCGCCAAGAACGTCAAGGGCAAGTTCCTGATCCTGCACGGCGCCGAGGACAAGCCTGCGCCCATTTCGCAGGTGAACGAGCTCATCGCGCAGCTGCGGGCGGCCAATGTCGAGTTTCACTATGAGCTCTACAGCGGCGCCGACCACGGCTTCTCCACGCCGCGCAACAAGGCCGAGGAGCGGGCAAACACGCAATCGATCGCCGCAACGACGCGCTTCCTCCGCGAGGTTTTCGGGGACTGACGCGCGCGAGACGCACGCAACGCCGCGGCGGCTCGATCACTCCCTGAGAGAGCCGCCGCGCAGGCTCATGATGTAGGCCACGAGGTGCCACTGCTCCTCCGGCGGCAGGATGATGAGCGGCATCGTCCGGTGCGCGGAATGCATCAGGTGGTTGAGCGCCAAAGGCGTCATCCCCGGCACGGTGGCAATGCGCTGGAACGGCGGCGCAAGCGGGTTGAGCGATGTGCTGTCGCCGCGCACCACACCATGGCACGCGGCGCAGTGTGCGCGTGCGACCGCGAGGCCGCGCCGCGGTTCGCCGCCCTCCTGCGCCTGCGCAACGGCGGCGAGCGCCAGCACCCCCAGCAGCAGCAACAGGATGGCATGCATCGGCCCGGTCCCTTGCGTGAGCTTGGTCAAGCATCCGCCGCCGACCGGCCGCAGGCCTTGATCCAGCGCAAACCGGACGTCAGCCCGCTGCGGGAAACCGCGTGCAGAGGCAGCGCTCGGCACTGACCTGCCCGCGCTGATCGTACAGGGACACGCGCGCCGCGCCGCCGACGCGCCGGATGCGCAGGGCTTCGGCAATGGCCGCCTGCAAGGCCAGGTCGCGGGTGCGATAGGGGCCGACGGCACCACTCGCAAGCTTCGCGATCCAGCTGTCGCCAAGGGCGACAACCGAGCAACTGACGCAACTCATCGCAGACCCCCACTCCCGCGGCCACCTGCCTAACCGATCCACATTGAATCTCCAGTAAACCCGCAACGGTTGCACGCCCCGAACGCGCGGGCGGGCTTGGGAGATGCACTCCCAAGCCCGCCCTGCCGGTACCCCGTGTTTGCTGTCAAAGGATGAAATCGCTCGCCGTGAGGGTGATGGTGCCGTCGAGGCGGATCGAGGCGTCGATCAATCCGTCCCCGTAGGCGAGATACACGTAGGTGTAGCCGTCGGCATGCCGGTATTCGATCTCGCCGCGGTCGCCATTGATCCAGGGGCCCGGCTCGCCCGAAATCAGGCCGCTCCAGTCGTCGGACAGGCCGTCGAAGAACTCCTCGGTCGCTCCGTCCGGGGAGGCGTCGAAGAAGAACGCCTGGTCGCCGGCAAGGTCCGGCCGGGCATCGATCGCCGAGAGATCGATCTTGTCGACCCCATGCTGAAAATCGGTGATGATGTCGTAGGCGAAGATGTCGCTCTTGGTCGAGAAGTAGAACGTGTCCGCACCGGCACCGCCGGTCATCACGTCGTTGCCCCAGCCGCCCCAGATCACGTCGTTGTCGGCACCGCCGTCGAGCCGGTCGTCGCCCACGTCGCCGACCAGGGTATCGCGTCCGGCGCCGCCGATCAGGGTATCGCTGCCTTCACGGCCGTAGAGGAAATCGTCGCCGCCCCTGCCGTCGATATAGTCCTCGCCCCACCCGCCCAGCATCGAATTGGCGACGCCCGATCCGAACAGCACGTCGTTCCAGTCGGAGCCGCTGACGTTTTCGATCGAGACCAGCGTATCGACGCCCTGGGCGATGGCGTAGCCGCCTTGCAGATCGACGAGCGCGACCTGATCGCTGAACAGGTACGAGACCCAGTCGGTGCCGGTACCGCCGTCGACATAGTCGTTGCCGGTGCCAAGGTAAAACGCGTCATTGCCGGCTTCGCCGTACATCCGGTCGTTGCCGGTGCCGCGGTCATAGATCGCGTCGTTGCCGTCGCCGGCATAGACGGTGTCGTTGCCGTTGAAGATGTCGATGAGGTCGTGACCGCCGAGACCGTAGATGATGTCGTCGGTGCCGAGATCCATGACCAGCCCGCCCTTGGTGCGGTACAGGTCGTTCAGGTTGTCGTTGCCGTTCGTGCCTGTGATGGTCGCCATAACGTCCCTCCGAATGTTCCACGCCGGTTCCGCCGGGCGTCGTGGGCACCCTGGCAAAGGTTCACCGGAAGGGATGTGACGGCCGTCACATTTTGGGCGATAAGCGATCCATGACCGCTTCCCCTGACGACGTTGCCGCGCAGGCGGCCCGCGACTTTGCCCGCGCCGTTGCAGCCCGATGGCAGGTGCGCCTCGGCAACGACCTCCTCGGCGTCTACCTCATCGGCAGTCTCGCCCATGGCGGCTTCTCCCGCCGCTACAGCGACCTTGACGTCGCCGTCGTCACCGAAGCGGGGCTCGCGCCCGCCGCGTTCGATGCCCTGCACGCCGACGCGCGCGCGGCCTCAACCGAACTCGCAGGCAAACTGTCGATCTTCTGGACCGACCGCAGCTTTTCGGCCGGCCGCTTTCCGCCGCTCGACCGCGCCGACTATCTCGACTACGGCGTCACCTTGATCGAGCGCGAACGCGTCGTGCCGTCGCGGCCGGGGCTGACCGAGGTGCGTGCCTATCTCTGCGGCAAACCGTTCGCGGCCTGGAAGCAGGGTGCCGCTCAATTCGCCGCCGCCGAAACCCTCGAACCGCGCTCGCACAAGGCCTACCTGCGCGCGCACCTCTATCCCGCACGCTTCGTCTACAGCTTCATGACCGGCCGCATGGCTTCCAATGACGCTGCCGTGGCATGGCTTGCCGACCGTGCGCTGCCCGGACTCGACCTTGCTCTCATCGCACGCGCCCTCGACTGCCGGCGCGCCGCCGCCGACCCGGATGGGCTGTTCGCGGCGCGCACGGCGTTGCCGCGGCAGGTGGCAGCCTGCGCGGCACTGGTGCGCGAGAGCGAAGCCGAGGAGGCGTGACTATTCGAAGTACGCGTTCTCGATGAACACAGGCTGCTTGGAATGGTGCGTCTGCGAGCGCCCCGCGATCGGCTTGCCGTCGGGATCGAGCCGGCCGCCCTTCCAGTTCTTCTCCATGGCGCCGAAGCGGAGCAGCACCAGCGGCTCGTCGCCCGAATTCTCGAAGGAGTAGAACGCGCCCCGCGGCAGCATCAGCGCCTGGTTCTTCCTGAGCACCGGCAGCGGACCGTCGAGGTCGTAGAACTGCGCCTCGCCCTGGAGGATCACGAAGACATGGTCTTCGTCGATATGGGTGTGCAGGCCGTTCTCACCGCCCTTCGGACCATAGCAATGAATGCGGAAGGTGGAATTCTCGGTTTCGGCCAGCATGATCCTGGTGTGACCCTCGCTCACCAGCTGCGTGCGCAGGCTGATGACTTGCGGCTTCACGGCGTCCCTCGCCCGCTTGGGCATCGTCATCGTATCGTTCGCCACGACTGTTTCTCCCGATGTTCGTTGGCCACACTCTAGTCCCACTCCGCGGCAGAACGAAAGCCCCTGTCGCGGCCCCCTCGCGGGCCGACGCGGGCGCGCCGGCGGAACATGATGACCGGCCCGGTCGTTGAGCCGACAGGGATTTCAACGGAGGCAGCCATGCCCAAACCGATGCGGACGCCGACGCCGAAACTGCGCCCACGGCGCGAGAACACCGAAGACCTGGCGCGCGTCGACGCGTTCCGGACCGACGAGGACACCGGCGGGGCGGCGGCGCCGCCGCTGCGACCGCGCCGCGAAGCCCGGCGCAGCAGAACGAGTCGTCCAAACGCTAGCGGCCGCGCTCGCTGAACATCACGCCGCCCTTGCCCTTCGAGTCGGCCTCGGCCTCAATGATGGTCACCACGACCGCGTCGGCGGGGGCATTCATGTGCTTCACCACCGCCGATGTGATGTCCTGCACCAGCGCTTTCTTCTGTTCGAAGCTGCGCCCCTTGACGACGTGAACATAGACCTCGGGCATCCCCGCCTCCCCATTGCCGACAGGCCATTATTACGCGCAGGCTGCGCCGGGGGGCAATCCCGGTCGCAAGGGCTACCAGCCGAAGCCGAAGGGCCTGCGATCCCATTCGCTCTGTGGCGCAGGACCGCGCCGGTACGGCCCGGCATGGGCGCTGCGCGGCTCGGGTTCGACGGCAGGCGCAACCCGCTCCCGCCGCGGCTGGCGCGCCACCTTCTTCTGACGCTTGGGCGCGGGCTTCTGCACGGGCGCCGCAACCGAATCGACGGCCGGTGGGACCGGGGCCACAACCGCAGCGGTCGTGGCAGGCGGCCGCACCGCCGCCGGCAAGGCCAGCGTGTGCGCCGCATAGCGGACGGGCGCCGCGTCAAATCCCTCGCCGGCAATGGCTTGCGCCTGGTTGACGAGCGAACGCACCTTGACCTCGCGATCCGGGGAGACCGCGATGGCGACAATCGCGCCCACGACCGCACCAAGGACGACGCCCTTGGCGATCAGCGCGACACGGCGCCGGAACGGCAAGGTCGGGGCGAGATAGCCGAATTCCAGATGATAGTGGACCGGGTAGAATTGCGGGGGAATGGCGTCCGGCTGTGCGGCCTGGGAGTCGTTTGGAGCCATGGGCGGTCTCTCCTCGGCCCCACGTCCGGTCCGGAGCGCGTATCGGCCTTGGCAACGCGCTCGCTCCCCGCGAAGTTCCGTCACGCTACGACACGCCGCGGATTTGCGGTATCTGGAGAGTTGCGGATCAAGCGTATAGGCTTAAGCAAGTGCAAACGCAGGGACGGCCGGCAGCGGCCGCGCCGCGGGCAACGCCGAAGGGAGTGCGCCACCCAGTGACCACACCGCAGTACCTGCCGTGGCGCTACATGATCCCGCGTGACATCGTGCTGAGCACGGTCCTGGCCTTCAGCGAGCGGGTCGCCGAACGGATTTTCCTGCCTGGACTGCATCGCGCTCCTGGCAGGGTGATCGCCGACCCGGCCCGAATCGACAGCCTGTCGACCCTGGTCGCAGACGCCATCGGACTGTTGATCCTGATCTGGATGTTCTTTCTTGGGCTCTACACGATCAGCATCTTCACCACCCGGCCGATCAAGCCCTATGCCACTGCGATCGTCGGGGGCGGCTTGATGATCGTCACCTTCATCGGCTCGGCGTTTGAGTGGTTCGCCATGCTGCCGCCGCCACCGAAGTGACACGCGATCGACACAGTCGCGACCGTTCGCATTTGCGCCATGAATTGCCTCTAATGCGATTAGGTCAGCGTGACTGCTTCAAAACCGCGCCAATTCCGATACCGTCCCAGCCAGAAGGGACGGGGGTGGAAACTGCATAGGGAGAAACGCCCCCATGGAACTTCGAACGCGCTCCCGCATCACCAGCTATCCACGCCTTACCAACCACTGCGCCCAGTGCGGTGAAGTCATGTTCATGCCGGAGTGGTCGGAATACGTGAGCGAACGCCGCGTACGACACCTCTGGACCTGCGACACCTGCGGGTATCGTTTCGAGACGGTGGTCGCGTTTCCCGAGGCTGCCGAGGCCGCCTGAACCCAACCAGGCGATCGACAAGACGCGAAGGAGCCATCGCACGGTCGATGGCTCTTTGCTTTTGGTGTCGGTGTCATCGACAGGCGCCCGCCGGCATGGTCCGATGCGTTGCGGCATCAACATGCGGGCGTCATCCATGAAGAAGCAGGTCATCAAAGCAGGCGTGCCGGAAACCTCCGGCCCATTCAATCTGTGCGTCCGGTACGGCGACATGATCTTCATTTCGGGGCTACCCCCCTTCGACGAAGACTACGCGTCGAAGCTTCGCGATGCCCGCGCACGCGGGCTGCCGATCCCGCCGTTTCCCGACCTGCCGTTCGAGCGGCAGGTGCGCATCGTGATGGACCACATGAAGATGCTGGTGGAAGCCGCAGGCTCCAACATGGACTGCCTGCTCAAGGTCATCGTGTGGCTCAAGGACCAGCGCCAGCAGGAGGAATTCGACCGCATCTACCGCAGCTATTTCACCAGCACCGAGACGTTGCCGGCGCGGACGCGGATGCAGGCCGGCCGCACGCCGATGGATTGCGGGCTGGAGGTCGAGGCGATCGGCTACGTTCCCTGACCTCGATGTCGAGAGACCCCCGGGCCTTGCCGGGGGTCTCGACCAGGATCGGCCTTCGGGGCAGGCCTATTGCTTGGGCGGCGTCGGCGCGGGGGCCGGAGCCGGATTCATCGACGGCGCTTCCGACTTGGTGCCGGCAGGCGGCGCCGGCGGGAGTGTGCGCTGACCGGTCGTGGCCGGCGGCTTGGCCGTGTCCTGCGCGGTCTGATTGCTACCGCCCATGCCGAACGCGAAAATCAGAATCAGCACGACCACCGAAAGCCCGGCAATCCAGCCCCAGGTCGCGGTCGACCAATGGTTTGGGTCCGCCGGGATGTTCGGATCCCGGTAGCCGGGCCGATTCGGGTCACGATAATTGGGGTCGCGATAGTCTGTCATGGCTGCCTCCAGGTTGAGCCTTGTAGCTGACAACCGCGGAGCATTGCCGATGGTTCCGGGCGAATAAGGCGAGGGAACCGCTGGCCCACGAGAACTTCGCGCGAAGGTGTGGCTTCGGAGACATTGTGATGGTTTGCACCTCCACCTATGATGACGACATCGGGGAGGCTCATTTCATGTTCCACAAGCTGACGATCATGCTTGCCGCTGCCACCGTCGCAGGGGCGACCATTGCGCTTGCGCAATTGCCGCTGCCCCTGCCCTTGCCGCTGCCAGGAGCGGGCGGCACGCCGGAGGATCGCGCAGCCTGCGAGCCCGATGCCATCCGCTACTGCAAGGCCGCCATGCCGGACGAATTGCGGGTGCTGGGTTGCCTGCAGGACAACCGCAAGCAGATCAGCCCGGCCTGCCAGAGGGTGTTGGTCAAGTACGGTCAGTGAGGAGTCATGCGGTCGCGCTTGCCGACGACCCGTCGGTGGTTCCTGACGGTGCTGGCCGCCCTTGCGGCGCCCGGCGGCGCAGCGGCACAATCTCCGGCGATGACCCGGGTCACGGCCTACGCGTTCTCATTTGCCGGTCTGCGCGGCGGCGACATCCGCCTGGCCGATTACGCCGGCAAGCCGATCCTGATTGTGAACACCGCTTCGCAGTGCGGCTACACTCCGCAATATGCGGGACTGCAACAGCTCTGGTCGCGCTTCCGCGAGCGCGGCCTGACTGTCATCGGCGTGCCGTCGAACGATTTTGGCGGCCAGGAGCCGGGCGACGCGGCGGAAATCCTCCAGACCGCGCATGCTGAATACAACGTCGATTTCCCGCTGGCCGCCAAGGCGGCCGTACGCGGCGCCAATCCGCATCCGTTCTATCGCTGGGCCGCCGCCGAGCGGCCGCTCGAGCTGCCGCGGTGGAATTTCCACAAATACCTGATCGGGCGTGACGGCCGGATCGCCGCGGTGTTCGCGACCAATATCGAGCCGATGGATGCGCGCGTGGTCAACGCCATCGCCAAGGAGCTTCCGCGCTCGCCGTAAGAGCGCCTGTTTGCGAGGATCGCGATGCAGTTCCTTCGCCCTGCAAGCCTGGCAGTGCTGTGCTTTGCGCTGCTGCCCGCCGATGCGGCCGCCGCCGACATTCGCGTGCTCAGCGTCGGATCGGTCCAGATCGCCACCAAGGCGCTGGCGCCGGCGTTCGAACGGGCGTCCGGCCACAAGGTGGTATTCACCATCGTCTCGCCGGACCGCATCGCCGGGCGGCTGGCAAGCAATCCCTACGACATGCTGATCGCCTCGGTGCCGGTGGTTGCGGCCCTCGATAAGTCCGGCGCGATCCGCGCCGGATCGCGTACACCGCTGGCGCGCGCAGGGATCGGCGTCATGGTTCGCGCCGGCGGTCCGGTTCCCGACGTGTCCACGCCGGAATCGTTCAGGAAGACGCTGCTGGCAGCGAAATCCATTGCCTACGGCGATCCGACGCTGCCAAACCAGAGCGGCGAGGTCACCGTGCGGATCCTGACCAAGGCGGGCATCCTCGACGCCGTCAAGCCGAAGCTGCGTCCGGCCGGGCTTGCGCCCGGATTGGCCATGGTCGCCAAGGGCGAAGTCGATCTCGCGCTGTTCAACCAGGTCGAATTGCCCGCCGGCGTGCGCCTTGCCGGCGCGGTCCCGGCGCCATTGCAGGACTACACGTCCTACGAGGCAGCCGTGCTCGCCAAAGGCGCCGTCCCCGACCCGGCGCAGCAATTCATCCGTCACCTGACCAGCCCGGCGGCACGCAAGACCTGGCAGGCGGCGCGGCTCGAAGCCTATCCCTACCGGTGAACCCGCCTGCCGCAACGGGCGTTGGTCGCCTGCCATTGGCTTTGGAACGTTCTAGACTGTGCTCGCGGGCCCGTCGGCAACCCTCCAGGAAGGACCAGCATCGATGATCATCAGCATCCTGATTACCTTTCTGGTCATCATCCTCTGCCTCTATCTCGTCAATCTGCTGCCCATTGCCGGGCGCGCCAAGCAGATCGTGCGCGTCATCATCATCGTCATCGGCATTCTTTCGCTGCTGCGCGCGCTCGGGACGCCGATGCTCATCTGAGCGTCCACGCGCATGCCGGGTCCGACCAGTATCGAAGGCTTTGCGATCGTTTCCGACGACGGCATGCTCGCCGACGCGGATCGGACGATCCCCCCTGCCCTGGTCGTGGAGGCTGACCAGGAGTTCTTCCACGGCAGCCTGGAGAACGCCGCGGTCGTGGTGCATGGGCGTCATTCCCACGAAGGCGGCCCGCGCGCCGACCTGCGCCACCGGCTTGTGCTCACCCATCGCATCCCGGCCCTGGCGCCCTACCCCCGGCATCCGAAAGCACTGCTGTGGAATCCGCAGGGCGCGTCGCTCGACGAGGCCTGGGCGGCACTCGGCGCTCCGGACGGCATGCTGGCGGTGATCGGAGGGCCGGATGTCAACCAGATGTTCCTGGAGCGCGGCTACGATGCATTCCACCTCTCACGGGTCGCGGGCCTGACATTGCCGGGGGGACGGCCGGTCTTCCGCGGCTTGGAGCCGGGCCGGACGCCGGAAGACCTGCTGGCGGCGCACGGGCTGGCGCCGGGGCCACCGCGCGTGCTCGACGCGGCTGCGGGCGCCACGCTGGTGACGTGGCGCAAGGTCAATGGGACAACCAGTGCGTCCAATCGACCAGACTGACGCCCGCACCATTACAGGGGACGATCATGCGCCGAGCGCCGATCCGGCTCCTCGCCGCAGCGCTCATCCTGGCGGCCGGGCAGCAGGCGGCGAGGTGACGCTGGTGACCGGCGAGGAGATGCAAAAGGTCGTTGCCGGCATCATGGCAACACCGGCGGCGATCGCCGACAAGATGCAGAGCATGATCCGACCGAGGTAGAGGCCCTGCCGCACGCGTGCGCACGGCCCGCGCTAGAACCGGAGCATGCGCAGCACCAGATAGATCCCGGCCATGCCGGCGGTCGCGAGCACCATCCAGGTGGGATTGTGACAGAGATCGCGCGACAGCGAACAGACGTCGCGCGCCCAGGGAGAGCTGCCTCCATACGCGCCCGCGATATAGAAGGTCGCGGTCGCCACCGCGAGCAGGGCCGTGAGCGCGAGCGCCACCATCGACATGCGACACCTCGGGGGCGAATCGACTGTGATACTACAGTGTTAACCAACCCTTCCCGAACCTCGATGAGCGGGCGGCCGGGGCCGATCGCGGTTGGCCGTCGATTCGCGGCGGCACCAGAATACGGTTGACGAATCAGCAGCTTGGTGAGAATCATTCACAGGACTGACACACGCGGGCCGGTGGCGTCAGAGGCCGACCCGCCAAGGTTCCTCCCCGCGTGGCGTGATCAACTGGGCGGCCCGCGTGGCCGCCCATTTCTCTTGCCGGATCGGCAATCGCCACGCCGCAATCGTTTTTTCACGACTGTTCGGCCATTCTGCCCGGTACTGCGCGCCGAAAGGCCTCGTGCCACCGGCCATTCCCGCCCGTCGACGCAAGCGCAGGCGGGGGCCGGCGCCACCGTCATGAACGCGCGCAGGGAGAACACGCCGGCAGGCCATGACAACGCATACGTCCTTGATCGACGACCTTGAGCGGGCGCTCGCCGGCGGCAGCAACGCGCAGCGCATCGAGATGCTGTCGCGCATCACCGATTTGTTCATGGCTGGCGCCAACCGCTATTCGGTCGAGCAGGTCGATCTGTTCGACGAGGTGATCGCCAAGCTCGCCACCGCGATCGAGGCGAAGGCACGCGCCAAGCTGTCGATCCGGCTTTCTGACGTAGCCAGCGCCCCGCCCGGCGTCGTGCGAATGCTGGCCTTCGATGACGACATCGAGGTCGCGCGCCCGATCCTGAAGGAATCCGAGCGCCTCAATGAATCGGACCTGCTGGCCAATGCCAACAGCAAGAGCCAGCAGCATCTGGCGGCCATTTCCGAGCGCCGCTCTTTGAGCGAAGCGGTCACCGACGTGCTGGTCTCGCGCGGCGACCGCACGGTGGTCCATTCGGTGGCGAAGAACGCCGGGGCCCGCTTCTCCGACGCGGGCTTCCGCATGCTGGTCAAGCGCTCCTCCAGCGACGAAGCGCTCGCCATGCAGGTCGGGGCCCGCCGCGACCTGCCTCGGCAGCACTTCCTGCGGCTGCTGGAGCAGGCGTCGGCGACCGTGCGCAGCCGCCTCGCGGCGGAAAATCCCGACGCGGCGTCGGCCGTCGAAGGCGTGCTCACCGAGGTCGTGGGCGGCATCCGCAGCGAGACCCGCAAGGTCTCGTCGCATTACGCGGACGCGGCCAAGGAGGTCGAGAAACTCAAGCAGGGCGGCCGACTGGGCGAAGCCGAGGTCTACAAGTTCGCCCGCGAGAACCGCTTCGAGGAAGCCGCCGTCGCCCTTTCGATGCTCTGCGGTATCGAGCTTGATGCGGTCGAGCGCGCACTCCACGATCGCGGGCATGAGATCGCGCTGATCCTTGCCAAGCTCGCAGGCTTCTCCTCGACCACCGCCAAGGCGATCCTGCTGCTCAAGACCGCGGATCGCGGAATCTCGGCGCAGGACCTCGACAACGCGCTGCGGACCTACGAGAAGCTCCAGATCGATACCGCGCGGCGCGTGCTGGGCTTCTACCGCACCCGCCTGAAGAGCCGCGGCGGCAACACCGCCTCGCTTGCCGCGGCCGGATAGGCTGCCGTCACCACCGGGGCCGTGCCGGGCGCGGCCCCGACCGCCGGCCCGGTGGCTCGGGCATGGACCAGGCATTCGCCGTGCACACGTTGCTCACGCCGGATGCGGCGCGCATGCATTGGGCAAGCGAATGATAGGCGCAGTCGAGCCAGCCGCCCTGATCGCTCATGACGACGCACCAGGGCGCGCTGCCGGTATTGGGCTGCGCTTGCGCGGCACCGGCACCCGCCAAGGCCGCGACCGCAACCAGCCAAAGTCTCCAGCCTGTACAGGGGAACGTGTTTGCCATTTGCGCCTCGCTCGCCAGCACGATCGCTACGCCAAATCGACCGGCCTTTCAATGAACGCCACGGCGGCGGAACCGGCCCCCTGGCCATCGCTCAGCGGCTCCATATCGACCGTACAAGCGCGGCAAGCCTGTTCTTGCGGCCGGGATCGGCAAGGCCGGTGGATGACGGCCGGCCGGCTTCCGCCGTCTTGGCACCAGCCGTGGCCGACACCGACACGACCAGTTCCAGCCGCCTCCGCATGATCGCTCCGACGATCGCGGGAGCCAGCCTGCCTCTGATGTCCTCCTTGGCGCGCGCTCCGAGCGACTGCGCCCATTGACGGTCGGCGAACACGCGGCGCATGGCCTGAGCGGCGGCCTCCAGATCCGGCTCCGCCCACACCGTGCCGGCACGGTAGGGCGGATCGTCGAATGCGAGCGGCTCCAGCCGAAACGGGACGAGGATACTGTTCGCGACGGTCATGAATTCCAGGTTCCCGCTCCAGCCGGTGGCAATCACCGGCTTGCCGTAGGCCATGGATTCCGCGAGCGACAGACCGAAGCCCTCCGCGCGATGGAGCGAGACGTAGCAGTCCGCCGCCGCCAGCAGATCGTAGCGGCGGCGGCCGTCGAGCGCCTCGTCCCAGAAGACGATGCGTGGGTCGTCCGCCGACGATCTGATCCGTCGCAGCGTTGCGGCGTCATGGTCGCCGTTGATCGTTTTTACAATGAGCTTGACCGGCTCGTTATCGGGAAAGGCAGCCCTGAACGCCTGGATCGCGCCCTCCGGATTTTTGCGGTGGCTGCTGCTCAGCGCGTCGAACTGCATCAGGAACAAGAAGTCCCGGTCGGGCAGTTTCAGCGCGGTGCGATCCTGAGCCGGTTCCGGAACATCCACCGCATACGGGATGACCAGGACCGGACACGGCGACTTTGCGCCGATGGCCGCGGCCATGAACTGGCTTCCAACCCACACTTCATCGATGGCGGCGAATTCCGAACTCCATTCATCCGGAAAATCGGTTGTTTCCCATGCCCAGACTGCAACGCGACGACGCGCCTCCGGCTGCGACCGGCTGCGGTGCAGAATGTGTGGAAACTGATCCGCATTGACGTGAATGATCTCGACGTTCGTCTCGTGGTCGCCGCCGCCGGTTCCGAAGTCATCGATGAACCGGTAGATGCCGCGGTCGCTCACCGCCTGGTCCGAGACATCGATCAGCGACAGCGGAACGCCCTGGGAGGCGAGCGCGCGCACATAGCCGCGGGCGGCCTCGCCGATTCCAAGATGCGATCGCAGATATCCGAGATACCTGACACGGGGTGCCACGATTTCGGCCGGCTGAAGGATTCCGAGCGCCGCCACGAGACCAGGGTCGATTCCGAGCTCCGGAACGCCGTGCTTGACCAGCCAGGCCATCAGGCCCGCCCGGTCCCGGCCATGCGGATCGGGAAAGGCCGCCGCAACGTCGGCGCGCATCTCCAGCACCGCTTGAATGTATCGCGGGATCGTCTGTCCCGGGGCGCATGACGCCATCCATGCCAGGAAGGTCGCGCTGCGCGGATCGGTATCCTCGTCACCGGCCAGCACCTTCCGCTGGTACAGGAGCCGGCATACCGGATCCCAGCTGAGACCCGTTTCAAAGCGCGGTGGCGAGAACCCGATGCCAGCCACTTCGTCGCAGCGGTACGCCGCAAGTCGCCCTGCATAGAAGGTGAGCAGGTCGGCAAGATCGCCCTGCGCGGTTCCGACCCGATCTTCGTGCTTTGAAAGCACGTGCGGCCGGTTCTGATCGAATCCACTGAAGTGAAAGAAGGTCAGTTTCGATCCGCCGACCCGCCACTGGCCGTCCTGGCCGCGGGCCAAGCCGCGCTGCGACACATTCCAATACGCGACGTTGTAGGTCGCATCCGCGAGGACTTTCACCCCCGGCAGGAAGACGGGAGCAAAGTCCATCCACTTCTGATCGACGAACACGCCTTCCCGCGGATCGCGGAAACACTTCCACTGCAATCGCTGCCACCACCAGTCGAGAAAACGAGCGGTGTCGGGACCGGCGGTCAACGCCAGGAATCCCAGGTTGTAGATGCCGGCACGCAGGATATCCAGGTCGCCCGGCCGGCAGCCGTCATCCGGAAGCGGCGCCAGGACGTGTGGCGTGAGCACGCCCGAAGCGCCGCCGTCGATGGCGGCCTCGACCTCGCTCATGGGTCTGAAAAGATAGATGTCGGGATCGAGGTAGATGACCGTGCGCTCGCCGTCCGAGAACAGCCTTTCAAAGCACCGCGGCTTGACCGCGGTGGCAAGCTCCAGCAGGTCGTAGTAGCAACGCAGTCGCTCGTATTCCGCCGGTGCAACGGCCTCCTCAATGGCGCGAAGGTCGAGATGCGCGACGCAGCCGGGCACGGCTCCACGATCGAGGAGAAAGACCGTGAACCGGGACTGCGGATGGTGAGCGACCAGCGATTCGTGAAGCGCCGACGCCATCGCGAGATAGTTTCGCGCGCAGATCGTGAAGACATGGGCGGGCTTGATCATTTGCGACGCAATTCAAGGCGCTCCGACGGCCAAGCCCATGCGACCACGACCGCACCAGCGGTACGCGAATTGCCGCGACCTTTCAATGATTACCGCCGAGTCCGCGGCGTCGTTATGCGGCGGCCTGGTGAGGCAATGCCGGCGCTTTCTGCTGGGCTGCGGGCTGCGCGGTAGCGGTATCCCGTGCCGGCACGATCGGATCGATCGCCTCGATCAGTTGGACGAAGGCCGAGCCCGGCAGCGCCGGCGAAAAGACATAGCCCTGTGCCGAGCTGATGCCGCGGTCGCGCAGGAAGGTGACCTGCTCGAAATTCTCGACGCCCTCGGCCACGATCTGCATCTTCAGATTGCGCGCAAGGTCCACGAGCGTGTCGACAATGGCCTGGGAATGAGCTTCGGTGCGGATCGCATCGACGAACATCTTGTCGATCTTGATGATGTCGACGCCCAGCTTGAGGATGTAAGAAAGTCCGTTGTGGCCGGTGCCGACGTCGTCGATGGCGACCCGGCAGCCCAGCCCCTGCAACGCGGCAATGAGGCAGCGGGTCGCGGTGAGGTTCTCGATCTCGTAACGCTCGGTGACCTCCAGCACCAGCTGCGACATGCTGATCGGCCCGCCGACGAAGATCGAGCCGATATCGTCGATCAGGGTCTCGCCCTTCAGATGACGCGGCGCGATGTTGAACGCCACGTACATGCCCGGACGCTCGGTCAGGAAGGGGCCGACCTCCTCGCACACCTGGCGCATCAGCGAGCGTGTCATGTCGAGAATCAGATCGTTCGATTCCAGGAACGGGATGAAGGCGACCGGAGGCACCAGCGTGCCGTCGCGCTTGCGCCATCGCACCAGCACCTCCGCCCCCAGCAAACCGCCCGACTTGATGTCGACGATCGGCTGGTAGTACGGCACGAACTCGCCGGCGCCGATCGCGCGCTCGATCTCGAAGAACGGGTTGCTGCGCTCCCGCCACGGCACGATCAGCGCGGCGACGAGGATGATCAGGGCCAGCAGGCCGGTCACGACCATGCCGATCCGGCGCAGGTCGTCATAGGTCGCGAACACCCCGTTGCGCACCATCGCGGCCGTGACCACGATGCCGAAGCGGTCGGAGCGCACCCGGCTGGCGATCAGGCCGTCCCGCAGGGCACCGTCGCCGTCCGATCCCACCATGCCGATGACGGTATCGTCGGACAGCGTGATGCGGGCATAGCCGGTAAACCGCGTGCCGTCGGGCGCCACCTGCGGCAAGAGCATCTCAGCGGGCACCACCGCCGCCAACGACGTGCGCGCTGAACCGCCGGTCCGCCGCACCCGCAGCATCCGCTCGTCGCTTCCGGCAAAGCGTATGACCTCCAAAACAAGGTTCGGATCGGCGGTCGCTGCGCCGGCAATGACCTCCCGCGGGGCAAAGGCGCCGCCGCGGTCGCTGCATTGGGTCTGGCCGTTGGCGCCGACGATCGACAGTTCCTTTACGGGAGCCGACTTGAGCAGGACCTGCCGGAGTTGCTCGAGCTGGTTCCCACGGCAACCATCGACGCCGGCCGCGGCAAGTTCGTCGAGGGCGGCCACGGCACGTCCGACCTGGACCTCGACATTGCCGATGGTCCAGCTGGCCGCGACCGACACCTCGGCCTCGCCCTGCTTCTGGAGCCAGGCCGAAAACCACAGCACCGGCCCGGCAGTGACCAGAATGCCCAGCACGGCAGCCAGCAGTTTGTAATCCTTGAGACGTCCCACCCTGCACCCTCGCCGGCTGTCCGGCGAAGCTGCCCAAGCGGCGTAAAGGCGGGCTTAAGCATGTGGCCCCGACCGCCTGGCGAAGGTCGCGGGCTACCGTCATGGTTGATGAACGATGAAGCCGCGCGCGATCTCGCCCGCGTCAACCCTTGGCGCGGTCGACCAGCTCGGCGATGAAGCGCGGCAGGGCAAAGGCGGCCTTGTGGACCTCCGGCGTCCAGTACCGGGTCTTGAAGCTGCCGGCCTTGCGGTATCGTTCCGCGATGGTCTTGAGCGGCGTCCGCCGCAACGCCTTGTTGTCAGTGGCCCATCCCATGGCCATGTGACCGCCGACATAGGTCGGAATCGCGGCAACGTAGCAGGAGCCGTCGGCGAACAGACGACGGAATTTGGAAATCCCCTGCGTGAGCTCGCCCGATTGCAGGATCGGGACGCCATTCTGGGTCACCATGAGCCCGCCGGGTTTCATGCAGCGCTTGCAGGCGGCGTAGAAGCGCGGGCTGAACAGCACCTTTCCGGGTCCGAGCGGATCGGTGGAATCGACGATGATCACGTCGAAACGCCGGTCGGTGCCGGCGACGTATTTCATGCCATCATCGATGACGAGGTCGAAGCGCTTGTTGCCGAGCACCGGCCGGGTGAACTCGGGGAAATGCTCCCGCGAGAACTCCACCACCGAGGCGTCGATCTCGACCTGGGTCAGGCGCCGCACCGACTTGTGCTTGAGCACTTCCTCGGCGATGCCGCAGTCGCCGCCGCCCACGATCAGCACCTCCTTCGCCCGGCCGTGGGCGAGGATCGGAACGTGGGCCATCATCTCGTGATAGACGAACTCGTCCCTGGTGGTGACCTGGGTGGCGCCATCCAGCATCAACACCTTGCCGAAAAACCTGTGCCGGAACAGGACCAGGTGCTGGTGCTCGGTCTGCGTCTCGTACAGCACCCTTTCCACCTCGAAGGTCATGCGGAAACCTTCGGGATCGAACAAGGTCTCGGGAATCCAGCGCTTTTTTTTGGCCATCGGACGTCAGGCCACGAACCCCGGGCGACGGCGCAAGGCGCGGCCTCGCCGCCCGTTCCGGGCCCGTTGTCCCCTGTCAGGCATCCCGACCGCGCAGGATCTCGTCAACGTCGACGCGCTTGGCTTTGAACGCCTCGCGCAGAACGGGAATGCAGGCATCCGGGTCCGCCTTGCCGCACATGAAGATATCGAGCGCGGCATAGCCTGCTTCCGGCCATGTGTGGATGGAAATGTGGCTCTCCGCCAGCACCGCCACGCCAGACACGCCGCTCGGCTGGAAATGATGCAGGTGGATGTGCAGCAGCGTGGCGCGCGCGGCAGACACGCAGCGACGCAGCGTGGCCTCGATCAGGTCGATGTCGTTCAGGCCGGTGGCGCCGTGCAGATCGACGATCAAATGTACGCCAGCGCAACGCACGCCGTTGCGCACGGCAAAGTGATCCTGTCGATCATCCTCGACGACCGGCTTGACGACGGAAACCTTGGCGACCTTGGCGTCTTTCTTTCGGGCGGTGCCTGGAAGATTCAGGCCCTTATCCGATCGCAAGAGGGCGTTCTGGCGCATCGCCGTCCTCCCCAACCAGTGAACCAACCCGACGCCAGCCTCGGCGCACGGCATGAGAATGCCGCCTACACAGTCCCGCATGACGGACCGATGACAGCGGCATTTTCTCCAAATAAGGCACATACCCCCGGAGTCAAGAAGATTCTGCACCGCAAACGTCAACGATCAGTTTCATTCGCGGCGTTTGAGCGTCCGAAACTCCGCGCGCGCGCCACGACAGACTCTGGTGTCGCCGATTCTCGATCCTGAGCGGATGACATCGAACGCGCGGTGCGGCGGCCCGCGCGCCATGGCCGCAGCCGCCCCTCTTGACCGCGCGTGAGGCGCTGCCGACCATTGCCGCAACGACCAACACACCAGAGGGAGACAGACGCCATGACCCTGACTGCCAGACAGGCGACACTTTCGACGGCCGGGAGCGGCCGCGGCCAATCACCTGCCGGCGGCACGCCAGTGACCCGACGCGACCTGCTCGCGGGTGCCGCCGCCGCGGGGCTGGTCGCCTCGCCACTGGTAAACATCGCCGCCGCCCAGGCGGTCACCGAAGTCAGAATGATCGGGTTTGGCGGCGGCACCAATCTGCCGGTCTGGCTCGCGATCGACCGCGGTCTGTTCGAAAAACAGGGACTGAAGGTCACCCTCGATCGCACCCCCAACTCCAAGGAGCAGATCGCCAACCTGATGGCCGGCAAGTACCAGTTCGCGACGACGGCCTTCGACAACATCGTCGCCTATACCGAGGGTCAGGGCTCCGCCAAGTACGACAATTTCGACCTGGTCGCGATTCTTGGCGTGCATTCAGGCCTGAACAGCGTCGTGACGGCGCCCGCGGTGAAGACCTGGAACGATATCAAGGGCAAGGCCGTGGCCGTCGACGCGCCCACATCCGGCTACGCCACGGTGCTGTACCAGATCCTTCAGGACAAGGGCATCGTCAAGGATCGCGATTACAAGGTCCTCCCGGTGGGCGGCACCGGCGCGCGTGTCAAGGCGCTCAAGGACGGCACCGCGCAGATGGCGATCATCTCGTCCCCCGACGACGTGCAATTGCGAAATGCGGGGTTCAATCTCCTCGCCGACGCCGCCGTCGAGGTCGGCGAGTATCAAGGCAGCACCTACGCGGTCCGCCGCAGTTACGCCAAAGCCAATACAAAGACGGTGCTTGCCTTTGTCCGCGCGATCAGGACTGCGCACGATGTCGTGTTCAAGGACAAGGCAACCGCGATCGGCGTCCTGAAATCCCGCATCAAGGGCCTGTCGGACGCTCAGCTCGATGACATGTACACGCGCCTGACCGGCCCCGGCGGACTCAACCGCGGCGCCGCGATCAACACCAAGGGCGTTGACACGGTTCTGAGGCTGCGCAGCATCTATGGCAAAGCCAAGGGTCCGGTCGCCCCGGCCTCGAAATATATCGATACGAGCTACGCTAAGATGGCGTAGCGCAGGCCGCCTTGCACTGATTGGTGTCGGAAACGCGGTCGCGCGTGCTGGCGTGCATCGGAACTGGCCGGTCGCTGATTCGCGCCCGCAATCCGGAGCGACTGGATGGGCAGGCGCGCGCCGGCTGCGCCGGCTCAAACGGGAGCTTGCGGGAGGAACGCCATGACCTTGCTCTTGAAACGCAAGACATTTTCGGTCGGGTGCAGCTGCTGCGAGCGCGCACCCGCGTTTGCCGCCTGGGGTGTGAGCCGGCGCCGGTTGCTCGTCGCCGGGGCGGCGGCGGGCCTCAGCGCGGCGGCCGCCAGAATTGCGGTTCCACCGGCCCGCGCTGAGCCAAGGGCCACGGCCCATCGGGTCGACGTCCACCACCATGTGGTGCCGCCCGCACAGCGCAAGGCCTTCATCGAACGCGGCCGGCGGCCGGCCAAGTGGTCGCCGCAGATGTCGATTGAAGACATGGACAAGGGCGGGGTCGCCACCGCCATCGCCTCCATCCTCAACCCGGGCGTCTGGTTCGGGAAGGTCGAGGACGCCTCGCGACGCCTGGCGCGCGAATGCAACGAGTATTGCGCGCAGCTTGGCCGCGACCATCGCGGGCGTTTCGGATTCTTCGCGGCCATCCCGCTGCCCGACACCGAAGGCAGCCTGCGCGAAATCGAGTACGCGCTCGACACGCTCAAGGCCGACGGCATCGCGCTCTGGACCAACTACAGCGACAAATACCTCGGCGATCCGGCCTTCCTGCCGGTGTTCGAGGAACTCAATCGTCGCAAGGCCGTGGTCTACACCCACCCAACCGCATCGACCTGCTGCGGCATCAGGATCAAGGGCGTCGCCGATGGGACCATCGAGACCGCCACCGAAACCACCCGCACGGTCGCAAGCCTGATTTTCGGGGAAGGCGGCACGGTCCACCGGTTCAAGGACATCCGCTGGATCTGGCCGCATTCGGGCGGCACCGTTCCGTTCCTCACCAGCCGTTTCGAGCAGCAGACCAGGGTCAAGCCCGATGCGCGCATGCCGAACGGCCCGCTGCCGATTCTGAGGTCGTTCTTTTACGACGTGGCCCAGGGCAACACGCCCGGCCAGCTCGCCGCCTTGCTGAAGATGGTCTCGATCTCGCAGGTGATGTTCGGGTCGGACTATCCATTCCGCGAAGCCAAGGAGGCGGTGGACGGGCTCGTGGCCTACAGGTTTTCCAAGGCCGACATGGCGGCGATCGACAACGGCAACGCGCTGAAGATGTTCCCGAACATCAAGATTTAGCTGACCGGCCCTCTCGGCCGCTCATTCCCCCGAAAGCCGGAATCCAGTCACTATGGCCCTGCTTCCTGCCTTCGCAGGGACCAGCGGACAAAGGCTGCATCAAGTCAACTGACGAATGCTGCCGCTTCCCCGGGACGAGTCGGGCGCATCGCGCCTACTTGTCCGGCAAATTGAGCCGGATGTGCAGTTCGCGCAGCTGCTTCGGCGTCGCCTCCGACGGTGCGCCCATCATCAGGTCCTCGGCGCGCTGGTTCATCGGGAACAACACCACCTCGCGCAGGTTCTCCTCGCCGCAGATCAGCATCACGATGCGGTCGATGCCGGGGGCGATGCCGCCGTGCGGCGGCGCGCCGAGCGAGAGCGCCCGCAGCATGCCGCCGAACTTCTGCTCCAGCACGTCCTCGCTGTAGCCGGCGATGGCGAAGGCCTTGCGCATGACGTCGGGCCGGTGATTGCGGATCGCGCCCGACGACAGTTCGAGGCCGTTGCAAACCACGTCGTACTGGATCGCCTTGATCGAGAGCAACGTGTCCCTGTCGTTCGGATCGAGCCGGAGGAACTCGTCCACCGGCATGTTCGGCATCGAGAACGGATTGTGCGAGAAGTCGATCTTCTTCTCCTCCTCGCTCCATTCGTACATGGGGAAGTCGACGATCCAGCACAGCTCGAAGCGGTCCTTGTCGATCAGGCCGAGCTCCTCGCCAATTTTGGTACGCGCGGGGCCGGCGAATTTCACGAACTGTTCGGGTCGTCCGGCGATGAAGAACACCGCGTCGCCGATGCCAAGATCAAGCTGATCGGCGATCTGCCTGGCGCGCTCCGGCCCGATGTTGCGCGCCAGCGGCCCGGCGCCGCCCTCCTCGCCCTCGCGCCAGAAGATGTAGCCGAGCCCGGGCTGGCCTTCGGAGATCGCCCACGCATTCATGCGGTCGCAGAAGGCGCGGTTGCCGCCCTTGGGCGCCGGAATCGCCCACACCTCGACCTTCGGGTCCTTCTCGATCATGCCGGCGAATACCTTGAAGCCGGAGCCGCGGAACGCCTCGGTGACGTTCGCCATCGTCAGCGGGTTGCGCAGGTCCGGCTTGTCGGTGCCGTATTTCTGCAATGCCTCGGCATAGGGGATCCGTGGGAACGTCTTTGTCACCGGCTTGCCGTCGGCAAATTCCTCGAACACGCCGCGCAGCACCGGCTCGATGGCGGCGAACACGTCGTCCTGGGTGACGAAGCTCATTTCGACGTCGAGCTGGTAGAACTCGCCGGGCGCGCGGTCGGCGCGCGCGTCCTCGTCGCGGAAGCAGGGCGCGATCTGGAAATAGCGGTCGAAGCCCGCCACCATGATGAGCTGCTTGAACTGCTGCGGCGCCTGCGGCAGCGCGTAGAACTTGCCCGGGTGCAGCCGCGACGGCACGAGATAGTCGCGCGCGCCTTCGGGCGACGAGGCAGTCAGGATCGGGGTCTGGAATTCGAAGAACCCGCCCTCCTTCATGCGCCGGCGGATCGAATCGATCACGGCCATACGGGTCATGATGTTGCGGTGGAGCTTCTCGCGGCGCAGGTCGAGGAAGCGGTATTTGAGCCTGATCTCCTCCGGATAGTCCTGCTCGCCGAACACCGGCATCGGCAGCTCGGCCGCGGGACCGAGCACCTCGATCGCGCGGATGTAGACCTCGATTGCGCCGGTCGGCAGCTCCGGATTGAGCGTGCCCTCCGGACGCCGGCGCACCTTGCCGTCGACGCGGACCACCCACTCCGAACGCAGCGTCTCGGCGGTCTTGAAGGCGGGCGAATCGGGGTCCGCCACCACCTGTGTAATGCCGTAATGGTCGCGCAGGTCGATGAACAGCACGCCGCCATGATCGCGGATGCGATGACACCAGCCGGACAACCGCGCCTCGGCGCCGATATCGGCCTCGCGAAGCGCGCCGCAGGTGTGGGTGCGGTAGCGGTGCATGGAAAAAGCCAAGAGAATCCGTCGCGGCCCGATCGCCGAAGGGCCGGAAAAGCACACGCAGGGCGGGCTTTGTCAAGGCAAGGCGCGGTGGGCGACAGCGGTCGCCCGATTGGCTAAGTAAGCGTCCGATTGGAGAGAGCGGGCGGGACCATCGATGCGACGCATGACCACGGCGGAGGCGACGGTCGAAAGCCTGGTCGCGCACGGCATCGATACGATCTATGCACTGCCCGGCGTGCATAACGACCACCTGTTCGATGCCCTGTTCAAGGCCAGAGACCGCATCCGCACCGTGCATACGCGGCACGAGCAGGGCGCCGGCTTCATGGCGCTCGGCGCCGCGCTCGCCACCGGCAGGCCGCAGGCCTATGCGGTGGTGCCGGGGCCGGGACTGCTCAACTCCGCAACCGCGCTGCTCAACGCCCACGGCACCAATGCCCCGGTGCTGGCGCTGATCGGCCAGATCGCACAGGCCGACATCGGCCGCGGCTACGGCCACCTGCACGAGATT
>Ga0209172_10002816_pt1 | contig 29018 bp, 29 predicted proteins | sample LarsenN4metaG_FD_184113 | JGI IMG/M metagenome (GOLD analysis project Ga0209172, IMG submission 184113) | Hot spring sediment bacterial and archeal communities from British Columbia, Canada, to study Microbial Dark Matter (Phase II) - Larsen... ... | reverse complement strand
GCGAGGAATCTCTTCGTGCTGGAGGCCGGCTGGCCGTGGGTACCGGCGGGCACCGCCGTCGCGGGCGAGGAGCTTTACGTCGTCGAGAACCCGGGAAACTTCTACGGCCCGAGCAGCGTGCTCTCCGCCGTGTCTTGGATCGGCCTCCGCGCGCGGCGCCTCCGGCGGGTGGCCGCCGACGGCACGGTGACAACCCTTGTGACTGTTCCTTAGTGGGGCAGACACCCCTGTCTGCCTATCTTGTCATCCTGAGCCCCGAGGCTTCGGGGCGAAGGATCTCAACGGTACTGGTGGCTCGATTGAGATTCTTCGCTCCGCCCAGGGAACTTCGCTATGAGCCTGAACGGGGAGTGGGCTCCGCTGAGAATGACAAGCGTCGGTGAGGTTGTGCTAAGCTGGCGCGCTTATGGCCAACGAGGTTGTCCAGCAGAAGCGGCTGACGAGCGAGAAGGCCGAGCGCTTCACCGAGTCGGTCATCCGCGAGATGACCCGCCAGGCGATGCTCTACGGCGCGGTCAACCTGGCGCAGGGCTTCCCCGATTTCGCGGCGCCGGAGGAAGTCAAGCGCGCCGCCGCCGAAGCCATCGCCGCCGACATCAACCAGTACGCCATCACCTGGGGCGCGAAAAAACTGCGCGAGGCCATCGCCCGCCAGATGAAGGCCTGGCAAGGGCTGGAGGTCAATCCCGAAACCGACATCACCGTCTGCTGCGGCTCGACCGAGGCGATGATTTCGGCGATGCTCGCCATCACCAACCCCGGCGATGAAGTCGTCATCTTCGAGCCCTTCTACGAAAACTACGGCCCCGACGCCATCCTCTCCGGCGCCCGCCCACGATTTGTGAAACTCCGCCCTCCCCCCGTCTGTCATCCCGAGCGGAGGGAGGGATCTGCATTTTCCGAAAACGAAGACGAGTGGGTCTTCGACGAAAAGGAGCTGCGCGCCGCCTTCAATCAACACACCAAAGCCATCATCCTGAACACCCCGAACAACCCGACCGGCAAGGTCTTCACCCGCGCCGAGCTCGAGTTCATCCGCGACCTCTGCGTCGAATGGAACGTCCTGGCGCTGACCGACGAAATCTACGAGCACATCCTCTATGACGGCACGGAGCACATCTCCATCGCCACGCTCGACGGCATGCGCGAGCGCACCGTCACCATCAACGGAATGTCGAAGACCTATTCCGTCACCGGCTGGCGGGTGGGCTGGGCGGTGGCTGCGCCCGCCATTACCAGCGCCATCCGCAAGGTGCACGACTTTCTGACCGTGGGCGCCGCCGCGCCTTTGCAGGAAGCGGGCGCGGTGGCCTTGTCGCTCCCGCCGAGCTACTACGAAAAACTTGCCGCCGGGTACCGCGAGCGGCGTGAGGTGCTGCTCGGTGGGTTGCGCGCCGCCGGCTTCCGCTGTTTCGTCCCCCGCGGCGCCTACTACATCATGACCGACATTGCGGCCTTTGGCTTCTCCGACGATGTGGCTTTCACGCAGCACCTGGTGAAAGACATCGGCGTGGCGGTCGTGCCCGGCTCGAGCTTCTACAACAACCCCAAAGACGGCTCGCAACAGGTCCGCTTCGCATTCTGCAAAAAGCTCCCGACGCTCGAAGAAGCCGGTCGCCGCTTAGCACGCCTGTGCAGCCACCGTGCACGCCCTTCGATCCCTCGACGGAGTTCTTGACATTGATCTTTTTTTTTGCTAGCGTCCACGCCACTGTGTGTCACAGGGGGTTTCTGCATGCCCAAGGCGAGTCCGGTGATCCGTAGTCTTTTTTTGTTCTCGATAGTTGTCGGAGCGCTTCTATTGTTGCCGCAGTCGGCGTCGGCTGCGAACTGCAGTTGCTCCGCTCCCGATGGTAGTTGCGGCGGGAGCATCAGTTGCCCTGGCCAAGGATGTGCTTGTGTGTGCGTCAACGGCGGAAACTGCGAGTGCTGCTGCCAGCGAGCCTGCCTGCAGGGTAGCCCCCGTTTGAGTATGGACCTGAACGGGATGCCGGCCAGTGACGTGGCCGCCGTGCTCTCTCGGGCCACGAAGAGGAAGGTCGAGGTGCTGAAAGGCGGCGATCAGCTGGTCTCGCTTACGCTGCGGAACAGTACGCTAGTGCAAGCGCTTCGGCGTCTGCAGGAGTTTCCGGAGATTTCTCTGGCGGTGGATGGCCAGGAGTTCACCAGGGTCAAGCTTCTTCCTGCGACAGAGGTATCCATTTGCGCAGAGAACATACCTCTCGAGGTCGTACTCGACCGCTTGAGTCTCGTCACGGGCGCCACGTTCGAAGTTGCCGATATGCCTCCTGGGCGCGTGTCGCTTAAGACAGCGGGTACATTGGAGGCGGTGGTCGCGCAGCTTTCGGCGGCGGCGAACGTCAATATTGGCATAAGACCCTCGACCCAACCGTAAGGCAGAGCGGTCTCTATATCGTTGTTGTCGAGTGAGCCGAGGGAACTTGTCTGCCCGGGCCATCAACCGCGCAGCAAGTCCGCTTCGCCTTCTGCAAGAAGCTCCCCACGCTGGAAGAAGCCGCGCGCCGCCTTCAGCGCCTGCGCGCCAAGAATTGACCGCCGATGGTCCTGTGCTAGAATGGCGCGCGCGATGGCGACGGCAGCGACGATGACGGAATTCCACCTGGTGCCGCCGGAGACGGAAGTCACGGCGAGCGGGGAGGGGCAGGCCTTCGAGGTCGCGCCTGGCGGCCCGCGCCTGTTCGTCGTGCGCCTTGACGTCACGAAGACCATTGAGCAGCAGTCGCTCGAGCTGTCGCTCTGGGGCTCGGCCGACGGGCAGAGCTGGGGCACGATGCCGCTCTTGAAGTTCCCGCAGCGGTTCTACGCCGGCTCGACCCAGATGGCGCTCGACCTCACGGCGCGGCCCGAGGTCCGCTTCCTCCGCGCCCGCTGGGAGCTCAACCGCTGGGGCCGGGTGCGGCCCGAGCCGAGGTTCCGCTTCAGCGTCACTGCCCGCCCCGCCGGCTAGCAACCCCTCGGACACCCTACCCCGAGATTTGAGATTTCAGATTTGAGAAGAAGAATTGGTGGACGTGGCGGGATTCGTGAATGCTGGTCATTCACCCTGCGCGAGTCCCCTGCAGCGGGACGAGTCGAAGGGAACCCGCTGCCGAGCGTTGCTTCTTCTGCCAGTGCTAGCGCAGTCGAACCGGAAACCAGCCCTTCGACTCGCTCGCAGGGTTCGCTCGCTCCCTTCGACTTCGCTTCCTTCGACTCGCGCGGCGCAACGCTTCCGAGCGGGTTCGAACTCGCTCCCGGTAAACCAGCTTCCACGGGCCACGGTTTCGTGTCGCCCGGTTGCCGTAGCGGTTGTGGTGCTCCACGCGCCCGCTCAAATCCTGGGTTTGGCCAATGTAAAAGCGTCCCGTGCTTACGCTCTTCAATATGTAGAGGAAGTATTGCTCGGCCACAAGAAGCTTGGTGGACGTGGCGGGATTCGAACCCGCGACCTCCTCGATGCCATCGAGGCGCGCTCCCAACTGCGCCACACGCCCACCGCAGACGAAAACCATTTTCGGGCAAGCCGCTCGGTTTGTCAACGCAGGCCGCAGGGCGGCCTTCTTCCGCTTTCTTGACGCCGCTCCTCCCCTCCGCTACACTGAAAGATTGGACTCGTCGTGCGAGTCCTGACAGAGAATCCAACTTGGCTTCCTTGACTCGGCATCTGCCCCTCGGACTCTCCGCGCTGCTTGCCGCCTGCGGGCTGGCGGTTCTGGCGCCGTCGCTGGCGGCGCAGACCCCGTCGGAAGTCACCCTGGAAGCCAATCCCCAAATCTTCTCCGTGCTCTCGGGGCTGCGCGCGGCCGGGAGGATTCCCGGGCCGGTGGCGGGCACGCCCGCGGTGGCGGCGCCGGTGGAAGCGGCGCTGGGCCGGGTCGCGCCAGACAGCCTGGCGCCGTTCCAAGCGTTCCTCGAGAAACAGCGGGTGGAGACCGCGGATGACTTGAACGCCTACATCTCGGCCGCGCTGCTGCTGCGGCCCCCGCCGGATTTCGAGTTCGCCATGCCGCGCGACCACTTGCCGCCGGACGTCTGGGGGATGACAGGTTTTCCCGAGGCCCTCCAGGTCTTCTACCGTGGCGCCGACCTCGGCCGTCTGTGGCGCGCTGTGCTTCCCGCCTACGAGCAGGTCATCGCCGAGCGGCAGCCGGACGTCACCCGGATGCTGCTCGAGACCCGCGCTTACCTGCGGCTGCTGGGGCAGCAGACGCCGGCGCGCACCTACACGGTCTACCTCGAGTGGCTGGCCCCGCCGGGACTGACCAGCGCCCGCAACTACGGCGACAGCTACTACCTGGTGATCCACCCGCAACGCCCGGATTTTCTCGACGCCGTCCGCCACCAGTATCTTCACTACCTGCTCGACCCGATCACCACCAAGTACGCGGCGGAGATGAGCGCCTGGGCGCGCTTGCAGCCCGTGGCCGAGCGCGCCCCGCGCCTGTCGGCGGCCTTTCGCTCCGATTTGCTGCTCCTGGCCACGGAGTGTTTCATCCAGGGAGTAGAGTTGCGTCTGCGGGGACTGGACGCGACCGCAGCGGCGGCCGAGCTCGATTCCCTCGAGCGCAGCGGCTTCGTTTTCACCCGCCACTTCTTCCACGCCCTGGCTCTTTACGAGCAGGCCGACCCTTCCGTGCGTTTTTACTTCCCGGAATTGGTGCGCTCGCTCGACGTCGACCAGGAGCGGGCGCGGCTGGAGCGGCTGGAGTTCGACGCCGCGCCCGCCCCCGGCCTGCACGCGCCCTCGTCCGGCGAGGCCGTCCGCCGGCTGCTGGGGGAAGCCGAGGGCTACCTGAACGCGGGGAACTACGCCGCTGCCCGCGAGCGCTTCGAGCGCGTCCTGCGCACGCTCGACCCTGACGAGCCCGGCGCCCTCTACGGCCTGGCCATCCTGGCGAGTCACGCCGGGAACCGGGAAGAGGCCAAGCACTACTTCCTGCGCGCGCTGGAGCAGGCCCGCGAGCCGCACATCCTGGGCTGGGCGCACGTTTACCTGGGACGCATCTATGATTTGGAGGGAGACCGGCAGCAGGCTCTGGTACACTACCAGGCGGCCCTGGCTCTCCCTACGCGCATCGAAAAAGTGGAGCAAGCGGCGCGGCGCGGCCTGGAGCAGCCCTTCGGGCAGGAGAAGCCGGACAAGTTCTGATTCGCGCCCCGCGCCCTCGGGCGGCGGGGCGACCAACGGAAGGAGAAGAAACGTGAGAAAGCACATCGCGGTGGTGCTGCTGTTGCTGCTGGCCGGCGTGGAGGCTTGGAGCCAGCCACAGGCCCAGAGCGACCAGCAACGGCAAGAAAAGAAGCCCTCGACCCAGTTCGGGCAGCAGCAGTCCACCCAGTTCGGGATGCCGGCGGCGGGCCCGCCCACCGCGGAAGAGAAAGCCGCCGCTCAGAAGATCACCGAGAGCACTGATCTTCAGGAGCGCCTGGCTCTGGTGGAGCAGTTCTTGGCCAATTGGCCGCAGAGCAGCCTGCGGAGCGATGTGTATGCTGCCGCCAGCGAGGCCTACCGCATCCAACGCAATTACGACAAGGCCGTGGAGTACGGCCAGCTGGCGCTGGATCTAAACCCCCGCCACCCGTCTGCCCTGATGACCGTGGCCGATTCCCTGGCGGAGGGCGCCGTGTCTGTCCAGCCCGACTACCAGGAGAAGTTGGCCCGAGCCGAGGAGTACTGCCGCCGCGCGCTTGAGGTTTTGGCCGAGGTTTTTGCCAAAGCGCCGCGACCCCCCGATATACCGGAGGAGCAGTACAGCACGCAGCAGAAGTACTTCGAGGCCCAGCCGCACGCCACCCTGGGCTACATCTACCTGCGCCAGAACGATTACCCCCGGGCCATCGAAGAGCTGAAGCTGGCGACCGAGTTGAATCAATACCGGCCCAACGCTTATGACTTCCTCCGCTTGGGCGTTGCCCAGTTTCGAGCGAAGCAGTACGCTGAGGCGGAGGCCAGCCTGCAGCGCTGCGTGGAAATCGGAGGCCCGGCGGGCGAGACCGCCCAGCGCCAACTGGTGTCCGTGCGGCGCCTCCTCCAGGCCCAGCAGCAGCAGAGCGAAGAGAAGAAACCCTAGGGACAAGCCATGCCCCGGGTGGAAAGCGCCGTCGGAGCCCTGGAGGAGCTGGAAGCCCGCCTGGGCTACGCTTTCCGCGATTCGGCCTTGCTGGCCCGGGCGCTCACCCACCGCTCCCACCGCGATGCCGGCAGCGCGCGGCTGGCCGCCGACAACGAGCAACTGGAGTTCCTGGGCGACGCCATCCTGGGGTTCATCGTGAGCGACGCGCTCTGTGCGCTCTTCCCGACGTTGAGTGAAGGGAAACTCTCCCGCATCAAAGCCAATCTGGTCAGCGCCCGGCACCTGCGCCGGGTGGCCGAGCGCCTGGAGCTCGGGCGCTACCTGCGGCTGGGGCCCGGGGAGGAAAAAACCGGCGGCCGGCAGAAGCAGGCTTTGCTCTCGGATGCCCTGGAAGCGGTGGTCGCCGCCCTCTACCGCGACGGCGGCCTGGAGCCGGCCCGGCGCTTCGTGGAGCTTTTCCTGCTCGAAGGGCTGCGCGAGAGCGGCGCCGAACCGCTGGCCCGCGCCGACTACAAGTCGACCCTCCAAGAATACTTGCAGGCCCGGCGCCTGCCGGCGGCCCGCTACGACATGGTTCAAACCCGCGGACCCGAGCACCGCAAGACCTTCACCGTGGAGTTGTGGGCAGGCGAGCGGTGGCTGGCCCGCGGCGAGGGCGCGACCAAGAAAGCGGCCGAGCAACAGGCCGCCCGCCAGGCGCTGGAGCGCCTGCCGGCGGAGCCGGGGTGGCAGGCGGAATGAGCGGCGGGCCGGAAACCGGCAAGGGCTCCACCCTGCGCGAGTATGTGGACTCGCTGCTGGTGACGGTTGTCCTCGCGCTTTTTCTCACCACGTTCATCATCCAGGCCTTCAAGATTCCGTCGAGCTCGATGGAAGACACGCTGCTGGTGGGCGACCACCTGCTGGTGAACAAATTCGTCTTCGGGGACGAAGGCAAGGCCGGCGGGGGGCTGCTGCCCTACCGGGAGGTGCGCCGGGGCGACATCATCGTCTTCAAGTATCCCTATCCGCCCTACCAGCACTTCGTCAAGCGGGTGATCGGCTTGCCGGGGGACCGGCTGAAGATCGTCAGCCGGGAGGTCTACATCAACGGCGAGCGCCTGGGAGAGCCTTACAAGATCCATCGCAGCCCGCCCCTGCTCGGCCGCTTCCAGGATAATTTCCCCGTGCAGGGCGACTACTTCAGCTACGCCTCCGAGCCCGGTTGGGCGGAGCAAGTGGCGCGCCTGACCCAGGGCGACGAGCTGGTCATCCCGCCCGGGAAATACTTCGCCATGGGCGACAATCGCGACAACAGCCGCGACAGCCGCTACTGGGGGCTCGTCGACCGGGAAAACATCATCGGACGGCCGCTGCTCATCTACTGGTCGTTCGACGGCGCCCGGCGGCACACGGGCGGCCGCAACAACCCCTCGGCCGCCTGGGACAACCTGACGCGCTTCTTCTCGCGCACCCGCTGGAGCCGCCTCCTGCACTTCGTGCGCTAAGGTCGCCGCCGCGCCATGCGCCGGAGAAAAGGCTGGCTAGTCGCCCTCCTGCTGCTGGCCCTGTTGCTGGCCGCTCCCTTGCTCGTAAATCTGGAAGTGTTCCGCGGCCCGGTGCGCCGGGCGGTGGAGCAGCAACTGGGCCGGCCGGTGGAGTTCTCCCGGCTAAGCGCGCAGTTCCTGCCCTGGCCGGGCCTGGTGGGCCGCGGGGTCGTGGTCTACGAGCAGGAAGGTTTCGGGGCCGAGCCCTTCCTCTACGCCGACGAAGTGCACTGCCAGGTGTCGCTCGGTGCGCTGCGCTCGGGGCGCCTGGAGTTCTCCGAGATTTATTTCATCCAGCCGAGCATCAACCTGGTGCGCGCTCCCGACGGCGCCTGGAACGTGGGCACGTTCCTGCTCGCGGAAGAAGGCGGCGGAAAAACGGGCAACCCGGCGCCCGCCCGGCCGCCGGTGATTTCCGCCACCGAGGGGCGGATCAATCTCAAGCTCGGGGCCGACAAGCAGGTCTACGCCCTGACCGGCGTCCGCCTGCGCGCCGAGCCTCTGCCGGAGGGGCGCTGGCGCGTGCAGCTCGAAGCTACCCCCGGGCGCAGCGACCGGCGGCTGACCGAGACCGGCAGCCTGCAACTGCAGGGTGAAGTCGGGCCGAGCGCGACCTTGGTCTCTTTGCCTTTCCGTTTCCAAATCGGCTTGGAGCGCGGCTCGGTGTCGCAGCTGGTGGCGCTGGTCCGCGGGAGCGAGCCCTGGGTGCGCGCCCGCTCGGGTCTGGCGGCCACCCTGGAGGGCACGCTGGCCGACTGGCGGGCCGAGGGGACGTTGACCCTCACCGGCGTGCGGCACAAAGACCTGGTGGCCCCGCCCCGCACCCCGCGCTGGCAGACCGACTTCGCGCTCCGCTTCACGAGAGAGGGACAGGTGGTGCAGGTGGAGAGGCTCCGCCTGCGGGCCCGGCACTCGGAGGTTCAACTGGCGGGCCGCATCGAGAAATTCTTCGACGGTCCTGCTTGGGACCTCCAGGTGCGAGCTGATCCGCTCGCCGCGGACGAGTTGCTGGGGCAGTGGGCTGCCTTGAAGCGAGGCGTTACGACGGAGGCTCGTCTGGACGGATCCCTGCGGCTGACCCTGACCGCGCGCGGTCCCGTGCGCCAGTGGGACGGTTTGCTCGAGGCGGCGAACCCCTTGGTCCTGCGGGCGCCCGGATTGCCGGAGCCGGTCGAACTCTCGGGCTTGCATCTCCTCGTTCGCCGCGGCCGGCTGGAGCTGGCGCCGGTGAGCGTGCGTTTCTCGCCCGAAAGCGCCCTGCGGGTCGAGGGCGACTGGCGATTGGCCAACCAGGGCTCGCCCTATCGGCTGCGGTGGCAGAGCCCGGGGCTGGAGCTCGAACCCTTGCAAAGGGCGGCAGCGATTTTCGGCGGCGATTTCCTGGCCCCTACCCGCTGGCGCGGGCAAGCCCAGTTCGACCTCAACTGGCAAGGGACCCGGGCGGCACCGCCGTCCTTCCGGTGGGAAGGCCGCGCCGAGTTGCGCGGCGCCGAGTTCCATCCGCCGGAGCTCAACCAGCCGCTCGACATCCTCGAGACGCGGATGGAATGGAAAGGGACGCAGCTGCGCGTCGATCCGCTGGTGGTGCGGCTGGGCGAAAACCCGGTGACGGGAACGCTGGAGCGGCAAGGAGAGCCCGGCCGCTGGAGCGCGACGCTCTCGGCCGGAGAGTTGCGCCTGGCCGACCTCGACGCCCTGGTCAACCCCGCCGCGCGCGGCCTGTTGGTCCGGCTGGTGGGGAGCGACGCGGTGACGCCAGCGCGCTGGGGAGAGCTGGACGCGGGCGGAGAAGTTCAAATCGAGGAGCTGGCCGCCGGGCCGTTTCGTTTGCGCCGGGTTCAGGCGCAGGGACGCTGGCAAGCGGGGCGGCTGGAGTTGACCCGGCTCCGCTTCCGCGCCTACGGCGGCCGCTTCGACGGGCGCTGGCAGGGAGACTTCCAAGCGTCGCCGCCCCAATACCGGCTGGTGGGCAACGTCAAGCAGGTGGAGCTCGGCAGTTTGCTCGCCGACACCACCGAGTTGGGGGCGCTCTTCCGCGGCCCGGCCGGGGCCGACCTCTCCTTGCAGACCGCGGGGACCCGGCCGGGGGAGCTCTTGCAAAAGTTGCAGGGGCGCGTCGTGGGAGTGCTGCACGACGGCGCCCTGACGCACATCAACTTGCTGGCGGCTCTGGCTTCCGCCGCTGCGGGAGAAGACCTCGCCGCGGGCGCCCCGGCCTTCACCGAGGTGCAGAGCCTGGCCGGCGACTTCCGCCTGGCTGGCGAACAGGTGGAGCTCGATGCCGTGCGGCTCATCGTGGACGGAGCCGCCATGGAGCTTTCCGGCCGTGTCCGCTTCGATGGCAGCCTGGACCTGCGCCTGCACGGCCAGCCGCTGCTGGTGGCGGGGCGCCCGGTGTCGCCTGCCACCGCCCGGCTGCTCGCGTCCACCTACCGGCTCAAGGGAAACCTGCGCCGGCCCGAGGTGGAGGTGGAGGAGCCGCGCTAGTGCTGCCCGCGAAGATTCCCGCTTGCAGGGTTCTCGCCGCCCTCCTTCTGGTTCCGGTCGCGGGGGTGTCGCCCGTTGAACCCCCAGCGCCCGTGCGCTACCGCGTCGAGGAGGTGTTCCGCTTGGAGACCACCACCGCCCGCCCGCAGGGCGAACCCGCGACCACCGCGGTCGAAGGCCGCGTCCGACTGCTGCTGGAGCAGCGTCTCGAGCCGGGCAATCCTCTCCAAGGGGTTTGGCGTTTTGCGGAGGTCGAGGTGGAAGGCCCTCGCTCCGAGCCCGCGGAAGCCCAGGATGCTCGCACGGAGCGCGCCCTCGCCCTCGGCCTGGCCTGGATGAAGCAACTCGAAGGGAAGGAGTTCACCGGGCCGCTCGCTGACTTGCCCGTGCTGCCGCTGGGGGAAGCCCGGCCGGCCTGGCTCACCGCTTGGCTGCGCTGGGCGCAAACCGGAGGTTTTTCCGGACGGGAAGGGAATCCCGTTCCGTGGACGCCGGCGGTGGAAGCGGAAGCAACTCCGCCCGGCCCGGCGGTGGCTTATGAGCTGCGCTGGCTGCGGACCGAATTCCGCCAGGCGCCCTGCCATGTCCAGCAGGCGCGCTGGACGCTGCCGGTCGGGCCGGCGCGGGGCTCGGTGACGCCGGACCTGGCGGCGGAAGGCGTCGAGGCCCGCGCGCATTTTTCCGCCTTGAGCCTGGAGTGGGTCTCGCAGGATAACCCCGCGCTCGTCTACGCCGAACGCAGCGGCGTGCGGGAAACCTTCTGGAATCTGGAAAAGGTGAAGAAGCCGGAGCTGCGCGGGCTGGTTTTCCGCCTGCGCTTCTCCGTTAAGGTGCGCGTCGAGCGCCTGCCCTGAAAAGGCCGCAGCTAGCTCGGCGCTCCGCTCCGAGCAACCTGCGCTACCAGTCCGAGAGGTAGCGCGGGTTCCCGAAGGGTACCCGCGGCTTGTGCCGCTGCGAGGTATAATCGGGGGTTTGGCAGAGAGCGGCGGAGCCGCCTGTAGCGATGGACTTCAAACTCGTCAGCAGCTACGAGCCCCGGGGCGACCAGGCCCAGGCCATCGAGGCGCTGGTGCGCGGCGTCCGCGACGGCGAGAAGCACCAGGTGCTGCTCGGCGTCACCGGCTCCGGCAAGACCTACACCATGGCCAAGGTCATCGAGCAGATCAACCGCCCCACCCTCGTGCTGGCCCACAACAAGACCCTGGCCGCCCAACTCTTCCACGAGTTCCGCGGCTTCTTCCCCCACAACGCCGTCGAGTACTTCGTCAGCTACTACGATTACTACCAGCCCGAAGCCTACCTGCCCGCCACCGACCTCTACATCGAAAAAGAAGCGACCATAAACGACGAGCTCGACAAGCTGCGCATGGCCGCCACTCGGGCGCTCTTCGAGCGGCGCGACTCGGTCATCGTCGCCAGCGTCTCCTGCATCTACGGCCTGGGCTCGCCCGAGGCCTACTACGGGATGCTTTTGCTGGTCGAGCGCGGCCAGCGCTTTCCCCGGCAGGAGCTGGTGCGCAAGCTCGTCGAGATTCAGTACGAGCGCAGCGAAGAGCTCAGCCGCGGCACCTTCCGCGTGCGCGGCGACCAGGTAGAAGTCTTTCCGCCCTACGTGGACGTGGCCTACCGGCTCGAGCTCTGGGGCGACCAGGTGGACCGCATCAGCGAGATCGACCCGCTCACCGGCGCCGTGCTTGAAAGCCACGCCCGCCTGCCGGTCTATCCCAAGACCCACTTCGTCATGCCCGGCGACCAGCGCGACCGCGCCCTGGCCAGCATCCTCGAAGAGCTCCGCGCGTGGAAGCCCGAGCTCGAAAAGCAGGGCAAGACGCTCGAAGCCCAGCGCGTCGAGCAGCGCACGCTCTTCGACCTCGAGATGATGCGCACCATCGGCTACTGCCACGGCATCGAGAACTACTCGCGGCACCTGTCGGGCCGCGCCGCCGGCGAGCCCCCGCCGACGCTGCTCGATTATTTCCCGAGCGACTTCCTGCTCTTCATCGACGAGTCGCACCAGACCGTGCCGCAGCTGCGCGGGATGTACCACGGCGACCGCTCGCGCAAGCAGACGCTGGTGGACTACGGCTTCCGCCTGCCCTCGGCGCTCGACAACCGCCCGCTCAAGTTCGAAGAGTTCGAGAAGCGCGCGAACCAGGTCGTCTACGTCTCCGCCACCCCGAGCGACTACGAGCTGACGCGCGCCGCCGGCGTGGTGGTGGAGCAGATCGTCCGGCCCACCGGCCTGATTGACCCCCAGGTCGAAGTCCGCGCGGTGCGCGGCCAGGTGGACGACTTGCTCGAAGAAATCCGCCGGCGCGCCGCCCGCGGCGAGCGCGTGCTGGTGACCACGCTCACCAAGAAGATGGCGGAAGACCTGGCGCAGTACTACACCGAAGTGGGCGTGCGCTGCCGCTATCTCCACTCGGAAATCGACACGCTCGAGCGGGTGCGCATCCTGCGCGACCTCCGCCGCGGCGCCTTCGACGTCCTCATCGGCATCAACCTGCTGCGCGAGGGGTTGGACCTCCCCGAGGTTTCGCTCGTGGCCGTGCTCGACGCCGACAAGGAAGGCTTCCTGCGCTCGAAGACCGCGCTCATCCAGACCATCGGTCGCGCCGCCCGGCACATCCGCGGCACGGCGCTGCTCTACGCCGACGCCGTGACCGACTCCATGCGGCAGGCCCTAGACGAAACCGGCCGCCGCCGGCAGATCCAGCTCCGCTTCAACGAAGAAAACGGCATCACCCCGGAGAGCGTGGTCAAGCCCATCGACATGGCTCTCGCGAAGATTGTCGAAGCCGACTTCGCCACCGTGCCGCTGGAAGAGACCGAGTTCGAGGAGATCAAGAGCGAAGAGCAGCTGCGGGAAGTCATCGTCAAGCTCGACGAGCAGATGCGCGAGGCCGCCCGGCGCTTCGAGTTCGAGCGCGCCGCCCAGCTCCGCGACCGCCTCCGCGCCTTGAAGCAGAAGGACATCGGCGGCCTCCTGGTTCCCGCCTTCCTTCCCCGCGAGTCGCTGACGGAGCTCACCGCTGCTGTGGCCAAGCCCGCCGCCAGGCCGCGCCTGGCCCGGCGCTCGAAAAAGCCCAGGCGCTAGCCCCGCTGGGCGCCTCATTCCGAGGCCGAAGGCCGAGGAATCTCCTGCTTTTTCCGGAGTTGATTTTTCGCGTCCAAGCGGGCATCATCGGCGGCCAATGGCGGCGTCGAAGTCAAAGCTCCTGTCCTTTGAGAACGCGCTGAACCTGCTGCTGGTGTTTGTGCCGGTAGCGGCGGCGCTGCACTACTGGCACGCCAGCCCGGTGGCCGTGTTCGTCACTTCCTGTATCGCCATCGTGCCCCTGGCCGGGTTGATGGGGAAGGCGACCGAGCACCTGGCGGAAAAAATGGGCGAGGGCATCGGCGGGCTGCTCAACGCCACCTTCGGGAACGCCGCCGAGCTCATCATCGCGGTGATGGCGCTGCGCGCCGGGCTGCACGACGTGGTGAAGGCCTCGCTCACCGGCTCCATCATCGGCAACGTCCTGCTGGTGCTCGGCCTGGCGGTGCTGATGGGCGGGATGCGCGTCGAGACGCTGCGCTTCAACCGCACCGCCGCCTCGATGAGCTCGACCCTGCTGACGCTCGCCGCCATCGGCCTCGTCATCCCCGCGCTCTATCACCAGGTCGCCCGCGGCGCCGACCCCTTTCACGAGCAGGAGCTTTCCTTCGAGATTGCGGGCGTGCTCTTCGTCACCTACCTGCTGTCGCTGGCCTTCACCCTGAAAACGCACAAGCACCTGTACGTGAGCGGGGAAGGGGAGGCGCAGGAAGCGCTGGGAGTGGGCGGCTGGAGCCGGACGAAATCCGCCGTGGTGCTGCTGGGGGCGACGGCGCTGGTGGCGCTGATGAGCGAGCTGCTGGTCGAATCGGTCGAGCATGCCGCCCAGGCGCTCGGCATGACGGAGGTCTTCGTCGGGGTCATCCTCGTCGCCATCATCGGCAACGCCGCCGAGCACTCGACCGCCGTCTTGATGGCGCGCAAGAACAAGATGGATTTGGCGATGAACATCGCCATCGGCTCGAGCCTCCAGATTGCGCTCTTCGTGGCGCCGGTGTTGGTTTTCTTGAGCTACTTGGTGGGCCGGCCGATGAATCTGCTCTTCACGCCGTTCGAGGTGGTGGCGGTGGCGCTCTCGGTTATCGTGGTCAACCTGATCGCCTCGGACGGCGAGTCGAACTGGATGGAAGGCATCCAGCTCCTGGCGGTCTATTTCATGCTGGCGATGGCCTTCTATTTCCTGCCCGCGGGGTAGAATCGCCGGTATGGCGAAAAGCATCTCCCTGGTAGGCGCGGGGCGCGTGGGGCAGACGCTCGGGCGCGCCTGGCGGCGGCGCGGCTACCGCCTCGCCGCGGTGGTGACGCGGCGGCCCGCGACGGCGCGTGCGGCCGCCCGCTTCCTCGGCGCGGGATACCCAATCTCAAATTTGAAATTTGAGATCTCAAAGGTCGCCGACGCCGGCATCGTCTTGATCGCCACCAACGACAACCAGGTGGCGGTGGCGGCGGCGGCGCTAGCCCGCCTGAAGAAGAGCTGGCGGGGCCGCGTGGTGCTGCAAGCCAGCGGCGCGCTCTCGTCGCGAGTGCTGGCGCCGCTCCGCCGGCGCGGCGCCGCCGTCGGCTCGCTCCACCCGCTCTATCCCTTTCCCAAGCCGCTGCGGGTTTTTCCGCCCGGCGTGGTTTTCGGGATCGAAGGCGATCCGCCGGCCCGCCGGCAGGCGCTGGCGCTCGTCCATGCGCTGCGCGGGCAGCCAATGGAAGTCCGCTCGACCGAAAAAGCGCTCTACCACGCGGCGGCGGCGCTGGTGGCCGGGCACCTGCTGACGCTGGCGGACATGGGGGTGCGGGCGCTGGTGCGCGCGGGGGTGCGGAGGTCGCGGGCGCGGCGGGTGCTGGTGCCGCTGGCGCACGCGACCTTGCGGTGTTACGAGCGCTGGGGCGGGCGGGCCTGGACGGGGCCGCTCGAGCGCGGCGACGTCGACACCGTGCGGCGGCACCTGGCGGGCTTGCGGCGGCTGCCGCGGCACTACCTCGAGACCTACCGGACACTGGCGCGCGCGGGGCTGTCCTTGTACCGGGCGGGCTCGAGCAAGAGAACGCAGAGGCTGCGCCGGCTGCTGGGGAAGTGAGATTTCAGATTTGAGATTTGAAATTTGAGATTTGAGATGACAAGGCTGTGCGCCGCGCTGCTGTGTGCCGCGCTGCTGGCCGCCGCGCTACTGTGTCCACTGGCGGTGCTGGCGGAAAAGAAACCGCCGCCGAAGCCGGTCAACCTCAACGCCGCCACGGGGGAAGAGCTGGCGCAGTTGCCCGGCGTGGGGGACGTCATCGCCGCGCGCATCGTGCGCCACCGCGAAGTGAGCGGGAAGTTCCGCTCGGTGGACGAGCTGCTGATTGTGCGCGGCATCAGCCGCAAGAAGCTGGAGAAGCTGCGGCCCTATGTGACGGTGGACTAGCCCCGTTCCAAACCCTCTTGTCTAAGCGGAGGATAGCGTCTGGCAGCCGGAGGGTTTGGAACGGGGTTAGCGCACGGTGCGCTCGACCATCATCAGCGCGATGCTGATGAGCAGGCAGGGTCCCACGATCAGTACGAACCCCCAGAAAAAGTAGTAGGCGCAGACAGCGACCAGAGCGAGCGCGGCCAGGTTGTAGGCCAACTCCGCCAGCGGCTTCATGGGAGGCTAGGCGTCGCGGCGGACGAGCGGGTGGGCGCCGGCGGGGATGGGCACCTGCTCGAGGATGCGCATCCCGAAGCCCTCGAGCGCCGCCACTTTGCGCGGATGGTTGGTGAGCAGGCGGAGGTTGCGCACGCCGAGGTCGGAAAGAATCTGGGCGCCGATGCCCGACTCGCGCTGCACGGACTGGCGGGGCAGGGGCTCGGCCGGGTCCGGCTCGCGAGCGTGCTCGTGCTGGTGGACGGCGAGGATGCTGCGCTCGTCGATTTTCTCGAGGCCGAGCCCGGGCCCGGTCTGGTGGAGGTAAACGAAGACGCCGCGGCCGGCGCGGCTGATGAGCTCGAGGCTCTTGTCAATGACCTCCTGGCAATCGCAGCGGGTGGAGCCGAAGACGTCGCCGGCCAGACAATGCGAGTGCACGCGCACCAGCACCGCGTCCTCGGCGGTGAAGTTGCCCTTGACCAGGGCGATGTGGCGGACGCGGTCGAGCTCGGACTCGTAGGCGATCATGTGAAACTCGCCGTGGCGCGTGGGCAGCAGGGCCTCGCCCACGCGGTGGATATAGCGCTCGGTGCGCAGCCGGTAGCGGATGAGGTCGGCGACGGTGATCATCTTCATCTGGTGCTGGCGGCAGAAGGCGCCGAGCTCGGGCACGCGCGCCATGGTGCCGTCCTCGTTCATCACTTCGCAGATGACTCCGGCGGGGGCCAGGCCGGCCAGCCGCGCCAGATCGACCGACGCTTCCGTCTGCCCGGCGCGCACCAGCACGCCGCCGCGGCGGGCGCGCAAGGGAAAGACGTGGCCGGGGCGGACGAGGTCGGAGGCGCGCGCGGCCGGGTCGATGGCGACGCGGATGGTGGCGGCGCGGTCGGCGGCGGAAATCCCGGTGGAGATGCCGTGACGCGCGTCCACCGACTCGCAGAAAGCGGTGCCGTAGGGCGAGGTGTTCTCGTCGGCCATCGGGCGCAGGCGCAGGTAAGCGCAGCGCTCGTCGGTGAGGGCGACGCAGATGAGCCCGCGGCCGTAGCGGGCCATGAAGTTGATCTGCGCGGGGGTGATCTTTTCGGCGGCGACGGTGAGGTCGCCTTCGTTCTCGCGGTCTTCGTCGTCCACCACGATGATCATCCGCCCCTGGCGGATATCCTCGACGGCCTCCTCGATGGTGGCGAACTGGAGCTGCTTTTCGCTCATCTCCGGGGTGTCTCCCGCCATTATACCGAAAACCGCTAGCCCCAGAGGGCCGAGACAATCTTGGTGACGCTCCAGCTCAAGAAAGCGCAGACGGGGAAAGTCAGTATCCAGGCGAGCACGATTTCCCGGCCGACCCCCCAGCGGACGGCGGAGAAGCCCCGGGTGCTGCCGACCCCCATGATAGCGGTGTTGATGGTGTGGGTGGTGCTCAAGGGCACGCCCAGGCGGGAGGCGAACTCGATGGTGAGGGCGGCGCCGGTTTCGGCGCAAAAGCCGTCGACCGGGTCGAGCTTGGTCAGCCGCAGGCCCATGGTGCGCACGATGCGCCAGCCGCCGATGGCCGTGCCCATGCCCATCGTCAGCGCGCAGACCAGGATCACCCAGTTTGGGATAGCGAATTCCGGGATCACGCCTCCTAGAAAAAGAGTCAGGGTAAACACGCCGATGAACTTCTGTCCGTCGTTGTTGCCGTGGCTGAAGGCCATGAAGGCCGAGGAGAGGATTTGCAGCCGGCCGAAAACCACTCGCACCGTTCTCGGTCGGGCGCGGAAGAACAGCCGAAAGATGAGGACGGTCAGCAGCAGGCCGCCGCCGAAGCCGAGGAAGGTCGAAAACCCGATCCCGACGAAAACTTTTTTCCAGCCGTCCCAGAGCAGCCCTTCCGGCCCGGCGGTGGCCAGGGCCGCCCCGCTCAGGCCGGCGACCAGGGCGTGGCTTTCGCTGGTGGGCAGCCCGCGCCACCAGGCCAGCGTGCTCCAAATCACAATCGAGACCATGGCTGCGGCCACGGTCTGCAAGTTGATGAGCTCTGCCTTGACAATGCCCTTGCCGATGGTCTGCGCCACCGCCTGCCCGGCAAAGGCGCCGGCGATGTTCAGCGCAGTCGCCATCAGCACGGCCGGGTAGGGACGGAGCACGCGCGTCGAGACCACGGTGGCAATGGCGTTGGGGGCGTCCGTCCAGCCGTTGACGAATTCGGCCGCCAGCACCAGCAGCAGCACGGCCAGGGTGGAGGTCTCAATGCCGCCCATCAACGGCCCTCCGGTTCAAGCGCTCTTCCGCCGCGGAAAATTCAGCCCGCATAGGAATCCAAGAGGGGAGCCGCGGAGTTCAGCCACTCTTCAGGACTACGGCTTCGAGAATGTTGGCCACATCTTCGCACTTGTCGGTGGCGATTTCGAGCACTTCCAGGATTTCTTTCCACTTCAGGAGCTCCACCGGGTCTTTTTCACGCTCGAAGAGGTCGGCGATGGCGGCGCGCACCACGCGGTCGCCTTCGTTTTCCAGGCTGTTGATGGCGATGCAGTGGTCGAGGATGTGGTCGGGTTTTTCGAGGCGCGAGACGGCGGCGTGCATTTCGGCCGTGGCGCGCACCAGGATGTCGGCCAGCTCCGCGGCCCCCGGACGGAGCTTGTCCACTTTGTAGATCACCAGGCGGCTGGCGACGGCGTCAATCAGGTCGAGGACGTCGTCCAGCTTGCTGGTCAATTGGTGGATGTCTTCGCGATCGAGCGGGGTGATGAAGGTTTGGTTCAGCCGGGTGAAGATTTCGTGGCTGAGCTGGTCGCCGCGGTGTTCGAGTTCCTTGAGGTGGTCCACTTTTCGGTTCACGTCGCGGTAGTCGGCGAAGATGTCGGCCAGAGCGCGGGCACCCTCCTGGATGTTGGCGGTGACCTGGGTGAACATGGAGAAGAAACTGCGTTCGCGCGGCAGGAGGCGAGTCAGGAGATTGGCCATGGCCCCTTTCCCCCGGAGATTCGGCTTCAGGCGTTCCCGACTTCTGTTCGTGCTCGCAGGCCGCCAGCAGGCGCGGCCGCTTGAGCGCCCCACTATAGCTGAACCAGGGCTGACTGGCAACCGCCACCGGCGTCGGGTGGCACCGGCGTCTCGCCGGCGTCCACAGGCCAGAGGCCTGTGCCACCAAGAAGCAACGTTGGTCTATTCCGCTTGGTCGGGTGGCTCAGCCGTGCGCAGGCCGTCAATCACCTTGAGGATGTCCTCGGGGCGGGCGCGCACCCGGTAGTCTTCGGTCAAGTTCACCCAGCGGACGGCGCCGCTAAAATCAAGTAAGAACTCGGCCGGGCGGGCGATGTCTCCCCCGGGCCCGCCTTTTTCGTGCAGCAGGTCGTAGCGGCGGATGACCTCGGCCTTCTCGTCGGAGAGGAAGGTGTAGGTATAGCCCTGCTGGGCGGTGTGCTCGCGGTTTTTTGCAGGCGAGTCCACGCTGATGGCCACGACGCGCACGCCGCGCTTCTTGAACTCTTCCAGATTTTTCTCGAAACCCCGCAACTCGGAGTTGCAGAAGGGTCACCAGTAGCCGCGGTAGAAGACCAGCAGCACCCAGCGCGTGCCCTCGCTCTGGAGGAGCTCGGAGAGCTTAACCTCCTGGCCGTCCTTGTCAGGCAGGGAGAAGTCGGGGGCTTTCGCGCCCAGGCGCGGGGCCGCGGCCGCCGCCGGCAGTTGCTGCGAGAAGGAGAAGTTGTAAAGGAGGAACACGCCAAGAACCAGCACGCTCAAGGCGGTGAACACCGGCCCGCTGATGCGCCCGCGGTAGCGCTCGGGCCGGCCGAAGGCCCGCCGCAGGCCGCCCCCGAGCAGGACGAGCCCGAGCGCGAAGAGCAGGAGGTTCAGCCAGGGGAAGTCCCGCGTCGTCGGGAAGTAGGCGAAGTAGAAAAAGTAGCTCAAGAAAGCTCCCACGCTCACCAAGAATCCGACGAGCGGCAGCCAGTTCCAGCGCCGGCCCATGGGCGTGGCCTCCTCACGGGTTTTTCTATTCGATGCGGCTCCCGTTTGCAAGTGGCAGCTTGACACCACCCCGGCGCCGGCGTAGGGTTGCTAGTGGTCGGGAGGTGCGGTATGGGTACGCGGCACGGCCTTCTGTTCGTCCTTTCTTTTGTCTTCTTCTTTTTCTTTGCTGCCTCTAGTCCCGTCCAAGCTCAGCTACCGGTAACTTGGGAGCCCAGCGTTGTTTGTCCGTATGGGATGGTGTACGACCCGTATTTCGGCTGCGTTTGTCCGCCCGGCATGGTGTACGACCTGCTTCTGCGCAAGTGCGTTCTTGACTTGGCGTGGTATGGGGGTTACTGGGGAGGCGCGTTCCGGAGCGGCGTCCGGTACGAGTGCGACGGACAGCTGTTCACGACCCCGTGCGCAGGCCGCGTTCACCGGCGCCTCAATTGTTCTTTGCGGCCCCTGGAAAAGGAGCCAGGGGGCCGGCACTGGCTGCGCTCCGAGAAGCTCGAGAAGATAAAGGAGCGCATTGAGCGGCAGCGGGAGCTTCCCCTGCCTCCTCCAGGCGGCTGGGAGAGGCCGCCGCGGTGGCTGGGGCGGCTTGGCGACGAGGGAGCGAAGGGCGGCCACGGGGGCTCGTGGAGCGAGGGTGGCGGTTCCCGCGGAGGCTCCGGCGGGTCGGGACATAGCAGCGGGCATAGCGGTGGCGGGCACAGCAGCGGCGGTGGCCACGGTGGCGGCGGCCATAGCGGTGGCGGCCGCGGTGGCGGCGGAAACAGCGGTGGTGGCGGCAGCACCGGCGAGGCGCCTTCCCGCCCGCGTTAGCGGCTAGAGACATTCGAGGAAAAGAAAAGGCCTCGGGGTTTTCCCCGAGGCCTTTTGTGTGGGACCTCTCCCGGTGGCAGGGGCCACCGGGCTGAGGCTTGACTGCTTAGTACATTCCGACCATACCGCCCTTCGACTTCGTTCAGGACGGTATGGACTGTGCCTAGTTAGTACATGCCGCCCATACCGCCCCCGGGCATGCCCGCCGCGCCCTTTTTCTCCTCTTCTTCGGGGAGTTCGGAGACCAGGGCTTCGGTGGTGAGCATCAAGGCGGCGATGGAAGCGGCGTTCTGGAGCGCGAGCCGCGTGACCTTGGCCGGGTCGATGACCCCGGCCTTCACCAGGTCGTCGTAGGCCTCCCGTTCGGCGTCGAAGCCGTAGTTGACTTCCTTCGACGCCTTCACCTTCTCGGCCACGATGGCGCCTTCGTGCCCGGCGTTGGCGACGATCTGCCGCAGCGGCTCTTCCAGCGCCCGCCGGACGATGTTGACGCCCACCTGCTCGTCGCCCACGAGCTTGAGCTTCTCCAGCGCGCTCAGGCAGCGAACCAGGGCCACGCCTCCGCCCGGCACGATGCCTTCCTCGACCGCGGCACGGGTGGCGTGCATGGCGTCCTCGACGCGGGCCTTCTTCTCCTTGAGCTCGGTCTCGGTGGCGGCGCCGACTTTGACGACGGCCACGCCGCCCACGAGCTTGGCCAGGCGCTCCTGGAGCTTTTCCTTGTCGTAGTCCGAGGTGGTTTCCTCGATCTGTGTGCGGATCTGCTTGACGCGGCCTTCGATGTCCGCCTGCTTGCCGGCGCCCTCGACGATGGTGGTGTTGTCCTTGTCGATGGTGACCTTCTTGGCGCGGCCGAGGTCCTCCAGCTTGACGTTCTCCAGCTTGATGCCGACCTCCTCGGCGATCATCTTGCCGTTGGTGAGGATGGCGATGTCCTCCAGCATGGCCTTGCGGCGGTCGCCGAAGCCGGGGGCCTTCACCGCGCAGCACTGCAGGGTGCCGCGCAGCTTGTTGACCACCAGCGTCGCCAGCGCCTCGCCCTCCACCTCTTCCGAGATGATGAGCAAGGGCTTGCCCGCCCGCGCAATCTGCTCGAGCAGCGGCAGCAGGTCCTTCATCGAGCTGATTTTCTTTTCGTGGATGAGGAGGTAAGGGTCCTCGAGCTTCACTTCCATGCGCTCGGGGTCGGTGACGAAGTAGGGGGAGAGGTAGCCGCGGTCGAACTGCATGCCCTCGACCACCTCCAGCGTCGTCTCCATGGTCTTCGACTCTTCCACGGTGATGACGCCGTCCTTGCCCACTTTCTTCATGGCCTCGGCGATGATGTTGCCGATGGTCTTGTCGCCGTTGGCGCTGATGGTGGCGACCTGGGCGATGGCCTCGCCGGCCACGGGCTTGGAGAGCTTCTTCAGCTCGTCCACCGCGGCCCCGACGGCCTGCTCGATGCCGCGCTTGAGCGCCATGGGGTTGGCGCCCGCGGCCACGTTCTTGATGCCCTCGCGGAAGATGCATTGGGCCAGCACGGTGGCGGTGGTGGTGCCGTCGCCGGCCACGTCGGAGGTCTTCGAGGCCACCTCGCGCACCATCTGCGCCCCCATGTTCTGGAGCGGATCCTTCAGCTCGATTTCCTTGGCCACGGTCACCCCGTCCTTGGTGATGGTGGGGGGGCCGAACTTCTTGTCGAGGACGACGTTGCGGCCCTTGGGGCCGAGGGTGATCTTGACGGCGTCGGCCAGGATGTTGACGCCGTCGCGGATGGCGTGGCGCGAGGCCTCGCCGTGAACTACCTGCTTGGCTGGCATTGCTTATCTCCTCCTTGGAGTCAAAAGTGTTGCCGCCGGGACGCCGCTACTTCTTGGCGCCCACCTTGGCGGGTTCGAGCACGGCCAGGATCTCTTCCTCGCGCACGATGAGGTACTCCTCGTGCTCGATCTGGATGTCCGTGCCGGAATACTTGCCGAACAGGATGCGGTCGCCCACCTTGACGTCGAGCGGCAGGATCTTGCCCTCCTCCGTCTTCTTGCCGGTGCCGACGGCGATCACCTCGCCCTCTTGCGGCTTCTCTTTGGCCGTGTCGGGGATGATGATGCCGCCGCGGACCGTCTCCTGCTCCTCGATGCGGCGGACGAGAATGCGGTCATGCAAGGGTCGAACATTCACTGCCATGGATGACATCCCTCCGAGACATTTGAATTGGCGATCTCAAATCCGGTGTACTGATCCCTCCGGCGAAGGGCCGCGATCCCGAGGCTTCGGGAGCTTAGCACTCTCCCCCGGAGAGTGCTAATTTAGCCGGGCTCCCTCGTGGTTGTCAAGAGGCCCCCGGCTGGCCTGGGTTGCCCGGCTGTCATCCTTGCGGCCTCCTAGGCCGCGCTCCACCAGCTCGCGTCCCCCGGCAGCTGCCTACACGGCCGCTCCGGCGAGATTACGGCCGAATCTCGCTCCTCAACTGCTTTGTCTCCAGCCACTTCCTTCATCGCCCCACCCCCGGGGGTATACGCAACTCGTTGATTCCTCTCCCCTTCTCCTGCGAGATTTCCCGAAATCTCCCCGGTCCCATTAATTCCCCTGCCCTTATCCAATAGAGGTTCTTTGCGCTTTGAGATATCCAATCTCAAATCTCAAGTTCTCTTCAACAAACGCGCCTCCATCCACCTACCTAGCATCGTTCCTCATGAACGTCTACGGTTTTTGCGGTTTTTGCGGATTTTGCGTACGTTTATTTCCGCAAGTGCGCTTTCGGGGCCGAAAACGGGCTCCCCAAATCCGCAATTTCCGCGAAAACCGCAAAATCCGCATCCAAGCAAACAAGGAAATTGCCCTGTCGGAGCGCAGCGGAGACCCCGAGCCCCGGGGCTTCGGGGCCGAGGGGAGCGGCGCCGAAGGGCAAGAAACGCATTCTCCTCCTCTGTCATCCTGAGTCCCGAAGCCTCGGGACGAAGGATCTCAATCGGCGCCAGCGGCTTCGTTTGAGATTCCTCCCTTCGACTTCGCTCAGGGCAAGCGCCGCCAAGGCAATCACGGGCTCGGAATGACAGCGGCGGAAGGGTGGGTAGCGGCGACGAAGCCCGCCTCTTTTGGGCTTCGTCGTCGGCCCGGTTTTCAGCGGGCGCAACCCGTTTGCTTTCTGCGCCCGGATGTTCAAGAATGGGGGCCGATGGGCGAGACGCCGAACTACATCGAGTTCCGCGAAGTCTCGAAGTCCTTCTGGCTGCCGGAGGGCGGGCTCCAGAAGGTGCTCGACGACGTCAGCTTCTTCGTCCCGCGCGGCGAGACCGTCGCCATCCTCGGCCGCAGCGGGGTGGGGAAGAGCGTCACCCTCAAACACATCGTCGGCTTCCTCAAGCCCGACCAGGGCCGGGTGCTGGTCGACGGCCGGGACATCACCGGGTTCGACGAAGAGCAGCTGACCGACGTGCGCCGCCGCATGGCCCTGGTCTTCCAGTCGGGGGCGCTGTTCGATTCGCTCACCGTCGCCGAAAACGTCGGCTTCCCTCTGCGCGAGCGCGCCCACCTGGAGGGCCGCGAGCCGGACGAGGACGAGATCGAGCGGCGGGTCGCGGACCTGCTCGCCACCGTCGAGCTCGACGACTACGCCGATTCGATGCCCGCCGACCTCTCCACCGGGATGAAGCGCGCCGTGGCCATCGCCCGGGCGCTGGCCGCCGAGCCTGACTGCATCCTTTACGACGAGCCCACCACCATGGTCGATCCGCTGATGGCCTCGACCGTCACCGGACTGATTCTTCGCTTGAAGGAAAAGTTCCGCAAGACCGCCATCGTCGTCACGCACGACGTGCGCCTGGCCGAGCGCGTGGCCGACCGCCTGGTGATGCTCCACCAGGGCCGCGTCGCCTTCTTCGGCACCCCCGCCGAATGGCAGGCCAGCCCCGAGCCCGAAGTCGAATCCTTCCGCACCCTGGACGCCATGCCCACCTCGCCCGGCTAGCGCGCGTAGGCGTCGTATTTGCTCGACAACCGAAAGCGTGGTGTGCTAGATAATAACTGCCCCGCGATGACCGAAGTTTGCCTGCCGCAGGGAGAGGCCCGCAATGAAAAGAGGCGGTTCGATTCAGTTGGCCGTGGTGTTTTTAACTCTCGGCTTCAGCCCGGTGGCCTGGGCCCAAGACAACGGGCGCGACCCGGAAGATCGCGTCGAGATTGAGGGCCACTTCGGCTTCTACGCCAACCTGGCCTTTCCCGAAACCCGCCACGAAAACCCGGCCTATACTCCTTTCGCTTCGATTTGCCCGGACCCGGTTGTCTGCGCCCTCCGGCCCGACATCCGTTCGCGCGACGCCCGCTGGCAGGGCGGCTTCCGCGCCAGCTACGACGTCACTTCCCGCTGGGCAGTGGAGTATGGTTTCACCTTCACCGAGGGCAACAACTTCCGCTTCACCAACGTCTTCATCGAACGGCCCCCTACCTTCGCGTTCCCGGATGTCATCATCATCCCGCAACAGGAGGCCACGGCCGGGCGGCTCTGGATTCATTCCCTGAACGGGGTCTTTCACCTGCGCGAGCGGGGACGCTGGGTGCCTTATGTGACTGGCGGCGTGAACGCGGTCAGCTTTGGCCGCGGACCCAACGTCAGCTTAGTCCGGGGGCAGGCTGTCTTCATTTTCGAGATTCTTGACCGGGGCGAGTTCAACTATAACGAGCGCTTCACCCGTTTCGGCGGGAACGTCGGCGGCGGTGTGAAGTACTACTGGAGGCGGCACTTCGGCTTCCGCGCCGACGCCCGCTTTCTCTTTACCGGCTCCGAGTTCACCCAGCGGGGAGAACTCGTCCGGCAGCAGCGCTTTCCCTTTGTGGGTCCCATCGTGCCTTTTGGCCCGGACATCACTTCTCAGCAGCGCGGGCTCTACTCCAACTTGCACGTTACCTTCGGCGTCTTCGGCCGCTTCTAACGCGATTGATATAGCGGCGGCTTTGCGCCGCCATCTGGTGGGATAAACCCGCCGCTACACCTGTCTCCCCGCTAGCCGGGGTTGGTAGCGGCGACGAATCCCGTGGTGGGGGATTCGTCGTCGACTTTTGGGAGGGCATGGCTCTAGCCATGGCGATACCTGTCCCAATAAGGAACGCCTTTGGTAGCTCACGGCTTCGGGCTCGAAGGCTAAGGAAAGACTGGTGGCACAGGCCTCTGGCCTGTGTACAGCGGCGAAACGCCGGTGCCACAACTGAAGTCGTGCCCTCCCGCGGTTGACAGCCGGAGGAATCGTCTCTAGAATGGCTGTTTGCGTTTTGACTAGGGCGGCAACGTGGGCAAGCGGACTCCACCGACAGTCTTTCTGACCGGCGCCACCGGCGCCATCGGCAGCCGGGTGCTGGAGCACTATCTCCAGCGCGGCTCCGAAGTCCTGGTGCTGGTGCGGCCGCGCGAGCGCCAGTCGTCCGCCGAGCGCATCGCCGCCCTGCTCGACGCTGCCAAGCTCCCCGCCGAGCCCCGCCGCCGCGCCCGCGTCGTCGAAGGCTCGATCGAAGAGCCGCACTGCGGGCTGGGGCGGCTGGAGCGCGAGCGGGTGATCGGCGCCGCCGACCTCTTCATCCACTCGGCGGCGGTCACTCACCTCGGCGCCGGCGCCGAAGAGTGCCACCGCTCGAACGTGCTCGGCACCGAGAGCGCCCTCGAGCTGGCCCGCCTCTGCCAGTCCCGCGGCCGCCTGCGGCGCTTCGCCTATCTCTCGAGCTACGCCGCCAGCGGCACCGCCCGCTCCGGCTCCTTCGCCGAGGACACGCTCCCGGTGAAACCCGCCTTCGCCAACCACTACGAGCGCACCAAGTACCAGGCCGAGCAGCGCGTGCGCGAGGAGCTGGCCGCGGGGATGCCCGTCGTCATCTTCCGCCCCAGCGTCACCGTGGGCGACACCAAGACCGGCCGCATCGCCAGCTTCAACCTCTTCTACCAGGCGGTGCGCATCTTCGGCAGCGGCATGCTGTCGCACTGGCCCGACCTGCGCCAGCGCAAGGTGAACATCGTCCCGGTGGACTACGTGGCCCGCGCCATCCGCCGCGGGCTGGAAGTGGCCTGGGCGCTCGGCCGCACCTTCCATTTGGTCAGCCGCAACGGCTGTTTGTTGAAAGACCTCTTCGACCTCGTCAAGGTCTTCCCCTACCTGCGCATCCCCAAGCTCGTCCCCATGGCGCAGTGGAGCCTTCATCTCTTGAGCCACAAGGAGCAGGCCATCCACCGCGCCCTCGAAGCCTACCTGCTGCCGTATTTGAACGACCTGCGCCTCGAGACGCGCAACGCCGAGCGGCTGCTGGCCCTCCCGGTCATCAATCCCACTTTCCTGCGCCGCGTGCTGGAGTATGCGGTGAAGGCGGGCTACCTGCCGGCCGAGCTCTTCGGGCCGCTGCCGGGAGCCCCGGCAACGGTCGCAGGTTGAGATGTCTCTCGAAGAGAAAGTCATCGAAGCGGTCGCCAAAGTCGCCAAGCGCAAGACCGGTGAGGTGCGCCTGGAATCGAGCTTCGACGACCTGGGGATGGATTCGCTCGACCGCGTCTGCCTGCTCTTTGAGCTGGAGCAGGCCTTCGACATCAGCATCCCCGAGACCGAAGCCCAGGGCATCCAGACCGTGCAGGACATCATCACCCGCCTGGGGCCGCACCTGGCGGCCTCCGGCGGAGGCCGTGCCTAGCAAGCAGAAGCGAGAGTTTCCGATCGTCAGGGCACGCTTTCTCGAAGAGCCCGCGCCGTTTGCGGGAAAGCGTGCCGGTTTGGGGCGGGGAAAGAATGCGGCTTTAGCCGCTGGGGGCAAGGGAGAGGGACCTCAGAGGCTAAAGCCCGTTTTGTTTGGGCGAGAGGATGGCACGGCTGAAGCCGTGCCCTGACGAGATTCAAGATGCGACGGGTGGTCATCACCGGAATGGGGGTCATCGCCGCCCCCGGCAGCGGTGTCGGCGACTTTTTCTCGAACCTCGTCGCCGGCCGCTCCGGCTCGCGGCCCATCCAGAACCTCCCGCCCGAGGTCCTCGGCCGGCTCAACTGCCGCATCGCCGCCGAAGTCGCGGACTACAACCCCTTGCAGCACTTCACCGAGAAGGAGCTCGACCAGCTCGACCGCTTCAGCCAGTTCGCCCTGGTGGCGGCCCGGCAGGCTCTGGCGCAAGCCGGTTTGGAAAGATTGAGCGAAGCGCAGCAGCCCCGCACCGGCGTCTGCATCGGCACCGCCTACGGCGGCATGGAGACGCTCGACACCCATTACTTCGCACTCTACGCCAGGAACGCCACGCGGCTGCCGCCGCTGGTCATCCCCCGCGTGATGTACAACGCCGCCACCTGCCAGGTCTCGATGCGCTTCCAGGCGCGCGGGCCCTGCCTGACGCCGACCACCGCCTGCTCCTCGGCTACCCACGCCCTCGGCGAGGCTTACCGGATGATCCAGCAAGGCCAGGCCGATTGGATGCTGGCCGGCGGCTCGGACGCGCCCATCACCTACGGCGTCATCCGCTGCTGGGAAGCGATGCGCGTGCTCGCGCCCGAAAACGGTCAGGCCGCCCGCGCCTGCCGGCCCTTCAGCGGCGACCGGCAGGGAATCGTCATCGGCGAAGGCGCTGCCGTGCTGGTGCTCGAAGACTACGAAACCGCGCGGCGCCGCGGCGCGCCGGCGCTGGCCGAGCTCGCCGGTTACGGCGCCAACTCCGACGCCAGCCACATCACCCAGCCGAGCGTCGCCGGCCCGGCGCGCGCCATGCGCCTGGCGCTCGAAGACGCCGGGATGAAGCCCGAAGAGATTGACTACATCAACGCCCACGGGACGGCCACGCGCGTCAACGACGCCATCGAGACCAAGGCCATCAAGGAAGTTTTCGGCGCCCACGCGAAGAAACTGCCCGTGAGCTCGACCAAGTCCATGCACGGGCACGTGATGGGAGCGTCGGGGGCGATTGAGCTCGTGGCCGCCATCGAAGCCATCCGCCAGGGCGTGGTGCCGCCGACGGCCAACTACGCGACCCCCGACCCCGAGTGCGACCTCGACTACGTCCCCAACCAGGCCCGCCGGATGCCCGTGCGGGCGGCGCTCTCGAATTCCTTTGCCTTCGGGGGGCTCAACGCTGTGCTGGTGGTGAAGAAAACCTAGCCAGGAATGAACGATGAGACCCTTCGCTGCGCTCAGGGTGACAAGAGAAAAAGAGGCGGGCTGAACGCCGTGCTGGTGGTGAAACGAATGTGAAAGTGGATCTGTCATCCTGAGCGAAGCGAAGGATCTCAAACGAAGCCAATGGCTACGCTGGGATTCTTCGCCTGCCCTGAGCGGAGCCGAAGGGTCGCCCCCAGGGCTTCTCAGAATGACAGAAAGAGTGGTGGGCTCAACGCCGTGCTGATCGTCAAACGGGTGTAGAGTCTCGGAGCGATCATGACCAACGCCCCTGCCGCCGCCCGCCCGGAGCCGCCCCGCTGGTACCGCTGGACGGTGCTGGCCTTCATCAGCCTGGCCATGTTCGGCAACTACTAACTCTATGACA
>Ga0209172_10002814_pt1 | contig 29023 bp, 19 predicted proteins | sample LarsenN4metaG_FD_184113 | JGI IMG/M metagenome (GOLD analysis project Ga0209172, IMG submission 184113) | Hot spring sediment bacterial and archeal communities from British Columbia, Canada, to study Microbial Dark Matter (Phase II) - Larsen... ... | reverse complement strand
TGATGCCGAATGTGATCTTCACGAAGTCGTAGCCGGCGGCGACGACTTCACGCACCGCAAGGCGCGCGTCCTCCACCGAGGCGATCACGCGCACGCCATCGCCGGCCTTGTTGGCAAGGTAAGGGCCGGAAACCCACAATTGCGGGCCCAGGACCTCGCCCCGTGCGACCTGACCGCGCAACCGCAACTGGTGCGGATTTCCCCCCATCAGGCGGATCGTGGTCACTCCGTTGGCCAGCATCACGCCCAGCTCGGCCGGCGCCACCGCTTCCGGCAGCGTGCCGTCGGCGTAAAGATGCGTATGCATGTCACCCAAGCCGGGGATGAGATACCCGCCGGCGCCGTCGATATGACGTGCCCCGCGCGGTGCGCGTAGCCGGCTGCCAGGGACCACCCGTTCGATGCGCCCGTCGCGGATCAGCACGGCGGCATTCCGCAGCACCTTCTCCGACGTCATGGCCACGACGTTCACATTGCTGATGACCACCGTGCCCTTGAAAAGCGCACCGCGTGTGGTCGGGCCACCGACCTGCGCCGCGGCGAGGGAGCCCGTCAGGACAGCAAGAAGCGCGAAGCGAAAGAGCACGACTGATACCCGGGAAAGGACGGCGATCATAGCTTGGCATGATGCCAGAGTCTGGCAGAGGCAAAAGTGTTTTGTGGCGAGCGGCGGAAAGCAGTACGGAAGTTGGAATAAATGGTCGGGGAGAGAGGATTTGAACCTCCGACCCCCTGGTCCCGAACCAGATTCCAGAGCTTATTGAAACTTGCTGAAATTTGAGGAAGTTAACTGTTTCTTAATGAATGGTTTGCAGCAGCCTTCCTGAAATCTGCTGTTCTTTGCGGATTCTTGAGGTTTCCGGCGTCTCAAAATTGCCTACACTCAAAAAAGAGGAATTCAGATAGCATCGCGGCGACCCCTTAGGGAATGCCCATACTCAGTTCGATCACCAGCGGTGGGCCTGAATGACCTATGCAGTCGGTTTCTTCGTGGCCTTCCTGCGAGGGTCAATCTTGTAAAGCAAGGGATAAGAATTGATCACTGTTGCAATCGCGGCCTTCGTCGCTACAAACATTGATGATCTGTTTCTTTTGGCGGGATGGTTTGTCCGGCGCACCCCTGCTGCCAATATCCTCGTCGGACAGCTTGTTGGATTTAGCCTGCTGGTAGGAGTCTCTATCGGCTTGTTCCTACTGGGTACAAATCTTCCACACACGGCAATCAGGTGGCTAGGGATACTGCCCATCGCCATTGGGGTTAAGACGCTGCTCAGAGACTATGACGGCGGCGGAGAATCACCCTCGTCTTGGTTCTCGGTCGCCACGGTCACGGTAGCAAACGGAGTGGACAATGTCGGAGTGTATGTTCCTTTATTCTTGCAGCATCGCGAATCGATACCGCAGATTATCGCCATTTTCTATGCGGGTTTGATTGTGTGGGTAATAATCGCCAAGCTGTTTGAGCGCACACTAGCACTCAGCAAGTCAGCCCATAGAGTCGCGCACCAGCTTGCGCCAGTCGTGGTGATTCTTGTGGGTATCATTATTCTTCTCGGCGGGTAACTCCTTCTTATAGGCAACTGGCTCATTTGGCCCAAAATGGCTTGCTTCCTTCGCCCAACCGGCTGCGTCTAATAAAGAAGCAACATCCCTTTTTTTGACGTGTTAAGGGGATTGGGATAAGGTCTACCTAGTGTCCTGGCTGGCCCAAAATCGGCGTTTGGTCTCGGTGCTCATCCTTTCGTGGGCGCTTCTGGATCTCACCGTCCCGGGCTTTTGTGAGACGGAAACCGACACTCACAATGTTCCAGCACAATCCCAGGAATCCCAAGTCTGCTCCCTCAAGTCACCGGAGCCATCGATCTCGGTGGAATCATCGCCTGTCGTGCCTGAATCATGCGAAGGAGATGACTGCTGGTGCTGCTGCGCTCACGTAACGCCTACGCCAGCGTTTGAGGTTTCAACCGAACTGGTGGCTTCCGGACAAGGGCCGACCTATCGGTCGATCTTCGTTTTTGCCTCGCTTCCCGCCCCTTATCACCCTCCTCGTAGCTAACCCAACGTAGTTGTGTCCTTCCCCGGATACTTTCCGGGGCAACGTCTATTTGCTGCAATCCACCGCAGCTTTACGTTTTGGGTTGGTGAAATATGACTCACGTTTATGCAATACAGGACTTCCACGAGTTCTATGGTCGATGGTCGCCCTCTGTTCTCACCTATTGTCAGCTGTTTCTAGGCGACAGAGATGTCGCTGAGGAAGCCACCGCTGACACCTTTTTCAACTACTTCAGCGAGGTAGGCAAGCTATTCAACGGAATCAAGGAACTTCCTCTGGATCGCTTGCCGTTGTCCCTGCTGCGGACCGCAATACGCGAAACAAGACGACGCTGGTCGACTCTTGCTCCGACTGCTACTGGTGGTGTCGAACTCGAAGATACGTTGGCCGATTTGCCCATCACAGAAAGGTCGGTCTTCATTCTCCGCGGCGCGTTGCAGCTTGACGTTGAGCAGACAGCTGCCGTAACCGGGTTCAGCAAGGACGATGTACAGGCGCTCTGGGTGCGGGCTCTGCTGCGTGTGAAAGAGATTTGGTTGGACGGGCCGAAGGATGAGGGCTCTAGCCGATCGCCGATTGCTGACGCATGTCTGAGATCTGAGGGAGTGTAGCCATGCGACCAGATTTGGTTTTAGATGGCCGCGCTCTGTACGACTTTGGCTTCGCTCTGGTCGGCGATCAAGAGGAGGCCGAGGCTTTGGCATTGCAAAACACGTGCGTTGCATCTGCTGACCACGCAGACAATCACGGGCGTTTGCTGTGCTCGTTGCGTCGGCTGTGGCAGCAAGTCAGCAGAACAGGTTCGGCCGAGTTTCGTTCCACGCGCCCGCAGGATGATTTCTTGCGGATACTGACGCTCGAAGAGAGGGCTGCGGTTGCGGGACGCTTTTTACTTCATCTGACCCTCGCCGACCTAAGCGCCGTATTCGATAAGTCAGTTACGGAAGAAGCTAAGGTCTTGGGCTCCGCTGTCCAAAGGATCTCTGAACTATCGAAGGAAAAGACACAATGAGAAAATTGATCGCCGTGATGGTTGTGCTTTCCGGCAGTGCGCTGCTGTCTGCTCAGGAAAGTGCATTGACCCTTGAACAGGCGCTGGATCGGGCACGGAATCGTGCGCCGTTGATCCTCTCTGCGCAGGATCGCATCGAGGAGGCGCGGGGTCGATTGCGAGGAGCGTCTGTCTTATTCCAGAACAACCCGCAACTCGACGGCGCGGTGGGGCGGCGCAACTCCTTTGGCACTACGAGGACCGATGTCGAAGTCGGCTTCAGCCAGGTTCTTGAGACCGGAGGGCAGCGCGGTGCACGCATGGCGGGCGCGCAAGCCGGGATCGACCGCGAAACCTCGGCGAAGCAGGATGTGATGCGTCGCCTCGTGGCGGATGTCGCTCGCGCCCACGCAACAGCCCTTGCGACCCAAGAGAGATTGCGACTGGCACGCAAAGCGGATGAGGTCGCCACGTCGCTTCAGCGCAGCATGGAGCGTCGGCTGGAGGTGGGTGATGTGCCGCTGCTTGATGCGAATCTTGCCCGAGCTGCAGCAGCCAGGACGCGGGCTGAAGTCCGGGCCGGCGAAGCTGAGCTCGCACTTGCCCTCGGCGACCTGAAGTTGTTTCTGGGAATGGCTTCATCGGAACCGATAGCCGTGACCGGCGCTGTCCCTTGGGCACAGACCTTCGACCGGCAGGCCTTGGTTACGAGTGCACAGGATCGGCCTGAGATTCGTGTCGCTGCCGCCGAACTACGCCAGGCCGAATCTGAAATCCGTTTAGGAAGTGGATTGGCAAAGCCTGACATTGGTGTGGGCGGACGCTATGAGCGTGATGATGGCGCGAACGTCGCCAAGGCCACCCTCTCGTTGACTCTTCCGATCTTCAATCGCGGACAGGAGCTGACGGCGGTCGGCTCGGCCAAGGCAACCCGGCTCCGGCGCGAGATCGACGCAACCAAACGCGCGATCCAAGTGGAAGTCGAGACCGCGCTTGACGCTTACAAGCAACGGGCCGACGCGGCCACCGACCTCCAGCAGAATGCTCTGCGGCTGATCGACGAGAACGAACAACTAGCCCAGCGTAGCCATGAAGAAGGCGAGATCAGTTTGATCGAGTTACTGCTGATTCGCCGTGACGCACTTGAGATCCGCAGGCTGCACACCGATACGCTACTGGAAGCCGCCTTGGCGGCAATAGAAGTCCAATCCCGCGCAGGAGTACTGCAATGAGAAAGCTGGCACTGCTGGTGATGACTGGGGCCCTGATCGTTGGTGGTTGCAGTCGGTCCGAGCCGCCGAAGTCGGAAGCGGAATCCCAAAAACCTGATGAACATGCTGCCGAAAAGGCTGAGGGTACACCTGGCGTTCTGCGGGTGAAGGCAGAAATGCTCCGCGACCTGAAGGTCACGACCGCAGAGGTCGAAGCTCGCCCGGGAGGTGAAGGCTCGACCCTTCTCGGAGAACTGCGAGTCAATGAGAATGCGTACGCGGAGGTGGGAGCCCCCATCGCCAGCCGGGTGGTCAACGTAAATGCCGGCATCGGAGATAACGTCCGAGTCGGCGAGGCTCTCGCCATGCTGCAAAGCACTGATCTAGGCCGGTCCCGCGCTGACATTATCACCGCGCAGTCGAGGCTTGAACTTGCTAAGCAGATCCTTGAGCGAAAGAAGAGGCTGAGCGCGGAGAAGATTGTCGCGCAAAAGGACGTGCAGGAAGCGGAGTCCAATGTAGCAACCGCTGAAGCCGATCTCCGAGCGGCGCGGGCATCAGTTCGTGCGATGGGTGCAAGTGCCGACGAATCCAACGACTCCTCGCAATACTCTTTGCGATCTCCTGTCAGCGGAACCGTCATCGAACGTTTCGCGATCAAGGGCAAGATGGTCGGCGCTGAAGAAGTGCTGTTCAAGGTGGGAGACCTGTCGAACCTGTGGTTGAACGTTCAGGCCTACGAGCGTGACGCGGTTCGTATCAAACGCGGCTCGGAGGTCTTGATCACCCTTCCTGCTCTACCCGGACGAAGCATTTCTGGCAAGGTGGATCTGGTGGGTCGATCGGTCAACCCCGAGTCGCGGACGCTAACGATACGGGTTGTGGTTGCGAATCGCGATGGAGTGCTCAGGCCCGGGATGTCGGCAACTGCTTGGGTCACGCCCGGCGACGCAGGGGCAGCGACCATCACCGCTCCCGCGGCGTCGCTGCAGCGACTGGGCAACGATTGGGTCGTTTTCATTCCTGGCAAGCAGCCGGGAGAGTTCGAGATCCGCAAGGTTGGCCGGGGCCGCGATCTAGGCGGAGAGATTGAGATCCTGAATGGCGTAAGCGCGCGCGAGAAGGTCGTGGTTGAAGGGGCATTCCTATTGAAGGCGGAAGCAGAAAAAGCTCGCGGCGAAGGCAGCGAGCACGACCACTGAGGAGAATTGCATGATCGAAAGACTGCTTCGCGCTTCGTTTTCACATTCGGCACTCACGTTAATCCTGGTCTTGGCCGCCTCTGCCATGGGGGCGATCTGGATGCAGGACCTCAAGCGTGATGTGTTCCCGGACCTATCCGCACCGGTGTTTAACGTGATTGTGCAGAATCCGGCAATGGGCGCTGAGGAGCTGGAAACCGGCGTGGCGATACCGATCGAAGTCGCTCTGGCCGGACTGCCCGACGTACGTCGGGTGCGATCCAGTTCGCAGCTGGGTGTCTCCCAAATCACCGTGGAGTTTGAATCCGACGCTGACTATTACCGCTCTCGTCAATTTGTGGCCGAGCGGATCACGCAGGTAGGAAGTCAACTTCCTCCGGGTACCGATCCACCCCTGATCTCGAGTCTCACGGGAAGACTGAACGAGATATTTGAATTCACGCTGGAGGCGGAATCTGGTACCGCGGATCTGATGCAGCTGCGCGACCTTGGTGAGTTTGAGATCCGCAACCGCCTGTTGGCATTACCCGGAGTGGCCGCAGTGGAAGTCCTCGGGGGCTATCTCCGTCAATTCCAAGTCCAGATCGATCCCGACCGTATGTCTGCGCGCGGAGTTTCGCTGGACGACGTGATGCATGCGGTCGATGGTGCAAACGTAAACGCGGCAGGCGGCTTTATTGTGCAAGGTTCGACTGAATGGACTATCCGCGCTATCGGTCGTGTCGAAAACCTTGGCGACCTCCGCAATACAGTTGTTGCTGTGCGCGGAGGCACGACGGTCCTGCTGAACGACGTCGCGGACATCGTTGAAGCTCCCGCTGTTCGTCGCGGGATCGCCCACCGGCTCAAGGGGGAGGTAGTGAGCTGCCGCGTCACCAAGCAATTCGGCTCCGATACGGTCGCGGTATCCAAAGGTCTGCGTGAGGCGATCATCAGCCTGCGAGAGAACTTGCCTAAAGGTGTGCAGCTCCGGGTCGTCTATGACCAGGCGGAACTGGTGTCCAGCGCGCTTGGAGGTGTCTCCCGCGCCATCTTGATCGGCGCGTTCTTGGTGATCCTCGTGCTGCTGGTCCTGTTGGGTGATTGGCGGGCTGCGTTGGTCGTCACCCTCACGCTCCCTCTCTCCATCCTGCTTTCAGGGCTCCTTCTAAAGCCAGCCGGGATTGGCATTAACACTATGACGTTAGGTGGGCTCGCCATTGCGGTGGGACTGTTGGTGGATGCCGCCATCATCATGACGGAAAACATCGCACACCGGATTACGGTCCGGCGTAACGAAGGAACACAGCTCCAGCTTGCCTTGTCGGCAGCGATAGAGGTTGGAAGGCCGATCGCCTTTGCCACCTTGATCGTCATTGCCGTCTTCCTCCCACTGTTTACGATGTCTGGGATTGAAGGTCGCATGTACCGGCCTCTGGCCGCGGCAGTAATTGCTGCAATCGGAGCCGCACTCGTCCTGGCCCTTACGGTCGTCCCCATCGGTTCCGCGCTTTTCCTGCGGCCAAAGCCCGTGGGAGAGGATGAAGACGTCTGGCTGATTCAAAGATTGAAGCAATGGTATGCGCCAGTGCTGGACAAGGCGATGGCCCATAGACGTATCACAATCCTGTTTTCCTTCGTTATCACCATTCCGGTGCTGGTGCTGGGAACCTACGTTGGTTCGGATTTCATGCCCAAGCTGGATGAAGGTGCATTGATGATTACGACCTCATTGCCGCCGGAAGCGTCTCTGGCTGAAGTTGATCGCGTCAATCACCACGTAGAAGATATTCTGCGGACTTTTCCCGAAGTAGAAGATGTTGTCCGCCGCACCGGGCGCGGCGAGAGGACGGAAGATCCGATGCTGCACACCTTCTCGGACGTGCTGGTTGTCCTGAAGAAGGACCGAAAGCGGTCTCCGGAAGAGCTCGAAGCCGCGATGCGCGAAAAACTTGAAGTCGTGGCGGGCGTGACCATCGCATACACCACGCCGCTGCTTATGCGCATCGACGAAGGGCTTGCCGGTACGCCTGCGGATATTTCGGTCCGTATCTTCGGCCCCGACCTCGACCAATTGGCAAAACTTGCAGAGGAAGCTCGCGAGAAGATAAGCAAGGTGCGCGGGATTGAGGACCTTCGGGTGGAAAAACTCACTGGCCTGCCTCAGCTCCGCGTGAACATCAACCGAAATGCTGTCGCTCGAGCCGGGCTAAGCCCCGGGGACGTTGTCCGCGCGATTCGTGTGGGCATGGCGGGAGAAGATGTCTCGCAGGTTTGGGTGGGGCAGCGCCGTTACGACCTGACAGTCCGGCTCAGTGACCATCACCGTGACGATACCACCGCGATCAAGAACTTATTGATCGACACGCATCAAGGTACTCGCATTCCACTGCAACAAGTGGCCGGTGTGGACGAGACCTTTGGACCGAGCGCCATCAAACGTGAAGCGAGCAGCCGTCGCATTGCAGTGGAAGCAGCGGTAGCAGGACGAGATCTGGGCAGCACGGCCGCTGAGGTTCGCCAGGTCCTCGCCAAGGAATTGAAGTTGCCCCCAGGCTACTTCCTCGACATTGCCGGACGGGTCGAAAGCCAAGCGCGCGCCACCCGGGCGTTGTGGCTAGCGATCGCTACAGCGTTGGGCATGGTCTTCCTTCTGCTGTACGTGGCACTCGATTCGTTCGCTGACGCTTTGGTAATCTTAGCGACGCTGCCCATCGCATTTGTCGGAAGTATTCTTGCACTCATACTGGCAGGCGAAACCTGGAACGTGTCTTCGCTGGTAGGTCTGATAGGCCTCTTCGGTATCGCCGTGCAGAACGGACTGGTACTAGTGACACAGACACGGGCACTGGTCGGGCAAGGGCTCTCATTCGGAGATGCCATCCGCGAGGCGAGCATCGGTCGTGTGCGACCAAAGATCATGACCGCGGCATGCGCCATCCTTGGCCTGCTTCCGATCTTGATATTCCGTCTGCATGGGACAGAGATTGAACGACCGCTGGCCATCGTAATGATTGGCGGCCTGGTCACATCAACGATCTTTACTCTCCTGGCGCTGCCGACCTTCTATCTATTGGTGCACAAGTTGAAGGAGCGAAAGTGAAGGCACTCGACTTCAAGATTCGCGGCATGGACTGCGCTGAGGAAGTTGCAGTTCTACGCCGCGAGATTGGGCCACTAGTCGGCGGGGAAGAAAAGCTGTCCTTCGATGTCATGCGCGGCCGAATGACAGTTCAGGATGATGCATCAGTCGCTGCTGCGGACATCATGCGCGCCGTAAGCAAGACTGGCATGAAGGCTGAGCTCTGGCAGGACGAAGGCAAGCCCGGCTCTGCCCGCGAGCAACGATCCTTTTGGGACAAGAACGGCCGAAACGTTGCAACGGCGGTTAGCGGAGTACTTACGCTTGCTGGTTTCCTTTACCACTCCATGAGTGTGGGGAGCATTAGCGCGGCCTTCGGATCGGAAGGCATGGGCCTTGCGCATGAGGTTCCGATAACCTCAAAGGCGCTCTATGCGATTGCGATGGTTGCAGGCAGTTGGTTCGTCGTTCCAAAGGCAATTTTCTCCGCGCGTCGCCTCCGCCCGGATATGAATCTCCTGATGACCATCGCCGTTCTGGGTGCGATCGGCATCGGTGAATGGCTCGAAGGTTCCTTAGTAGCTTTCCTATTCGCGTTAAGCCTTGCCCTCGAATCGTGGAGTGTGGGACGAGCGCGCCGTGCGGTGGAGGCGTTGCTTGACCTAGCCCCACCATCAGTTCGGATACTGAAGGCCGGAATCGAAGCCGAGGTTCCAGCGGAAACGGTTGAGCCCGGAACAATGTTTCTGGTCAAACCGGGCGACCGGATCCCCCTTGATGGCGAAGTCATGAGCGGAGTCAGCGAAGTGAACCAAGCTCCCATCACCGGCGAAAGCGTCCCGGTGCTGAAGGAGAAAGGGTCACAGGTATTCGCGGGAACCATCAACGGGAACGGCTCACTTGAGGCCAAGTCCACCAAGGCTGCAGGCGACACCACTCTCGCCCACATCATTCAGATGGTGGGAGACGCCCAGGCCAAGCGCGCACCTTCAGAACAATGGGTCGATCAGTTTGCCCGCTATTACACGCCGATAGTCTTCATCAGCGCCATCTTGGTCTTGTTGGTTCCACCACTGCTGCTGGGGGGCGAATGGCGTGATTGGATCTATCGTTCGCTGGTACTGCTGGTGATTGGATGCCCTTGTGCGCTGGTGATCTCGACACCCGTAAGCATTGTCGCGGCATTGACTGCTGCGGCCCGGCAGGGCGTGCTCATTAAAGGCGGCATCTACGTCGAGATACCCGCTCATCTCAAAGCCATCGCAATGGACAAGACGGGAACGCTCACTGAAGGTCGTCCTGTAGTTCATGCCGTCCTGCCGGAGAGCGGCTTATCCGAGAGAGAAGTTCTGGAGATTGCGGCATCGCTTGAATCGCAAAGCGATCATCCCCTTGCCCGCGCCATCATCGAGCACTGCAAGGAAAAGGGTATTTCCGCGCGTCCCGTCTCGGATTACCTGGCGATCCAGGGCAAAGGCGCGACCGGACGCATAGACGGGACGGAATACTGGCTGGGATCGCATCGCTATCTTGAAGAGCGTGGAGAGGAGACCGCCGACGTACACACCCAGCTTGAAGTCATGGCTGCCGAAGGTAAGTCGGTGGTTGTGATCGGGGATGCACGGAAAGTTCTGGGGATGATCTCCCTGGCCGATGCAGTCAGGCCGCAGTCAGTCGCGGTAGTTGAGAGTCTTCGTCGGGCCGGAATTGCTCATGTGGTGATGCTGAGCGGCGACAATAAGCCGACGGCTGAGGCCATCGGCAAAGCCACGGGCATCACCGAGATACAAGCGGAACTCTTGCCGGAAGACAAAGTCGCCGCCATCGAAGCCCTAGTGGCGAAATACAAACAGGTAGCCATGGTGGGTGACGGAGTAAATGACGCGCCTGCGATGGCCCAAGCTACCTTAGGAATCGCCATGGGTGCAGTTGGAAGCGATGCCGCGGTTGAAGCGGCAGACATTGCTCTGATGTCCGACGATCTATCGAAGCTTCCTTGGTTAATTCACCATTCAAAACGGACGCTACGGGTCATTCGGCAGAACATCAGCGTCTCCTTAGCGGTGAAAGCAGTGTTTGTTGTGCTTACGTTCGCGGGATTCGCTTCGCTGTGGGCGGCGATAGCTGCGGATATGGGCGTGTCGCTGTTAGTAATAGTTAACGCGTTGCGTCTGCTAAAGTCCCCAATGGAGGCAGCTTAGCTGATATGCGAACCCTTCTAGCACCTACGGTTGGCCTCTTGGCTCTAGTCTTCGCTGGATGCGGAGAGGCACGTCCACCAAGCAACTCCTCGCCGCAATCCCCACCGGTTACGAACGGTCCCTTGCCGTCGAAGAGCAGCCACATCGACATGCCGGTGCGTGACATCGCTATTGAGATGCAGAAGCACTGCACCGCTGCTTCCAGCGGCTTTGAGAAAGTGAAGGGCAAGATTGACGCGGCGTTGCTTCACGGCGGCGTTGATGAAGTGCACTACAAGATGAAGAAGCTTTCACCAGAACTTAAAACCGTGCAGGAGAACATGGAGAAATGCCGCGAGATGGCCCACGGCATCTACGAGAAGAGTGTGGGAGTAGAACCTCCAAAATGAAACGCCATTCTCAATCGACGGGAGTAAATCGTATGAGTAAAGTTGCCTTCGCTCTCGCTTTGTCCCTGACGCTGCTGACGGCATGCGCCGAAAGGAACGTCAAGGTAGATGTCCCCAGTGCGGACTTCGATCGGACCTACCTGACCGAAACGCTGAATCATCTGTCCACCGACATGAAGATCGCTTCCGCTTGCAAGGGTAAGAAGATTCGCCAGGAGCTGGCGCTGTTCTGCGGTGAACTCCTAGAGCGGCAGACTCGCGAAAGCGATCAGATGAGGCAGATGCTGAAGGATTGGTATCAAAGGACTCCTCACGGAGATCCCTACCCGCTCTGGGTGGAGAATCAAGACGGCGAAGTCTTTGAGCGGGCATTCCTCAAAGGCGTCCTTCGCGAACACGACGACACCGCCAAACGTGCGGGGCAGTGTTCGGTAGAAGCGAAGCACTCAGAGCTTGCTACCCTCTGCCGCCAGATGGCCTCGCATCGCGCTGAAGAAGCCATCAAGATGAAACAGTGGAGTTGCCAGTGGTTCAAGGAGTGCTGATTTCTCAACGTGCAAGCAAAAGGCGCTGCCACCTCAAGATCAGTAAGAATCAGCAAGATTCAGCAGCAATCGAGCAGGTTTTCATGGACCAGCTCAGGAATGTAGGCAATTTTGAGACGCGTCGCGCATCAATATTCATGCCGATGCCCGCGATTTTGCTGCGTTTTGACGCTAGGACACCTGGGTCAAAACCAGATGGGCTTAGTTAGGAGTTTGCAACTTGTTGAAAGGATTGGTCGGGGAGAGAGGATTTGAACCTCCGACCCCCTGGTCCCGAACCAGGTGCTCTACCAGGCTGAGCCACTCCCCGACTTTTGGGCTAGTCACAGGCGCGGAAGGAGAAATCCGGGATGCGTCTGTGACCTCTATTATAGCCTAAAAAGTCGCGGTCACAGAGTCCCCGGCGGCCGAGCGCCAGGGTCTAGCGGACCTTGTCGTGTCACTTGATCTCGCTGGCATTCACTACGAATCGATATTTTCCTGAAGCCTCGCTCGCGATCGGCGGTGCTTCCTGGATGTCCAGTGCGGCGCGGCCTCTCAGGTACAGGTCCAGGCGCTTGCGCAGCTCCGCCCGGGTGGCTTCACCGTAACCGACCCCCGGGACCACGCGCAGCGTGATCGACTGCTCCGAATTCTGCACGAATTGGACCTGGCTGACTTCGCTCATGTCGGCCACCACCAGGGTCAGCGACGGGCCGGAAATGCGGCTGCCGTCGGGCATGATCAGGAAGTCCGTCGTGCGTCCGCGCACGTCGTCCAGCAGCGGAAGTCCACGGCCGCAGGGGCAGGCGGCGGTCTTGGACCACGCCGCAACGTCGCCGATCTCATATCGGATGAGCGGCATGCTCAGATTGCGCAGGTCGGTCACCAGGATGCGTCCCAGGCCGTCGGGAAGGGAGGGGTCAGGTTCGATCTCGACGAGCAGGCTCTCGGAATGGACGTGCATGCCGTTGTGCTGGTCGCATTCGCTCGCAATGATGCTGACTTCGCGGCACCCGTAGCGATTGAACACCCGTCCGCCAAAGGTCTTCTCGAGCAGGCGCCGCGTCTCCGGCATGAGGACCTCGGCGGTGGTGATCATGGCGTCGAACGTGATGTCGCCGATCCCTTCCTTGATCACGTGTTCTGCGAACAAGTGTGCCGAGTACGCATAAGCAATGAGAAAACGGGGACGCTTCCGGCGTACGGCGTCAGTGAACCTGCTCAAACCCTCGGCGGTGATCTGCGAAGTGTTGAGTTCCACGCGCCGGTACAGGAGCTCATTGCGCAAGCGGTCGCGGAGGGTCGCGGTCGAGATCTGGTCAAGGCGCGCGCCCCACAGATACGCGCACCAGTCTCCGGGGCGGAGCCCCGCCCACTCGTTGTGCCGCTCGGTAGCGGCCAGGCGGGCATCCAGCCGCTCCCGGTCCACCAGGAACTGCAGCGGGCTGCCGGTGGAGCCGCCGGTCTGGTTGCGGATCCGTTCCGACTCCGGGAAACCCTGGGCCATCATCTGCGGACCGTGAACCTGGATGTCTCTCTTGGTCAGGGCAGGCAGGGATCGCAGTTCTGAAAGGGAAGACAGGGTTGCGCCGAGGCCTGCTGCCTCTAACCGCTCCCGATAGAAGGGGCAACTCTGTCGCGCGTGATGCAACAGCCGATTCAGCAACTCTAGCTGCAACTTCTCCAGCGCGCTGCGATCGTAATACTGCGTCTTTTCAAACAAAGCTTTGTATTGCGCCGCAGCCGGATGCGAGCGGCGTGTGTAAAGCGGGTGCAAGACCTTGCGGATGATCGCGGAGCCTAGTGACATGGGCAGTTCAGGCGTGGGTGAGCCAGGGAGTTCCCTTCGGATTGTGTCATAATCGGCCAGTCTCCACCTAAGAAAACGGAAAGCCCATCCATGGTCTTCATCGTCGCGCTTGTGGTGTTGGTTACGGCCGTTCTGGGGCTGGCCAATCCCTTCATCGGGCTGATGGGACTGCTGGTGGTCAATCTCACCCAGCCGGGCGAGATCTACCCTATTTTCAACACTTTGCACATTGAGCGAGTGATGACACTGCTGGTCCTCGTCTCGTTCCTCGCCAAGTTCCGCAAGTTCGAACTGCCGGAGATCAGCCGCAAGCTGCTGTTCTTCTGGGGAGTGATGTTTCTGTCCATTCCGCTCGCCTTTTGGCCGGCATTCGCGTTCAGCAGCGCCTTCGATTTCGGCAAGATCGTTCTGCTGCACCTGTTGCTCGCTAACCTGATCCGCACACCGGAACAGTTCCAGAAGTACCTGACGGTCTACACCCTCATCATCGGGTGGCTGGCTGGATCCAGCCTGTACCTGCATCGGCAAGGCGTAGTCATGTACCAGAACGACCCTGACCGCGCCGCCGGACTTACGAGCGCCGTCGGCGATCCGAACACCCTCGGCCTGATGCTGGTGACCGCTTTGCCATTCGTGCTGCTGACTCTCACTTCCAGTTTCCCGAAATGGATGCGTCTGGTGGGCTTGACTGTCGGCGCAGTCGCGGTCTGGGTCGTGGTGGTAACAAGCTCCAGGACGTCCTTCTTTTGTCTGGTCTTTGCCGCGGTACTCTTCACCCTTACACGCAAACATGGGCTCTTTCTTATCCCCATCGCCGCGGTGCTGGTGGTCATCGGCTGGAATGTTCTGCCGGACCAGTACCGGCAACGCTACATGTCAGTGGAGAACCTGGACAAGGACGAGTCCTACCAGAACCGGGTGCGCGCGTGGCAGGCCGGGATGGCGATGTTCCGCGACAACCCGCTTACTGGCGTCGGCCCGCGCAACTTCACCTACGCCAATGGGGGGAAGTACTGGCCCGGACCTGGACGCGCGGTCTGGCTCAACGCGCACTCGCTCTATTTCCAGCTTCCGGCTGAACTCGGGCTCTTCGGTATCGTGACCTTTCTGATGTACCTCACCGCGATCTTCCGCACCAACATCCGGTTCCGAAGGGAGTTCAAGGCGCGTTCGGACCTGCCTTCGGGCATGCGCGGGTTTCCCCTGGCGGCGATGATCTCACTCGCCACCTGGTTACTTGCCGGATATTCTTCCCACTGCCTCTACCGCGGCGGGTGGTATACGGTCGGAGGTCTCACGGCCGCATTGACGCTCATCATGATGCGCATGCAACAACCCGTCGCCGAGCCAGTGCCCGCGCCGGAAGCGCTGGACGGGGCCGGGATCGCGCCGGTGGAGAACTGATCGGATCAATGGGAATCTTCAACGACATCTACATGGGAGCGTTCCTGCCCGGCATCCATCCGGACACCTACCGCGGGTTAAAGTCCCGGTGGCGGCGTTATGAAGAGCGCGAGAGGATGAGCCTCGACCGCAACCGGGAACTGCAGTGGCAGGAAGTATTGGCCATGCTGCAGCACGCTCACGACACTGCGCCTTATTACCGGCGGCTGTTCGAGTCGGCGGGCATGCGCGTAGCCGACATCCAGTCGCCCAGCGATCTCCGCAAGCTGCCCATCCTTACCAAGCAGGACATCCAGCGCGATTTTGACGATCTCTGGTCGCGGGCGTATCGCCGCGAAGAGTTGCTCGGCGCAGCCACCGGCGGCACCACGGACACACCCGTTCCCCTGTTGCGCGACGCCGAATGCGCGCGCGAACGCATGGCCCTGCGGCTGCGGTTCAATGCCTGGGCCGGCCTGTATCCGGGAGACAAGGTCTTCTGGCTGTGGGGTGCGCGCACTGATTTTCCCGCAGCGCCGAGCTGGCGCTGGCGCTTGTATGACCGCCACCTGATGCGGCGCCATTGGGCGCCGACCTCGCTCTTGAATGAACAGGTGCTGGAGCAGTATGCCCAGGAGCTCGAACGCTTCCGGCCGAAGGCGATCATCGCTTATCCCACTCCGCTGAGCTTGTTTGCCGAGTACCTGCTTGGGCGCAAGGCAGGGTACTTCCGTCCGGCCACCGTCATCTCCACCGCTGAACCTCTGACGGCGGAGCAGAGAACGGTCATCGAGAAGGCCTTTGGCAGCGTTTTCAATCATTACGGCTCACGCGACTTTGGGATGATCGCGGCCGAGTGCGAGCATCATGCGGGGCTGCACGTGAATCCGGCGGCCGTATTCCTGGAGTACGCGCCGCTTTCCAGCAGCTCCGAGGTAAGGGAAGTGCTCGTCACCGACCTGCTGAATCGCGGCATGCCTATGATCCGTTATCGCGTGAATGACTGTGCCCTGGAATACCCGGACCCCTGCGCTTGCGGTCGCGGCTACCCGCGGATGCAGTCTCTGGAGGGGCGCACCACGGACAACTTCTACCTGGCGAATGGCGACGTCGTTCCCGGAGTGGCCTTCACGAACCGCTTGATCAAGGTCTGCCCCGGCATTCGCAAGATGCAGCTTATCCAGGAGGACTACACCCGGTTTCGCATCCGCTACGTCCCCTCCGGTGAAATGCGTGAGGAAGATCTCCGCAGCGTGCGCAGCAAGTTTGCAGATTTCGTAGGGAGCCAGGTCGACGTGAGGTTCGAGGAAGTGGCGGAGATCGGCCGTGAAGCATCCGGGAAGACCCGCTTCGCCATCTCGCACGTCCGTCCCGGCGGGCAGGTGGAGCCGACAGGAGGCAGCCGGTGAGCGAAGAGAAGGCAGGCGTCGGGATGCGCAGCGTAGTGCGAGCGGTAGGCGTGGCCGTGGGTGTGGTCTTGACCTCACCGCTGGCGCTGATCGCCCGCCTCGATATGCTTCTGGGCCGCGACGAATGGTTCAAGAGCTTCGCCCAACTGCTCAGCCTGGTGCCCGGACGCAGCGGAGGCTACCTGCGCGTGGGCTTCTATTGCATGACCCTGAAGCGCTGCAGCAGCTCTTGGACGATCCAGATCTACAGCAAGTTCACCCATCCGGAAGCTTCAGTGGAGGACGGCGTCTACATCGGCATGCACAGCACCCTCGGCCGCGCGGAGCTGGGCCGCAACGTGTTGATCGCCGACTACGTCCAGGTCTTGAGCGGCAAGCATCAGCACGGCCGGCCGGGTTCGTGGACCGGGAAGCACGACGGCGGGCAACTGACGTCGGTCTCCATCGGCGCGAACACCTGGGTGGGAGGCGGCGCCATCGTAATGAGCAGCATCGGCGAGGGCTGCATCGTGGGCGCCGGAAGCGTGGTCACCAGCCCAGTACCCAGCGGCGTGGTCGTTGCCGGCAATCCGGCCCGCGTCCTGCGTGAGGCCCAGACTTCCGCCACGGTGGCCGGCACCGATGGATAAGCCGCAGGCTGTTCCACCTCCCAGCCGCATCCTAGGCCTCACCCTGTTCGGCGATCCGTTCGACCGGCGCAGCTGGTCCGGCTCCAACTGGAGCCTGTTTACCACGCTGCAGCGCCGGGGCGTGCTGCACAGCGCGCACTCGGTGGACATGACATTTCCGCAAAAGGTCACGTGCGCGCTGCGGAACTTCGCCTTCGACCGCCGCCAGATCTACCTTGACCTGATGAAGTCGAAGCATTCGTTTGCGGCGCGCAGCCACAATGCGGAGCGCGTCCTCGATTCTGCGTCGAAAGACGTCGACGCGATCCTGCAGGTAAGCGCCCTCTTCCGGCCGCGCAACGGCGGCGGCCGCCTCCATTGTTCGTACCATGACGGCAACACGGCGGTCTCACGCCGCCCGGAGTACGCCGCGTTCATGAGCGCCGCTTCGCCCAAGGTCATGCGCGAATCCTGGGCCTACGAGCAGGAGTTCTACCGCCATATGGACCTCGTCTTCACCATGAGCGAATGGCTGCGGCGCTCGATGATCGAGGATTTTGGCGTGCCGGAGGACCGGGTGGTGGCGGTCGGCGCAGGCGTGAACTTCCAGAACGAGATCCAGCCGGCGCCCTATGCGGGCCGAGGCCGGCACGTGTTGTTCGTGGGCACGAACTTTGAGTTCAAGGGTGGTCCCGTCCTGCTGGAGGCTTTCCGCCAGGTGCGACGGGAGTTGCCGGACGTGCGCCTGAGCATCGTGGGCTGCCGGCCCGACCTTAACGAGCCCGGCGTTTCCGTCATCGGCGTGCTGGACAAGACCGATCCCGCCCAAGAGGAGCAGCTACGGCGGCTGTACAATGAGGCATCACTATTCGTGCTGCCGACCTTCTATGACGCCTTCGGGATCGCCTATGTCGAGGCCATGTATCACCGTGTGCCTTGCATCGGCTCCAACCGCTGTGCCGTTCCGGAGATCATCGCCGACGGCGAGACCGGTTTTCTCGTGGATCCCACCGACGCGGGGGATGTAGCCCAAAAGATGCTGACTTTGCTGCGGGACGAACGCCTGGCCGCTGAGTTCGGAGAACGCGGACTCCGGCGGGCGCAGCAATCCTTCAGTTGGCAGCGCGTCGTCGACACGATGCTGCACCACATGCGCGCCCGCCTGGGCTCCGGTCAGGCGTGATGCCATGAGTAGAAGCCTGAGCGTCGCGGCTGTGGGCGACATCTCTTTCAATGGCGGCTATGAGGCCGCTATCCGGGGCGGCGCAGCTCCGGCCGTCTTCCGCGACGTCATGCCGGCGCTGGCTGCGGACCTCGTCCTGGGCAACCTCGAATCTCCGCTCACGACGCAGCCGTTCGCCGGCCCTGCTTCCCGTTTCTGCCTGCGCGGCGATCCCCGTTATGCCGCAGCCCTGAAGGCGGCCGGCTTCTCCGCCGTGAGCCTCGCCAACAACCACATCATGGACTTCGGTTGGGCCGGAGTAGAGGACACGATGCGCGCTCTCGACGCCCAGGGCATCGTCCACTTCGGAGCCGGAAAGGATGCACAGGCGGCGCGCTCGTCGCGCCTTATCAATATTGCGGGCCTGCGCGTCGCGCTGCTGGGCTACTGCAGTGTCCACGTAGCGGGGCTGCCGCTGTATGCCACCGCGACACAGCCGGGCGTCGCGGGCGGTCATCCCGAAGATATTAGGAACGACGTGACAGCCGCGCGGGGTGCGAGCGATCTGGTCATCGTCTTTATGCACTGGGGCCAGGAGTTCGTCGCCATGCCGTCGCCCAAGGAGCGCCGACTGGCGCGGTTGGCCGCCGAAGCCGGCGCCGATGCCGTCATTGCCTGCCATCCACACGTGCTGCAGGGGATGGAGACCATCGGGCGCACACTGGTGGTCTACAGTCTCGGGAACTTCGTCTTTGCCGACGACCTGTTCCAGGGCGTCAATCGGGCAGGTGAAGCGTTCACTATGCCCTACCGGATCTCGGAGGAGAGCCGCAAGACCGGCATCCTGCGAGCCACTCTGCACGCCGGTTCAGGGCCCGAAGCGGAGCTGGTGCCGGCGCTCCTGCGGGCTGAGCTCGACGTGGTTCGTGATCCGTGCCCATCCCGCCACCAAGAGTGGCAGCAACGGTGCCAAGCGCTGCAGTCGCCGGTCTATCGGCTGGACTGGCTGGTTGCGATGTTGCGCGCGCGGCTCGGCGCCCATGCCGGCGGCCCGGACGGTGTCTCCATTTGGCGACGGTTGCGCAAGGTCCGCTTGCGTCACCTGCGCGACCTCTTGTCATTGCTCAAGCGCGAATGGCAGCAACTGCGGGGAGCCGGCTCGTGAAGATCGGGCATTGGCTCAAGCATTTCCTCGTGTACGGCTCGGGCGTCATTCTCATGAATGTCGTCCCCTTCGCGCTGATTCCTATCTACACCCACGCGGTGGCGCCGCACGAGTACGGAGTCCTGGAGCTGCTCAACCGCAGCCAGGAGCTCTTGCTGCTGTTGGTCTCGCTCGGCCTGCGCTCCACCCTGCTCACGTTCTATCAGATGGAAAAGGGTTCGCCGGAGCGGCAGCGCAAGCTGTATTCGACCGCGCTCTTGTTCCTCACCGGGTCCAGTCTCCTGATGCTCCTCGGCGCGGCTTTTTTTGCCCGGGCCGGCTCGGACCTGCTGTTCGGAAGTCCAACCTATACGCAGGCGGTCCTTCTGATCCTGGCGGCGACATATTTCGAGAGCCTGTTCCAGACCGCGGCCCTCTACCTTCAGTCGGAGCTGAAATCCAGCCTCTACGTCACCGTGTTTGCATCCCGGGCCGTCTTTTCTGTCCTGGTCAACGTCGTCTTAGTGTCTTGGATGGGGTGGGGCTTGTACGGCATTCTGTGGGCCACCGTCATCCAGACTGTGATCTCCACCCTGCTCTTGCTGGTATATATCTTCAGCAAGACGGGATTCGCTTTCGACCTTGCGCTGACCAAGGACATGATGCGCTTCGGCCTGCCGCTGGTTCCCGGCGCCTTCGCCATGTTCGCCTTGAACAATGGAGACCGCTACTTCCTGAACATCTATACGACCCCGGCAGACGTCGGCATCTACGGACTTGGCTACCGACTCGGGATGATCACCATGAGCCTCGTGCTTATGCCCTTCGGCAAGATCTGGAGCGCGACGATGGTGGATATCTCGCGCGAGGCCGATGGCCCGGTGCGGTTGGGGCGCATCGCCACGTATCTGCTGGCGGCCTGCGCGTTCTCGACACTCGGCGTTTCTCTTTTCACGCCGTTCGTTCTTCGTCTGCTGACCACGCCCGCCTACTGGAGCGCGTACATGGTCGTTCCCATCATCGGCGCAGCTTACATCTTCTACAGCTGGACCGTCATCATAGACGCCTCCTTCTACATCACGAAGAAGACCGGCTACAAGTCGCTGATCCTGGGCCTAAGCTGTTTGGTCATCCTGCCGTTGTACGCAATCCTCATCCAGCGCTACGGCACGATGGGCGCCGCCTGGGCGACCCTGGGCGGGTTCGCTGCGTTTGCGGGGATCTCGGCCTACTTCGGCCAGCGGGTGTATCGCATCCACTATGAGGTCAAGCGGATCGGAATGGTAGTGGCGGTCGCGGCCGCCCTGTATCTTGGCGCCAGCCTGGTGCCACCCACCGACTGGATAACGAGTATTGCGGTCCGCACGCTGGCCTGCCTGGCCTATCCCGCCATCCTCTGGGTGTTCTTCGCCACTCGCGGCGAGAAGGAAAGTCTCTTGCAATTGTTGGGTTCTCTGAAGAGGCGGCTTGGGATGGAGCCCGCGCCGCCGCCCGCGGCGGCCGAATGGCCGGAGGCTGCCATCAGTCCTGTGCCCCGGAATGATAATGAGGCGGGCCGATGAGGATGCGAAGAGGAATCCGGTTCCTGATCGCCGCCGTGTTCATCGCGGCGCTAGCAATCGTCGCTTACCGCGTGCAATCGCGCCGCATATACATCTGGCTTCCAGCTTACCTCGCTCAGCCGGCTGCAGCAGCCAAGCCCACGGACATCATGCTGCTGATAGCAGACCACTACGAGCCCGGAAAGAATGACGGGATGGTGGACGAATGGGTGCGCGAGTATCCGAAGTTGTTCGGGGACATCCGCGATTCGGATGGGCGACCCCCGCGCCATACTTTTTTCTATCCGGCCGAGCAATTCAAGCTCTCTCAACTCGTAACGCTCAATGCGCTAGTGCGCGAGGGGTACGGAGAGATCGAATTGCACCTGCATCACAAGGACGATACCTCGGCGTCGCTGCGCGAGAAGCTGCGCCAGGCCAAACAGGACTTTCTCCAGGCCGGCGCCCTGCATACGCCGGACGGGCAGCCGCACTTCGGCTTTGTCCACGGCAATTGGGCGCTGGACAATTCCGTCGGCGAAGGTCCGACTAATGTCTGCGGCGTGAACGATGAGATCACGATCCTTCGCGAGGAAGGCGCCTTTGCCGATTTTACCTTTCCGGCCTACGAGACCACGGCGCAGCCTCCCATCGTGAACCAGATCTATTACGCGTGGGACGATCCCACCCGGCCCAAGTCCTACGCCGCCGGCGAGCCCGTCCGCGTGGGCGCCCGACCGCGCAGCGAGGCATTCCTGATCTTGCAAGGCCCTATCGGCCTGCGCTGGTTCACGCCCTGGTATCGCCTTTTTCCGGTGGTGGAGTTCGGCGGCATGGAAGGCGATCCGCAGACGATGCCGGAGTTCTCCCGCTTTGACCACTGGCTCCGGGCGAACGTCCACGTGCAAGGACGCCCGGAGTGGGTCTTCATCAAGTGGCATACTCACGGCGCTTATGCCCGTGACAAGAGGGCAGTCCTGTCAGCGCAGATGGCGGACTTGTACCGTCAGATCGCCGAATATGGCCGCAGCCAGAACGTCCGGATCCATTTCGTCACTGCACGTGAGGCTTACAACATCCTTAAGGCAGCTGAGAGCGGACGCGCCGGCGACGCGGGACAGTTTCGTGATTTCGTCATCCCGCCCTACAAGAATGTCAGCGCGCCTGCGGGTGAGACACGGCGATGAAGCCTTCTACGTCGGCGGCGAGCGGTGAAGCTGCCTCCATCCTCATCTTGATCGACGGCCTTGAAGCCAACACTCCCGGAGGGACGGAGCGCCAGGCTTTATGGTTTGCGTCAGTCCTCCATGAAGCTGGATATCAGGTGGTGGTCTACGTGTTGCGCGGTATTCCGTTGACTGCAGGAATGACTTATCCGTTCGAGATCGTTTACGGCGAGATAGCGAAGCCATTCTCGCCCTCAGGATTCGCCGCTCTGTGGCGACTGACGCGCTGGATGCGGGCCCGGCGGTTCCAGATGTTGCAGACCTTTCTGCTGGAATCCAATCTACTGGGACCGGTCTTAGCTAAGCTGGCCGGCGTTCCTGCTGTCCTCGGGCATCGCCGCAACGTCAACCACTGGATGAGTCGCCGGTTCGCCTTTCTGCAGTCGCTGGCGGATCGCGGCGTCGATGGGTTCCTGGCCAACTCCGAGCAGGTGAAGAAGTCGGTAGTCAGCGTGGAACGCGTGCCCGCGCACAAAGTCACCGTCCTCTATAACGGGATCGAACACTCGCGCTTTTCTTCTGCCGCGGGCCGTCAGGATGTGCGCCGGCGCCTCGGATTCGCAGAGGGCGACACCGTTATCGGTACGGTAGCAACCCTGCGCCCCATCAAAGGACTGGACGACCTGATCGCAGCCGCATCGGATTTGGCCCCCAAACATCCGGCCATGCGCGTTCTGCTGGTGGGGGACGGGCCACACCGGGGAGCACTGGAGACGAAGGCCCGAACGGCCGGACTGGAGCAGCGGATCCGCTTCGCGGGCAGCCAGAATGACGTCCCGTCATTCCTGGCAGCAATGGACATCGCCGTCCTGCCGTCATTGGCGGAAGGATTTTCCAACGCATTGCTTGAGTACATGGCGGCGGGTCTGCCGATCGTTGCGACGGATGTGGGAGGGAATCGGGAAGCGCTGGGCGAGACGGGCCTGCTGGTGCCACCAGGCCAGCCGGAAGCGCTAGCCGAAGCCATCGCCCGGTTGGTCCGGGACCCAGAGCTGCGTCGCAGGCTGGGCGCGGCCGCGCAAGACAGAGTGCGGAGCCAGTTCGGCATCGACGCCGCGCGCCAACGCTTCCTGGAATATGTTCGTTCTGCCCTGGAGACTACGGCGGGCAGCTGATATGCACTATCGTGCCGCTGCCAAAAGCGTTCCCGGAGTTGCAGAGGAAGATCTTTGTCCCCTGCTCGACAAAGATCTGCTCCGGCGGCAGTGAAAGCAATGCGCCGGGATTGTTCTCCAGCCGCAGTTCCGTCTTGGTCGCGGCGCGCACTGTGGCAAACAGGCTGCTGGAGCAGGCCCCGCCGCCTATGCAGGTCACCACGTTGTTGCTGACGGTGGCGTTGATCGCTCCGCGGATGAATATCATCTTGCCGCCCGCCGCCTCGAAGGTGTTGTTGTCCACCAGCACATCCAGGTCATTCACGGCGGTGCCGTCCGGGTCGCCCAGGTGGATCGTCGCCAGGCTGCCGGTCTCCGTGATGTTCTGGAAGGTGTTCCGATGGATGCGGATATGAGCCGAGTCCCGGATCCGGACTCCGCGGTTGTTATTCGCGGTGATCGTGTTATTGAAGGCCTCGCCGCCCTCGACTCCGCCGTCAAACAACAGGCCGCGTGAAGTCTCGTCGGTCGTGTTCTGGGTGAGGATGACCCGGTTGTGGTGCATCCGGCAATCGGCCGTGCCAAAACACATGATGGCCTGGCAGGCGCGCGCATCCGCCACGCAAGTGATGTGGTTGCTGGCCGCCTCCACGTTGTGGCGGGCGCCTAAGATGCTGATGGCATAACTGCGCGCTGCCGACGGCTGCGACGGTACGTTGATCGTCAGGTTGGTCAGCTTGATGGTGACGCCATTGACCTTCGCGGGCGCCCCCCAGTCGATATGGAGGGCTCGCGCCTGCTGCGCCGAGTTCTGCAGTGTCAGGTGATGGAGCCGCATGGGCGCCGTGGGCGTCTGGGTGGAGAGGATCTTCAGGCAGCCGGCATCCCCGCCATTGTCCGCCCAGGTGCAATTGTTGGTCCCGTTGAAGATCACCAGCCCGGACGCATCGTCATTGAAGGTGATGCGCCCCGTCACCGTGTTCCCGCCCAGGTTCAACTTCACGCCTTTGGTCAGGCGGAGGCACTCGGCGCCGGGCGAAGCGGCAGCGATGTTCTGCGTCACCCGATAGGACTTGTTCGGCCCCAGCAGGTTGGCTTGGCAGCTGGTGAGCAAAGTGGCATTCGGGTCAGAAACGCCGTTCTCATCGGCCAATGGATCACCGACGCTGCCGTAGTCAGAGTTGTTCGGACTCACCACCAGGACCAGAGTCGCGGTGGCCATCTGCGCGGAGGCGTCTAAAGCCCGGAATGTCAGGGTGAAAGTTCCTGACCCGGTCGGGGTGCCGGAGATCTGCCCGGAGCCCGCATCCAACGCGAGGCCGGGTGGCATGGAGCCGTTGATCAGCGTCCAGTTGATGTTCCCGATGGCGCCGGTGGCGGTAAGCGTGAAGGAATAAGGGCTGCTTTGGATCGCGCCCCACATCGTTCGGGTCGTGATCTGGAAGTTGCTCGCGGGAGGGGGAGGAGCTCCGGCCCCCGCTGTGCGGGCGGGCCGCGGCGGGCGCTGCAACGACAGCGTTTGGCTAGAGAGCAATGTCGACAGCACGAGTACCGATAACAGAATCCGGCTGCATGCTTTCAAATCTTAAGCCCCCACACCGGCCCGTCACGGGCCGGCTACCGAAGTATAGTGCCTCGTTGGGGCGAGTCAATGACCTGCGCCCTTCCGATGGTCCCTGCCCTTACGTTACTGCGGGGCAGGGCAGCTGATGATGTTCGTCGTTCCCGCTCCGAACGTCTGTCCGCTGTTGCAGATGTGGACGATGGCGCCGGTCTCCACGAAGATCTGCGGCGGCGGCCAGCGCAACATCACGTCGGCATTGTTGCGGAGCGTCAGCTCGGTCCGCACCCCGGCCCGCACCGTTGCGAACAAGGCGCTGGAGCAGGCGGAAGTGCAAGTCAGTGTGTTGTTCTCCGCCAATGCATTGAATGCGCCGCGGATGAAGAAGATGTTCCCGCCGTTGGCGTCGAAGTGGTTATGGTCCACCTGGACGTTCAGGTCGTTGACCGCAAGGCCGTCGGGATCTCCCAGGTGAATGGTCGCCAGGCCGAGCGTCGGGGTGATGTTCGTGAACGTGTTGTGGTGGATCCGGATGTTGAACGAGTCGCGGATGCGCACGCCGCGGTTGTTGTTCGAGTTCACCTGGTTGTTCCAACCCTCGCCGCCCGCCACGCCGCCGTCCCAGAGCATCGCGCGCCCGGTCTCGTCGGTCGTGTTCTGGTTCATGGTGATGCGATTGTGGTGCATCTTGCAGTCGAAGGTACCGAAGCACATGATGCCCTGACAGGCCCGCGCATCGGGAGCGCAAGTCAGGTCATTGCTTTGTGCCTCTACCCTCTGGTTGCCTGCCAGGATCGAGATGGCGAAGCAACGCGCCACCGTCGGCTGCGAAGTCACATTGACCGTGAGGTTGTAGAGCAGCAGCGAGGTGATAGAGGGCGGCGCCGACGCGGGCCAATCGATGTGGATCCCGCGCGACTGTACTCCCGAGTTCGTCACCGTGAGGTGATGGAGGCGCAGCGGTGCCGTCGGCGTTCCCGCGCCGACGATCCAGATGCAGCCTGCGTCGCCGCCATTGTCGGCCCACGTGCAATTCACTGTGCCGTTGAACACGGAAACGTTAGACGGGTTCGAGTTCATTGCGATGCGGCCCGTGACCGTGCGCGTGCCCAGGTCCAGCTTGGTGCCGATGCCTAATACCAGGCAGACGGTGGATGGCGTAGCCGCACTGATGTTCTGCGTGACGCGATAGTGGGTGTTGTTGTTCAACTGCCCGATGCAGCTAGTGATGAGCGTGGCACCCGGGTTGGGACCTCCGCCCTCGGTCGCGTACGCGTCGCCCAGGTTTCCGAAGTTCGTATCCGAGGGGCTGATGATAGTCGTGTACACCTTGGTGGCCACCCGGGCTGAGCTATCTCCCGCCCGTACCGTGTAGGTATAGCTGCCCGGAGCCGTCGGGAGTCCAGAGATCTCACCGGTGGTGGAGCTGAGGCTCAACCCCGGCGGCAGGCTTCCCGCGCTGATCGACCATGTGATGGGCGCCGTTCCATCCGCCGATTCCACCGTTTGTGAGAACTGCTGGTTCACAATGCCGCCCCAGACGACCGGAGTAGTCACACGGAACACCGGTGTCACGTTCAGGGTGAAGTCACGGTTCGTCGATACATTTGTCGAATCGGTCAGAGTAAAGCGGGAAGTGAACTGGCCGGTCGATCCCGGTGTGCCGCTCAGCGCGCCTGCGCTGCTCAAGGTGATCCCCGGCGGCAGTGAGCCCAGGGTGATCGACCAGGTGTACGGCGGCACGCCGCCGCTGCCCTGCATGGTGAAGCTGTAAGGAGTGCCCACCGTTGCCGTGGGCAGCGTGGTCGTGGTGATAAGCAGTTGCGGCGGATTCACCGTGAGGCTGAACTGGCGTTGCGCCGACTGGGCTGCGGTGTCCCGGACCCGGATGGTCACCGAGCTCGTTCCGGTCGCCGTCGGGGTCCCGCCGATCACCCCGTCCGAGGTGAGCGACAGCCCGGCGGGCAAGCCACCGGCCACGATGTCCCAAACGTAGCCCGGAGCGCCTCCCGAGGCGTTCAGGGTCGAATTGTAGATCTGATTCAGCGTCGCGTTGGGCAGCGACAACGTATCCAGGCTCAGGGAAGTGGCCGCCACCACGGTGGTGTACTGGCGGCTGGCGACTTGCGAAGAAGCGTCGGCGACCTGCACCGTGTAGACGAAGGTCCCGTTCGCAGACGGAGTACCGCTGATCACGCCTGCGGTCGAGAGCGTGAGTCCGGTCGGCAACGACCCGGTGGTGACCGTCCAGGTGAACGGCGAGACGCCGCCCGTTGCGCTCAGGGTCTGCGAGTACGACGCGCCCACGACCGCGTCCGGCACCGACTGCGTCGCGATCTGCAGCGGCGGCGGGTTGATGGTCAGGGTGAATTGCCGCGAAGCCTGCTGCGGCGTGCCCGCCGCATCCTGCACGCGGATGGTGACACTGGCGTTCCCGCTTGCACTCGGCGTGCCGCTCAAAACGCCGCCGGTCGAAAGCGTCAGACCCGCTGGCAGCGCGCCTGCTGTAACGGCGAAGGTGTATGGCGGTGTGCCGCCGGAGGCCGCCAGGGTGCTGCTGTAAGCCGTGCCCACGGTTCCGTTCGGCAGTGAAAGCGTGTCGAGCGCCAGTGCCGGCGGGGCCACCACGATGGTGAACTGCCGCGACGCCTGTTGCGACGAGCCATCGGCTACGCGTGCGGTGAACGTGAAGCTGCCGGCCGCCGAAGGCGTGCCACTGATGGCGCCCGCGGTCGAGAGCGACAAGCCAGTGGGCAGCGCTCCGGCGGTGATCGTCCAGGTGTACGGCGCCACGCCGCCGGAGGAGACCAGCGTTGTGGAGTAGGAAGCGCCGACCACCGTGTCCGGAACGGTCTGGGTCGTGATCTGCAGCGCCGTCGGATTGATGGTCAGAGTGAACTGGCGGCTGGCCTGCTGCGGCGTGCCCGCCGAATCGGTCACGCGGATGGTGACGCTCGACGAACCATGCGCCGTCGGCGTGCCGCTCAGCACCCCACCAGTCGAGAGCGTCAGCCCGGCCGGCAACGTGCCCACCGTGACCGCCCAAGTGTAGGCCGGTGTGCCGCCGGAGGCGACCAAGGTTGTGCTGTAAGCCGTGCCTACCGTGCCCGCCGGCAATGAAAGCGTATCCAGTGACAGCGGCGGCGGCGCGATGACGATGGTGTACTGCCGCGAAGCCTGCTGCGCGGCGCCGTCTTGTACGCGTGCGGTAAAGGTGAAGCTGCCCGCGGCCGATGGCGTGCCCGTGATGGCGCCGGCCGACGAAAGTGTCAAGCCCGTCGGCAGCGCACCGGCGGTCACGCTCCAGGTGAACGGCGCTACGCCGCCGGAGGAGACCAAGGTCTGCGAATACGCGACGCCTACCACACCATCCGGTACCGTCTGCGTGGTGATCTGCAACGGCGGGGGATTGATGGTCAGGGTGAACTGCCGCGAAGCCTGCTGCGGCGTCCCGGCCGAATCCGTCACGCGGATGGTGACGGTTGACGAGCCGTGTGCTGTCGGCGTCCCGCTCAGCACGCCGCCGGTGGAAAGCGTCAGCCCCGCCGGCAACGTGCCGGCCGTGACCGCCCAGGTGTAGGCCGGTGTGCCGCCGGAGGCGACCAGAGTCGTGCTGTAAGCCGTGCCTACCGTGCCCGCCGGAAGCGACAGCGTGTCCAGCGACAACGGTGGCGGCGCGATCACGATCGTGTACTGCCGTGAAGCGAGCTGCGAAGAGCTGTCCGCCACGCGGGCCGTGAAAGTGAAGCTGCCTGCAGCCGAAGGCGTGCCGGTGATGGCGCCCGCGGTCGACAGCGACAGCCCCGTGGGCAGTGTGCCTGCCGTCACTGTCCAGGTGAACGGCGCCACGCCGCCGGATGAGACCAAGGTCTGCGAGTAGGCGGTTCCGGCCACGCCGTCCGGCACCGTCTGCGTGGTGATCTGCAGAGGCTGCGGGTTGATGGTCAGCGAGAACTGCCGCGAAGCCGTCTGCTGCGGGCTGGCGTTGTCACGCACCCTTATGCTGAAGGTCGACGTGCCATGCGTTGTCGGCGTGCCGCTTAGCACCCCGCCGGCGGAAAGCGTCAGCCCTGCGGGCAGCGCTCCGCCAAAGCTGGACCACGTGTACGGCGGCGTGCCGCCGGAGGCGGCCAGCGTCACGCTGTACGGGCTGCTCACCGTGCCTGCGGCCAGGGCCAGGGTATCAAGCGCGAGCGGCGGCGCCGTCACCACGATGGTGAACTGTCGCGACGCCTGCTGCGAGGAGCCGTCCGCCACGCGGGCGGTGAAGGTGAAGGTGCCGGTCGCGCTCGGTGTGCCGGAGATGGCGCCCGCGGTCGACAGTGACAGGCCCGTGGGCAATGCACCCGCCGTCACCGTCCAGGTGAAGGGCGCCACACCGCCGGAGGAAACCAGCGTCTGCGAGTAGGCCACGCCCTGGACACCGTCGGCCACCGTCTGCGTCGTG
>Ga0209172_10002812_pt1 | contig 29030 bp, 31 predicted proteins | sample LarsenN4metaG_FD_184113 | JGI IMG/M metagenome (GOLD analysis project Ga0209172, IMG submission 184113) | Hot spring sediment bacterial and archeal communities from British Columbia, Canada, to study Microbial Dark Matter (Phase II) - Larsen... ... | reverse complement strand
CCAGCGCATCGATGGCAATCGGAAGCTCGATAAATTGGATTCCGTTCTTCTTGCAGTCGGCGGCTTCCACCGAGCGGATCGGGCGCGATGCGTTGGAAATGTCGGTTTCACCTCGGCAGAACTTCTTGAAGCCGCCGCCGGTGCCGGACATTCCAACCACGACCTTGGTCGCTTTGTCCTTCTTCTGGAACTCCTCCGCCATCGCCTCGGTAATCGGAAAGACCGTTGACGACCCGTCGGTATGGACGATGCGCTGCTGCGCCAGCGCGGTTCCGGCCCCCAATACCAGCGCGATGCACGCAACCCTGGTGCTGTTGATGACATTCATGGGTTTCTCCTTCACTGTCATGGCGGACGCATGTGCCACTTGGGACCCACCCGTTGCCGTCACCACGCGTATGGGCCGCGCACAATGCTTTTATGACCGTCGCGTGACAGCCAGATGACATAGCAAGCGGCTGATGTTATTGTTGAATTATCGATCAGCGCCGCCGGTGCCGGCGGCCAGCGGCAGGGTGGCGATAAAATTCGCCCCCTCTCCGAAAACACTCTCGATGGTCAGCCGTCCGCGGTGGCGATTGAGAATGTGCTTGACCAGCGCTAGCCCGAGCCCGGTACCGCCCTGCGCGCGGCTGTCGGCAACATCGACCCGGTAGAAGCGCTCGGTCAGGCGCGGCAGGTGCTCGGGCGCGATACCCGGCCCATAATCGCGCACGGAAACCCTTGCTTCGCCTTTGGCGGCGTCGGCCGTGAGGGTGAGATCAATGCGCTTGCCCGACGCGGCATATTTCAGCGCATTTTCGATGAGATTCTCGAACACGCGCAGCAACTCGTCGCGGTCGCCGAGCACCTCGAGCCGGTCCGCCGAAGCCGTCACCTGGACCTCCACTTCGCGGTCACGCGCGAGGGTTTGCAGACCATCGACAACCTGCCGGATGATGCCACGGAGATCGACCCGCGTGCTGGGCCGCAGGTGCGCATTGAGCTCGATGCGCGAAAGCGACAACAGATCGTCGATGAGGCGGGCCATGCGGTTGGCCTGCACCCGCATGATCGACAGGAATCGTGCGCGCGCCTCGGGATCGTCGCGCGCCTGGCCCTGGAGCGTCTCGATGAAGCCCGAGAGCGCGGCCAGCGGCGTCCGCAGTTCGTGGCTGGCATTGGCGACAAAATCGGCGCGCATTTCCTCGACCCGGCGCAGCGGCGTCAGGTCGTCCAGCGTGACCAGCACCAGCCGCGAGGTCGCCCCCCCATTGCCTGCCGCAAACGAGATCGGCACCACAATCGCCTCGTACCAGCGCTCGACCGGAACCCGCTCGATGAACTCGGTGCGCTGCGGCAGATTGCTCGCAATCGCCCGACGGATCGCATCCAGAATCTCGGGAACGCGCAGGCCGAGCGAAATGGGCTCGCCGCGGCGGATCGCAGTCGCAACCGCTGCTGCCGGCGCATTCAGCGCGACGACTCCGCCTTGGCTGTCGATCGCGATGATCGGTTGCGGCAGCCCGCCCAGTACCGCATCGAGGACCACCGAACCCTCGCCCGGCGTACGAGGGTTGGCAACGATCGCACTTGATGCCACAACGGCAGCGCTCTCTCCGGTCACCAGCACCGCGGCCGCTATGAGCGAGAACGCTATGGCCGCCGGAAGCGCAGCAATCGCGCCAACCAACCAGAGCGTGGCCATCACGATGGCGGCGGCGCCCAGGGCCAGCCGCGCGGCGACGAGACGCTGCAAGACGCGGCTGTTTCGAAGCCATTCGCTGTCGGCAAGCGCCATGCGGATCGTGCCACCTTCGGGTGCCACGCAATAATACGGTTCGTCCCGCCGGACAATCGCCCCGGCGTGGCATGCTCGGTTCGCAGTCGTCGGCCGTCAGGGCGACGGCGGAGAACCATGCCGTCCGCGAGCGCGCGCCGCCCCGACCGCCAGCACGATCTCGCGCACACCAAGGGTCAGGAGCGAGAGCGCAAACGGGATAACGTAGTAGAGAAGCCTGAACAGGAGCAGCCCGGCCAGCAGCTCCTCCTTGTCGTACTGCCACAGCGCGACCAGCATGGCGGCGTCGAAGACGCCAATACCGCCGGGCGCATGGCTGGCGAAGCCGAGCAGCGTCGCCGACACAAAAATGACGGCGAGCGTGACGAACCCGATGTGCGGCTCGTCCGGCATCAACATGTACATCGCCAGGGCGCAGAACGAGAGATCGACGATGCCGATCCCGATCTGGAGCAGCGTGAGCGGTCCGCCCGGGAGCGTCACCTTCCAGCCGTCGCGGCCGACCACGCGCGGCCCGGTCCAGACCCATACGACGTAGAGCGAGAGCACAATCAGCGTCGCGATCGCGAGGCTGCGGTTGAACCATGAGGGCAGTTGGTTGATCGCGCTCGCAGCATCCGGCACATAGGCGATGCCGAGGCCCAGCACGGTCGCGTTCCCGAGCCAGAAGGTCAGTCCGGCGATGAAGCAAAGCTTTGCGACCTCGATGGCGTCGAGTCCCCAGGCCGAATAGATGCGATAGCGCACCGCACCGCCGGTAAAGACGCTGGCGCCGACATTGTGCCCGACCGAATAGCTGGTGAATCCGCCAAGCGCGGCGATGCGATACGGAACATCCGGCCGCCCGATCGTGCGTAGCGCAAATAGATCGTAGAAAGTGAGCGTGAAGTAGCCGCAGGCGACGAACACTGCGGCCAGCAGGATCTCGCGCGGCTCGGTGGTCACCAGCGCCTGCACGACCTCCTTGATCTCGATGTCGCGCAGGATGTTGATCAGAACGTAGAGCGCAATCGCGATAATGCCGATGCTGATGACAAACCCGATTCTGCCCCAGCCGATCGTCTGGTCGCAGAAACGATAGATCGATCGCGCGGCATCGATGGCGCCCCGCAGCCGCCGCGTCGATTTCTGCTGCTCCATGGGTTGTTTCATCGCGCCGGCAAGCTATCGCAGGCGTGCAGCCGCGCCTATAGGTCACCGCCGCGGAAGAAGGCGCGAAGCTCCGCATAGGTTTCCTCGGGCGCCTCCTCGTTCACGTAATGCCCGCTCGGCAGGGCCTTGCCGGCGACAATATTGGCGGCGTAGCGCGGCCAGACCTCCATCGATTTCTGGTTGCGCCCTACCCCCCCGGTCGCGCCCCACAATAGCAGAACCGGACATTCGATCTTGCGCCCTGCCCTGAAGTCGGCCTCGTCCATCTCGAGATCGATGCCGGCGCCGGCGCGGTAGTCCTCGCAGATGGCATGGATCGTCTCGGGATTGCGGAAGCAGCGCATGAAGTCGGCAAGCGCCCGTGGATCGAAGAAGCTCAAGCCCTGCTCGGTCTTGGCGAGTTTCTTCTTGATGAACCAGTCGGGGTCGGCACCCATCATGCGCTCGGGCAGATCGTAGGGCTGGATGTTGAAGAACCAGTGCCACGAGAATGTCGCCCAGGCCTTGGAGATGTTGGCGTACAGGTAATGCTGCGGCACGATGTCGATAATCGCTGCGCGAGCGACGGATGGGGGGTGGTCGAGGCACATGCGGTGCAGCACACGTGCCCCACGGTCATGACCGGCCGCGTAGAAGCGCGCGAAGCCGAGCGCTTGCATCACCTCGACCTGATCCTGCGCCATGGCGCGGAACGAATAGTTGACGTGGTTCGGCCCCCCCGGCGGCTTCTCGGAATCGCCGTAGCCGCGCAGATCGGTCGCCACCACGGTGAATTCGGTCGCCAGCCGCGGCGCCAGTTTCAGCCAGGACAGGTGATTGAACGGATTGCCGTGCAGCAGCAGCAGCGGCGGCCCCTTGCCGCCGCGGACGGTGACGATGCGCGCACCGGAGGTCGTGATCTCGCTGCGTTCAAAGCCTTCCAGCATGGCGGCTCCCGGACCGGCGGTCCCCCTTCCTAGCGGATCGGCGAACGGGTCACCACAGGCGAACAACGGCCGCCGGGGGGCAGCCGTTGTCCGGCACCGACAGCGTTCGACCGGCGGCGCCTGCCGACAGCCGGGCCCGGTCCTAGTGGCGCGTCTCGACGATGAATTCGGTGTAGCGGCCGGTTTCGCGACCCAGGCCCTCGTCGGAAATGATGAGGGACGAGCCGGGAGTGAGCAGTTCGCCGACGCGGTCGAGCGCCTCCTGCGGGATGGTGACGCGATCGAGCGCCTCGGCCGCGTCCGAGAACGGAACCTTCGGCGGTGCGGCAGCAACCTGCTGAACGGCCTTGCCTTTGGCGTTCTTGGCGGAGGCCTTGGGGGCGGCCTTGCGGCCCCGCACCGGCGGCGGACCGGCCGGTTCCAGGCTGATCACGTTCCAGCGCATGCGCGCGCCGCCGTCGGCGACCTCCAGCGCGGTATAGGTGTGCGTGCCGAACGCCTTGTCCGGATTGGCGATCTCGATCGGCATGTCGAACAGCGGCACGAACGCGTGCCGGATGTAGATGCGCTTCTCCTTGCGGCTGATGAACACCGCGACCTGACCGCTGAGCTTGCTCGGCTCGGCGGCGCGGGTGCGCAGCGGCGCCGGCCGCGGCAGCGGCACCTCGTCCGCATCGACCGCGGGCTTCTCGGGCTCGGCCGTAACGACGGTCGCCACGACAGCGGCCGGAGCGACGGCGGGCGGCACGTCGGCGGGGGCCGGCGCGACGGTCGGACTCGGCACGGCAGAAGTCGGCGCGGGAACGGCCGAAGTCGGCGCGGGAACGGCCGAAGTCGGCAAGGTCGGCGCCGTTACCGACGACGTTGTCACCGGCTGGTCGTAGGCGGGAGGCGGCGGCGCCTCGATTCCCGCGGTTCCGGTCGCCGCCGCTTTCGGCGCGCCCGCTTGCGGAGCCGGCGCGCTTGCCGCGGTTTCGGGCGCGTCGGATGCGGTGGCCTCGGCCGGCGACGGCTGCGCCTCCGCAACCCGGATGAGCGGGGCCGGCGCTTCGGTCGCCAGTGCCGGCCGCAGCCCGTCGATCGCCTGGCTCACGCGCGGCGTGTTGTCGGGAGGCTTCACCGCCGGCGTGAACAGCTTGGCGTGCGAGAATTCGCGCGGGGCAACCTCGTTGCGCACGACCACGACCCGCATGCCCATCCGGCTCACGTTCCAGAGACGCGAGACGAAATCCGTCGGCATGCGCACACAGCCGTGGGAGGCCGCGAATCCCGGCAGGTGACCCTCGTGCAGCGCGATCCCGGACCAGGTGAGGCGGTGCATGTAATACATCGGCGCATTGCCGTAGAGGTTCGAGCGATGCCAGCGATTCTTCTGGATGATGCTGAAGACGCCGGTCGGCGTCGGGTGGCTGGCGGTGCCGGTCGACACCTTGGTGTCGGCGACCCGGATTCCGTTGCTGTAAAGGATGGCGCGCTGGTCGCCGATCACGACCACGAGCTGGAGCGGTCCCTTCGGCATGTTCTCGCCGAACGGATGCCGGATCGGCACGTCCTTCTTCGACTGGGAATAGCTGCGCTTGGCCTTGCGGACCTGCGCATCCGCCGGATCGGCCTGTCCGACAATCAGTGCGGCAACGCCAGCCAGCAGCGCGGCGCGCCATGCAGCCGTCCCGTGGACCCGTGCAATGGTACCGGGACGTACCCGTCTTCTATCCGTCAATGCAGTCTCCCAACGCCTCGGCAGTCTTCTTGTTCGCCTGTCGGCTCAAGGACATAGCCTACAGGATAACGGTTGCCCGCGGGTAAAGTCGACGCGGTTATCGACATAATTAAGATAGGCGCGAGGCCAACCGCCGGTTCCGCAAGGAAAATCTAGCCAGCGCGCCCCGTGCCCGCCACCAAATCGTGGCGTTGAGGTTAAGGCTGGGAGCTGGGAATGCCGGCGTTTTCGATTCGCGCTGGCACCGGAATCACCGAAGACCGATACGTGCCGATCGGCTGTCGCGAGGACCGCAATTCGCTGCCACACGACAGGTGCGCTCCCGCTCCCCGTTGGGGAGAGGGAGCCGACCGCCGTTGGCGCTCGGGGATCGCCTCAATCGCGGAACGACGACACACGCATCATCGAAAGTTGTTACTGGGCTTGTCCGCAACGGCGTCACTCCCCTGCCGGACCGCGTCCTCATCAATCGCGGTGCTCGGATCAGCCACCGCGGATGTCCGCCTGTCCCCGGCAGCGGCGCAAATGCAGAATTACGAAAGCGCACCGACTGTGTAGAGTGACGCTTCGTCGGCCCACCGATATTCCAAACGAAACACTCAAGCCCTGCCGCTGATTAGAGGGTCCGGCTCCGGGTTTTCGCAGCAGCGTCGGCCAAGAACTCCATGGCGGCTCGTATGCGTGGCGTGCGGGCAAGATTGCGATGCACGACTAACCAAAGTGGTATGGACGCTACCCGTCTAGGCGGCACAAGTTGTATCAAGTCGCCATCGTTATCCGCTGCCAAGCACGGCAAGATTGCTACGCCGACACCCGCCTTGCACGCAGCATAGTGTATGCGCCTTGTGCTGGCACCCAGTGCCAGATTGGAATTCCGGGCGTATTTGGCCATCCATGGACCACCTCTGAAATGCGCACCTTCCGCTGTCCATGTGATGATGTCGGCCTTGGAAAGATTGCGAATGCCAGGCCGAAGATCATGGGCATCAGCATAGCTGCGTGCAGCGTATAGAGCCAATTCCCACTGTCCAACCTGTCGAATAACATAATTTGCTTGGGTTGGCCGCGCCGGTCGTAATGCGATGTCTGCTTCCCGTCGCGTCAGGTTGACCTGTTCCTGGTGCGCAACGATTTCTAATGCCACATTAGGATAACGGCGTCGAAATTCGTGAAGATATGGGGCAATTACGAGCGACCCGATATCATCGGTCGTGGCCACTCGGACTTTGCCCCCAATCTCGATGTCTCGTCCCCTAGCTTCCAGTTGAACCGCCAGCGCCGCCTCTTCAACTTTCAATGCCTTTGTTCGGATGACCTCACCGGTCGAGGTAAGCACATATCCCGTTTGACGCCGGTCAAATAGACGAACCCCGAGATCGCGTTCCAAGTCGACGATGCGGCGGCTCACCGTCGCCGGACTGGTCTGCAACGCTCTGGAAGCATCTGTGAGGCTCCCGGCTCTTGCTACCGCGAGAAAGAATTTTAGATCGGTCCATTCCATCGATTTTTCAGAATTGAAGAACAGTACGCCAAATATTGCCCTATGCAGCTGAATGCTTCAATAGCTAACGTAGCGCCGCAGAGGGCGTACAAATAGGAGCATCGGGCATGCGAACCCTGATTGGTCTCTTGGCCTGCGTGCTTGCTGCCGCCACGGCTACAGCAGAAACGACGCAAACATATCCCGTCCGTCCCATTACAATAATTGTCCCGTTCGCTGCTGGTGGTCCTACAGATGTCATAGCGCGCAGTATCGGCGAGCACCTGAAGACGTCGCTCGGCCAAACTGTCATCATTGAAAATGTCGGCGGAGGCGGTGGGACAATCGGCACTGGCAGGGTGGTTCGCGCAGCGCCCGACGGCTACACGATTGGAATTGGCCACTGGGGAACACACGTCGTGGCCGGCGCGGTCTACCCTATTCCTTACAACCTGTTGCAAGACCTAGAGCCGATTGCGCTGATTTCGCACAATCCGCAAATGATCGTGTCAAACTTGAGTGTACCGGCAAAGGATTTGAAGGAGCTTCTTGCTTGGATTAAAAAGAATCCAGGAAAGGTTGTGCAGGGCACGACGGGCGCAGGCAGCGCTCCCCATGTCGCCGGGGTTTTGCTGCATCGAATGCTTGGGATCGAGTACCGGTTTGTACCGTATCGGGGAGGTGCTCCGGCGATACAGGATCTCATCGCCGGTCACATCAATCTTATGATTGCAAATTCTGGTGTCGCTTTCCCACACGTTCGCGCTGCATCAATTCGACCATATGCGGTAACCTCCCAAACCCGCATGGTGTCTGCTCCTGAAATTCCCACAGTGGATGAAGCTGGCTTGCCGGGTTTTCACACATCGATCTGGCATGGTTTCTGGGCGCCCGCAAAGACGCCCAATAACATTATCGTTCGGCTTAACAGTGCGATAAGTACTGCCCTTCGGGACGACACGGTCCGAAAACAATTGGAAGGTCATTTAGGACAGGACATCGCAATTCCCGACCAGCAAACGCCTGCATTTCTTCGCCAGTTACATAAGGCAGAAATTGAAAAGTGGTGGCCTATAGTTCGGGCGGCAAATATCAAAGGACAGTGAGGTACGTCAGGCGAGCGCTACCTTCTAAGTCCGCGCTTGGTCAGAAGCGGCAATGTCCAATCCGAGCAGAAGGCGTCCGCGTTGCCCGCCGATGCAGACATCGCGCTTTTTTTGAGTCCACGCCTACTCCTTCACGTACTTCGTCACGCCCCTCACCGTTGCTTCCGCGGTAAAGAGATTGCCGGCCGCGTCGATGGCGATGCCTTCCCCATGGCCCCGTCCGGGGACGCGGTCTTGTGCGGCGGCATGAAGATCGTCACCTTGCCGTCCTTCAGACTCCCGATACGAATGCCCTTCAGCCAGCCCGGGCGTGATTCCCGCCGAGCAGCGGTCGGTCGCCCACACGGATCGCCCATCGCGGTCGATGGCGACGCCATTGGAGCCGCCCCACGGGCGCTGTTCGAGCGTGAGCCGCGCCCAATCGCGGATCACGCGGTAAGGATTGGCGCCGCTGTTGACCGGCGCAACGTCCTGCGGCTGGGCGTAGCCTCCCGCCATGGCCAGCCACACGACAACCGCCCCGGCAACCCAACGTCTCGCGCAAGCCGACATCGCAATAATCCCTTGCATGAATGCCAAGGCCGCCCGGGCGCGCCTCACCTCAGCGCCCGCGTCGTGTCGTCGAACAGCTCGTCGACCTCGAACGAGCGCGGGATCAGCTTCTGCTGAACGGCATAGTCGATGATCATCCGCAGCGCCGGCCGGCAGGCTTCGAGCCCGAACGGATGGACGTCGATCTCGCCCGGCGCGGGCAGGCCGGCCGCCCGCTTCGACTGCTTCAGCATCGCAAACACCTCCCGCACCAGGTCGGGCCGCGTGCGCGACAGGCTTTCGGTCACCACCACCATGTGATTGAGCGGCACCACGCCGTGGCGCGCGCTCCAGCGCAGCGCCTCGGCGTTGGCGTCGGGAATGAGGCTCTTGAGCCGCGGATCGTCGGGCAGCTCGGCGCCGAAGATGCCGGCGTCGAGCTCGCCGTCCTGCACCATGGTCAGCAGGCTCTTGTCGGCGCCGGCGCGCTCGACAAACGGCGGGTCGCGGTATTCGAGCACATGCGCGTCCTCGAAATTGACCCACCGCACGCGATCGATGTCGACCCCGTAATCGTTCTGCAGGTGGCCGCGCAGCCAGGTCCCGGTGGTCTGGGTGTAGGAGCGGACCCCGACCCTGCGTCCGGGCAGGTCGGACAGGGCGAGCGGCCCGCGCGCGCAATTGTAGAGCAGCGTGCCGTGCTGGAATCGCCCCAGCATCACGCAGGGCATGAGCACCAGCGGCTTGCCGTGCGACCTCGCCTGGAGATAGGTGACGATGGCCATCTCGCTGATGTCATAGGCGGCGTGGCGCACCATTTCGGCGAACGATTTGTAGACCGGCGTCAGCCCGGCAAAGTCGAGCGCCACCGCGTCGGACGTGATCTCACCTCGTTTCAGCGCCGCGGTGTGGGGATAGTCGCCGAGCGCCATGCGGAGCGTCTGCTGCGCGGTCGCCGTCTGCGCTGTCGTCATCGAACTTGCGTCCTCTTGCCGGGTCTGCCACCAGTGTAGTCGGAAAGCCGTATCCGCTCCATTGGAATTGCCCCGCCCATGACCCTGATCCTGTCCAACAGCGATGTCGACAAGCTGCTCTCGATGCCGGAATGCATCGAGGCGCTCGAGGAGGCCTATATCGAGCTGGCGGAGGGCCGCGGCATCACGCGCACCCGCTCCGACTGCATCACCCCGACGCAGCGCGCCGATGCGGTCTACGGGCTGAAGTCGATGGACGGCGTCTGCCCGAAGCTCGGCATCGGCGCGATCCGCATCAATTCCGACATCGTCACCTTCCCCAAGCGCGGCAATACGGTCGTGCGCGAGAAGGTCCCGGCGGCACCCGGCAATCGCTGGTGCGGGCTCGTGCTGCTGTTTTCGGTCGACAACGGCGAGCCGCTGGCGATCATGCCGGACGGCGTGATGCAGCGCATGCGCGTGGGCGCAACCAACGGGCTCGGCATCAAGTACCTCGCGCGCAAGAACGCCGAGACGGTCGGCATCCTCGGCTCGGGATGGCAGGCCGGCTCGCAGTTGATGGCGGCCTGCGCGGTCCGCGACATCAAGTCGATCCGATGCTTCAGCCCGACGCGCGCGCATCGGGAATCCTTCGCAGCCGAGATGAGCGAGATGCTGGGCGTCGAGGTCAGGCCGGTCGACCAGCCGGAAGACGCCGTCAAGGGCGCCGACATCGCGATGTGCTCGTCATCGAGCCTCGACAACATCTTCTTCGCGCCATGGGTCGAGACCGGGATGCACCTGACCTCGATCAAGCGGCCGGAGATCGAGATGGCGGCGCTGCGGCGTGCCGACCGCATCGTCATCCACAACAACGCCGAGAAGCCGATCCATGTGCTGACGCGCGATCTCGCCAATGCCGAGAAGGCGAAGGACCAGGGCTGGGATTCGGTCGGCGAACTCGACTTCGCCAAGCTTCCGACCCTGCCGGAGCTGATCGTCGGACGCGCGCAGGGCCGCCAGTCCGAGCGCGAAGTCACCTGCTTCCTGAACAATATCGGGCTCGGCTACCAGTTCGCGGCCGTCGGCGCCGCCGTCATTCGCAAGGCCAGGGACGGCGGCTTCGGCCACGAGCTGCCGACCGACTGGTTCACCGAGGACGTGCACCCCTAGGCCAGCGCAGACTGCCTAGTCTGCCTGCGTGAGACCGCCGCGCCTGCGCTGGAGATGGGCGAGCGTTTCCTCCGCGCGCGCGCGATAGCGCTCGTGCAGCTGCTCGAGCTCCTCCTCGGACAGGTCTTCGACCGTCGCGATATCGTTCTTGGCGCCGTGTACCGCGATGATCAATTCCGCCAGCTTGAGCTGCACGGCAAGGGCGTCCCGGTTCTGGGTGTTCTGGATCAGGAACACCATCAGAAACGTCACGATCGTGGTCGAGGTGTTGATGACCAGCTGCCAGGTATCGCTGAAGCCGAACAACGGACCGCTCAGCGCCCAGCCGAGCACGATCGCGACGGCGGCGAGGAAGGTGACCGGCTTGCCGGCGAAGTGCGCCGCGCGCGAAGCCAGACGGGCGAACAGCTGTGCGCCGCCGTTGCCGTTCGCCGCGGCGGCCGGCCCATTCCGCGCCTTGTGCGCCTTGGCCACGATCGCTGCCGTCCTGCCAACGCGTTTCGTCATGCAATGCTGCGAAGGCGTCAGCGCCGCCCGCCCGCCGACAGCACGGCACGCGTCGACTGGTCCGGACCGAAATCGTCGGCGCCGTCGATCGCCAGCAGCTCGGACAGCCTGGTCCGCGCGCGATTGACGCGGCTCTTGATGGTCCCGACCGCGCAGTCGCAGATGCCCGCCGCCTCCTCATACGAGAAGCCGGACGCGCCCACCAGGATGAGCGCTTCGCGCTGGTCGGGCGGCAGCTGGGCGAGCGCCTTGCGGAATTCCTCGAACTCGATGCGGCCGTGCTGCTCCGGATGCGATGTCAACGTATCCGCATAGCTGCCGTCGGCATCTTCCACCTCGCGGCGGCGCTTGCGGTATTCCGACCGGAACAGATTGCGCAGGATGGTGAACAACCAGGCCGACATGTTGGTGCCGGGCTGGAAGGAGTCGATATTCGCCATCGCGCGCAGCAGCGTTTCCTGGACGAGATCATCGGCGCGGTCGACGTTGCCGCTGAGCGAAATGGCAAACGCCCGCAGGCTCGGCACAGCCGAGAGCATCGCTTCGCGCACTGACGGCTCCAGTGGCATCAGCTCGATCCCTTGTCCTGGCGGTCGTCGAATTGCTGGAGAAGCAGTCTGAAGCGCTCGGGCACGCCCTCTTTGACCACATCGTCGAAATAGGCTTGCAGCGTCTTGCCCAGCTTCGATTGGACGTCCCGCCCGAGGCGGCCCCGGCGCTTGCGGGGATGAATCTCGTTGTGCATCGTCGGACTTGGTCTCACGGGCATCTGCTCCACCGACCCGGACCCTTGCGGCCTCCCGCCCCCACCGCGCGCACCGTTGTCCTCGGTTGACCCCGCCCGGCCCTGGACCTGGTCGCCAGGACCGGAGGTAAGTGGTTTCTGCTCCTTCATAATTTCCTTCCCCATAGCGCGGCCATAGGGCCCCTCCCGATGTTCGTCGAAATATAACGCCGCCTTCGGAAAATCGTTCCCGGGGCGGCGGAACTTTTTTTGTGGCGCCACGTTTTACCGGTACTCTGGGCTTCAGCGGGAGGGAGAAATCGTGTCCGATTCAAAGACCGTCGCTCAGTATCTGCCGCTGTTGCGGCGCTACGCGCGGGCTCTCACCGGCGACCAGGCGTCCGGCGATGCCTACGTGGCCGCAACCCTGGAGGCGATGATTGCAGACCCCGCGACCGTTGGTGACGGCAGCGCGCCGCGGGTCGCGCTCTACCGGCTGTTCACCAAGATCTGGAATTCGATAGCGCTGAACGGAACGGCCGAGGGCGCCCGCTCGGCGCTGCCGGGCGAGCGCAAACTCGCCAACATCACACCGATGCCACGGCAGGCGTTCCTGCTGGTGGCGCTGGAAGGATTCCCCGAGGCGGATGCCGCCCGGATTCTGGACATCGACGTGGCGACGCTGCGCTCCCTGATCGAGGACTCCGGCCGAGAACTCGCAGCCGAGATCGCCACCGACGTCCTCATCATCGAGGACGAGACGTTCATCGCCATGGAGCTTGAGAGCCTGGTCGAAAGCCTCGGCCATCGCGTGCTGGGCGTCGCGCGCACGCATGCGGAGGCGCTCGCCCTCACCAAGCGCAGGCGGCCAGGCTTGATCCTGGCCGACATTCAGCTTGCCGACAACAGTTCGGGCCTCGATGCCGTCAACGAGCTGCTGCAATCGTTCGAGGTGCCGGTGATCTTCATCACCGCCTATCCGGAGCGCTTCCTGACCGGCGAACGGCCCGAACCCGCGTTTCTGATCGCCAAGCCGTTCCAGCCATCGACGGTGTCGGCGATCGCCAGCCAGGCGCTGTTCTTCGAACGCAGCGCACGGCGGCGAGAGCGGCGGGTCAGCGCGTGACGGCCGCCTGAAACCGGTCGGGACAGTCGATCTCCCCCGGCGCCTTTGCTCCAATCCCGTTGTGCGACGGCGTGGCAGCCGCAGGGCCGCCACGCCGTCGCGTGCATCGCCAGTTCGGCGATTGGACGAAGCTAGTGCACGGAGTTCAGCCAGGAATCGATTTCCTTCTCGGCCTGCTCCTTGGCATAACCGTAGCGCTGCTGGATGCGGCCGGACAGTTCCTTGCGCTTGCCTTCGATGACGTCGAGGTCATCGTTGGTGAGCTTGCCCCACTGCTGCTGAACCTTGCCCCTGAACTCCGTCCAGTTGCCTTCGATACGATCCCAATTCATCGGATGCTCCTGTGTCTGTACGATTGCCGGGAATGACCGGAAAACCTTCGTTTGTGCGAAAGGTTCCCGCTCCGCGGGACGCCGGAAACGCGCGCTTTGGCGCGCAAAAAAAGCAGGGGCGTAGCCGACTGGGTCGACTACGCCCGAGGTAACCGGCCGAGCACGGGGAGGGGAAAGAAGGGCGGCCGGTCGCAGTCTCAACGCACCGTCGTCAGGATTCGTTCCAGCCAATTCCAACACGCCGCAGCCTGCCGCGGCGGGAACTTTCATTCGCTCGCCTCACGCGGCGGGAACGCTTCGACACACCTCGCGTTGATTGCGCATCACATCATTGCGTCGTGCGGGCGAGGTAATGCCATGCGCTACGGATACGAGTGGACTCTCAGCAACCTGGGAGCAGTCGCGGCATTCGGAGTGCTTGCCGCGGCCGCCCTCGAAGTGTCGCTGGCGGCCACGCCGGCGGTGGACGGGACGTCGGTGAATCGCACGCTCAAGGGCGACCGCCTTGACGTTCGCCGCGGTTCGCCGGTCCGGACCATGACCGATCCGAAATTACCGGACGGTTGCCTGTCCGCAACGGAATGGCGGCGCGCCAATATCTATACGAGCGAAGTTCCGGGCCGCTGCGTCGCCTAGTATCTACAAGCATTGAAGTGTGTGTCGTGGACAGTGTTTGGACCGACGGCCGACCAGGGAAGCTGCGGGCTCCCTCCCCCGCAGTAGGGAGAGGGATGGGGTGAAGGGTTTCGGTCTGTCGATTCTGTCGAACCCCCTCACCCCAACCCTCTCCCCAACGGGGAAAGGGAGCGCGCCGAGTTCGCGGCGTCGTCGTCGGCTCGCACCTGAACAAACGAAAGCTCTCGTGTCGCTCTCCCGTAATTCCGGGTACCAGCGGGTGATGCGCCGGGGTCCCCCGTCCCCGCGGCATGTGCCCGTGATTGCCGGCCAAGAGCACATCGGCGCAGTTGACTTGAATCGTCCGGAGGCACACATGGCCTTGATCCGCGGACGTGAACCGGCCGGAACGCCGCATGACTATCATCGATCCTCCCAAGACCGGCGGACAAGACAACGCCGCCAAGACTGACCGCGCGCCCACGTCGGAAGCCAGGCCCTATTTTCCCGACCCGGCGGTCGTCGAAGCCGCCCTTATGGCCGCCAATATCGGGGTATGGTCCTGGGACATCGCGACCGGCCGCGTGACCTGGTCCAGCAATCTGGAGGGCATCCATCACCTGCCGAGCGGCAGCTTTGACGGAACCTTCGAATTCGTTCAGCGCGACGTCCATCCTGAGGATCGATCGCAGGTCCTGGCTGCAATCCAGGACACGCTCCGTACCGGCACACCGCGCCGCATGCTGTACCGGCTGCCGACGCGTACAGACGGCCAGGAGTGCTGGCTCGAAGCGCTGGCGACCGTGGTCCGGAAGGACGGCGAGGCTGTCGGCATGATCGGGACATGCCGGGACGTGACGGAGCGGGTCAGGCTCCACCGGGAGCTGCGCATCCGCGCCCGCCAGCAGGAGGCGGTGGCGCGGCTCGGCGAGCACGCCCTGGCCGAGAGCGACCTCCAGAAATTCTTCGAAGAAACGGTCACGACCATCGCAGACATCCTCGATGTCAAATACGTGAAGATCCTCGAGCTGGTGCCGGGGGACGCCGAGCTGCTGCTGCGCGCAGGCGTCGGCTGGACGCCCGGACTGGTCGGCCGCGCGCATGTCTCAACCGGCCGCGACTCGCAGGCAGGGTATACGCTGGCCACCGCGGGGCCGGTGATTGTCGACGATCTGGCGTCCGATCCGCGGTTCCGCGGTCAGCCGATCCTGCACGACCATGGCATCGTCTCCGGCCTCACCTGCCCGATCGCCGGCCGCGACGGCCGCGCCTATGGCGTCCTCGGTGCGCACACTTCAACGCATCGCAGATTCAGCGGATACGACGTGTCGTTCCTGATCGCAGCGGCCAATGTGATCGCCGGCGCGATCCAGCGCCGCCAGCTCGAGCAGCGCCAGGAGATCATGATCCGGGAACTGCGCCACCGTTCCGGCAACCTGTTCTCCCAGTTGCTGGCGCTGTTCTCGCAGACCGCCAGGAGCTCCAAGAACCTCGCCGATCTGGTCCCGAAATACGAGGCGCGCGTCCTGGCGCTTGCCAATGCCCATCGCCTGGTGACCGAAGGTGGCTGGAAGTCCGCCTCGCTGGTCGAGCTGCTCAACATCCTGCTGGCGCCCTACCTCGACCGCATCACATTGGCGGGACCGAACGTATTCCTCGAAGCCGACCCGACGTTCGGACTGAGCATGGCGATCCACGAACTGACCACCAATGCCAGCAAGCATGGCTCGCTCTCCGGGCGCAGCGGCCAGATCGAGGTGACCTGGCAGGTCCAGCGCGCGGAGCTCGGGCCCACTCTGCTGCTGAACTGGAAGGAGCGCGAAGGACCCGCACCGAAACGGCAGCGGCGCACCGGCTTCGGCTCGCGGCTTGTCACCATGGTGATCGAACGCCAGCTCAACGGCACCGTCCGCATGAACTACAGTCCGGACGGTCTCGACGTCGAATTGACGGTGCCGCTGACCCACGAGCGATGGCCGGGCGGGCCGGCACCCGCCCAGCTTTCAGCCGAGGCATCCTGAGATCAGGACCCCTGCCCGGCGAACTCGTGGTTGAACGCGAAGTCCTCCGGCGGCGTCGGCCCCCAGACATAGAACGAGTCTTCCGGCGGGTGGTCGGCGCTCTTCCAGTCGTGGTCGAGGGGGATGTAGTCGATGTCCGAGGAATATTCGGCGTAGCTTCCCCAGGGGTCGCGCACATAGTGGAAGTAATTGGAGCCGAGCACGTGCCGGCCGAGGCCCCAGCCCGCCACGTAGCCCTTGTCCGCCATCTGCATCGCCCCAAGCCCGATCTGGTTGATCGATGGAACGTCCCAGCTCAGGTGGTGCAGTCCCGGCCCGTCCGATTTCACAAACGCGATCATGTGGTGATCGCTGCCGTGGATGCCGTGCATGAATGCGATCATGTCGCCGGAGCGGTCCGACAGCCGCAGACCCAGAACCTCGCTGTAGAACTTGATGGTCTTCGGGATGTCGCGGGTGAAGACCAGCATGTGGGCCATGCGGCGCGGGCGCACGAACGGCTTGGTGCTGCAGCTCGGCGCACCCGCCACGCCGGGCGGGCAGGAAATGTTTTCGGTCGCGGATTTTTCGTTCGGCGACGATTTCTCCGCCACCCGAATCTCGATCGGCGTGCCGTCGGGGTCGCGGAACCAGATGCCGTTCGACTCCACCCCGGGCGGCGGATCGATGCGCTCGATGCGCATCGCGTCGAGCCGCTCGCGAAAGCGCGGCAGATCGTCCTCGAACGCCCCGAATGAAATGAACTGGAGCTTCTTCTTCGGTCCCTCGACGACCGAACCCCAGCGATGCGGGTGGCCGTGGGTATGGATGTGCAGCGCGTTGCGCTCCTCGCGCACATCGAGGCCGAACGAGGCGTAGAACTTGCGCGCCTGCTCCACATCCGGCACCGCGAAATTGAACCGGTCGAGGGAATGCACGCCCAGTTCGCCGGGACGGCGATGGACCGGCTGTGCCAGCGGGCGAATCTGCGTCATCGGACGCCTCCTTGAACGTGGAATCTCGGTTGGGCTGCCGCCCACCGGGCACGCGGCGGCGCGCCCTCCGGGTGACGGCCGGCATATTGGCGATCATACCGTCATGCAAACTGCGGGAAAAGCGACAAGGCATTGTCCCGGTCGATGGCGGTGCGCTGCTCCTGCGGCATCCCGACGCCCTCGTAGGTGCGGACCGCCTCCGCGATGACGCCTGCGTTCGCGAACGGCCAGTCGCTGCCGAACACGATCTGACCGGGCCGCGCCACCCCTTTCAAGCACGCGAAGGTCTCGGCGGTCGGCGCCAGGGCGTTGTCGTACCAGAAGCGGGCGAGCCGGTCGTAGACCTCCCGCGGGGACATCTGCTTGAGCCGCCGGTCGATCATGGGCGACACCGAGAGCCGCCACGCAAAATAGGGCATCAGCCCGCCGGCATGGGCGAGCACGAAGCGGATGCGCGGGAAGCGGTCGAGCGCGCCGGAGAACACGAGGTTCACGGCAGCGCGCGTGGTATCGAAGACGTATTCCATCATGAAGCCGGGCCAGGGCAGTTCAAGCCTGCGGCTCGATGGATGAAGGGTCGGATGGACGAACACCACCGCGGCACGGTCGTTGAGCGCATCCAGCACCGGATCGAACGCCGCGTCGCCCAGGTATTTCTCGCCATAGCTCGCGAACAGGCAGACGCCGTGATGCCTGAGCCGGGCGAGGCTGTGCTCGACCTCGGCAACGGCCTCGTCCGCGTGTCCCATCGGGATGGTGGCCAGCGCGCCGAACCGCCGCGGCCAGCGCGCGCACAACGCGCTGGAATACTCGTTGCAGCGTCGCGCCAGCGCGGCGGCCTTGGCGGGGTCGCCGAATTGAACCCCGGGCTGCGCCAGCGACATCAGCGCGACCTCGATGCCGGACCTGTCCATCAGGTCCAGCGCGAGTTCCGGCGACCAGTCCGGGTAGCGTCCGATGGCCGGGCCGGCGCCGGCTTCGTAGGCGGCGTCCTGGTAGAACGGCGGGATGAGATGGAAATGAATGTCGATCCGGCGCGGCGAGGGCATCGAAGCTCCTTGGGAAGGCAGTTGCGGAGGCCAACCCTAGCGGCAACAATCGCGAGAACAAGGATTGGGAGCGACGATCATGCCGGGCATCGCGACGACCTCGAGGCTATCGCTGGTGGCTGCCCTCGCCGCCATGGCGGGGCTTGAACCCGCGGCGGGTCAGGACTTTCCGACTCGCCCGCTCACGCTCGTCATTCCATTCGGAGCTGCCGGCGGCGTCGACGTCGTGGGCCGCATCCTGGCGGCGCGCATGTCCGAGCTTCTGGGACGGAACGTGGTGGTCGAGAACGTGGGCGGTGCCGGCGGCATGATCGGTTCCGCCCGGATCGCGCGAGCGGCGCCGGACGGCTATCAGTTCGTGCTCGGCAGCGTCGGCAGCCACGCCCAGAACCAGACGCTCTACAAGAACCCGCTCTACAATTCGGCCACCGATTTCCAGCCGCTGGCGCTGGTGGCGGAGCAGCCGATCGTGCTGGCCGCCCGCAAGGATTATCCGGCCAACAATCTGGCCGAGTTCATCGCCTATGCGAAGGCCAATCAGTCCAAGCTGCAATACGGCTCGCCCGGCGGCGGCTCGTCGAGCCATCTGGCCTGCGCCCTGTTCAACGTGGCGGCCGGACTGAAAGTGGCGCACATTCCCTACCGCACCGGCGCCACGCAGGACCTGATCGCCGGACGCACCGACTATCAGTGTCCCACCGGCGCCGTCGCAATCCCGCTTGCCGAGGGCAAGCTGGCGAAGATCGTGGCGACGCTCACGCGCGATCGCTGGCCGCGCCTGCCGGATGTTCCATCCGCGCACGAACAGGGGCTGACCAATTTCGAAGCCTATATCTGGTATGCGCTGTTCCTGCCGAAGGGAACGCCGCCGGCGATCGTCCGGAGGCTGCATGCCGCCGTGGTCGGAGCCATGGACACGCCCTGGGTCCAGGCCAAGCTTGACGGCGTCGGTGCCACCGTGCCCGCGCCCGCGCGCCGTTCGCCGGAATACCTCCAGACATTCCTCGAAGCAGAAATCGCGCGCTGGGCCGGGCCGATCAAGGCCGCAGGTCTTGCCGGTCAGTGATCGCCCGCCGCGCGCCGGGCCCACCGGTTCCAATCGCGCGCGGGCGTGCGGTCGCGACATCGTCGCGTGCGGTTGAATGCCGCTCGCCGGCAGCGGGCGCGCATTTGAAACCACGCCGCAGCGGTGTTAAAATTTGCCGATGATCGGATTTGCGAAGGCGGCGAGAGAGGCACACGCTAGAGTCCACACACGTTAGAGTCCATAGATGGCGCCGGACATCGTCGGCATCGACGAATTGCTGAACAAACGATCTGCCGTCGATGATGCCGGCAGGTTGCGGATCGACGCCATCGAGGGCGTCCGGTTTCGCCCGACGCGACCGGTCGCCCATGACGACGGCCATGTCAGCGAGATCGCGCGCGCCTCCTGGGACATCATCGAGGCGCCGATCGTGCAGGTGCATCTGACCACAACCCTCACCGGGCGGACTCGCGCCTGGGGATTGCATCAGCGCATCACGGACAGGCTGTTCGTCGTTTCCGGCCTGATCAAGTTCGCCGTATTCGATGGGCGCACGGGTTCGCCCACCTTCGGCGCCGTCAACGAGTTCATCGTCAGCGAGAAGAATCCCGGCCTCCTGACCATCGCCCCCCATCTCTATCACGGCTGGAAGAACATCGGCACGACCGAGGCCAGCATCATCAACATGCCGGATCGGATGTACAATTACGACAATCCTGACGCCCTCGACCTTCCCTGGGATTCCGAGGCAGCCCGGCGATTGATCCCGTATCGATGGTAATGCCGCGCCATCCCGCTGTCTCGGTTGTGATCCCGACCTACAACTGGAGTGCGGCGCTGCGCTGCGCGATCCGCTCGGTCCTGCTTCAAACCATGCAGGATTTCGAGATTCTGGTCGTGGGAGACGGCTGTACCGACGATTCCGAAGCGGTGGTCGCGGCGTTCCAGGACTCCCGCATCCGCTGGCACAATCTCGACCGCAATTACGGCTCGCAATGGGCCGCCAACAACTACGCCAACGAACATGCCAACGGCGAGTGGATCGCCTATCTCGGCCACGACGACATCTGGTACCCGACCCATCTGGCGGCGATCCTCCGCGCCGCGCAGCGCGAGGCCGCGGAGGTCGTCACCAGTACGATGATCCTGTACTGGCCGGAAGGCACCGGCGGTCGGGGCATTGCCGGCATCTTCGCGACCGGCGCCTATGGGCCGCGCGACTTCGTCCCGCCATCCGCCTTCGCGCACAGGCGCTCGCTGTACGGCGATGCCGTGCGCTGGCGCGATCCCTACTCGCTGCTGCTTCCGATGGATGCAGCCTTCCTGGCGGAGATGGCCACCGCCAAGCTCAAATTTGCGGCAACCCATGAGTTGACCTGCTTCAAGTTCAATGCCGCGTGGCGCCGCGACGCCTACAAGATCAAGACCGTCAACGAGCAGATTCGGATGTTGGAGCGGATCGAGTCCGGGGTCGATTTTCGCCAGGATGAACTGCTCGACGTGCTCCAGTCCGTCGTCTCATCGCGATTCATCCCGATCGGCGCGCCCGGGACCGCCGGCGTCAAAGAGGGCTGGTTCATGCAGATCAACCGGCGGCGCAAGGGACTGGACAGCCGGTTTGATGCGGCAGAGCTGCGGCGCATCGACCGACCGACCCGGTTCGACCTAGCCGGGCAGGACATGCCGTTCGAGTGGCACGACGTGGAAGTTCACCCGGACTACGGCACCTTCCGCTGGACAGGACCCAGTCCGCGCGCCACCATCGATCTGCCCGTCATGTTCGATCGCGATCTCGCGATTCGCATTCATGCCGTCGGGATCATGCGCCCCGATCTTGCCGACCGCCTCCAGCTTTCGGTTCACGAGCATCCGCTGCCCACGCATGTGCGGCATAACGGCGCCACGCTGCTGATCGAGGCGCCGTTGCGGCAGGGCGAGATCGCCGCCAGCAGCCGGGACTTCGGCGTCACCATCGATACGGGCGTCGTGACCCGCCCGTGCGACGTCGGCATGGGGGCCGACCACCGCTGGCTCGGTGTGGCGGTGAACTGGATCGAGCTGGAACCGCTTCCGCCTCCGTGACCGCCCGGCCTGCTACGCCAGCCCGAACAGCTTCTGCGCGTTCTTGTGGCAGATCTTCTCCATGTCCGCGGATGACAGGCCAAGCGAATTGAGCACCTTGATGGTGTCGCGGATGTAGCCCGGTCCCTTCTCCTTGTCGAAGGGACAGTCGGAGGCGAACAGCACGTGGTCGGGCGTGAAGAAATCGATGCCGCAGACCGTGGCGGCGCGTGCGCCCTCGACCGCGGTGTCGCCGTAGAAATCCTTGAAGTAGTCGTAAGGGCGCTTCTTCAGCCGTTTCAGGATGGCGCCGTAATCCTCGTCCGAGGTGCGCGCGCCGAGCTGGTCGAACGAATGGCCGACGCGGCCTTCGAGATAGGGGATCACGCCGCCGAGGTGATGCGCGATGATGGTCAGTCCCGGATTGGCATCGATGATGCCGGAGAAGATGAAGCGCGACAGCGTCACGCCGGTTTCGTAGGGCCAGCCCAGCACGCTGCAAATCTCGTATTTCGAGACCTTCTCGGTCGGGTAATCCGGCATCTCGCGGGTGCGCGCGGGATGCAGCAGGATCGGCCTGCCGGACTTGGCGACGATCTCGTAGATCGGCCAGAACTTCGGCTCGTCGAGCGGCTCGCCATTGGCGTTGGTGCCGAGCTGGATAGCGTTGGCGCCGTTCTTCAGAACGCGCTCGGCCTCCTTGGCGGCGGCCTCGGGCGCGTTCATCGGCAGCAACGCCGACCAGCCGACGAAATGCTTCGGGTGTTTCGCGGCGACCTCGGCAAGGCCGTCATTGGCGATCTTGGCCATCTCGGGGGATGTGTCGGGACCGAACAGCCGCTCCAGCGGCGGCAAGCCGTGAGAGACCACCTGCGCGTAGTCCGGAAACTGCTCGATCACCTTGAGGCGAAGATCGATGTCGGAGAGCGCCGGAATGCCGCGTACACGCTTGCCGAGGTCCTTGCGGCCGGCCGGCGTCTCCAGCAGCGCATCGTAATAGCGCTTCGGGAAAAAATGATTGAAGGCGTCGATGTATTGCACAGGCGTGTCCTTCCCCCAACGCGGTCATGCGCGGGCTCGACCCGCACATTCATCGTTTTCGCCAGATAGATTGCCGGGTCAAGCCCGGCGATCCGATTCACCAATCCCTCAGTTTGCGGCGGTCTTCGCCAGGCCGAGCTTTTCGAAGATCGGTTCGTCAGAGACGCGGAACACCACCGTGTTCTCCGGCGCCTCGATCGTGTGCGCATGCCAGCACGGCATGGCGACGACATCGCCGACGCCAGCGGTTTCGTCGAAGCCGCCTTCCGCAAGGAAGCGCGCCTTGCCGGACACCACGGCGTAGATGATGTTGGTCGTCGCCTTCGGCGCGTCGACGCGGCCGCCCTTGGGCTGCCGGATGAGATGCAGCGCGATGGTCGGCATGACGCCATTGGCGATCTCGACGGTTTTAGCGTCGGTGCCGGGGCCCAGCGCCGCGCCGGAAGGAATGCGCATGGGCGTGGGCCCGGTGGAGGTCACCGCTTCCAGACCGCCCTGTGGATAGGGCTCGAAGAACATCGCCTCCGTGAGCTGGATGAAGGGAATGTCGAGGAAATCGAGCCAGTAGCCGGTCTCGCCGGTGTCATTGGCGTGGCCGTGCCAGCACCAGGACGGGGTCAAGAGCACGTCGCCCGGATGCATGTCGATGCGGGTGCCGTTCACGATGGTGTAGACGCCCTCCTTGCCTTGCAGCACGAGCCGCAGCGCAGCGGCCGAATGGCGGTGCGTCCGCGCACGGTCGCCGGCCATGACGCATTGATACGCCGCCACCAGATGCCGCGTGGTGGCGTAGGTGTTGCCTTCGATCGGGTTGACCAGGATCAGGTTGCGGCGCTCGGTCTGGTCCGCCGGCACCAGGTTGTGCGAGGCGTCAAGCGCTTGCTTCGCCTGGGCAAACCGCCACACCGCCGGCCTGAATCTGGGCATCGGCTGTGCCCACATCGAGGGCTCCGGTCGGGCCCAGCCCGGCGACAGGTTGAGCTCCCGCAGGTGGGTGTAATAGGGCGACTCGTCCTGTTTCATCGTCAACAGCATGGCGTTCCTCGCCGATTAAGACGCGGCATCGACCGCTTGCATCTGACTTAGGCCGCCCGCGCCGCGTACGCAATCGACCAGCGCACGGCAGTCGGCAGGCTCCGCGTTGCCGCGCCAGGCGACGTGCCCGCATGGACGCACAAGGGCGAACGTCCGCTCGTACAACGCCCGGATCCGATCGTCGCGCAGGGCTTCCACCACCAGCGGAACGCCGCGTTCGGCAAACGCTCGCACGATCCGTTCGCCCGCTGGCGCATCCGGCCCAAGCCGCAAGAGCACGAACCCCTTGCCGAACAGGTCGAGCGTCGAGCGCCCCTCCCCGATCCAGGCATGTGGCGCACGCGCGCCGGGCCGCGCGGTCTGGATGTAGGTCTGGCCGGTGAGCGGCGGCTTGGGCGTGCCGTCAGGCCAGATGATCGGCGACTCGTCGTAGCGATAGCCGAGGTGATAGCCGTTCATGAACCACTCGTGCCGCATCAGCTCGGTGTACCAGTCGCCGTATTCCTTCCGCGCCCGATCGCCTTCCGGCCCGGGCCGGAAGACTTCCGGCGGCGGCTTGTGGGTGGTGCGCGGCGCCAGCATGCGCTGAAGATTGTCGGTGGAGGCCTTGATGTTGCGCACCGCCACCGGCTTGCGCTCGATCTCGTAGGTCGCGAGCAGATTGGCGCCGCCCCACCCTTTCAGCACCGCGTCGAGCTTCCAGGACAGATCGACCGCGTCCTGCATGCCGGTGTTCATGCCGAGCGCGCCGGTCGGCGACGTGAGGTGGATGGCGTCGCCCGCCATGAACACGCGCCCGCGACCGTAGGAATCCGCAACCAGTTCGCGCCGCACCCAGCGCATCACCGACAGGATTTCATAGTCGAACGGCTTGCCCATCGCCCGCTCGAGCGCTGAGCGGATGTCGGCCTCGGTGTGCGTCACCTTCTCCGGCGTTCCGACGATCGACATGCGGAAGCGGTCGCCGCCGTTGATCGCCACGATGGTCAGCCAGGTGCCTTCCGGGCCGATGAAGATGAAGCGGTAGGCGCGGCCCTTGTCGTGCAGCCGGTCGAAATCCGGACAGCGGAAGATCACGTTGGTGGTGTAGGTGAGCGCGGGGTGCCCGCTCATGCCGATGCCGAGGGTCTCGCGCACCAGGGAGGCGCCGCCGTCGGTGCCCACCATGTAGTCGGCCGTCAGCTCGCGCGTCTCGCCGGTGAGATTGTCGCGCACCGTGGCGCGCACGCGGTCGCCCTCGTCGACAAAGCCGACCAGCTCGGTGTGGTGATGGAGCCTGACGCTTGGAAACTCCGTCGCCCATTGCTTGAGGATGGGATCGAACATGTCCTGCGGCACGCGCTCGCGCTTCTGCGGGCTCTCCGGCGGACAGGCCTCGAAGCCGCGGCCGGGGAATTTCTCGCGGCCGAGCTCGAAGCCGGTGAGCGACGTGAGCCAGACATAGTCCTGCGGATAGTCGGGCGGGTACGGCGCGTCGCGCACGCGGTCGGCGATGCCCCAGCGGCGGCAGAACTCCATGGTGCGCACCCCGATGAGGTCCATCTTCGGGTGCTCGACCCTGCCGTCGGTCTTCTCGATCAGCGTGCAGGCCTGCCCGCGCCAGCCAAGATCGCCGGCGAGCGCGAGGCCGACCGGGCCGGCACCGACGATCAAGACGGGGGTGTGGGTGGACGGGACCATCGGAAAGTTAATTGGTTGCGTGCGAAACTAAGCTTATCTTTTAATGCCGCCGACGTCGATATGGATCGCCGACGGCGCGCAACGCCTGCTACTTCGGCAGATGCCCGTAGCTCCGCAGGAGCTTATGGCAGGCGCGCCGGAGCTCGTCGTCCTTGTCCATCAGGCAGCGCAGGATGAGGCGATCATCCCCCTTCGCAAGCGCGCGGCAATGCCTGGCGATATCGGGACGGCACTCTTTCGGCCAGTGCGTCTGCGCCACCGCGGCCACTGGTACCAGGAGCGAGATGGTCGCAATCCAACTTTTGCGCAGCATCGTCTGGTTCCAGAAATGGCGTCCCCGTGGTTTCAACGGCAGTGCGACTGCGTCGGCCCCGCGCCGGGCCGCGACACGCGGCCATCGGTCAGCACAGCGCGGGGAAGCTCTCATACCGGCCTCCGGTCATGCCAGCCTCACCAGAAGCGGTGTCCGTAGAACAGCGGCGACCGGCCTTCGTTGCGGTGGCGGCCGCCGATGCCAGCCGCGAAGCAGGCGGCAGTCAGGCTGATCAGCAGCGAGGCGGCGGCGATGAAGCCGGTGATGACCGCGGCACGGCGCCCTTTGTCGGCCTGCTCGCGCAGCTTGATCTCGAGATCGCGCGCTTCGTTGACTGCGGCGTCGACGCGGCGCTGCGCGTCGGCTTCCGACAGGCCGGTGCGGGCCTGCACCATGCGCACGAGGTAGTCGCGGTCGCGCTCTGTGAACTCCCGGTTGCGAATGGTCGCGGTGAAGATGCGGCCGGCTTCCGCGCGCAGCGCCTCGTCATTGCCATCGCGCTGCGCGGCCGGCGCCGGCCCCGCCGCGGTGCCCGTCGCCGCGCGCGGTTCGGATCGTAGCAGCAGGTCCACAGCATAGTCGGCGGGGGTCGTCGACAACGCGGCGGCGTTGGTCGCGCCGGCGGCGGCGCCGCCGGCGACCGTGGCGGTTGACTGCGTTGCCGTCGTCAGCGCCGCGCCACCGGTCAGGCCCAGCAGGAGGGCGCCGAAGAGCACCCCGACCGCCCACACCAGGAAACCATGTGCGCTGTCGCGGAACTCGCCCTCCTCTGCCGATTCTACCCATGGCCGGCGCATGCGGCCTGCGAGATAGCCACCGGCAGCAAAGCTCGCGATCTGCACGGCCACGGCCCACCAGGCGACCGCGAGCGCAACCACCCACAGCCGCGCCCCGGCATCCGGCCAGGGCGAGGTCAGCGACAGACCGACCGCGCCGCCAAAGGAGAGAAGCAGGAACGAGAGCGCCGCAGCCGCGACTGCGCCCGCGAAAATCGCGCCCCACTCAACGTAGGGGACGGCACGCGAGGCCGGCACGATGACGTCCGGCGCCGACGAAACAGAGACTGTTGCCATGTCCATGTCCTCCCGGGGCTCAGCGCAGACCAAGAAGCGACAGCACGGCCATGATCACGACGATCAGTCCGATGAGATAGATGATTCCATGCATGGGATTTTCCTCAGAGCAAGTTTCTGTGGCTTTTGACGCTTGCGCTGTGTTCACTGCGCTATTCGTGGGCTGCTCTCCGCGGCTCGTCAGCTACTTGGCGCCAGGCATCTTGATGGTGAAGCTCGGACCGGGATTTCCGATCCGGCCGCCCGTCGCCATCAACACCGCGGCTCCGACGAACACCACCAGCATCACGCCAACGATCACGCCGAGAATGCCCGTACCTCCGTTACTGTCCGCCATGTCGTTCTCCTGACTCCGCGCATTGACTCCTCTGCGTAATAACAAGGCCGTGGTTAGGTTCCGTCACGGCGGTCTGCGCGTCGAACGACGCGAGAACTGTCAGTCCGCACTCGCGCGCATGCGGTCACCGGCGGGCGCGACGCATCCACCGATGACCGGCTTGCCGAAAGCGTTGACTCCCTCAGCGCTATCGCGATTCGCAGACCTTGATGGTCCGCATGGCGGTCTGCGCCTCCTGCTCGGTTTTGTAGACCGTGCCGGCCGGGCTCACGATCACGCTCGTCTTCACGGTCGGGCGCTCCCGCACGACGGTGCAGCGTTTGGTTGTCGTATCCTGCACGATGTAGAACGTGGCTTGCGCCTGCGCGGCAGTCGCGAACGACGTGAGCGCGAGAGCGATCAGCAGTTTCTTCATACTCGTTTCCTCTGGACCTGGTTGTTGGGGAGTCGAGATTCCGTTGCGACTCCATACCTGCTGCAACATGCAGCCGCCGGAACAGGTTCCTGCGGATGAGAAAGAAATTCCGTGACGAAGCGTTCAGGGGGCGCAATGCCCAAGCGCGACCCGCCCGTGCCGGAACGCGCCACCGCCGTGCCGCTAGAACAACAGCGGCCTCCCCTCGCCGGCAGGTTTTCGGTGCGGCGCGGGGGACGGTTCGGCCGGCGGCGGCCGGTCCCCGGTCAGCGCTGTCAGCGTGGTCTCGTTGGGACAGTATTTCGGCCAGACCGCCTGCCGCGGCCGGTCCTCCAATTCATACACGCAGAGCGGCTTGTCGCGGCACATGGAGCAGCAGCGCTGAAGGTCGTGCATCACGGCCGCGTCGACCGTCTTCGGGGCCAGCCCGATCGTTGACATGCGCCGAAGCAGGAGATCGGCCGCATGCACGTCCTGTGCTGCGAGCGCGCGCAGCTCGGCCGGCGTCAGTCCGAGGTCGCGGGCAATGCAGGACGCCTCCTGTCGGTCCAGGCCGGCAATCTCGCGCGCCGTGGCGTTCCTGCGCCACAGCGCCCTGAGCGCAGCGGCCCAACCCCGAACCTGATCGGCAAATGCTGGCATCATGGTCCAAACCTTCCGCACCGTTTCAGAATGTCCAAAGGGCCGCGAGCGGCCATGATGTAGATCAAATGACGGGCCCGCCACATACGGCGACCGCGCGAAACGGCCCTGCAACCTGCGATCCGGGCGGCCTTAACCGCCGCGACAGGCCGTGGTACGGTGCAACCGCAGCGCATTCGCCGCCAGCGTTCAGGGCAACAAGGGAATCATCGGATGACACAGGCAGACCACACCGATGCCGCCGTCGTCGGCCGCGACCGTGCGCCGCCAAAGCGGGGCGGGGCGTTCAGTCTCATTCCCGGATTCGTCTATATCCTGATCCTGTACATCATCGGACGATATGCGTTCCCCGACCCGCGCGCGACGCTGGTCGACATCCTGGGCTACAAGCTCTCCTGGGTCGAAGTGCTGATGACCGCCGCCGCCATCATGGCGATGGCCGAGCAGATCAAGGTCGCGAAGCCCGGCATCAACAACACCACGGAAGTCCTGCTGATGGGGCTGATCGCCATCGTCCAGGTGCTGCTGTTCGCGCTCGGCGCCGCCAAGGTGCCGGCGCTCGCCATGTTCAACACCACCGAGTTTCTGTTGCTGACGGTGATCAACCTTGCGCAGACCGCGGTGGCATATCAGATCAACTCCGCCACCTTGATGCGGACGATCTCGCCGGTGTCGTAGCGCGCTTCGACCCGGGCGCAGGGGCCTCAGCCCGGACCCTTCCGCTCGGTCATGCAGATCGGCGCTTCGCAATAGCGCTTCACCTTGGCCGCCTTGCCTTTGCAGGGCCGCCAGCGGTTGCAGTACATCTTCTTGCCCTGCGGGCAATTCTGGATGGTGCCGCCGCAGGTGACGGCGAGCTGCGCGCTCGCGCGCTCCGCGGTCAGGGCCAGCGCGGCGACGGCGGACGCCGCCGCGGCCATCAATGCGCATCTCCACATGGCTCGTCTCCACATGGCTGATCTCCCGGCCGGCCACGGCGCCCCGCGTGGTGGCTGGCGCAAGCTTAAGCCCGCGCCGGCCCGGCCGACAATACGGCTGCGACGCGCGCGCCGGATGCACAGCTTTACGCCTTCCGCCGCCGCATCGCGCTTGCTAGCATCGCCCGACATGCCGGACACAGGCATGCGAGGAAACGCTTTCGTCCGCGTAGAGGAGGGATAATCACATGACACGCGTGTTTGCGAGCTTTGTTGCGCTGCTCGTGGTCGGCTTCGTCGCCATCAACTCGGTGCGGCCT
>Ga0209172_10002810_pt1 | contig 29054 bp, 35 predicted proteins | sample LarsenN4metaG_FD_184113 | JGI IMG/M metagenome (GOLD analysis project Ga0209172, IMG submission 184113) | Hot spring sediment bacterial and archeal communities from British Columbia, Canada, to study Microbial Dark Matter (Phase II) - Larsen... ... | reverse complement strand
CTGCATTGAATTTACATGAGCTTTGTGATAAATTAATTATAAATAATGCTGGTAATTTGGCATGACTATTGCGAAAATGGGTCATGCTTTTATTATAATAAGCTCTAATACCGAGGATTAAAATTGAAGACGAAAACAGGATATCCGGAAGGCTTTGCAGCGGTTTCCGGATTGAAGAAAACCGAGGAAGCAAATGGAGTGATTAAATGACAAACAGATTTGACTCAGGCAATAAAAATAGATTGGATAGTCCAAAACGAAGGGAAGCTCTCCCTCCCTATGAGATATTGAGAAAATTAGGACTACAAGAAGGAAACGTCGTTGCCGATATTGGCTGCGGGATTGGATATTTCTCCATTCCGGCAGCTGACATTGTTGGCTCAAAGGGTCTTGTCTACGCAATGGACATAGAATTAGAAATGGTGGAGGAAACGGAAAGACGGGCTGCAGAATATGGCATGATCAATATACGGCCGATTGTTACGGGTGAATATGATTTGAAGATTGAGGATTCCATGGCTTCTTTTGCATTCATTTGTTTCGTTCTGCATGAAGTAAGAGAAAGGATCCGGTTACTATATGAAGCAAAACGAATCCTGAAAAATGACGGAAAGCTGGTCGTCATTGAGTGGAGGAAAAAAGAGAGCGATTGGGGGCCACCTGAGGAGCAAAGGCTGGAGATTGGAGAGATTAAGGAATTGCTGATCAACTGCGGTTTTAGAGAAACAATAGAAACTGAGATCAGTTCCGATTTTCTTGCTATAACAGCATTGATATAATGTTTATTCAAAGACGTTTGTCTATTGCTCAAGACAAACGTAGCATATAAAACATAATAGGGTTGTTGCCGAAAGCCGTGCGGAAAACTTGCAATATTATTCCGCGACAGGCAAGAGTATACAGAGAAAAAAGGAAATTTCCATTTGACTAAAAGAGAGTTTATTAAAGAAGTTTGGACGTGATATATTCTTGGCTCTATGAATTAGCTTTTCCCTTTTTCAAAAGAAAAGCTTTAAGGGCCTCATCAGCCTGATGGATAATGCAAATACCAAAATAACATAAAATCAATGGTGTAAGCTAGAAAGTCCTGCAGTATAGAAAACATGCAAAGACTTGCTATTCCAGTTTAACGGATTTCCAGATCAATCTGTTCATGGTATTTCTTATATACCTGCACTATTTGTTCTATATTGTCATTCAAGGCTTCAACAACATCAGGGTCAAAACTCTTTCCACTTTCCTTGTCAATAATCTGCATGGTAGTTTCTATATCATAGGCATTCTTGTACACTCTCTTGGAAGTAAGGGCATCAAAAACATCCGCTATTGCAACAATTCTGGCAGGAAGAGGAATGCTGTCGCCAGACAAACCGTAAGGGTAGCCTTTGCCATTGTACTTTTCATGATGTCCTTCAGCGATTTGAATGGCAAAATCAAAAAAATGCTTTCCTTTCCTTAACAGATTACTACTGGATTTTCTTAATATTTCAGCACCGATCACAGTATGCTTTTTCATAACCTCGAATTCTTCAGGAGTATACTTTGCCGGCTTCAGGAGAATCCCGTCTGCAATGCCCGCTTTGCCAATATCATGAAGGGGGCTGAATTTGAAAATATCCTCAATAAAGTGCTTGTCAATAATGTTTGCATATTTTTCTTTTGAAGCCAATGCCTGAGCAATAATTTTTGAATAGCTTTGCATACGTTCAAGATGAAAGCCGGTATCGCTATCTTTAGCCTCTACAAGTTTGGCTAGGCCTGTTACAGAGGACAATATCAAGTCATCTACAAGAAGGTTTCGTTCAAGAATTATTGCCATATTACTGCTGATGATTTTTGCCATTGCCGCATGACTTTCGTTGTACCGGTCCTTCCTCCTGCAAGAGAACAATAGTGTAGCTTCGCAAATTTTTTGAGAAAATTTCGCAGTTTTTTTGAGAATATTTTTTCCAGTTTTTTATATGAAATAATGCCTACCTTTCTTGTAGGCATTATTAATTTTCGATGTTAATAAATAGAATTGTACAAGAATTGAATTAAGAATTCAAGGTTTAGGTTTGTTCTTTCTTCGCACCTCCTTGATCAGGTGCTTTCCGGTTCTTTTGTTTTTGTTTGGAATATATTCCAGCAGGTCCTCCACTTTGCAATCCAGAGCCTCACAAATCAAGTCAATATAATCAAGGTTCAGCCTTTCGGAAAACTCGTTATAGATTTCCGATATGGTGTTTTTGCCAATACCGGTTTGTCTGGATAATTCAGCCTGGGACCATCTCTTTTCGCCTAATATTTTTGATAGGTGAATCTTTATCATGGGTGCAACCTCCTCTCTAATTTTAGGAGATTTTATCACCGCAAATTACAATTGTTACTTTTAAGGTACATTGTTTCTTGTTAAGGTACTTCAACGGTAAAAAAATTAGTAGTTTCTAATGATCAGCTCATTGTACCTGCCTTCCCTGTCATTAAACCGAGCGACAAGGTTATGGTTCCGGCAGATTGTCTCAATCCTGAAGCCTTTATAAAGCTCCCGGATGAAATCACAATCATTGTAGGAGAGAATAAACCGTCCTTTCAAGCTGCTTAATACCTTATGGAGTCTTATATGGTCTTCCTGTCCAAACTCAACCGAATAATACTTCTCTGTTCCATAATACGGAGGATCGAAGTAGGAGAGAGCATCGGACTTGTCATAAACCTTCATTAGGTTTTCAAAGTCCTTGTTTTCTATCACCACATTCGTAAGCCTTCGCTCTATTGCTTCAAGGTAATCCACCATGGCCGACACATTTTTCTTTACACAGCCAAAAGTCCGAACATCGGAACCATAGGAGGTTTTGATAAGCATAAAGAACCGGGCCGCTCTCTGGATATCTGTCATGCCCCTGACGGTATATTGACTCTTGAAGTCTTCAAACAACTCCCTTGAATTCAGAAAGCAGGAAAGCTCCCTTTGCAGCTCCTGGCAGTGATACTTGATGCACTTATATAGGTTTACAAGCTCGCTGTTTGCATCGTTGTAGACCTCTAATTCCGCATGACGTTCCCTGGCAAACAGCACCCAGGCGGCTCCTCCGCATACCTCTATATATCTTCCCATCCTTTCTGGAAACCTTTTTAATATTTCATTCCTCAACAGCTTCTTGCCGCCGATCCATCCGATAAAGCTATTCATCGTCAATCATCTCCTTCCTGTGAATCGGTTTGCTTTTTTGAAAAGGTGGCTATATTTCAAGCCACCTTTGAACCAATAGATCAATTTACGCTGCAGAATTATTAAGCTGTCCATCATCGGCATAGTCCTTAGCCTTCTGATAGAGCCATTTAACTATCTTTCTGACGGTATCCTCGCTGAAGAACATCCGCAGGGAGAGAGGCAGCAGCTGCAGTGCTTTTTTAACAACCCATTCTTCCTGCTCCTGTCCGCTCTTCAGTACAGCGTCCTTCGCCATGCGTTTGGCCTGCAGCATGAGCTGATACAGCAGCACCTTGGTCTTTTGCCAGCCCAAAAGAATAAAGAACAGGATGACAAAGGCAACAATCAGGATGATAAACCTGTTCTCCCATAAAAAGCTTGTAATGACACCCATCTTATACACCCCCTTTCAGTTCCTTGAAAATCCTGTGCAGGATCAGGGTGGCCGCCCACACCGGCATAGGTTCGTTAATTTTCTTGCTCCAGCCTTCCCGGTCAAGCAATAGTCCTGCATCAGCAAGGCCATTGATTCCTGCGAGCTTCCATGCTTCTGTGTCTTTGGCTTTCTCAGGTGTTTGCTGCTCGGGAGCCGGTTTGCTTTCCACCAGGGTAATCCCTGCAAAGCTGCAGAAGCCGCGTGCAATTGCAGCAGCCTCAATGTAAAGTTCCTCCGTAGTATCTACGGCTTCCACATCCCGGGTGTCCAGGAAGGCATATTCGGTGATGATGGCGGGCATACTTGTTTCACGAATGACGCAGTAATAGTCGCCGTTCTGTCCCTGCCTGGAGAATATCCTCCTGCAGTTCTGGCCGGTCTTGTCAAATTCCTTTCCTATGGCCTGCGCCAACTGCTCGCCTTTGCCATGGTAGATGCTGTGGATGACCTCATAGCCGTCTCCGCCGCCTGCATTGTAGTGGACACTGATAAAGAAATCAGCTCCCCATTGGTTTGCCATCCTGCAGCGCTCATTAAGGTCAACGGCTGCATCGGTTTCCCTGGACATCCTTACCTCTATGCCGCTCTGCAGCAGAAGCTCCTTGAGCTTTTTGGCGACCACCAGATTGATGACCTTTTCCTGAATGCCGTTTGCTACGGCTCCCGGATCACTGCCTCCATGACCTGGATCAATAAATACCTTCATGCTAAAATCCTCCGTTTCTTAATGTATTTTTGGGTATAAAAATAACACCTTGCGGTGTTATCAGCTTAGGGAACTTCTCATATATTTTGTCAAAAACAAACAGCAGCGTTACTCGCTGCCATCTTCTTTGCTTTCCCTGTAAAGGGTAAAGCCGTCAAATATTTTGCTTTTCAGCCTATAGCTGTTACAGTGCTTCAGTATTCCAAAGTAGGACTGAACCGTAGAGTTTACTTTGTCAAATTCAAGCTTTCCATCCTTGTAAAGCTCCTGTACCTGCTTGAGCCTCCTTTTCATTTTCAAGGCTGATGCTTTCTTAAGCTTTACATGTGTTGGCCAGAGCTTGTAGCCGACAAACTCAATACCCAAGCTTATGGGCCTGATGGCTGTCTTTTGATTCAGGTTCAGCTTTAACCTTCCCTGGAGGAAGGTGTCTATCAGCTCCTTGATTTCGTGGAGCCTCTTTTTGTCCTCGGCCAGGATGATGATATCATCCATGTACCTTACATAGTAGCGGATGTGAAGCTCTCTTTTACAGTACTGGTCAAGCTCATTGAGGTAGAGGTTGGCAAACATCTGGCTTGTGAGATTGCCGATGGGCATTCCCTTGTCGGGCAGCCTTTCTGTTATTTCCTCAAGCTTTGTTCCCAGCGGCAATCCAAAGCTTGTATCCTTACATCGGATAATTTCCTCCAGGAGCTGCAGTAGCTCTTTGTCTTTTATCTTCCTGCCCAGGATTTCTAGTAGCATTGCATGGTCTATCCGGTAAAAATATTTTGAGATATCAAGCTTCAGGTAATAGTATTTCTCCGGCTTCCGGTCTACCTGGTGCAGCCAGTAGGAAAGCCGTTTCACTGCGCTATGCGTTCCTCTGCCGGGGATGCAGGCAAAGCTGTCATTGATAAAGGTTTTTGCAAAGATGGGGAAGAGTACCTGGTATATGGCCCACTGTACAACCCTGTCCCTGAAGGGCAGTGCCATGATGAGCCGCTGTTTAGGCTCATAGATATAGAATTCCCGGTACCGTCCAACCTTGTAGGTATGGTTTGTCAGCTCGTTTTGAAGGTCCATCAGGTTTTCCTCCAGGCTGTTTGTAAACCTTAGAACCTCATCCCTGAAGCGTTTTGCCTTTCGTGCATTGAGGTAGGCTTTATGCAGGTTTTCATAGCTGCATATCTCACTGTAGATGTTTTTTATATACTTTGACATAACCACCCTCATAATAAAAATGTTATGTGTAGCGGAGTTTGCCTTGCGGCTACTGTCGGCTTCCATAACAATCAAGTTTTTTGCCTTCCGGCATGGAAACGGACTCCTTTATCCTCCCTGCGCTGGATACAACCCCTTGAGGCTATAACTTCTGGCTGTGAGAGTAGAGCGGCGCGAAAACCGATATTGTCATTACTGTTCGCGCGCGGATTATTCAGATTCAGCGCGAACACACCAGCGGAAACACCATTATTGAAAGAACCACCGCGCAACGGCAACAGTCCATTCCCAAAAACATATTTTCATATATTTTTTTGTCATGTGTAGCGGAGGTTGCCTTGCGGCTACTGTCGGCTTCCATGACAATCCAGTTTTTTGCCTTTCGGCATGGAAACAGGCTCCTTTATCCTCCCTGCACTGGAAGCAGCCCCTTAAGGCTGCAGCATCTGGCTGTGAGAGTAGAGCGGCGCGAAAACCGAGATTGTTACCTGCGTCCGCGCGCGTGTTATTCATGTTGAGCGCGAACACACCAGCGGAAACACCATTATTCCAGTTACCACCGCGCAACGGCAGCACAGCCTGTTCCCAAAGCTTTATTGCTTGGCGGCCTTGATCCAGCCGCCTACCATCTTACCGATCTCCACCACCTGCTTTGACCATACCTCGTACTTCTTTAGGGGTAGAAATCCCAGGTCCTTGGCAAGCCTCATATACACCTTCAGCTTTGCCACCTCAACGTACAGCTCCTGAAGCGTCGTTTTCTTGTAATACTTTTTATGCGCCTCGATGATATATTCAAGGATGGCGTGCATGCACCGTTTCATATCTGCCGCCAGCGTAAACTTCTCGGACTTTGGGAACTGAGCAAGAGCGTGATAGCCATATTGGATCATGTCATAGGTTTTTTGCAGTATCATAAGGTCTTCCATCTTTTCAACCCCTGCTGTCCTTTGGTACAGGAGTAGTATACGTTAATTTGCCGTGTTTTGGAGATGTAAGGGAAATTGTGGGTTTGTAAGCTACACTTCCGTTTTTTACCCAAAACCCCTCTTGAAAAATTTTTAAAACTCCGCCGCTATCGCGGCGGAGGACAGAACACAGAAACCAGCTTACAGGGAAACAAAAGCGGCGCGAAAACCGACATTGTCATTACTGAGCGCGCGCGGATAATTCAGAGCCAGCGCGAACACACCAGCGGAAACACCACTAAGGAAAGAACCACCGCGCAACGGCAGCCTTTCTCCGTTGTTTCTTGCCCAGAAGCCGTCTCCGCCGTGGGAGGCATCCACGGGATACAAGCCCAACGCTTTAAGCAAGGTGGGTACCGTTACGCCTCCCTGGGCTGTCATAGCCTCATAATTGTTATACATATAGGTCGCATCGGTGCCACGGTTTACGACCGTTGTGTTGAGCTTGGCCGCTCCGCTTCCGTCGGCATTGGTTGCATCATATTTTAAGGTGTTGGCAGTTCCCGGAGCCATTAGGGAACCGTCCTGAAGGATGGCTTTCCAGTCCGGACTGCCTGCCGTGTGGTTTTTGTTCAATACGGCCGCATCATTGTTGGGCATGATCTGGATTTCTCCTTCGTTGAGCCGGAGTCCAGAAACCCATTCCCACACGTTCCCGTTCAAATCAAAAATTCCGTCGTTGGTATTGTCATGCGCCCAGCCCGCAGGGCCGGTACCGGAGGCCACCCTTCCTGTATGGTAATAGTTTGCGCCTTCCTGCTTGTACGCCCGGTTGTTCCAGTTATATGTCAGTATCCAGTCATAGGTTTTTTTACCGACCTCGTAGGTCGCTCCCGCATCACAGCCTGCATAGTTGTTTCCCCTGGGCATGAAATTGTTTTTCTTGCACCATAACGCTACTGCACTCCATTCCGCATTGCTCATCAGGTGCCAGCCGTTTCCTTTGGCGTAACAATAAGAAAGGGCCTGGTCGAAGTTCACATAGGCTGCCGGGTCCTTACAGGGATAGCTGTAAGCCCTTCCGTTCATGACGATGTTCTGGAATTTAGAGACATAGATTTCATCCTTCTCCACACCGTTTACAATGAAGGCAGGGTGGGGAGTATGCGGCGCGCCGGTGATGACATCATCCAGGAAAAACTTAGGTATCCTCACCATAATGCTCGGCATGCCGAGGTCATCCAGGAGGACTGTGTTTTTCCCGCCGCTCATTGCTTCCACTGAAAGCTTCAAATCATCAAAGTTTGGCATATCGTTATCCCTCCACGCTCCATAGTGTTAATGTTACTTTTGCCATATCAAACGGCACCGGCACCTTATCAAACTTAGATGCGCCTTCTTCATCGGTGCCGTTTTCCACCATCTGATACTCCCTGGCCGGGATATCTATCTGAGCTACATACTTTTCGGAAAGTCCGAAAGTAAGCATGTCAAACTCATTCCTGCAGATATCAAGGTGAACGGGGAAGTCCCTTTCATACTTGGCTAGGTCAATGGTTATTTCATCGTTCAGGGTTATATTGCTTGTCCTGGTCGAGTACTCAACCTTTGCACCTTCGTTTTTCTCAACAACTATCATTGCTGCATGCCTCCTCTTACATAATATTTGATTGTCACGCTTGCCGCGCTGCCGGTGTATTCAAGCTTGAATCCGTTTAGCTGCTTGTCGGTTACCTTTACCTCTCCGGCATTGGTGGTATTGTATTCGACCAGCACGGTATAATCCAGGGTGTTTCTTGGTTTTTTCAGGTTGATGGTGGTTTTGGAATTGTTAAACGGGTATTCCTGGCTATTGCTCAGGGCAACGGTTCCAATTTCAAAGATGGCATTCTCAAGCTCCCTTTTGCGCTGCAGCATCTCCTGGGTGAGGACGTCTATTCCGATAAACCCTTCAAATATACCCTTTTCAATGTTGTCTCCTCTGGTCTTTGTCCAGGGAGTGCCGGGTGTAATGACATTGCCGTTTGCATCCTTGACCCTGTCTACCCATTGATTCATCTGATACATTTATTCTGCACCTCCTGTCAGTTTGTTTCTACCGCTGAGAGCTTCCATTTGAAGCCCACCAGCAATCCGTAAGTTCCGTCCTTGCTGCCAAGGTTTGACCTTTCCCGGATAATCTGCCCGTTGTCAAGTACAAGCTTTGCTTTGGTGATATTTCCGGTTATGGTGTCGTCCAGGTACAGATCCACCGATATTTCATCCTCTGCGGCAGCCACCGCCCTGAAGATGGGAACCTGTTTGTCGGCTCCGTCCACCGTTACAAGCCCGTACTTGATACGGGTGATAAAGGTTTCCTTGATTAGTTCAATGTCTGTCCTCATGTTTTCACTCCTCACCGCATTCAAAATCTCCGCATATGGGGTATTCCTGGACTACCGCATAGGCGGAAAGGTTTATGGTTATATTCGTAGTTGTCGCTACTGCCGCGTTGTCAATTTCACTTTCTTCACCGCCGCATACAAAGGTTCCGGTTTGAAGATACGGCTGGCTGACCTGGCAGCTTGACACTGTAAGCCGGATATCCGACAGTTGGCTTACGGCTCTGTTTTCTTCAGGCCAGGCACCGCATACCAGTTCACCGCATACCGGGTATTCCGCAGTCCGGATAAGCACCTCCTGTATAACCGACAGCGTCGCCTGCTGGCTCAAGATAAGCTGGAAGGACCAGGCAGACGGCTTTAAGCGTTTGACCTCACGTATGACTGCGGCAAGGTTCACCGGGCCATTGTCCTGCTGGTAGATTTCTATCCCAAAGGTGTAGTCCGCAAAGTAGTCGTATACATCCACCAACGCTCCGGTTGTCTGTATTACCGCTGTCTGGATTCTTTTCGGGTTTACAGGGTTTCTTGAGGTGCGCCTTGCCATGACCCTGTTCCTTCTTGCCTCCAGTGGCAGGCTTTCATTCACCGGGATGCCTAGAAGCCTTTCCCAGTACTTCAGGCCCCAGGTGGCCGTCTGGGGGAAGAACTGCATTACGACGTCCAGGTCCTTTGCATCGGTTTCGTCCCTTTCTCTTCCGACGGCTTCCAGGATACAGGGGATTTCCTTGTTGTTGGCCAGCCAGAAAGGCAGAATGTAGGAGGCCATCCTTAACGCGGCAGGGCTTTTTAATATCTCGTTCATACAATTTGCACCGTCCCTGTCCCAGGGTATTCGTCTCCCGCAAGCTGTATGTCTCCGACTCCTCCGTTGACGGTCAGCCCGCTGTAGTTAACCACTCCCTCCAGGTTTATCAGCAGTGCGCCCACCCGGTTGTAGTACACAGTTCCTCCAACGCCGACCTCCTTGTAATAGCTTAGCAATGCGGCCTTGAATTTGTCCTCGGTCTCCTGGGCATTAACATCCGGGGACAACTCCCAGCTGAACTGGTAATTTATCAGTCTTTGCAAAGGAGCGACTACGGTTACAAGATGCCCGACGGGAGCAAGTCCCCCTCGGTTCTTTCCGAAGGGTGCGATATGCTGCTGCACGCTGTCCAGGATGCTTTGATTTGCAGGAAACCCGTTGGCGTCGATGACAACAACCTTCACTGTTCCGGCTCCGTTCCATTCCGGTATGATATAGGCCTTTCCAACGCCATCCACTTCTTCAGCCCATCGGATGTAATCCGAGTCTGCGCCGGATAGCTTCTCTTGCTTGTTTGAATTCAGAACCCTCTGCCGGAAGCTTTCTTCATCCTCCAGGTCGGTTCCGCCGGTGGTGGGCTGCTCGTTGGTGATGCTGATGATCCCGTTCATGGGCACCGACATTAGGGTGATGGTACCGGTATCCACGTTTCCCTTTGTGCCTGCTTCCACAGCCTGGATGCTGATGCTTGCAAGCCCGCTGGAGTCTATGGTGACCGGCTGTTTTGCTTTAAATAGGACGGAAGGGTTTTTATCCACCGCCCTGGTGGCGAAGACAAAACCAATAGGGATGAGGGTGCCCGGCACTCCCTTGATTTTCAGGGTGCCTTCCGCATGAGTGGGCTGCTTCTTGGGTGTTGTCCCTGAAGCTTCGCCCAGCATCTCCAGCCAGATGCCGTAGGACCAGTCGGGCCACATAAGTTTGAAAAGCTCTATCCTTTTGAACTGATCGCGCTCCGCCTGGTCGAGTGCTACCGGCTTGACGGCGTTGAAGAATATGGAGCCTTCGGTAATGTCGATGTTTTTCTCCTTCGCCAGTTGAAAAAGCCTTTCACAGATTTCCTCTATGCTTTCGCTTTGCAGGAATTCCGGTATTTCAAAGTCTCTTGTTGTTTTTGCCAATCGTTTTCCACCTCCAATCAAAGGGTATAGGGTATTCCAAGGGTTTGCGCCTCTCCAGTCTTTGGATGGACGGTAAAGCTGGCATAGACTCCTTCGGCATACCAGGTGAAGCTAAAGCCCCTGACCGAATCAATCCGCGGGTTAACCAGCAGTGCTTCGGTGATAGTCATTTCCAGCGCCAGCTCCATGGCTTTTCTTGTGGGCTGGTTCTGCACCTCATCAATGTCGATGCCGTACTGGCTGCTGTAGGCTAGATAGTCTCCCCTGGGAGTAATGCAGGCTCCGATGCACCACTGCAATAAGGCTGTTGTTTCATCAGCCTCCAGCATCCGGTTTCCTCCGTCGGTGACAAAGGCTCCGGTTTCAAAATTAAACTGCCAGGACTTCCCATGTACAAGCTTGCTGCTTTGCTTTTCTTCCGCTGCAGCCGGGATTTCAAATACAGGGTAAAGGCTTTGTCCTGCCATCCTACATCACCTCCCCGGAAAGCACGATATCTATTACCACGGCTCTATTGCCTCCGTTTACCCAGGCTATAAGGACACGGTCGGAGGGCTTCAGGCTTCTCAGGCTTTCCGGAACCAGTATGTCATGGCTGTGGCTTCCTTCAGTATTCGGATGGGAATGCTGCCCGCTGCCGGAATACTGGCTGTGCTCTCCGGATGGCCCGTGTCCGTGCATCCCCTGTCCGGATAGAGTGGAAGTGAGGGGGATGCTTTCATCTATGGTAAGGCTGCGGCATACCATGTAGTCAGCCTTTGGAATGGGTACCGGAAAGCTGTCGGCTATCAGGCTGTAGTCGGGCTGGATGGTTCCAAGCTCCAGAACAGGTCGCTTTACATTTTCCTTCCTCACTTCCTCCAGTTCAGCCTTGAGCAGGGCACCAAAATTACTGAAGCCTGTCAGGTTTTTCTTCATGGTTCCACCTCCACTTGCATGGTTCTTGTTTTTAAGTCATGCTGAATGCTTTTGATATAGAAATAGCCGGATAAGTTTCCGGCGGTGATGTAAATTTTGTCACTTTTTTTGAGAAAAGGAAGGTCGGGAGCTTCTATGGTTGTTGAACGCTCCGGAGTTCCATTTTCCTCAAGGATTTTTTTGGCTGAAGCCTGTGCAGAGGCAAGACTGTCGTCCTCTGGCCTTTGGTATATCCGCTGACGGATGCCGAATTCGGTTTTTCCATCCAGAACAGCCTCCACCGGCATCCACCCGTTACTGTCCTCCCGGCCTACAACCTTGACCCTTGTGACCAGGTTTTCAATGCTGATCCGGTCACGGGTCAATATGGTATTGTTTGCAGAGGAGAAGTGGTATACTTCTTTGTTTGAGCCTCTTGGCACCACTTCAACCTTTCCTTTCTTCATCCGGATAACGTGTTTTCCAAGTCCTCGTTCTTCCGCAAGCTTCAGGATTTTTGCGGCTACACTCCCGAGCTTTTCACCCTTTATAGGGAAGGCAGGCATGGGGAAGTCCGGGCCGTTATAGCTTGCCAGTGGAATTCCCCAGCGTTCAAACATTTCAAGGAAGATGGTCTTGCTACTGGTGCCTGCAGAATAATACCGCACATCTTCGGAGTCCTGCAGCTTGTACAGGTCGTCAAAGATGCTTAGGTCAAGGTCTTTTTTTCCGCTGCTCTGGTACTGCCAGACATTGATATCTCCTCTAAATACCTCCTGCGTCCCGGCTCCCCAGTCGGCCTGGATAAGGAGCACAGTACCCGGCGAAGCCAGGGAGGTAATATAGCTGTCCTGGTACTTTTGGTTTCTGAACATGGCCGACATTCTTGCGGCCAGCTCGCTTTCAGTTTCACCAAAGGATGCGCTCTGCAGCAGGGAATTCATTTTATGCAGCTGCCCCTTACTGTCGCACAGCAGGACATTGTATTGAATTTTCCGTATATCAATCATGTTTCCACTTCCTTCGGTTATACAGGCAGCTTCAGCACCTGGCCCGGATAAATCAGGCTCGGGTTGGAACTTAACGGAGGCTTGTTTTCAATATGTATCTCTGTATATCTGCTTCCGTTTCCAAGGTGCTTCTGTGCTATTGCCCACAGCGTATCGCCCGATTTTACCACATAGGTGTTGGACTTTGGAGGCTCCGGTCTGGCAGAAGCATTGCTACCGCTCTGCATAGTGTTGCTTTGGCTGCTTCCGACAATTGGTATAATGCAATCCTCCGCCCGAACCAGCACCATTGTGTACGGGACTCTGTCCACATGACCCCACACCGGAGTGAATTCCCGGATATATACATCCATGTTGACAGAGGTTTCTGTAATTAAAAGCTTTAGCTTTTGTCCGGATGTCCGGTGCTTATCCAGCTCCTTGACCAGCTCAGTAGGGCTTCTCCACGACTTTACATAGGACATGTTCCGTAGGGATTTATGAGGAAGAAAGCCTTCCAGCGTAATTTCCTCCACTTCATTTCCGTTCGGGAACACCCTGGTGCCTTTATCCATAAAGTTGTATTCCTGCATGATGGCACGTCCGGGTACCGGAACCAGTGTGGGATTGACCGGAAGGTGTATGCGGTTGTTTGTCTTGATATCGGTTAAGTAGAAATCCATGCTTAAGCACCTCCCGGTACGATAACGATGTTCTTCATGATGGCCGGTAAAATCTTTGTGATGGTCTCTAAAAGCTCATCGGCCAGCTCCACATTGTTTTCACGGATGATCCGGAATATATCTGCCTCGCTGGATGCGCTCTCAATTTTATATGTCGGGTTTGCCTGTACTGTCAGGTGAATTGAAGGATTGGAACCGCCATTCCCTGTGGAGGGAGGAACCACCGGCTTTGCTTCTTTAGGTATTGCCACCGGAGCATTCGGCTCCAGCAGGCCGGATAGATTTCCTGCCATTCCACCTTCGGAATAGGCTTTGAAGGGTTTATCCATGGCCGAAATTCCAAATATTCTTCCAACCTGCTCCCACAGGCTGACACCACGGTTACGGCGGGTAGTGGACAGTGGTATGATAGCTTCCGGCCCAGCCTCTGCTACAAGGCCCATATGTGGTCTGGAAAGGATTCCTCCTTCTGCGTGTTTTTCAGGAGTAAGGCCGGTGATTTTTGAACCTCGCTCTGCGGTACCCGATGCAAAATCGGAAACCGGCTTTGCGATTTTATCATTAAACCATCCGGTAAAACCGCCCCATACGTCCTGCGCCCAGCTCTTGGCTTCTCCAAACTTTTGTCCTATCCAGCTGGCGGCAGATTCACCGGCACTCTTTAAAGGAGACCAGATATTTTCATCAAACCAGCCGGTGACAGAACCCCAAGCCTCCTGCATTACACCCTTGGCTTCATCCCACTTTTGACCGGCCCAGCCTGCCGCCGATTCAGCGGCTCCCTTAACCGGACTCCAGACGCTTTCATCAAACCAGCCGGAAAAGCTGCTCCAGGTTTCCTGTGTCCAAGCTTTGGCTTCGTCCCATTTTTGACCTGTCCAGGCGGCTGCCGTTTCTGCAGCTCCTTTAACAGGAGTCCAGATGTTTTCATCACACCATCCGGTAAAGCTGCTCCAGGTTTCCTGTGTCCAGGCTTTGGCTTCATCCCATTTCTGGCCTGCCCAGTTTGCAGCAGATTCAGCAGCTCCCTTGACCGGTGTCCAGACGTTTTCATCCAGCCAGGCTCCAACCGGTGCCCAGGCTTCCTGTGCTTTTTCCCGACCAATGTCAAACAGTCCTACCGAAAAGTTCACCGTATTTATGAAGCCGTTTTTAACCGGTGTGCCCACGTTTTCATCAAACCATCCGCTGACTGCCGACCATTTGTCCTGGACACTGCTTTTGGCTTCTTCCCATTTTCCAGCAACCCAGGTTCCCGCATCAGAGGCACCATTTTTTACACCTTGCCATGCATCCGAGAAGGTTTTTCCTACATCGGAAGCCCAGGATGCTATGGAGTCTTTCTGGTCATACAGCCATTCGGTAAAGGCTTCACCGCCGATGGCTCCGCCAATTCCGCCTACGATACCGCCGATGGCTGCACCGGGTACAGCTCCGACTCCACCAAACAATGCTCCAATGGCAGCACCCGCCGCTGCACCTCCGGCAGCTCCACCGGCAACACCCCCGAGGGTACCGCCGACTTCGCCCCAGATTTCTTTTTCCCTTTCTTCAGGGGATGCTGCAGCGACTACGGCACCGGAAGATAGCAGCGAGAGAAGTGCTCCTGCGACCGGTATACCTTTTAAACCTTTACCGGCTTTTCCAAGGAAACCTACGGCCTTTCCGCTTTTTCCGATAGCCTTGGCCGCATCGGAGCCTTTATCCAGCATTTTCAACGGATTCAGTTTTTTCAGGTACTCACCGGTTTTAGCAAGTATCCCCGGCTTCTTGGGGCCGCCAAAAGCTGACAGCATATCGTCATACTTTCCGAGCTTACCCTCATTGGCCAGCTTTACAATATCATCCCGCTTGAATGCGGAATCAAGGTCGGCCTTTTCCCACCATTTTGCATCAGCAGCTGTATAGCCGGGCCTGTTGGATGCAAAGGAGTAAGGGCCGGACGTGTTTTGGGCTGCAGCTTCAACCCCTTTTTTACTGCCTTTAAAAATCCCTTTCACACGGTCAAGCATACCGGGTTTTGCTGTATCCGCCACTGCATCGGCTACATTGTCTGCAGCCTTTGCCGTATCGGCAACGGTATCTGCTGCTGCAGCCGCTCCCTTTGCACCGCCCTTGAACATCCCGGTCAGGTTTTTTGCTCCCTTCCAAAGGCTCTTGCCTCCCTTGGCAGCTTTAAATATACCTTTTCCGGTTTTTAGTCCTAACACGGTTAAAAGTGCCGCCGAAATCCAACTGGTAGGGGAGGCTTCCTTTCCTCCCGGCAGCAGGGTGGCTGCATCCTTTCCAACACCCTTGATGGCTCCTATCAGCTTATCTGCAATTTTATCCGCTTCAAAAGCTTCTAAAAACGCATTCAGGAAAGCAGTCCCGGCAGTGGTTCCTGCACATAAAAAGGGTGATTCCTGCATGGCCTTGTCAGGATCGGCGGCAATACCGAGAGCGGAAGCAATAAAGCCTCCGATGGCTCCGCCCAATCCACGGCCCATTTTTTCAGCCACCTTGGTGACCTTGGCTTTCCCAGTACCGTTCCACCATTCCTCAAAGGGCTCTGAGATAATCTTATCCCACACCAGCCGTATTTTTTCTCCGATGGTTGTAGCGTTTTTCCAGTCTGCGCTGTTGACCAGGCCGGAGATTCTCTTGCCGACCTGCTCAATATTGGAGGTTATCCAACGGCTGATGTTCTGACCGGCTTTCTGGAATTCTTCCCCCCAGCGTTTGACCTGATCCTTATTCCTGTCAAGCCAGTCCACGATTTTTGAAAGCTGCGGCTTAAGTCCTGACCACAGTCCTTCACCCCAGCGCCGCAGCAGCTTATTCTGGATGGTATCCTTGATGGTGGATATTAAACCCATGGCCGACTGGCTTTGCTTTTCCATCATGCCGCCAAACCGCTTTTCCATACCACGAAGCAGCGCATCAATGCCGCGTCCGGCTTCCACACCTTCCCGACCGATGTTGGCTACCTGCTCAGCTGTAAGCCCAAGCTCCTCCTGAAGGATTTGCGCAGCAGGGACACCCAGTTCCTGAAGCTGAAGCAGCTCCTCTGCCTGCAGCCTTCCCTTAGCCTTCATCTGACCCAAGGCACGGGTGATACGTTCAACTCCTGTGGCACCGGCTCCAAGACCGGAGGAGGTATCTCCAACGGTTTTCATGATGCCCAGCGTTTTCTCCGCCTCAAAGCCGAAAGCAATTAAAAGCTTTGTGCTGTTAATAAGCTCAGGGAATTCAAAGGGTGTTTTGTCTGCAAAATCAGAAGCTTCCTCAAGGAATTTCTTTGCCCTTTGTCCGTCCTTCAGCATAGTCTCAAAGGCTATGCTGGTCTGCTCATAATCACCGGATATGCGCATGGGGATTACAATACCGCCTGCGATTCCGGCTCCGGCCGTCAGCATGCCAATGGTGGAGGTCATGAAGCCCGCAATGGATTTTAACGGTCTTGTGACCAGGTCCTTGACGCCAATGGCAATGCTGTATGTCCTACCGGACATTGACTTCACCCTGGACTCAATACGGTTTATCACCTGCGAGGCTTTATCCACTGCATTGGCTACCACTTCCAGTTTGGACTGCTTGACGCGGTTCATCTTTTGTTCCATGCGTTCTATGGATTTTTCAAAGCCATAGACCTTTTTCTGTGCGGTGCTGATGGCCGGGTCGGTGTTGTCGGATGCGTGTATGGGGATTTCTATGCGGTACACTTCTTCTGTCATCGGTATCACCTCCCTGGCAATATCATTCTAATGTTTTGACTTTCGTTTGCCGCCGCTTCCCTCTGCTTGGCCTTCAGGATCAGCCTGCGCTCTGCAGAGTTAAGGCAGAACTTCCGGATGTAATATGGCTTCGCCATGATTTCATCGGGTGTCCTGCCCGTCTCCCAGAAGATTTCATCCAGCAGAGTGAATTTCCCCCCGGCATCGATTAGTTTTTTATGATATCGTCAATCTCCAGATCATATCCGCTCAAGGAATCAATCAAATCCATAACGGCTTCCTTCTCACCGCCAAACAGGATTTTATCAATAGCCTCCGTTCCGGTGACAAGGTTGTATTTCTTCCAGAATGCCTTGTTATCCCACAGCTTTTTCCGGTCTTCCTCATGCGTTGCGGAGTAGATGACCAGATTTCTAAAGAGCACTCCGTCCACTTCCTCCGCAACATTAACACCGTACTTCTTACCACGCTTGGTGACTGCCTTTTTCCTGCAGGCATGGACTTCATCCTCGCTTAAGCCCCTGACACGGAAGGTCAGCTTGACCACCTTGTCACGGACAATCTGCGCACGTTTATATGTATGCTCTTTTTCCTCGGCAGCTTCTATCATGGCCTGCAGGATTTCATCCTCGCTCATCAAAAGCTCTTCCTGCGTGATTTCTGTCTCATTTTCCTCCGTTTCGGTGCTGCCAGCTGCAGCACCTACGGATATTTTACGTTCCTTCAAATCCATGTGTATTCCTCCCATGTTTTATGATAGTGGTTAAGATGCTTCTATAATCTCCTGCAGCTCCGGTGCCGAATTGACCCTCCAGCTCCACGAGCGGTTGATGATATCGCCCACCTGGATATTGGCAATGTCAATGGCACTGTCCGGCACGCAATCCCTGAACACCAGCCGCGTCTCATTGCCGTTGTGACCCTCCACAACCCCCATGAAGTTCATGATCAGCTGCTCCTTGTTCCGAATGGCATTGAACAGCTTCTCAAGGAAGGTTTCATCCTCAATGACCGTTTCTGTAAAGGTCAATGTAACCGAGTAGGAATCGAAGATGGCTACCGACTGTGCTTCTCCCGCTGGCCGGTAGTCCGTATTGGTGATGTTCACCTGGGCCTGCCAGGTGTTGATCATGGCAAGGAATTTCCCCTGGTCGTCAAAGAGCTTGCCGCGTCTTCCGTTTAAAACTTTCCTGAAATCAATCATTTACCGTACCTCCTTATTGTACCGGTGCAAAGCGGAACATGAAGTCAAAGTAGAACTTCTCTCCGCTGTCCGGATCATCTCCGATGAATTTGAACCACATGCTGTCGCCCTGGGCAGGGAAGTCAGGGTTTTCAATAATCTGTGCGCCCTCCAGGAGCTTCTCTTCCTTGATCATGGAATTAACAACACCCTGCGCCGCCATTTTAACGGTTGACCTTCCGTTCTTGTCATTGTTGACCTTTCCGATGAGGTCTTCAGTAGCCGCATTAATTCTTTTCATCATTTCAAAACGGGTGGTTACCCTGCGGATTTTCTTCCAGCCTTCATCAAAGCCTGCTTCGGGAAGTACCAGTGTGTTGACACCCGATTCAACCCATACCTGCTTCTTGGAGCTCATGGTAAACACGATTCCTCCGGCGGATATGATTTCATCCACCTTGGGCTCCAGATTCTCAGTAAGCCCGGTAGCACCTTTGATAACATAGTGTGCAAGGCTCTGCGGTGCGGAGACCGCTGCAACTAATCCAGATATTCTGGCTGCAGCACGATAGCCCTGGATGTTTTCACCATTTTCAATGAAGCCGTTGATGCAATACTGCATCAGAAAGTCATTGAAGGCTCTTAAGTTGGTCAAGCGTGTCGCATAGGCTACCGAGCTGCCCTGTCCGACAGCCGCCCTGACCAGCTTGCCGCGCTGGAAAATATTATCGATATAGCTCTGCACCAGCGTGAAGATAGTGGCATCCTCACTGTCAATAGCAAGCACATCCCACTCATATGGCTCCAGCACATCCAGCGCATTGTCGTAATCGGTGCTGGTAATTACCGGGTCGGCACCTCCAGTCAAAGCACTTTGCGCAATGAGCTTCAAGGTTCCGTTTCCGTCTGCAGTCTTGGTAAACTCAAAGTACTCCGACTCACCGGTTACCTTATCACGTAAATTGTCCACTACGTTAGGCGTGATGGAAAATGTGAGCCTTTCGAGCTCCCGTGTGCCCTCATAGGCAATGATGTCCATCAGCTGGTTATTATACAGGTTTTCCTGAATGCTGACCGTGATGGGACGTGTGCCGGGATATTTGAGGCGCAGGGTACCTACCTCGGTTCCCGGTGCTACAGAGTTGTCTTTTATAACCAGAGAAGCTTTGGTACCTCCCGTCCCCAAACGGATGCAGGCGGTTTCCGTGACGTTTTTGAGCTGCTGTACAGCCACGTCACTTAAATTCGTATTGCCGTTGTGCGCTCCGTACTGCTTTTCCACCTGTGTCTTTTCCGAACAATAGACAACTACTCCCAGTGGCCCCCAGTTACTTTTGAATACCGCTGCGCATTTTCCTGCAGCAACTCCCGGAACGTTTGAACCGCCTCCGTTGGATATGCGGAAAAAGGTACCGGGCCGGATCATCTGCTGTCCCAATTTATAAAATGCTCCCATTAGTCCTTAACCTCCTTCTTCGCAAATTTCTCTGCGAGGGCTTTGGCTTCTGTCTTGGTGTATTCGGTCTTTCCTCCATGCACCAGTGCCGCCCTCATAATGTTCGGGCTGATATCAAATACAGCCCTTGCGGCTTTGACAAGCTCCTCCAGAGGGTACTTGCCCTCCTGGATTTCCTTTTCTTCAGCCTTGCTGATTTCCTGCTTTTCCTTCAATGTACTCAACCTCCTTGTCCGGGAATGGCTCCCGAATGATAGATATGATTTAATTTGCTGCTTTCATTTGCTTCCGGCAGCAGTCCATACTTTACCGTAAGCTTAATCTGTCCCTGCTTGATGTGGTCTGCCTGGCTGTCGGCTGCCACCGTTTTAAAGAAAAGCGGGGAGCCATCGGCCAGATAGATGCATTCCGTCAATGCGATGGTTTCGGTGATTTTCTTCAGCCATTTCAATCTGCCGATAGGGGATGGTGCAAGGATATGCCCCATCAGTGTGGCTTCCATCCAAGTTCCTGCCGGATTATGCTCTAATGCTGTAAGGTTTGACAGTCTCCAGTAAACCGCAGGAGCCTCATCACTGATGGCCCAGTTTCTTGAATCCACCTGCAGGGATAAAAACTTCTCCGGTATCCATTGGTTCATGGCAGCCACCGGGTCAGGTTCTGTGGTTACATGCAGCGGGAAGGAGAGTACCACGAACTGCAGCAGCCGTGTGTTTGCATCCCAATCCTCATCCACCATGTCCTCATCAGGGGAGCCTGCGTAAATACAGGTAAAGGCTTCACCCTCTGCGGTGAGCACCAGTTTTTTATCCAACGACTCTATGACCGATTTGGCGAGGGCATCCACCTCCTTGAAGGTGGTTCTTGCCGTGTACGGCCATACCTCAATCACACTCTGGTTCCCAAGCCATGCGCCAAGGTCTTCATTTCCCTGACGGATGACCAGGTATGGCTTTTGTGTTTTTGCTCCCGCAGCATGCGGCTCGTAGACCCTGCCCCCGATGGAGGCAATGTCCGAAACCAGCTTGTCTCTTAATTCTTTTCTCATTCCATGCCTCCTGTCAGAGCTTTTTTATATCGTTCATCAAAAGCGGCTTGAAGCTTTCCACCGTTGGTCTGATGATTGGCTTTGGCTTCATGCCCTTGACCTGCTTAACAGGGTGAGGGAGACCAGGGCCGTACAGGTACTTTTTATTAACAGGCTTGATGGGTTTTTTCTTTGGCCCGTAGATTCCTGTACCGGTTTCCAGATACTCACCGTAATGCATGGTGTGAGCCAGATATAAAATAAACAGGTGATCCGGCTCAATGTCCACTCCTGCATGGATGCCTTGCTTTGCATGGCTGGTACGGTCTTCCCACGGCCTGTTTTTCTTTGCCCAGCTCTCCATTCTCGATGCATAGCTTAAAAGGAGAAGGTGGAGTGAGGCAATTCTTCTTTTAACCTGATCCCTCATCATTTGTTCTACCGTGCGCATCAGCTCATCAACTCCAAATCTGCCTGGTAGGCAACCACCTGTCCGGCAAGCCTTTGCGGGATAACGGATACAACCGTAAAAGTACCAAGGCCGGGCACCTCAAAGATGTCCTTTACGTTGGTACCCGCCTTGATATCCGCCTGCCAGTCCGCAAGCAACCCCCATCCGGAATCGGTGGTGCCGCTGCCTCCAAGGCTGCTTATTTCCTTTGGCTGCTGCCCCAGGCCCTTTTTAAAAATGCGCACAGTGAAAGGACCTGCCGTTGAGGTGCTTTCCTCAAAGCGCCCCTCTGTCTCTGTTTTCTCTGTGCGTTTTATCAGTATGTCGGAAGGATTCTGGCGGATTGACCAAAGGGTGTTTTCCCTCCGCATGGCTACAACGTCCATTACAGCACCTCCGGGGGAGTTACTTTAAAAATGATGCTTCCTATGCTTCCAGAAGCACCGGGCACTTTTTCCGCCATCCTGGCGTATTGCTCCGCCATGGAAAGGGAGTGGGAGAGCTGGTCCTTCAGGGAGGTCATGTCATACTTTTCCTGACCTGCGGAATAGCTCTCAATCTGCCCCTGCAGCAGCCCGGCTTTCATGGTCCACCCGGTGGAGGCTGCGGCATAAATGTTCGTTGACTCGGCAAGGAGCTCATCCAGCTCGCTGTCTGTAAACCGGGTGTCGGCATCACTTTTTCCTTCCGGAATGATTTCGTTTAGGAGCTTCCTCAGCTTTTCCCTCAGCTGCTGTGTTGGTGTCATCTTCCTTCACCGCCTCAAAGTGCGGACACCGGTTTTCGGCCCCGGCCGATTCGTTTGTCCACCGCCTTTTTTTGATTTCCGTGTGGCAGCCCGCCACCGGGGTCATGGTAATATCCGTGCCCGGCTTCCAGGGAAACCAGGCACATTTGATACATTTACCCATTTATTTCACTCTCCTTATGCAGGCAGGGTGATTTCTTCCACCGAATTGGCGGGGGAAGCCAGGACGCCGCGCCTTGCCCTTCCGACTACCGCATTTTCGATGAGCTTTTTTAAGTCTCCGCCGGTGGCGTCAATGCGAAGGTCGTGCTTCACCAGCTCCCTGAAGTATTTCTGTCCCTCGATGAGGTAGGCTTTATTCTCACTCACACCGGCATAGGAATATGTCTTTTCTCCCACCACAGTGCTCCAGCCGTCATAGTAGATGATGGTGTCGATCTGGCTGATGGCCGAGTAGATGGTTCCGCCAATCTGCATGCGCTGCAGGCACTCCTCAATGTCCCAGCGGCGGCTGGAGTGTGCCAGCAGGATGTTGGGACGGCGTGGAGACCTGGTGTCGGTGTTTTTGTCCTGTGAAGCATGGATCAGCGCCGCCTTGATGGTGTTCCTCATTTTTTCAAGCAGCGTGGCTCCTGTGGCGTCGGCGGCGGTTTTGTTCTTGGCCTGGTAGTTGAAATTGATGATGGGGTAGAGGTGGATGTGGTTTAAGAGGGCATTGTAGGCTTCACCCATGGCACGGTTGCCCTCCGCCATCTGCCAGGTGCTGTCGTACAGCACCATGTCCTCCGTCCATTCCAGCCCTGCCGTATAGGTGATGATGGGCACCGTATCCTTGGCCCCGATTTTCCTGCTGCCGAATTTCACTTCCTCCAGCTCCATGTGCTCTAAAAATACTACCTGGGCATTGACGAAGGCCCCCACATCCACATGCTGCGTAAAGTTGGCGTCCTCGATCCTGCGGTAGATGGGGCCGTACAGCAAGGGAACGGCTTCCTTCCCGAGCTCCAGGTCGATCACCGACTTCTGGATGATGCTTTCCAAACCTGCCGGTGTGGTAAGCATTTCGCCCACCGGCTTGCTGAACCTGAAGGCATCCATTTCACCGTTTACAATCTTTTTCTGTACGGTTTTCATTTCCCCGTTGAACATATACGGGACAGCGGTCTCAATGGTTTTTGAGCGTCTTTGTGTTTTGAGCGTTTCAATATCATAGACCTTATACATTTTTTGCACCTCCATTATGCATGTGCCTGGACCTGCGGCCCAAGCATGAACCAGATTACGTTGTTTGCGTCCTTTGCCGCCGTCACCCTTCCGACCACACGGTTCTGCGGATTGCCGTTTGCATCCGGATTGGCTGACGTGGTTAAAAGATCGTTTGCATCATCCCAATAGACCTTGTCGCCTTTGTTGAAGGCGTTGGCTGCAGTAATCTGGCTGGTTTCATATTCTGCCTGCTCTATCTCCATGATGACCTCCGCTGTGGCTGACGCATCGGTTGTGACCGACTGGACGGCCATGCCGAAAAAGCCTCCCAGCAGATAAAATTTACCTTGCTCCACGACAGTGCTGACAGGCACCGTCACTCTGACGGAGGATGCTCCTCCAATTTTTCTTCCCATGATTCTTTGCCTCCCTATTCAATGGTTTTGATGCCCGCCGCCGGTTTTGCCGTTGTGCTGGACAACACCTGCGGTCCTGCGGGTTTTTCATTCTGATTGCTGACAATGCCCTGACGGTGCCCGCCTCTTGGCTCGAACCTTCCGTCACGGCCGTTTCCTACGTATACCTGGGATCTGGGATTGAACCTTACAATAGCGCTCATATGCTCACCTTCACAGTTTCAAGCCCCGTATTCTGCTGTCCGCCTGCCTGTGCAGCACCCACTCCGGCCGGTTTGTCGGTATGGAGCCTGCTGAAAGTTTCCTTGAGCTTTTCATCTCCCAGCAGCCTGTCGATCTCTCCGGCGATCTGCTCCTTGGTCGCGTTGGCAGGTACAACCAGCATCCTCTTTAAAAGGTCTTTTGCCATTTCTCCGCTGACCTTTTCTCCGATAGCCTCATCCACCAGCTTCTCGTGGTCTGCCTTGCGCTTTTCCTCCAGGGCAGCCTGCGCTTCCTTTGCTATGGCGACTACATCCATTTCGCCGGTGATGCCCAGGGTCTCCTTGACCTTGCCCAGGGTCTCGACGGACTTTTTTACCTCATCCAGCCATTTGGAGTCCATTTCTCCGGCCACCTGCTCCGCAGTCAGCCCCATTTCTCCCATGATCTGCGCCATGGTGACTTCCTTGTTCAGCCTCATGGCATTCAGTTTTGCAAGTATTTCCTTCCATGTCATAGTAATCTCTCCACCTCCTAAAATTTCGTCCATCTCACCGATGGATACCACTCTTGTCGGCATTCCCGCCCGGCCCAGCGGAGTCCAGTCGATACTGAGGGCCTTGTAGTCCACAACCTCGATTTCTCCCGCGCTCTGCAAAAGCTTTGGAATGCCGAAAATGCTTACCGTATTTACAACCTTTGACTTGATCCACCGCTTAAGGTCGGGGGCCGATTTATCAACCACCCCCCTGAAGAAGGCTTTCCCATCCTTCCACAGTCCTCCGACCCAGTGGGTTACCGGCTGCGGAAACTGGGTGTCCACATCCTCCGCTTTCTGGTGCCCTAAAAATCCGGGCAATCCCTGGCTCATTACTTCACCGACAATTTTCTGCAGGGCTTGAGGCTTGTAGTTCCAGCCGCGCTTTGATTTCCCTGCGGGAATTTCCACGACAACCTCCATAGGCTCAGTGTCACCTGTTTTAAGTGCATTCACATCAACCCCCGGTGCCAAAGGAATATCCTCCGGCTTCATTTCACCGGTGATAAGGGCATGGATGGATGCAGCTTCGCCAACTGCTTCACTCATTTCTCCTGCTGCGGTTTTTAGCCATTTTCGTTTCACCTTGTTTTCACCTCCCTTCAGGAAATTTGCGCAAAAAAAATAAAGCCCTTTCGGACTCTGCTCCCCTTACTCCTGTTTACCTGTCTGCCTTAAGCTCGAAACTCACCTCGTAGCCACCAGCCTGGATGCTGTCATAGGCTTTTTTGTACTGCAGGACAATCTCCTTCATAATAGGCGGTATTTCCTTGCCGCAGATGCATTCCGTACCCCTGAACTGGTTTGATAAAGGCTGCGCCAGGTCAAACCTGAGACCGACTCCGCAGCAAGGCAGGGTAACAGTGACCATCTTCAGCTCCCTGCCGTTACATCTTGCAAAAACTTCACCCATTTGAACCAACTCCTTCCTTCAAGGTTGAACTCATTTTTCAAAATCGCCGTCAACACTGTTACAACGCGTTATAACAGGCATTTCGCACGTGGGTGGTGTAAATATACTCCTTGAACACAAAACACCTTAAAACGGATTTTAGGCGCAGGCTGAATTCTATACCATATCACCGTTAAGACGATGCATGTGGTTTACCACTTCCTGTCCAAGATCGTTATATTTTGCCTTGCCGTCTTTGAACAGTTCCTTCAGCACCGTTGAGAATTCCTTGCTGGTTTTGGTATCAAGGAGCTTCTGCTTCTGCTCTTGCGTCAGAGCTCCCGGATGTCTCCAATCAATCATTCCTTCATCATCCTTTCGATGAATTCAAATAGCCTGTGATCCTTTTTTTTCAGGTTCTGCGGATCAAGGTAATATTCCCTCAATCCTTCTGCATAGTATTCCTTAAGCCGGGTCACATCAAACATTATATCATATTCATCGGCAGGCGGGTAAATTTTTGCCTGGAGCTCGGAAATAAACTTTCTGATTGCCGGATGGTTCAAAAGAAGCACTGAACCTCCGTCAGCAAGGGGAGCTATATCCATGTGCCCGTTGGTGATTTCTTTCACCGGTATACCATCTGTGAGTATTTTTATGAATTCTGCGTCTTTGTACAGGGAGTGGTAATGGTCAAGGAAGTGTCCCACCTCATGAAGAGCTTCTCCAGGCTCCAAGTTTTTGAGAAGCCTTATAGCCTTTTCCGAGTGGTAGTATCTGGAGGCTTGCCCCGTCCATCCGGTATAAAGTGTGACACCTTCCTTTTTCAGAAGTTCAAGCTGTTTTAACGGCAGCTGCATCAGGTCGGCTGCGATCATCTGCCGGTCCTCGTAATCGTCATAGTCCGGCGAGAGATTCCTTGTTTTGATGCCCATGGTCTCATCCTTGGTGATGCCGTTATATGTTTTCTGGTACCAGGCTTCGATATCAGGATGGCTTTGCGGATTCTTTTCCCACTCCCTCAGCTTCTTTAGAATATCCTCGCTGCTTGCATGCACCGCCACAACGGTGCACAGGCAGTTCGGGTGGGGAATGCCCATCGGCTCGTTTCCCGGACCATATACGCCCTCGCCCAAGCCCTCGTTATGCTCGGCATATGCATCGCAGATATCGGTTACCGGATGGCTGCGGCTCAATACCCATTGTGTCCCTGTATAAGTGGGGGAGCTTCTCGCACCTTCCACCGTGCCGCGCCAGAACGCATTGCTGGTCTCCGTCCTAGCAAGCCTTAACGCTTCATAGGAAAGATTTCCGGGTATGCGCCCTTTGAGCCTATCCATCATTTCCGGATAATCCTTTACCAGGGTTTTCATATCGGCACGGACATACTTTTCAAGGAGGCGAGCCGTTTCCACCACGTCCTGACCGGTAGCCACAGCATCCTGGATAATATTCCGGATAGCCGTCTCGCTGCCCTTGCTGATGTTCCATATACGGTCAGACAGGTTCAAGCCCTTTTTATGGGTGTTCCATACGGCTTCGGCAGCCCGCTTGTTGACTCTCGAAAAGGACTCCAGCACAGGCTTTTTCTCCAAATCAAGGCCGCTGTCCTTTAACACCTTGAAGGTGATGTTTTGGGAGATACCAGTTCCGGCTTCCACCGATGTTTTGATATATGCAGTCATTTTTGCTGTGAGATTGCCTTTTAAAAGCTCTGCTTCATGCTTGAGGTGCTTATCCACCTGCTCAAGCTGCTTTTTTCTCATTCCGGACGGGGAGGAGGCTGCAACCTCTTTTAGCTTCTGGCCGATGCGGTCGGCCATGGCATTGTACATTTGCCGGAGCTCCACATCCTGGCTTAAGCGGAGCGTGATGAAGGCCTTCCTGGCTTCCAGCACATAGCGCTTGTATTCGCCTGCAGCTGCCTTGATTTTTTCAATCTCCTCACTCATGCTTCTTCAGCCCCTTCGAGTTCCCGGTCGATTTCCTCGGTCTGGCTTTTTAAAAACTGGCCGTCCTCCAGGCGCATCCGCATAAGCCGGGTCTTCATGATCCGCTCGCGCTCGCCCGGTACCTCCGGATCATCGCTGATGTAGTCGTTCATGGTGCCGATGTATTGCGCCAGGAATTGTGCAGCTGCCTCAAGGCTGATAAAGTCGCCCTTCAAAGCGGTGTCCAGAGCCTTGGTCACTCTTTCCAGTATTTCGGATACTTCCTTTTCATCCCTCGGGTCAACCTCATCCCATTCCAGCACCGTGGCATAGGAGGAGAACTTCTTAAGCTCGGCCTGGGAGGTCATGGCCAGCACGATCCTTGCCAGGTGCTGCCAGCTTTCGGTGAACTGCTCGCGCTTTCTGGCGATCCTGCGCACCAGGATGGGCATTTGCTCCTTGACCGAGCTCAACGAGCTGGGGGTATGCACGCCAAAAGCAAACTCCGGTGTTTCGGAGGTATCCACAATACAGTAAAACAAAAGCTTCAGCAGTTCAGATGCATCTCCAATGCTGCTCTTCACTTCAATAAAATCCGCATCCTCATCGTCGGTAAAGATAAAAAACTCGTGGCCGTCCAGGCTGATGGTGCCGCCCTTGGAGGCAAACTCCTGCGGGTCGGTCACGCCAAAGTTGTTTCGCAAAAAGGCGGCCAGATCCTTGATTTTGAATTTCAGTCTTGGCGTGCTGTGCATTTTGCTGCCCTGGATGGCATGGAGCAGCACGTCGTGGTAGGCCTTCAGGAAAGGCTCGATAGGCTCCAGATCACTCTGCCCGAATTCCATGCTTTCATCCCTTTCGTTCTTGAAGTGTACAATGGGGATGAAGCCCCAGGGATTGTCCTCTTCGCCCTCCGTCATGCCGGGTGGAAGGTCGCCGGTGGCTTTTATGCTTCTTTTCCCGGCCGATATCCTCTGCACGATCACCGACCGGCGCGGATTGTCCCTTTCATCCAGCCAGGTGTGGGTGGACGAAAGGACGTATTCCTTCACTGCACCGGTCAGCGGGTCTTTGATGATGTGAGTCACCTGCTCCGGCGGGAGGATATTGAAGATGAGCCTGGTCTTTGCTTCGGGATACAGCGCGGCATCCGCCGTGTCCTCGCGGGTGACCCATACAAAACAGTCCCCGTCCCGGAGGGCATTGCGCTGCACCGTCTGCATCCTGGAGGTGTTGTTGCTGAAGAAATCGTCCAGCACCTGCTGCGCCTCCTCATTCTCGCTGCGGAACCTGGGCACTCCCATGAAGCCTACCGTGGTGTTGATCACCGGCTTGGCAAAACCGGCTCCCAGCTTGTATTTATCGTTTGTGTTGTAGTAGAGCTCCCTGGCCTTTTCGTAATCGACACGGCTTGAGTCCAGCCTGTACGCATTCATGAAAGCACCGGTACGAAGGGACCATGCCGAGGTAAAGAAGTTGCGGAGCCTGGATATTTCGCCTGTGGCTTTCTTTAACCAGTTCACAGGATCACCTGCTTTCTTGTATGAATTGTGTAAACCTCCCTCATGATGTAAAATGGAAGTGCCAACAAACCAAAATATATCAGCAGGAGGGAGGTGTTTTGCTTGAAGTACTCTAAAGTTATTTATACCTATCCTGGCTACTGCCCTGAGATTGATGATGATGTGACTTTGCATATAAAATGCAATCAATACCCGGCAGCAGGTACATCCAAGATTTTTTTAATACCGGATTCATTTAAATGTAAACTTGATTCATCGAATGATTTTCACAATTGTTCTAAAGCCAGCGGCTGCCCTGTCTACAGGCGAGCAGAAAAGGCTATCTCTGACAGCCAATCCCAGGGCTTATAATTACTCCCGTGACTTCAGAAAGCTTTCTAAATTTTGCCCACCAATCAATGACATATTTACCTGGCCGGGAAGGATGAGGTTGGCATT
>Ga0209172_10002809_pt1 | contig 29060 bp, 25 predicted proteins | sample LarsenN4metaG_FD_184113 | JGI IMG/M metagenome (GOLD analysis project Ga0209172, IMG submission 184113) | Hot spring sediment bacterial and archeal communities from British Columbia, Canada, to study Microbial Dark Matter (Phase II) - Larsen... ... | reverse complement strand
CCTTTAGCCGAATTCTATTTTTGATCATTTTGGATACACCCCTACAAAAGTATAGAGCAACCATCAGCTTGCTCCTGACTCGGCAATAGAAAAATATCGAGAGCGGGCGCAACCTGTCAGGTTGCGCTACATCTTAATCTGTCCTATTCTCGAACGGTTATTGGCCTCCTCACGGCGATAAACCCTGCAATGATAAATACGACTCCCAGCAGGATGTGCACTATGTTGTCTGCCAGCCCCAGCATCAGGACGTTGGCGCCGCCGATCATATTCAGTCCAGCAAAGCCTGCAACCCCTAGCAGCAGATAGACAATGCCAAACACCCGGGAAAAGGTGATTGCCGCTGCTTCACTGGCTGCAAATCCAAAGTAGAGAGCCAGCGCGGCTGAAACTAAATGTATGATATTGTGCGTAGGCGTCAGGTGCATCCCTAAGAAACGAGGGGCGGCGAACCCGATAATACCTACAATCAGAAAGATGATCCCTAAAACTTTGCAAATGTTCTTGGCCATAATCCCTCCTCTTTCGCCGGTCTTAAGACCCAAATCATCGGATTCAAGAAACAGGCGAACTGGCGCGTTATGAGCTTTATGTTGTGATGAAGAGAGGGCAGTGAGGTTTGCCGTTGGCCATTTCGCGCCGCTCTGTGACTATGGCTGAGCAGTCAGCTTTTGATACAGTCGCAAGGCGCTGCCCGCTTTCTGATATTTTTTGAAGAATAGCTTCTTGATTCCCAGACGAGTTATCTTCCCCGCGTTATAAAGATCATAAAGCCTCTGCCCGAGATGGGAGCCTAGATAATCAGTAGCTGCGGTGGTCATCAAACTGTGATTCATAATCTGTTCTATATGCTCAATGAGTCTGTTGCGCCGACGCGGCGCGGCAATCAAGCTATCATGAGCCTCCAGAAAATCTATCAAGCTGGCAGTATTGCTGTGCCCGTTATTCGATCCATTCTTTGACGGATGAAGAGCTTTGAATGAACCGATCGGCCCAGGCTTCAATGCAGGAGCGCGATTCGGGCAGATCAGCTTTGAGCTGAAATAGGCCAGCGCCTCGGCAATGACCAGAGCATAGAAGCGATCATACACAGTTGGATATGATCTATCTACATCCTCATACAGCTCCCGGCAAAATGCATGGCGGACAAAATGCGCTGCCTCTTCAGCCACGCGGACAATATCGAGATCCTTGATGAAGATGGCATTTATCCTGGGGACGAAACAACTTCCAAACCGTTCTATATGGTCGAGCGCCTGGCAAACAAGCTCGGTGTCAAGGCGCTGGCTGAGCAATATCTCCTGATAAATCTCGCCATCTCCATCGGAATAGACTTCAGGATAGTCATCTATCAGATACTTCAAACAACGCTCTTCGCGGCTCAAGCAATAATTGAATTTATTGACTTTCAAGAATGAGAGCAACGTGTCTATCAAACCATAGACAGTACTTGAAAGATCGCGCTCATCCTCTTCCGATTGCCATATCTCGATCGTTTGCCTGTATGATTGATATTTGGCCAGGGGACTGGCGTTGAAGACGCAGTATTTATTGTGGCCGACCTTTACTACCTCTGTCTGCTCAAGTCCCTTCTGAGCCAGTTTCCAGTAGATAGAATCAATGTTCTGCACGATTACCAGATCGCGTTTCCCCACGCCGTGAAGGTTGAGCAGGTGACGGGTTTTGCCGGGAAGATGATTGCTGGCCAGATGCGACTCGCCAATGACAACGACGAGTGTTGTATCGGGGTGGCGCATCACCAGGTCCACCATCTTCTTGGCTGCTGCATAGTCGCGGCGGCTAATCAGACGCATATCGTAGCGCGGATAAGAATCGAGCCCGAACGTAGGTATGTTATACCTTCTTGTGACTTGCAAGATGGCTCTGTAACTCTCCCAATCGCAGCCCCATTCGAGGTCAAAGCGGACGCGGCGCAGGAACGTATCTTCATCAATTTCCCCTCTGAGATACTGATCCAGCGCGCGCTGATTGCGTCCATAGAAGATCTCCAGGCCGACAATGAGGCCCCTTCCCTTACCGGCAAGCTCTTCTATCAAATTGGCAGCGAATCGCTGGGCCCCTTCCAGAGTGTGATAATCGCCAATGTAGATTATGTCGGCGCGTTGGGCGTCGCGCATCAGCTCCGCTTTGCTGGAAAGCTCTTCATAGTCTTTGAATTCGCGGGAAAATTCGCGGATATAACGGGAGCCGGATTTCTTGTCGGTAATAGAGATTTCGCGCTTCAGCTTATCAACCGCGCGTTTTTGAAAGATCACCTTTTCACGAATCTGAGCGATCATCGTCTAATGCCTCATACATTACTATGTCGAACCGGCGGTTCGTTTACTTTAGATGCTTACTGGATAGCTGGTAATAGAGGGAGGTCGATTTTTGTGCTTCCTTGCCGCCGAGCAATCACAACTTTTCTTTATAACCCGCCAGCAACGCGCATACTTGATCTATCACATCGGTCGCCTCTTTCAGAGAGCTGGTGTAATTATTGATCATGAAGCTGAAGGCAATCTTATCTCCTCGCGCAGTAGTGAGATAGCCCGAAAGCGAGCTGACATAAGCCAATGTTCCCGTCTTGGCGTGGAGATTATTTGCTGCGGGAGTCTCTTTCATACGCCTCTCTAATGTCCCATCGACGCCGGCCACAGGCAAGCTGGCAGCGAAAACATCGCCGTAAGGGTGATGCGACATAAATGTGAGAAGTTGCAATGTGGCCGCCGGAGTAATTAGATTTTGGCGGGCCAGCCCTGAACCGTCGCGAATGCTGAGCAGCTTCGCATCTATGCCCGCTTCGGCCAGGAACTGCTTCACCACCTGCACTCCCGCTTCTGCGCAGTCCTTATCTCCTGGCCCCTTCAATACTCCCAGCGCGCGCAACAGCAGCTCGGCATGAAGGTTCTGGCTCACTTTGTTAATCACCTTGATGATTTCGCTCAGAGGAAGCGATTGGAGCGAGGCAAGCTCGGTAAGCTTGCTGAAATCGAGCGGATGCTTCTCGCGCTGTCTGGCTCCAACCGAGCGAGCGCTGCCGCTCACAGCTATCCCGCGCCGGATGAGCACACTTTTAAGTAGCGAAGCGGCAAACCCGGCCGGGTCGTGAACGGCAATTATGCGATAAAACGGAGGATCGTTGACAGGAATGGTCCCCCAGATTTCCAGCCGATTGTCTTGCAAGCCGCGCCTGATACCGATCTGCCGCCTCTCCCCCGATTTCACGGTAACTACTTCATTGATTACTGTGACGTAAGAATTCTCCGGCCCCAATGTTACTACCGCCGGCTGTCCCGGCTCCCCTGCCGGCTCAACGGTTAAATCCACCGAATTGTCGTCTATTGACAGGGCGCTCACCTCGGCGCCATAGTACCACTGCAAATCATCCCACTCCCAGCCGGGGCCTAACCGTTCGGCTTTGAAGTAACTCTCATCGCCGATGATGTCCCCCTCGATACGCTTTATTCCTGCTGCGATGAGCCTGTCGGCAAGATCCTCAAGCGGCTTCGTGTAGTTGCCTGCGTTGAACCGGGCAGAGATATTGGGGTCCCCTCGACCGTAGAGTATCAGATCGCCTTTGATAGCGCCGGAAGCGTCAGGCGGCGCAGTGCTGTAGAGAGAGGTTATGAATCTATAGTTGGGCCCCAATCTGACAAGAGCTGCCGCAGTGGTGTAAAGCTTCATGTTTGAAGCGGGCATAAAAAGCTCATTGGCGCTCTTTTCGTAGATGACGCGCCCTGAACTGAGCGAGGCGACCTTGATCCCCCAGCGCGCAGGAGCGAATTGCGGCTGATCGATCAGCCGCTTAACTTCGGCGCGAAGTTGATTGAGCGCCTTGGCGGAGCTGGCAGTTGAATTGGTCGGATTAGCGGTTAATCGCCGCCGCTGAAACGCTTCCGTCGGGGCGCCAAGCAGTTGCAGATGCAGAAGCGCCAGAAGAAACCAGGCGATAATGCGCCCGCTGAAAACCTTTACGCTACGCAATAACAGCCAGCCCCCCTTTTCCATTCCACCCGCTTTATTCATCAAGTACTATTCCCACCCTGTTTAGCAGCAAATTAAGGATGAGTCTGCTGATGGTTTTTGTTGTATATGATAACCTTAACAGCCTCAAGGTCAAATCAAAATACATCAATAGTTGCGTTGACAAACGCTGAAGGCGCGTTTACCATCAATGGCGCGCCGGGCCAATATCTGGTCTTCTTCTGGCAGCCCAGCGATGGACCCCCACCCGTTCAATGAGGAGTACATCAAGGAGAACGCTGCCAAAGCTCAACGCATAACATTGAAGCCGGGTGAGCATAAGAGCATGAATTATTGTAGCTTCGAGCAATAAATGATTGCTGATTTTCGCATAAAGTTATGATCTTAATATTAACTCCCAATGTAGATTATGAAAGCAACGAATATAGGCAATTGCTGAGCTATCTCGGCAATCTCTCCAACATAAAGTTTCGCGTTCACCGCGAAGTTGGAGCAGAGCAAGTGTTGACCGAAGTTTACCTGATCGGTAACACCTCTTCGCTCTCTATAGATTACATGAAGAGCTTGCCCTGTGTAGACCGCGTAGTGCGCGTCTCCGAGCAGTACCGAATTCTCGGACGGCACAAAGATGATGACCGCCCGAGTCATTTCGAATACAACGGCGTGCTCTTCAGCCAGGATAATCTGAATGTGTTTGCTGGCCTGTGCGCAGTTGACACGCCCGGGCATGTCGAGATGATGATGAAGGCGCTGCGCGACAACGGGCAGGTATGCACGCGAATGGGGGCCTACAAACCGCGCACCAATCCTTACTCGTTCCAGGGTCACGGCAAGAGCTGTCTGCCTTATGTCTTCGAGCTGGCAGGCGAGTATGGGATCAGAGTGATTGCTATGGAGGTCACCCACGAATCGCATGTCGATGAGATACGCGAGGCGCTGGATAAGACCGGGGCTCAGACCGGGGTGATGTTGCAGATCGGCACCCGCAACTCTCAAAACTTCGAGCTGCTAAAAAGCGTTGGCCGCCAGCAAGAGTTTCCCGTTCTGCTCAAGCGCGGCTTTGGAATCACGCTTGATGAATCGCTCAATGCGGCGGAGTATCTGGCCAGCGAGGGCAATCGAAAAGTTGTGTTCGCCCTGCGCGGGATGAAGACCAATCTAGGGGACCCGCATCGCAATTTCGTCGATTTCGGCCACGTGCCGGTGGTAAAACGATTGACCCGCATGCCGGTTTGCATCGATCCATCACATGCGGTCGGCTCGCGCGGCAGGGCCCCCGATGGCATTCTGGATATTATGCATGTCACCTGTCAGGGAGTAATCGCCGGCGCCAACATGGTTCTGGTTGACTTTCATCCATCGCCCAGCCAGGCGCTGGTAGATGGCCCCCAGGCGCTGACGCTCGAAGAGCTTCCACATTTTCTGGAAGATGTTCGCATCGCCCGCGAAGCTTACGAAGAACGCCTCGCGCTGGCTAAGCAATACCAGCGCGATTAACAAATAAACTCGAAGCGAACGAGAATGGGGTTGTACTCAAAATATATCTTCCCTCACATACTCGATTGGGCGATGAGCAGGCCGGAGGTCCAACAGTATCGCCGCCAGGCGCTTGCCCCCGCGCATGGAGATGTGCTTGAGATCGGATTTGGCACAGGGCTCAACATGCCTTATTACCCGGAAAGGGTGACCAATCTAACTGCAATTGATTCACAGCGAATGCTCCCCGATAGAGTCAACAAGAGAATCGCCGAAGCGCGTCTGCCGGTCGAACAGATCCAGCTTGATGCCGGCAAGAAACTTCCATTCGACGATGGCAGCTTCGATTGCGTAGTCACCACCTGGACGCTGTGCTCTATTGATAGGGTCGCATCGGCGCTGACAGAGATCAATCGCGTGCTCAAGCCGGAAGGACAATTGATCTTCATCGAGCATGGCCGCAGCGATGATCCCAAAGTAGCGCGACTTCAAGACCTGCTGAACCCGATTCAAAACATCATCGGCTGCGGCTGCAATCTCAATCGCCCGATTGATCGGCTGATAACAGAAGCGGGCATGGAGATGGTCGAGCTGGATCGCTTCTTGATGCCTGCCACGCCGCGGATATTAGGCGAAACCTACAGAGGCGTGGCGCGACGCGGTAAAAATCATCGGGCCCGCGGAACTTGAATTTTATCTTTATTGTGAGAGAATGCTTGGGAACACACAGTATCAATAACAGCTTGGGGGACTAAACAGTACAATGAAGATAAAGCCTATCAATATTTCTACCAGAATCACCGGCGTTATGTTTCTCCTTGCATTTGCATTAATTCTATCTGCCTGGATTGTGCGCGAGCAATCAGCGCAGCAAGATCGGCCCGGCGCAAAACCATCGGTCGGCAATCAATCGCCGCTAAAGCGGTATCACATCAGGCCTGGGGACCTGCCGCCGCCCGACCAGACGCAAAATGTGCGCAATGCGCCGAGAGTGATTCCGCAACCGGAAGGCGCAAAGCTCAATCTGCCGCCCGGCTTCGAGATAGCGGTATTCGCCGAGGGTAACCTTGAGATGCCGCGCGGGATGGCGCTTGCGCCCAACGGCGATGTCTTCCTCAGCGAATCGCAAGGCGGTCGCGTCAGCGTGCTGCGCGATAGCAACAACGACGGCAAAGTCGATGAGCGTTTCACCTTCGCAACCGGCCTGAATAGACCTTATGGCGTGGCTTTCTGGCGCGATTATCTCTATGTGGGGAACACCGATGCGATAGTGCGGTTCAAGTATAAAGCGGGCCAGACGAAAGCCGAAGGGGAGGCGGAGAAGCTTGCCGATCTGCCCTGGGCGCGCGGCGGCCACTGGACTCGCAGCATCGTCTTCAGCCCCGATGGCTCGAAGATGTATGTGGGAATAGGCTCGGAGAGCAATGTCAGCGTCGAAGATAATCCCATGCGCGCTACCATCGCTGAATTCAATCCTGATGGCACAGGGCATCGCACTTATGCCAGCGGGACGCGCAATCCGATTGGAATCGCTTTCTATCCCGGCACCCGCGCTCTCTGGGCAGTGGTGCAAGAGCGTGATTTGCTGGGCGATGATCTGGTGCCCGATTATGTCACTTCGATCAAAGAAGGGGGCTTCTACGGCTGGCCCTATTCTTACATCGGTTCCAATGAAGACCCCCGCCGCCGTAACGAGAGGCCGGACCTGGTGAAGAAAGCTATTGTGCCCGATGTGCTCATACAGGCCCATTCAGCCGTGCTGGGGCTCATCTTCTATCAGGGTAATATGTTTCCCAGAGAGTACCACGGCGATGGATTCGCCGCGCTACACGGCTCGTGGAACCGGTCGAAGAGGACCGGCTACAAGATCATCCGCATACCGTTCAGAAACGGCAAGCCGGTTGGCGGCTATGAGGATTTCGTCACCGGCTGGATGATAGATGAAAATAGCAGAGAGGTATGGGGCCGCCCGGTAGATATGCTCGTCTTGAAAGATGGTTCAATGCTCATCACCGATGATGGGGGCCACAAAGTCTGGCGAGTCAGTTACCAAGCAGGTAAAAAGTAGGACAGAGAGCATAAATGCAGAATGATAAGCTTTAGTTTTTGAGAAAAATCCTTCTTCATCTCGGGGTGCCCGTGCGCCCTCAAAACAATTCAAAAATAAAATTGTTTTGAGGGCAAGGAGATGCCGTTGAAGGTTGTGGAGATCGTAATTGATCTCAAGACAATTCAAAAGGCAAAACTGCTGTGAAGCCGGGCAATGTCGCGTTGCGGCGGGGCGCCGAAAAGCTTCTTGTACTCGCGATTGAAGTGGGATGGGTCCTCATACCCGACATTGAATCCGGCGCTTGCGGCATCCAGCCCTTCGCTGACGTAGCGTTTCACCAGCGCGCTCGCGTCGCAGAACCAGATCACACCCGTGGCCCTCGCATCTTGATGATCGTTTCTGAGATAAGCTCACCTTATCCAGTAATGCAGGGATCATTCAGGTTCCGTATGATCGAAGAAATGTTCCTGATCCAGGCGCGCCGATTCAACTATCGCCTTTTGCTCTTCGGTCAGCGCGTCATAGCTGCGCCACAGCAGCCTAAAGTTCTCCAGAATTCGCTCAACCTCCACCGCATCAGCATCCTTAGACAGCAGTTGCTGCCGAATCTGCTCTTCAACGTCGGAATATGTACAAAGGCATTTGCGGTGACATCGTGCGCCCCGGCACCGCATCGAGGTCTAGCAATGTCTTGCTGCATCGGCTGAGTTGTCTCGGGCGGCCTCGCCCAAGCGCCTCGCGCGCCGACATGGTCCAAACGGAATTTTTTCCGCTTGACATTGGAGTCGAGTCCAGGGTGTAGGATTTGAATTGGGGCAGAAGGAGTGGCAGATAAGAATAGGCGAGCTGGCTTCATCAGTGGGCGTGAGCCGCGACACGATTCTACGAACAGCTCAATCTGCTGCCGCGCGCAAATCGCACTCGCGCTGGCTATCGGGTCTATACGAGCGCTGATGTCGAGCGACTGAGATTCATCAAGCAGGCGCAATCGTTCGGGTTCTCGCTCGATGAAATCAGACGGCTACTGCCCGGGCGCGCAGCAGGGCTTGCCGAGTGCCGCCGGGTGCAGGTTCTGATCGCATCGAAGCTGAAAGAAATGGATGAGCGGCTGGCTTCGCTACGGGCATTCCGACGAATGCTTGCTGCTTATCTTCGGGATGTGAACAGGCGCTTTCAGGCAAGGGCGATGCGAGTTGCCCCGTGCTGTTTGAGATCGCGCATCCGGCCCGAGAGTAAATCCGGTCGCGCGCATGAGTCCGATCGCAAAAAGAGGCTCGAGTCGAAGAAGGAGATGTGAGATGAAAGACAAAGTTGTATTGGGCGGATCAATAATAGCTGCTATCGCCGCGAGTTTATGTTGCCTTGGGCCGCTCGTGGCGGTTGCGTTAGGAATGGGAGCGTTCGGCGCGGCGGCCGCATTTGAGTCTATACGGCCATACCTGCTTGGCGTGACCGCTCTGCTGCTCGCCGTTGCGTTTTACCTGACATATCGAAAGCGCGAAGTGAGATGCGAAGACGGATCGTGTCAGGTCCGTGGCGCAAGCCGCGCAAGCAAGATGATGCTCTGGTTTGCGACCATTGCTGTCATAGCTTTCGCTGCGTTTCCGTACTATTCGGGCGCGCTTCTCAGAGCCAGCACGAAGAAGAATGCTTCACCGGCCAATTCAGAGACTGCCAGCAATATGTCAAATCCAGGCGAAGCGGTGGTGGTTGTTAAAGTAAGCGGCATGACGTGCGATTCATGTGCGTTTCACATACAAAACGCGCTCACAAAAGTGCCGGGAGTGAAGTCAGCCGATGTTTCTTACGAGAAGGGGCAGGCAGTTGTCAGCTATGATCCTGGCGCTACAAACCCTGATGCTATCCGCGCGGCGATTGACGCAACCGGCTATAAGGCAGGGGAAGTTATATCTCAGACACCTCAACCGTCTCAGCCGAAGCTCGCGACTGCCGTCATCGGTGTTGAAGGCATGACCTGCGGCTCTTGCGCTGTAACGACACGACTTGCGCTCAGCAAGGTGAACGGGGTCAGTTCGGCAGAGATGAGCTTTGAAAAGAAGGAAGCGAAAGTGACTTATGATCCAGCGCTTGTCACGCCGGACCGTCTCAAGGCTGCTATTGACGAAGCAGGATTTAAAGCTACTGAGGTCCGGTTGATAGCCAGACAATAAGCCACAGCCGCAAAAACCGCGGGGCAATTAGCTGTTTGCTGCGTCCGTAATGAACCGGATAAATGGATGGAGACTCGATGAGGCTAGTCCAGAAGCTTGAAGCCGGTTTTCTACGCGTGATGACGATGGGGCAAACCTGAGTAAGTTAATCCATGAATCAGGCTTCAAGCTGATAGCGGAAAAGAAGAGAGCTAGCTATGGAAAGACATGGCGCAAATATGAATACGGAGCGCGTGGCGGATAGGCATGAGTGTTGTGCGGCTGACGCTAGCGGTAAACGGGCGCCGTCGTGGCTTGGCCGCACACTCCTGGCCGTTGGTATCAGCGGAGCATCGCTAGCGGCGCTGCGGCTGCGCCGCGCCGTTTCTGCTGGCTGGGCTGCTTGGAGCGATTGGCTTAGGTTTCATCCTCAACGACGCGATCCTGATGGGATTGCTGATTCTGTTCGTGACTGTGGCCGCACTCGGATACTACTTCATGCGGCGGGCAAAACATGCCTGAGTTCAAATGGTTTGATTTCGACATAGGAGGAAGATGGCATAGTGAGAGAAGATATTCAACAATTATCCAACCTGCTTCATACACAATTCGGTGAAGGGGAAGCTGGCACTGCTCAATGGCTTTTTCAACCTTTGCTGCAATTGCTGGCAAATGGAAATTCCGTAAGCGTGGAAGAGATTGCAGCAGCAACAGGGAAACCTGCCAAAGAGGTGGAAACGATTCTTGCAGGGCTTCCTAGTGTAGAACGCGACGGACAAGGCAGGGTAGTGGGTTATGGCCTTACCCTCATCCCCACTCCCCACCGTTTTGAAGTGGATGGAAAACCGCTCTATGTTTGGTGCGCTCTTGACACCTTGATGTTCCCAAGATTGCTCAGGCGCACGGTTCATATTGAGTCCCCATGCCATAAAACGGGAGAGATCATCAAACTGACGGTAACGCCGGATCAGGTGGTGAGGGTAAAACCATCGACGGCTATGGTCTCCATTGTGATACCAGACCAGGCGGGTTCTATCCGAACATCGTTTTGTAATGAAGTACACTTTTTCCGTTCAGAAGAGGCAGCCAGCAATTGGCTCGCTCAACATCCAGAAGGGAAAGTAGTATCAGTAGAAGAAGCCTTTGAATTAGGTCGTCGTTTGGCGAAGCGTTATGAGGAGTTTGGAACGGATTGTTGCGGCTGCGATTGAGCTTACTGGGGAATGGTCCGAAGGAGGATGCCTATGAACTGTTGTGGAGCGTCGGTTGAAAAAGAACCCGTGCAAAGTAAGGAATCAGCGATCTGCGGCGCGTGTGGCGTCAAGGCCCAAAAGGTCGGTCGCATTACCGTCGAGCACATTGTAAAGGACGAATATCGGAATCAAATCGCGGACACGCAGTATTATTTCTGCCATACGCCTGACTGCGATGTGGTCTATTTCTCCAATGAGACCGGACAGTACTTCACCAGGTCGGATGTGCGAGTGCGCGTCGGACTCAAGGAGACAGAAGACCCTATTCCCATCTGTTATTGCTTCGATTTCACCGAAGCGATGATAAGAGATGAACTGATTAGAAAAGGGCGCACGGTCATTCCGAACCTTATCGCCGCAGAGATAAAAGCGGGCAACTGCGCCTGTGAGGTGAAAAACCCGTCGGGGCGTTGTTGCCTTGGCGAAGTCAACAAAGTGGCAAAACGCCTGATGAAAGAGCGAGAAGCGCTGGCAGCCAAAGATGCGGGCGCTTGCGGAGCCGGTTTACGCAAGCTCGGGAATTCGTGCGATCCATGATTGTTGTGCGACAAAATCGGGGATTGTTGTGCGACAAAATTGGGATGACGCTTGTGGTGGAAATAAATATACAGGACTTACGCAGCAAAGGCGAAAGTCTTATAGTTCTTTGAATTAAAGATAAAAAAAGAGCACAATGCTTGTCTTAATAACAAAAACTGCGATAGCGGAGGACAAACACTGTGCTCACGACACAACAGCATTTTACAACAAAGCTGCCACAAAACGGATGGGCATCTTTTTATTTGGTTATAAAACTGATAAAGACTCTCTGTTTTGTCACAGCTAATCTCTCTCTGATGCCTGAGCAGTTTTGGCTGGTGCTGGCTGTCTACATCACAGGCTTGATCACTCAACAGGATGTGACTGTAACCGCTATTGCTACCGGTATTGGGATTGTCTCTCACGACCAGTTGAGTAGGATGCTTCAAGGCTTGAGTTGGGGTATCTCTCAAGGGGCTATCCTGAGTGTGCGTCTTATTGAGGCATCGGGAATGCAGGGCTATTTTGTTATAGATGATGTGCTCATTCCCAAACCGTTTGCTGGTAAGATCGCTTTCTGTTTTTGAGACGATGATCACAGCCTCGATCGCCACACATTTGGACAGAGGGTTGTCTTTATAGTTTGGTCCAACGGCTTTCTGACCACACGGTTGCTGTTTGCATTTTGGCAGAAGGGGCCCAAAGCTCTTCAGCACAAGCGCCGACGAAAACGCGGTCGCAAGCGCAAGAGAGGACGCAAACCAACAGACTTCTCTCAACCAGGGAAACTGCGTCGAGCAACCTACAAAGCTCGCCAAAAGACTCTCAAGCGAGCAAAGCGCAGAGTGCGTCTCAGCAGTGGAGCCCACCAGCGCAGCAAGAATGAGTTGGCTCGAATAATGGTTTGGAAGCTGGCCCGTCGTGGAATAAGAGCCGAGTTTATCTTGTTTGATAACCGGTATGCTTCTAAAGAGAACCTGGCGCTGTTTGAGTGTTTGGGACTCTACCGGGTCAGTCGCACAAAAGAGAATGCAAAAGTCTACTTTCAAGAGCAACGATTGAGTGTCAAAGAAGTAGGCGCTCAAATAAAGAGAGCTAACTATCATTACTACCCGGCTGTTGGAGCCAGAGTCCGTTCTTTTGAGGTTAAATTGGTCAATCGGCTTGTCAAGTTGACGGTAATCAAAGACGACACCGCGCCTGAGACTGGTCGCACCAAGTATCTGATAACTAACGCACTGCGGCTGAGCAACCTGGAACATCTTCTCTGGTATCGGCGGCGGGTAGTAGAAGTATTGTTCAGGGATGCCCGCGCAGTATCTGGGTTTGAGTAAGTGTGAAGCGAGAACTGCCGAAGCAGTCATCTCTCATGTGGCGCTTGTTTGTATTGCTTACACTCTTGTGCAATTGCTTAAGCCTACACACCCTCAGCACAAGCGCAGCATTAAAGCAAGCAAAAACGCGCTCGCTATGCTGGTAGTTGTTGTGAGTGTAGAAAGGGAGATTGCCAGGCCAAAGCCCACAGATGAAATGGAATTGCTTCCCTACGATCATCTCCGGCGCCGAGTTAGGACAAGGCTTCCAGGGCTGCAAGAGTCTGAAAGCCTTATCTGTACTTGATTTCATGCGCCCTCACCGGGGACGCGAAAGCTCTGTAAGATGGTACTGATTTTCTCTTTGACATCTTGCTGTTCGGGTGAAAATTGCCCTACCACTAATAACCTTGACTGGCCAAACTCCGGATGCGGGTTTTTGGCAATGTACTCGCCTTCTATTGCATATAAAGAAGCACATTTAACCGCCCTGTCAGCTCTCATCACATCAAAGCAGATTGGTTTTATCAGATTAAAGTGGCCGTTTTGGTACCCATAAGGCACAGCTATAGACTTTAAGAAAAAGATTGCAGTAGGTTCGGGCGCCAAGCGCCCTCAAAACAATTTTATTTTTGAATTGTTTTGAGGGCGCTTGGCGCCCGAACCAAAGAAGGATTTTTCTTAAAAGCTATAGCAATCTATTAAGCACCGGCACTCTAATAGTGATTTTCTCCCGCAGGCGTTGCCTGATATTCTCATCAGCAACCGCTTTCGAAAGTACTTGTTCTACCGGCTCTTTTGGATGACTGGTCTCCTTCTGTGAAGGACTCTCGACTAACTGTTTAAACAGTTCCTGCAAGTCTTTGTCCGGGTCACGGAGCTTCACTGGCCGAGGTGGAGTTATTCGGGCAGTATTGAATCAGGCAGTAATACCCTTTAGCCGTATTCATTGTATGCCTCATAGTGCTCTCTATATTTTCAATTATATTATCCTCCTCGTTACCGGCATGAAGGCCGCACGATCACAGATTAATTCAATAAGAGCATCACGCGATGGTTTATCTACTTGCCATTCTGCTGGGATCGACTCGACAATCGCTTTTACTTCCTGCTTTGATAGCAAACGCAAATCTTTCTCTGCTTCTGCCTACCTAGAGCTGTCGTAGACCACTTCGCCATTTATCACCGTCATCACGCACCTGGTCTTGAGTATCTCCGATTCGGATATCTTCATAATATCTTGCGAAAGGACGGTCAGATCGGCCAGCTTGCCCGGCTCCAGACTGCCTCTCACATCTTCCTCAAAAGCGCCATAAGCGGCCCACAAGGTAAACATCTTCAGCGCCTGCTCGCGCGAAACTGCTTGCTCAGGATGCCAGCCCGGGCCTGAGTACCCCTTCAAATCTTTGCGAGCAACTGCGGCATAAAATTCGATCATGGGGTCGCCGCGCTCTACCGGAGCGTCGCTGCCGCCAGGGATTATGGATCCTGCTTTGATGAAACTCTGCCAGGCGTATGCCCCCTCCAGCCGCTTGAGGCCGAGACGACTCACGGCAAAATGCAAATCGCTAATGGCATGCGAAGGCTGCATGGACGGAAGAACCTTCAGTTGGGCGAAACGAGGAATATCCACCGGGTTGACAATCTGAGCATGCTCGACCCGCCAGCGAGGCTCCTTAATCGCCCGCTGATCCGGGGGGACATTCCTGAATGCCTTCTCGAAGATATTGAGTATCTCGCGATTGGCGCGGTCGCCAATGGCATGAACCCAGATCTGAATCCCTTTTCGCAACGACTCTTCAAACATCGGCAACAGGTCCGCTTCTTTCCATTTCAGGAAACCGGCTGTATCGTGATCTGAATACTTCTCGAGCAGGGCCGCTCCCTTGGAGCCAAGCGCGCCGTCGAAGCTGACTTTGATGCTGCGCAGGTTGAACCGATTATCAAACTCCTTGATTATTGGCCCCTCTTCAAGGAGCCGCTTGGTCGATTCGCTCGGCCCGCGAACCGCATCATAGATTCGCAGCTTGATCTTCCCTTCCCGATAAAGCTTTCTGATCAACTCAACTTCACGATAAGAATTGCCCGGAATGTGCACTTGAGTCCAACCGAGTTCCAGACTGCGCTGCACGCCTAGAAGTATTGCCTGCTCGCTCTCTTCCGGATCGGTTGGTGGAAGATGCCTGGTAATGAGCTGCTGCGCATTGTCGAGGAACATTCCATTAGGTTCCCCGGTCTTTTTGTCGCGCATAATCTCGCCGCCGAACGGATTGGCTGTTTCCCTGGTTACTCCCGCTTTGTTGATCGCCATGCTATTGGCCACCGCGCCGTGGCCGTCGGCGCGAACCAAATAGACGGGATTGTTGGGCGAGACTTTATCAAGGTCCCAGCGAGTAGGAAAGACCGGCGGCTTCCAGAACGTCTCGATCCAGCCGCGGCCGGTCACCCACTCTCCCGGCCTGGCGCTACTGACGCGGGCTTTGACTCTGGCAAGGAAATCTTCAAGGCTGGTCACGCCTTCAAGATTCAAGTTCATCTCTCTTGCGCCTACGCCGCTCAGGTGGTAATGAGCGTCGGTCAATCCCGGAACAACCGTCTTCCCGCCAAGATCAATAACTCTGGTGTTACTGCCCTCGTAGCTCTTAACGCCATCGTTAGCGCCGACAAAGATAATCTTGCCCTGTTTGATTGCTATCGCCTCGGCGCGGGGCTGATTGTCGTTCACCGTATAGATATTGCCGTTTTTGAATACCACATCTGCCGGCTCAGTCTGCGCGCTGCCCGATATCAAACAGAGCAGAGCGAAAAGGCTTAAGAGTATTGTGGTTCTCATATCATCGTTCCTCTGTCGAATAATTGGAAATCAGTCTTCAAGAACGTGTCTAAAAAAGCAGCTACCGCCTCTCGCAGAAGCGCCGGAGATGGCGTCGGACGTTGGATGGGTAACGTCAGACGTTGCTACTTTGCGCCTCTGCGGCCAAACGGCAGGCCCCCTTTAGCCACACTCGATGGGCAAGAGATTGCCCTGGTGAAACAGCATTGTAGCACAAGACGGCTATTACCATTGACCGATATTAACTCGTCAGGCGATACTTGAAGCTCGGATGTAAACAACGTCAAATAGGAATAGACCATGAAAATACCGGAACGCTTGCCTCTATACGACGAATTGCCGGTTGAACCGGGAAGGCCCCCTCGATCAGCCTGGGGGCTCTTTGGCGACGAAGACCAGATCGGCACAATCAATCTGCTCACGCCTGAGCGGGTGGTTGCGGCAGCAAAGCTGATACGCGCCGGAAAAGTCTTTGCGCTTAACTGGGAGCTTGAGCTGCCAAACCCGCCGCTCTATTTCCGCGAGGCGCTGCGCCAGACAATCAAGCGCAACAGCCCTCACAGCAACGACGAAGTCTATGACAACTTCAATACCCAATCCTCAACGCAGTGGGACGGCCTCACGCACTATGCCAATCGGAAATATGGCTTTTATAACGGCGTGACCGCCGAGCAGATCACAGGCAAGGAAGGGACCCGCAATGGCATAGAACACTGGGCGCGGAGAGGAATTGCCGGCCGAGGGGTTCTCATAGACTTCGCTCGCTGGGCAAAAGAGAACGGCATTGACTTCGATCCCGGCAGACGATCTGAGATTACCGTCGAGCAACTACAGGCAGCCGCCGACAGTCAGGGGGTCTCTTTCCAGACAGGCGATATACTGCTGATGAGAACCGGCTGGATCGAATGGTATCTTTCGCTCAGCCGCCACGACCGCTTTCTGCTGGCGCACAGATGGCCGTTACAGGCGTGCGGAGTGCGCCAGGGAGAAGATACATTGCGATTTCTCTGGGACAATCACTTTGCTGCTATTGCAGCGGATTGCCCAGCTTATGAGGCTTATCCTGCGGCTGATCCGGAACAGGGCCTCATGCACGAAACCATTATCGCTCTCTGGGGTATGCCCATTGGAGAGATGTTTTATCTGGACTCGCTTGCCGCCGATTGTGCTGAAGATGGAGTGTATGAGTTCTTTATAACCTCGGCGCCTCTCAATAAACTTGGCGGCGTCGCCTCGCCGCCTAACGCTCTTGCTATTAAGTGATGGTGACCGTCCTATGGCAATCAATGTGATTAAGCGTGTCTGTGTTTTCAGCGGCTCGAATTTGGGCGCGCGCCAAACTTATTCCGAGAACGCGCGACGGCTTGGCCGGGCGCTTGTCGCTCGCGGCATCGGCCTTGTCTACGGTGGAGGAAGCGTTGGGTTGATGGGAGTGATGGCGGATACCGTTCTCAGTTTAAACGGCGAGGTGATCGGAGTCATCCCGCGCGCGCTTGCTACCAGAGAGCTGGTTCATCAGAATCTGTCGGACCTTCGCATAGTCTCAAGCATGCACGAGAGAAAAGCGTTGATGTCTGAACTATCTGACGCATTCATTGCGCTCCCCGGCGGGTTTGGGACCTTTGAAGAACTCTTTGAGGTAATCACCTGGGCGCAACTGGGGCTGCACAGCAAACCGATAGGTGTGCTCAATGTAGATGGATATTTCGACGCGCTGATGCGCTTGATCGATCAAGCGGTCGGCGAAGGGTTCATCCATCCCGCCTATCGACAGTTGGTTGTGAATTCGCCCGACGGGGAAGGGCTCCTCGAAGAGATCCTCAGTTACAGACCGCCTGTGGGATTGAAGAAGTGGATAAATCTAGAAGAGACATAGACCGAGAAGATGGCTTATAATTCGGGATACGGAGGTGATCTATGGCTACAATCACTACGATTACATCGGCTGAAGAGATCAAGCTTTCGGTGAGACGATTCTCGCTCGAAGAGTTTGCTGCCGTCGCCGATGCTTTGCCTGATGATCGGCTTGAGCTGATCAATGGAGAGATAGTTATGTCGCCGCCACCTGATGAAATACACATGGAGCGCACAGGGCGCATCATCCAGTTGTTTGCTTATCATATCAAAGAAATAGAGGAGCTTGGCTGCTGGATAGGCGGCTCCAATTTCTACTATGCTCTTCCCAAAGAACTCCGGCAACGCTGGACAGAAGAAGGGGCAGAGGGCCCCAGCCATGTTTGCCCCGACGCATCCATTTGTTATCGCGATTATCTGGGGAAAGATCGTCGCCCCCCTGCGCTGCTTGTGGTTGAAGTCTTATCGGTATCGAGGCAGGAGCATATCAGTCGAGACCTGGAGATCAAGGCCGACATCTATGCGGCGCTGGAGATTCCCGCCTACTGGGTTGTTGATCGACGAGATGCGAGCGTCTGGGCCTACACCGAGCCGCGCGATGGAAAATACACTCTGCGTCGGCAGTATAAAGGCGACCGAGTTCTCCCCGCGCCCGGATTGGAGTTCTTGTCTATAACTGCCGCTCAGATATTCGAGCAGTGAATCGTTTAAGTTCCTATATCACGCCTTCGTTGCGAAAAGCGGCTATCTCTTCTCCGGTGAATCCAAGCCCTCGCAACACCTGTTCTGTATGTTCGCCCAGAGTAGGCGCGCGGCGGCGCACCTGGCCCGGCGTCTCTGACAATCTGACCGGCGTACTGGCAATCGGGACCGGCCTGGGGGCCCCGGGATAGTCTATGTACTTGAACAGCTCTCGCGCCTGGAGCTGCGGATCGGCGAAGACGCTATCTAAATCGTAAACTGGGCCGCAGGGGATACGCGCCTTCTCTAACTCTTTGATCGCCTCTTTATTGGTGCGCTCAGATGTCCAACCGGACATGACTTCATTGATGAGTCTGTAGTTATTAGCCCTGGTGATGTCGTCTGCGCAGCGAGGGTCATCTATCAGATCCTCTCTTCCCATCAGCTTCGCCCAGCGATTGAACATCGGCTGGCCGATTATTGAAACGACAATCCATCCATCTTTTGTCCGATAGACATCGCTGGGAGCGGAGTAGAATCCGGTATTGCCCATCTGAGTTCGCTTAATGCCGGTGACATACGCTTCGGCAAGCAGCGTCTGCATAAAGGTTACTCCTGTCGCCAGCAGAGAGGCATCTACCAGTTGTCCCCGGCCGGTCTTCTTCTTTTCATAGAGAGCCACCATCGCGCCGAATGCGGCATGCAGAGCTGTGCCGAAATCTTCAAAAGCGACTATGCTGCGCACAGGGGCCCCGGGGAACCCGGTCAAGCTCATTGCGCCTGACATCGCCTGAGCAACCTGATCGAAGCCAACGCGATTGGCATAGGGGCCATCGGGCCCGAATGTGGAGATCATCACCAGAATGATGTCTTCTTTGATCGCCCTCAGCGATCGGTAATCGATCTCCATCTTTCGCATGATGTCCAGCGGAAGATTGGCAATTACTATGTCTGAGCTTGCAATCAGACGCCTCTTTATCTCATCACTCTTCTCATGCACTGGATCAAGGGTGATCCCCTTCTTATTGCGATTCAATCCCAGGAAGAGCCCGCCTTCACCTGCCTCGGTTATTGGCCCCAGATAGCGATCCTCTCCGCCGCCTCTCCTTTCCACTCGGATAACTTCAGCACCCATATCTGCCAGCAGAGCAGCGCAGTAGGGGCCGGCGATATAGCGCCCGAAATCGATCACTCGAATGCCTTCAAGGGGGCCACTCATCTCCAGCTTCCAGCCTCCTGCCCGACAAACAGTCTGGCGAGGCGATAGATGCCTTCATCGATATCGGATTCGGGAATCAAGCTATAGCAGAGGCGCAGATTAGACCTGCCCCGACGGTCGTGATAAAAAGCGGGACCGGCTACATAAGCGACCTTCGATTCTCTGATCGCTCTGGAGAGCGCCGACACAGTATCGACATCTTCAGGAAATTCGATCCAGAAATAGAATCCTCCTGCCGGCTTAGTCCAGTGAACGCCGTCAGGGAAATTAGCTGCCAGCGCCTTTGCCATCCGGTCGCGCTTTTTGCGATAAAGGGCGATCAATCTCTCAGTCTGTTTTATGAGCAACCCGCAGCGGCCCGCTTCGAGCGCCAGATGCTGGTTGAAAGTGCTTGAGCATTGATCGCTCACCTGTTTAGAGAGTATCAGCTTTCGCAGCAGAGGATGCGAAGCGGTGTTCCATCCCAGGCGAATGCCAGGCGCGAAGAACTTGGAGAATGTGTTTACCTGGATCACTTGATCTGGACTTAACGAAAGCAATGTTGGGACTGCATCTCCTTCGAGGCGGATCTCACGATAAGCAGTATCTTCGACTATCAGCACCCCAAACTCTTCGGCTAACTCGACGAGCCTTCTACGCCGTTCTAGAGGTAGTGTCCTCCCGCTGGGATTCTGAAATTCGGGGATGACATAGATGAACTTTGGCGCTACTGCCTGATCTTGCAAGCGGCAAAGCAACTCTTCCAGAGCATCCGTATTCAGGCCATTATCATCAACAGCCGCCGCTTCGATTCTGGCCTGAAAGCTGCGGAAGATGTGAAGCGCAGCCAGATAGGTAGGCGCTTCGACGATGATTGTATCGCCCGGCTCAATGAGGCAGTTGCAGACGAGTCTCAGTCCCTCGACGCCCCCTGAAGTCACTATTATGTTATCGCGGCTGACGCCGGCTCCGGCCGATTCAGGGCGCTCGGTCAAGTAGTCCCTCAGTTGGGATAGACCGGGCGTGGGACTGTACTGGAACACCGAGCCGCCTTTTCTGGAGATAATCTCGACAATCAAAGCCGCCACTTCGTCCATCAAGAAGGCGCTCGGATCGGGAAGTCCCCCGGCAAACGAGATGATGTCAGGCCGCTCGGCCAGCGCCAGGATCTCGGCGATCTCTCCGTTGCCGCCTTCGCTCACTCTTTTGGCAAATAAAGATGAGAGATTCATAGCGGTGTTATTCTCACTTAAAGGGGGGACTTTTGCAACATCAATCCAACTATACTTCTGCCGTTTCTGCGCTGTTGGCAAGAACGGCAGAAGTATCAACCAGGTCGCTCCTGCCGCCGCCGACTCCAAGCGGTGTTACTTACTCTCTCCAGTTTTGCAGATTTCCCGTGAACTCTGCAAAACTAAAGAAAGCAATACACATTCTATGCTATAATTCGCGCGAGTTTCCTACCCGAACCATTAACTGTTGGAGGAGGTAAGGGGATGACTTGTGCAACCTGATCTCAGGTGTGTTACAGCCAGAGAGTGAACGATGATTCAGAATCGCCAGTTTATCTCCTGTCTTCTGTTGAGCGTCTTGTTATTTGCTGGCGTTGGAGCGCAGCGAACCCAAAAAAGCAAACAGCAGGATGAGCGGCAGGAGGACACCATAAAGCTCAGGGCCGATCTGGTATCGGTAGTGGCTACGGTAGTGGACAGTCGCGGGCGTTTTGTAGATGGACTGAAGCTAGAAGACTTTGAGCTTACCGAGGATGACAAGCCGCAGCAGATCGCTTCGCTCAGCCGCGAAGGTTCTGTTCCACTAAGGCTTGCTCTCCTGATTGACACCAGCACAAGCGTCCGCCCCCGCCTCAAGTTCGAGCAGGGGGCCGCTTCGCGGTTTCTCAAAGAGCTGGTTCGCCCGGCGGACCGGGTGGCCCTGTTCAGCTTCAATACCGAAGTTAACCTGGAGCAGGAGTTAACCGGGCAGGTGGATAAATTGATTGCCGCAATCAAAGAGCTTAAATCGAGAGGAGCGACTGCGCTTTATACCGCCGTTTATACAGCGGCTGAATATCTTAATGCCGCCGATGGGCGTCGCGTGATTGTTATTCTCTCCGATGGCGCCGATACTGTGAGCGACATCTCGCTACAGACAGCATTACGCAAAGCTCAAGAATCCGATTGCGTCATCTATGCAATCTATGCGGGGGGCCGAGTGACATCTGCTAATTTGCGCGACCCAGGAGCGGAACAGGCGCTTATCGCTCTTTCGACTCAAACGGGCGGAGCGGCATTCTTTCCCGATGAACTGGAGGATCTGAATGAAATCTTTGAGCAACTGGCGGCGGAACTGCGCGCGCAATATGTCCTGGGATTCTATTCATCGAATGATGCCCGCGACGGCAGCTACCGCTACCTGGTTTTGCGGGTGAAACAGCCGGGAGTGACGGTGCGCGCCCGCAAAGGTTACTACGCGCCGAGAGATTAGCCACAAGCTATCCGGAGTCTCAAACTATGCAAGAATACATCGACCGCTTCATGGAGCATCTGATGTATGAGCGCAATCTGTCTGAACATACGTTGCGCAACTATCGCAGCGATATGGAACAGTTCTATGATTATCTGGCCCCGGTGGATAATAACGGCAATCGCCGTCACGTTGAGATCAAGCAGATCGATAATATCACTATTCGTGAATATATGAGCACGCTCTATCAGGCGAAGAAGAAGAAGACATCGATCGCTCGCAAGCTGGCCACTCTGCGCACATTCTTCAACTGGCTCTGCCGCGAGCAGGTGCTCGATGTAAATCCGGCTCGATTGGTCTCCAGGCCGCGCATTGAGCAGAAACTTCCCAATCACCTGACTATTGAAGAGACCATCCGGTTTATCGAGACGCCTGAGCTTGACACGGTGCTGGGCAAGCGAGATCGCGCAATCCTTGAGCTTCTCTACTCTACCGGGATGAGAGTAAGCGAGCTGGTTGGACTTAACCTGGATGATATCGATTTCAAAAATAGATCTATCCGCGTGCGAGGCAAAGGTCGCAAGGAGCGCATAGTGCCCTTCGGCTCCAAAGCTCTCGAGATGCTGGAACTCTATTTGTCTGTGCGCGGCGAGCTGCTGGTGGAAGCGCCGGAAGAGCAACGCGATGTGGCCGCCCTCTTCCTCAATTACCAGGGGACCCGCATCACTACTCGCTCAGTCGGCAGAATGATTGATAAATACATTAAGATCTGCTCCGATCTGCATCACATCAGCCCGCATTCGCTCAGACATTCTTTTGCCACGCATCTGCTAGATGCAGGAGCCGATCTTCGCGCAATTCAGGAGCTGCTCGGCCATGCCAGGCTGTCAACAACTCAGCAGTATACCCATGTCTCTATGGATAAATTGATGGAGGTATACGATAAAGCTCATCCCAAGGCGTAACTGATCGTTACATCAGTAACTATCTTCTATGGCCTGGATGAGGGTCATCCTCTTAAATCGAAGATGGGAATCGGAGACCTGCTGCCGGTTGAGACGGCCACAAACAGGCATCTTTACTCTGTCCGGCGCGCCTTTGGGTTTTTACCATAAAAAGTTTATTATTGACTCTTCTAAGGAAGTAGTCTTGCTTCCGATTGATGAGAATGATGGGAAAAGGTGTGTGAGTCATGGCGGTTTTTGATGAAATCTTGAAGGAGAGATTAGAAGCCGGGCGACAGGCGCTGGAGCAGGGCCTGTGCGAAACTGCCATTGAGCTTTTCAGCGCTGCGCTGAGATACCGTCCCCTCTCACCTGATCAAGAGGCTAATATCCGCTTCCAGCTTAATGAAGCTTACGACGCAATTGGTCGCAACAAGGAGGCAAAGGCTGCCATCGCCAAGTACGAGCAAGCCGCCGCGCGCGATGAGCTGAGGCCATCGAGCCTTGCCCGAATTTACATAGCGATGGGAAGAGTGGCAAGCCGCGCCGGCGATCAACAGAAGGCCATCGGCTATCTCAACAGCGCGCTCAAGCTGGGCGAAGAATATGAAGATAAGTTAATAGTTGGTCTATCTTATCTCGGCCTGTGTCGCGCCTACCGGTTGATGGGCGAATTCGAGATCGCAATCGATTACGCCGAGAAGGCGCTGGAGCATTTCCGTGCCAGAGGCGAGCGCCGGTTGCTCGCCTGGGCGTATCGTCAGTTGGCCGGCACAATAACTGTAGAAGGAGAATATGAGAAGGCGCTCAACTACTATGAGCAGGCAGAGAAGCTGATACTGGAGAAGCCCGATTTTCTCTTGCTCGGAGGTATTTATCAGGATCGAGCGGCAATAAAGGTACTGCAAAAAGAGATAGCGGCGGCCGTCCCGTTTTTCTACAGAGCTATTGATTGTTTCAAGAAGGTGCCCCATAAGAGGCACCTTGGCAGGACATATTGCAGCCTGGGACTCAACCTGATATGGATCGGCGATGCACAGGCAGCCCAACAGGCGCTCGATCAGGCGATGGAGATCAGTTCTGAGATCAATGACAAGGTTATCGAAGGAAGCACGCTCGATAACCTCGGCCTGCTCTACTTGCTGCAAGGCGAATATAAAGAAGCAGAACAATGTTTGCTGCGCTCGATAGAGCTGCTCTCTTCTTCTACCAGCAAATACGACAAATGGCCTGAAGCCCAGGCGCGTCAGACGCTCACGCGGCTCTATCTGCGAATGGGCGATGCTCAGCAGGCCCTGCAAGCAGCGGAAGAATATCTCAAGACTTCAAGGGAAACAGGCGATTCGCAATTCGTCCTTGGCGCGCGCCTGCTGGTGGCAGAGGCGCTTGAACTAAGAGGGGACCTCGACGCAGCAGAAGAGATAGTAGAATCGTTAAGAGATGAACTTTCCGATAGGCAAAATCTCTCTGTCGCCGGAGAAGAGAGTCGCCTCTTGGGGCGCATACAGCTCAAGCGCGGCCGGATGGCGGAGGCAATCAATTGTATTGCGCAGAGCATATCTATTTTCGAGACGCTCAAAGATGATTACCAAGTCGGGCTCAGCGCCCTGGAGATGGGCGAGGTGCTCGCTGCAATAGGAGAAAAAGATCAGGCAACGGAACAGGTAAATCTGGCGAGAGAGATATTCACCAGGATCGGAGCCGCAGTTGATTGCGCCCGCGCCGATCAGATGCTGAACCGGATCGAGGGCCCCGAACTGCCTGCTCCTGCTTTTGAAGATAGAAAAATCAAGCTCGATTCAATCGCCGATGATCTGATAACAGAGCGACTGCTTGACGGAGCAGTTTCGCGCGAGCTGCTGTTGAATGAGCTGGCGGCTATAGCTCGCCAATTGACTCAAAGTCAGATGGCAATCATCTTTGGCAAGAGTTCTGAAAGTGGGCCCCCAACCCCGATAGCCGTCAAAGGATGCGCGCGGGAGGCGGCGGAAAACATCGGCAAGGAGATCGCAGAAACAATCGGGCGCAAGGGCAATCAAGCCGTGTCGGATCTGATCTTCTATCTCACTGTAAGGCACCCGGAAACGGAAGAGTTCGCTCTCTTCCTCTCCGGCTTCCCTGTTGGACCTTCAGAAGTTGCCAGGAGATTGAAGGCCGTCTTGCGACTGGCCGAGCACAGCCTTGAACTATGCGCCCTGCGCGGTCGAGTCAAACTGGTGAAGACATTCGACCCCGGCCAGATGCGCTTCACCTCCGCGCTCCCGGGCTTCATCTACGCCTCTCCGGCGATGAAGCACATACTCGAACAGATCCATCGCATTCGATCATCGGATGTGACCGTCTTGATAACCGGGGAATCAGGGACGGGCAAGGAACTCATCGCCAGAGCCATTCACGCTGAATCGGCCCGCCGCGATAATATCTTCCTCCCGTTCAATTGCACAGCCACAACCAAGGACTTGATAGACAGCCAACTGTTCGGCTATCGCAAAGGGGCATTCACCGGAGCCGCCGGGGATTATCCCGGCATCATCCGCTCAGCCGAAGGGGGGACCCTGTTTCTTGATGAAGTGGGGGACCTGACGCTGGAGGTGCAGCCAAAGCTGCTGCGCTTCCTGCAAGAAGGCGAGGTGCAGCCAATAGGCGAAAAACATCCGGTGAAGGTGGATGTGAGAGTGATTGCAGCGACAAATTCGGATCTGGAACAGAAGGTGGCCGAAGGAGCATTCAGAGAGGATCTGTTCCATCGGCTGAATGTCATTCGCCTGCACGTGCCGCCGCTCAGAGAGAGGCCGGAAGAGATACCACTGTTCCTGGCGCACTTCCTTGACCAGTTCAGCAAGAGTTTCGGTAAGAGAGATTTGAAGATCGCGCAAGAGGCAATGGACCTGATGATGGTCTATCACTGGCCGGGCAATGTGAGACAATTGTCAAATGAAGTGAGGAGAGTGGTGGCGATGGCAGAGAGCAAAGGAGTGATAACCGCCGACGCGCTATCAGAAGAGATAGTAGGCTCGGCCAGGAAGGCGGCAAAAGCGATGAAAGCGGGCGTGCAGGCCGGCGAACAGCAAAGCGATAAGCTGGTAATAGACACCAGCCAGAAGCTGGCCGATGCAGTCAATCAAGTAGAAAAGATGATGCTGCTGGAGGCGCTCAAGCGCAATGCGGGAAACGTATCGCGTGCGGCAAGAGAATTAGGACTAACCAGAAGAGGATTCCATCTCAAGAGAGAGCGACTGGGCCTGTTCGGCATGGAGGATACCTTAACAGATGAAGATGAAAGTTTTGCCGACAATCTCAAATCGCAGCTATACCGATAGCAATTTAATCTGTGGCCGATGCGATCTGAGCAATAGTTGCCCGCGCCCAATCCCAGCCTTCCAGCCCGCGAGCATTCACTGCCTTTACCGCCACTACCGTCCCAGGCTTGACCCCCTGCAAGCTCACCCGCGAGGCGGCGACCTTAATCCGTTGAAGCGGGCCCTGAGGGGGCCCATAAGCTACAATGTAAGAGCGAACGCTCTTCTCCGCAGACGGCGCCCATTCCAGCTCCGCCGTCCTTCCGTTGTAGCTCACAACCCGGAGATCTTTTATCGGCGATGGGCTGGAAGCGAGCAGCATCAGCGTCGCCACAGTCGTCTTGCACGTCTCGGCGATGAGCTGATGGTTGATTGTGTCGAGCAGATCGGTGGCAGTATGATAGTGCGGGTTCCCAAGCACAGGATATGATCCGATCCCGCCGACGATGTCGCCATAACCGTCGAAGAATGACGCAGCGTCGGTGCTCTTGTAGTAGCGGGCATCATAGGTAATCAGCCGGGTGAAAAGCATAGCAGCGGCATGCTGAATGTCCCTTATGCCAGCGTTGGTGTAGCGGATCGTATTATCGAGCCGACTATCATTGGCCCAGCCGATCATATCGTTATTGAGCGCGCCGACAATCCTCATCTTTTCCTCTTTGGCTCGCCGCACAAATTCGCGGCTCCCTAATAATCCCGCCTCCTCGCCGGTAAACGAAGCGAAGATAACCGTCGCAGGCAATGGCTTCCTTGCCAGTATCCGCGCCGCTTCAAGCAGCGCGGCTGTTCCCGAAGTGTCATCATCGGCGCCGGGCCCGGCAGCAACAGAATCATAGTGGCTGCTGACCACGTAAACCAGCTCCGGGTTCTCTGCCCCGCGAAGCGTGGCAGTAACGTTCGCCGTCTTGCCGCCCAGCGCATTGCGCGCCTCGAACCATTGATATTCAGGCTCATACCCGAATGATCTATACATTCTGTAGAGATATTCGCCTGCCTGCCTGTTGCCGGGCCGCGAGATGTGCTTGGAATCGAAGTCAAAGAGCGCCTTCTCGTAGTCATATATCTTATTGGTCGAAGCCAGATCGAGTGTGCGCCGGACTTCATCGGCAATCGGCTCATACATCTTCTGCCCTTCGTCGCGCAAGACAATCTCCGCCGCCAGATTGCGCTCCAGGCGGGCCAGCAGCTCGGCTTTCGTTACCTTCTTGTCGAGATGAACCAGATATACTCCGCGCTCCGGCGATACTGTGTCGCCGTCGCGCTCGGCCCAGATCAATATCTTTGAGCCGTCCGGGGTCGCCATCCAGGCGTATTCGGGAGCAATTGTCCTGACGCTGTTGTTGTGGAAGAGGCGCGTTTGAGTCGCCGATGACAGATCGTACAGATAAGAGCGCCGATGCCGCGGCTCGCCGACGGCGGCCAGGATGCGATCTCTGGAGATGAAACGCGGGAGCACATCGTGCTGAATCTCGCGCGAGATGCGCTTCTCTTCTTTGCCATCGCTGTTGATCAGGTATATCTCCCAATCGTCGCGGGTCATCTTCTGATAGACAATGCGCTGGCCATCAGGCGAGAATGCAGGAGCATCAAGGCGATCCGGCGTCTTCAAAATTGCGCTTGCAGCTTCCCCGATGGGCGACAGCGCAAGGCTGCTCTCCTGGCCCGCCCTGGTTACATAAGCTATAGAAGCGCCGTCAGGAGAGAATGCGGGCGAAGCGCCGTTTACGACTGTGGTTTTACCGCTTGCGAGATCGATGACGCCAAATCTAGAAGGGGTCCCTCCAGACCTGCCCTGTCCTCCTGCCTGGGGCCCTTGCCCTCTGCCCTGCTCAGTCTCCGGAGCGTTCTCGTTGCGGTCGCCGGCGCCGCCCTGCCTGGCCGATGGAGCAGGTGGAAACGGATTCTGATTAGGGATAGAGAAGAGGAGGGCCCTCCCTTTGGGGCCCACCACCGGCGATGTCTTAAAGCCTTCCGCCTCGGTAACTGCCGCAGGTTGCACCGATGCGGCAGTAACAGCGTAGATGTCGTTGCGCGACCTGTCTTCTTCACGCGCTCCTACGAAATAGACGGTCTCATCATCGGCTCCAAATGCAAGCGTGGACTTGAGCAGATTGCCGGTGTTGAGTTCTACATCTCGCTGTGCAATGAGATCGCGCAGCATCACACTCGAATATCTCATTTGCAGCCAGTTAACCGCCTGCTGCGCTGCTGCGCGGGCGCGCCCCGGCGCTGGCGCGCTGTTGAGCGCGGCCTGCGCTTTTGCCAGCTCTTCGTTCTGGTTGATCTTTATATAAGCGACCTTGCGACCGGATGGCGAGAAGACGGCGCCCGTCCCCGGCAGCTCGGCCACCACACGGTGATCTCCGGCAGTCTGGACGATGCGAGTGATAGCAGATTGGCCGGGGCCGGTCTCATAAGCGATGAGTTTTCCATCGGGGCTCAGTTGCGGCGCGCGGCCATCGGCGGTGATCTCTTCGGTTTGAAACAGCTCGCCTGTCTGCAATGCAATCGGTTCTAGAAGCTGGTCTCCTGCCGGGCCGTTGAGCAGCCGGATGTAAGCGCGCAACGCGACGATGTATTTGCCATCGTTCCATGCGTCATTTGCATCGCGCAGTTCTGCCGAGTTTATCTCCTGGCTCATAATGCCCGGAGTGATGTTGAGGAGTAAGAGAGATGCAGTAAGCGCAAGAAGTTTTTTCATCTTCATTTTTCTCCAACCTCTTATGGTGGGAACTCCCAGGCCGATTTTCCCACATCACACTATGTGGCAGCAATAGCTATTGTCAATTTCTCCACTGCCTGTTGCGCGCCTCTGACCCCTCAGTTAGAGGCCGAGCTTCCTGACGGCGCAGCCACAAGCAAACTTCCAATGCCCCCGAAGAGTCAGGGGCTCAGTACCTGCTTGGCATCGCGGTAACTCTTGCGGCTGCGCCGCGCTGATGTGCGGCGAGTCTGCCGGTCGGGTTCCAAATAAGTGTAGCCTATTGTCCATGTAGCTTTGCGGCTGTGCCGCGCTGATGTGCGGCGAGTCTGCCGGTCG
>Ga0209172_10002805_pt1 | contig 29101 bp, 28 predicted proteins | sample LarsenN4metaG_FD_184113 | JGI IMG/M metagenome (GOLD analysis project Ga0209172, IMG submission 184113) | Hot spring sediment bacterial and archeal communities from British Columbia, Canada, to study Microbial Dark Matter (Phase II) - Larsen... ... | reverse complement strand
CGCTGCGGCCGCAGCCGCGGTTTTCGTAGGCGATGAGGTCGAAGTGCTTGCTGTAGGACTCGATGAGGTACGGGATCTCGCGGAGGTTGGCGCCGAGGCCGCCAATCCATAGCAGCGGTTCGCCGGTCCCGTGCCGTTCGTAATACAGATTGATGCCGTTGACGCGCGCGTACGCCACCTGACCTCCCTTCCTGCAACGCCGATCCGATTGTAGCGGATGAGCGCGCGCGTTCAGGTGAGATCGACGACGGCAAGCCGGATACGCAACGACATCGATTCGCCGGGCGCGAGTTCGATCGGCTTCGTGAGGGAGACGGACGTGCCCTGAAATGCACGCTCGAGCCCGCCTTCGGACGAGGAGACCGAGTAGACGGGGAAATGCCAGACGTCCGCGCTCTCAACGATGGAGAATGCGATGGCGTAGCAGGCGCTGCCGCCGAACGCGGTCTCCGTCACGGCGTCGACGAAGCCCGGCGCGAGCGTGACGTCGACGGTGCGGCCATCGAGGGCGAGCTGCGCGACGCGGTCGTCGCCGTCGGGGCGGTGCGGCGCCGAGAGGTTCCATTCGCTGACGAAGCGTGCGCCGCGGCGCTCGCGCGAGACGTTCGTGCACACGTACGTGACCGACAGCGATTCGGCATCGGACGGGACGTCGATGCGCTTGTCGATGCGCCAGCCGCCGGCCGTGCGCTCGAGCGCGATCGACACGCCGCGGTCGTCGCGCGTGACGTCGCTGCTCCATGATCCGTCCGGCGCGAAGGCGGGGCGAGCTTGCCCGCGCGCGAACCGGTCGACGGTTGCCTCCGGCGGCAGGATCCACTCCTGCAGCGCGCCGCGCCGGTAGCGATCGAAGACGAGCTCGGCGGCGAGGCCTTCTTCCTTCAGGCGGACGCCGCCATGGATGTTGGTGAGGTCGTCAGACGCCTGGCTGGCGCCGCCTTCGAGGAGCGGCTCGTGGTAGGCCTCACGGTGGCGCATGACGACGTCGAGGAGGGCGTGGTCGCGGCGGCGCAGGTCGAGCTCGCTGATCATGCCGCCGTTGCGCGGATGCAACATGACGGACAGCGACGGTGTCTGCACGAGGATCTCCGGTTGGCCGTCGTAGTCAAGATCCTCCTCGTGGATCGTCACGCCGGACATGTTTGAGGCTTCGTCTGCGAGCCGCTCGGCGCGGACGAGGTTGGCGTTCGTGGCGGCGCGGATGTTGCGGAGGTAGATGCCGCCGAAGACGCCGTGCCAGTACGGGCAGTTGCACTGCGCCTGCCAGAGCGCGTCGCGCGCCCCGTCATGCGGCGCGCGCTCGAGCTTGCGATGAACGCGCAGCCCGCGTTTGTGCATGGCGTTGACCTCGGGGTACTTGGCGAGGAAGTAGCGCCAGAAGCCGCCGCGCATGAACTCGAGTAGGTCCTCGCGGCCCTGCTGCTGCAGCTCGACGGCGAGACGGTGGTAGGCGGCGCCCGATGCGGCGGGCATCGCCCACTCCATCATCTCTGCATATGACGCGGTCGGGAGATAGACGAGCCCGCGCGCCTCAGTCTGGCGGGCGTACTCGCCGGGCGTGATCGTCTCGAGCCAGTCGCGTTCGCGCTCGAGCGCTGCGAGGAAGCGCTCCATCCAGCCGTCGTCCCACACGTGCTTGTACGTCGTCGGCCAGCCGCCGAACTTCTCACCGTCGTCGCCGAGGACGATCAAAGGAGCTACACGGTCGGCCTTGGTCGCGGCGAGGGCACGCAGCTCGGCGATCACGTCTTCGACAGCGAGCCAGGGGATCGTGTAACGGAGGCGCTGGCTGCCGGGGAAGATCTTGACGCGCGCCCCCTGGTCCTCGGTGAGGTAGTACCCGTCGAGCTGGTCTTCGGTGAGGCCGACCATGCGGAAATGCGCGTCGTCGGCGAGCGTCCACTCGACGCCGGCGCGCGCGAGCGGCAGCGGCAGCCCAGGCTCCCAGACGCGCTCGGCGAGCCACATGCCTGTTGGGTGCTGCGCGAAGCGCTCCTCGATGAAGCGCGTCATCTTCGCGATCTGCCCGACCTTGTCGTCGTCGGGGATCATCGGGAGGATGGGCTCGTAGTAGCCGCCGGTGACGATCTCGACCTGGCCGCGATCGCACAGTGCGCGCAGGCGATCCAGATAGTCGCGATGGTTGGCGTCGATCCAGTCGACGAGCGGGCCGGAGTTGTGGACGGCCACGCGGACGCCCGGATGGCGTTCGAGGGAGGCGAGCATGGGTTCGTACGCCTGCCGAAACAGCTGTTCTATGACGAAGCCGTAGTTGCCGACGGGCTGGTGATTGTGCAGGACGAGGCTCAGGTACAGGCGGGCCATCGGCCGCACACTCCGGGAAGAATCTACGGTCAGTCTACGCGCGGAAAGAGCGCATACACAGCGCGCAATCCATAAAGAAGGCGTGAAGGTTGCCGGTGAAGGCGCCGAGAGGCTCCCGAGCACGACCGCGGCGTGCGCGCACGCGGTATGTTCTCGATCGGGAACAAAGGAAGGGCGCGCGGCGTCATGTTCCCGGAGCCACGGGTGTAAACGGCGTTCTTGACAGGCCGATTACGCCGCACCTAAGATCGTTCGGACAATCGAATAGGCGACAGCCGAATCTTCCTGTGGCGGGAAGAGCGGGGGAACCGAATCCGAGGGCTGAAGGTCGGAGGAACGACCGGGGGAACCTTCTCCCCTAAGCCGGCAGCTAACCTCGTAGGCTTTGAAGGTCGGACCGTGCATATGGACGACCTTTTTTGTTACCCGACCGACGATGACGTGCACGGAGGCACTCCGACGCTCATACGCACCAAGAAGCGGCGGCCGAGGAAGGCCAGCAGCTTTCGGGCACCGTGGGAACCGGCCATAACGCCGGAGTTCCCGGACTCGCCCGTAGCGAGCCGTCTCCCCGGCACGCTCATCCCGGAGCAGTACGCGCGCGCGACGCTTGACGCGAGCGGCGCAACGACGGCCGTCGCCGTGATGGCGCCGCCGGCGCGCACGCCGTCGCTCGACCTGGGCGAGATCGCGCATCCCGTCGTCGAAGCGGCGACGGCGGTGCGCGAGCGCGTCCGCGTGGCGCCGTGGCACCGGCTGCGCGACCGCGCGCTTGAGATCCTGCCGTTCGCGCTGGCCGCGACGCTGATCTCGTCGCTGGTGTGGGGGGCGATCTGGCTGCCGATCCCGCTGGTGATCATGCTGTTGGGATTCGACCTGTACTGGGCGTGGCGCTCGATGAACACGGGCATCCACACGGTGAAGGGCTACTTCGCGATCAAGGCGGCGTCACGCATCGACTGGAAGCAGAAGTACGAGGCGGAAACGTTCACCGGGCACGGGCGCAAGCCCGAGGTGGTGGCATGGGAGGACGTCCACCACCTGATCATCATCCCCACCTACAAGGAGAGCACGGAGAAACTGAGCGCGACGCTGGCGAAGCTCGCGGAGAGCGAGGTGGCGCGCGACAAGCTGCTCGTCGTCGTTGCGATGGAGGAGGCGGACGCGGATGCCCCCGCGCGCTTCGAGGAGCTGTCGCGACGGTTCGGGCACAGCTTCCTGGCGATGGTAGGCACGACGCACCCGCAGGGTATCCCGGGCGAGGTGCCGGGGAAGTCGTCGAACGAGGCGTGGGCGGCGAAGCGTGCCAAGCAGCTGTTCTGCGACGAGATGGGCTACGACATCGACACGATGACGGTGACGAGCTGTGACGCGGACACGCTCTTCCACCCGCGCTACTTCAGCGCCCTCACGTACTACTTCGCGACGAACCCAAAGCGGCACCGCATGTTCTGGCAGGGGCCGATCTTCTACTACAACAACGTCTGGGACGTGCCGGCGCCGCTGCGCATCCAGAACAGCCTCGGCGGGATCAACCACCTGGCGAAGCTCATGCGCAAGCACGTCGTGCTGTTCCCGCAGTCGACCTACAGCCTGAGCATGCGCATGTGCCACGACGTCGGTTACTGGGACGTCGACGTGGTGCCGGAGGACTGGCACATGTTCCTCAAGTGCTTCTTCGCGCTCGACGGCGAGCCGGAGGTGCAGCCGATTCTGCTGCCGGTCGGCAATGACGGCGTGCGCGCGCACAGCTACGCCGGGACGTTCTGGGAGCACTACCAGCAGGCGCGACGTCACGCGTGGGGCGTGTCGGACATCCCATACGCGCTGAAGCAGTTCGCGCGGCACCCGGAGATTCCGTTCTTGAAGCGGTTGCGGCGCACATGGAGCCTGACGGAGAATCACGTGCTCTGGTCGTCGCAGTGGTTCCTGATCACGGGCGTGGCCGCGAACATGTCGGCGGCGACGTGGGGCGGGTTCCTGGGGCTGCAACCGTTTGCGCAGCACAACATCCCCGACTGGTTCCTGCCGCTGTCGCGGCACATCCTCATGCCGTGCATGATCCCGCTCGTCGTTATGATCATCCTCGACACGATGATGCGGCCGCCGCGGCCGCCGCACTGGAAGTTCTGGCTCTACCCGGTGCAGTTCGTGCAGTGGACGCTGATGGCGCCGATCACGCTGTTCTTCACGGCGATGCCGGCGCTCGATGCGCAGATCCGGCTGGCCCTGGGGCGGCGGCTCGATTACAAGGTGACCGAGAAGGCATAGAGAGCTGTCAGCGGTCAGTTGTCAGCGTCCTGGCAGTGAGCGGTCGGAAGTCAGAGATCGGGCGCGCCAACCGAAGGTGTCCTGAGAGACGCGCGAGAGGCTTCGCGGATGCGAAGCCTCTCGTTATGTGTCTGGTGTGACGCCTAAAGCGCACCGAACTCCCGTGCGAGGGCGAGGATGTCCTCGGACGTGAAGAACGTACGGCGCGAGTTCACCCAGTGGTCGTGCTGCTCGTCGTACTGGCCGTTGTACTCGTCCTGAATGCGGTCGTAGATCTGCTTGACGACGCGGCTCGTCTCCTTCACGCGCGTCTCGCTGCCCTGTCGCTCCAGCTCGCGGTTGAGGACCGAGATGATGCCCTCGGAGCCGGAGAGCGAGCCGATGCGGCTCAGCTCGACTTCCTTGCGGCCGAACAGTGAAGCCGCGAACGGCAAATAGATTAGCCCGCCCGGCGCCTCCTGCTGCCGGCCGACCCCCGCCTGGTGGATGCCGGCCGTCGTCGTGAAGACCTCACCGATGATGGGCGCGCGGTCCGGCAGCGGCGTCACCTCGGTATCGACGAGCTGCTTCATCTCCTCGAGCGCGGTGAGGTCGAACCCGGGGTCGCCGTAGTGGCGGATGAGCGCCGCCACCATCTGCTCGAGCGACGTGTTGCCCGTGCGCTCGCCAAGTCCGGCGAAGGCGACGTTGACCTTCTTGCCGCCGTAGCGCCATGACGCAATGGAGTTGGCGGTCGCCAGGCCGAAGTCGTTGTGTCCGTGGAACTCCAGCTCGGCGCCGGTCTCTTCGCGCAGCACCTGAAACAGGCGCGGCACACCCCAGGGCAGCTTCGCGTATGGGTCGGGGCTGCCCCAGCCGATGGTGTCGCAGACACGGAACTTCGCGATGCCCTTACTCTCGTCGAGAACGCGCTGCATGAACGGGATCACCCAGCCGTAGATGTCGGCGCGCGTCGTGTCCTCGAGATGGACGCGCGGGACGATGTTGTTCTCGAGGGCGGTGCGGATCGGCTGCAGGTACTTCTCGATCGCCTCTTCCTTCGAGGCGTAGCCCAGCTTGTCGAAGATGTGGTGGTCGGAGGCGGAGGCGAGCATGCCCGTCTCCTTGACCTTCCCCTGCGACACATCCACGAGCAGCTTGATGTCCTTCGGCGTCGCGCGGGTCCACGTGGTGACGCGCGGCCACTCGTAGCCGCGTTCGAGCAGCTTCTCGAGCGTCCAGACGTCGCGCTTCTGGTAGATGAATGCCTCGACGGCGTAGATGGTGCCGGTGCCGTGGTCGAGGCGGTGCAGCAGGTCGTAGTACTTGAGGCGCGTTTCGGCGGGGAAGATGGCGAACCGGCTGTCCTGCGCACCGTCGCGAAGGGTGGTGTCGGTGATGAGCTTCGGGAGCGCGTCCTCTGCGGCCGAGGACGGAAGCGCCGGCTCCGGCTCAAGCTCGACCGGCGGCAGGTTGCCGCCGTAGTTGTAGTAGACGCGCTCGGCGTTGACCCTGGATGCGACGACCATGTCAAAACGCTCCCTCTAGCTTCCCGCGGTTAGACAGATTCTATAGCTGTGATTGTTATAGACTATGCGTCACAAACGGCCAAGCGGTTTTTCCAGCTGGCTTGAGCGGCCGAGCAGGCGAGCGAGACCGCCACGCGCGCTGTGGTACCGTTTGCATACAGGATGTCACACCTGCTCGAACGCCGCTTCCTCATCCGTACGGCGGTCAGCCTCGCCCTCCTGGGATTCCTCGTCTGGCGCGTCGACCTGGTCGCCGCCGCGGACGCCCTGCTCGAAGCCAACTACCTCTTCGTTCTTCCCGCGTTCGCGCTCTTCGGGGCGTCGAAGCTGCTGGTGGCGCAGCGATGGCGGCTGATGATGTCGAGCTTCGCGCGGCCCCCGCTGGCACCGACCTTCGGCATTTTGATGGTGTCGTCGCTGGCGAACAACATCGTGCCGGCGCGCATCGGCGACCTGATCCGCGTGCAGGTGCCGGCCCAGCGATGGGGCATCAGCCGTGCGCGTCTCGCCGCCACCGTGTTTGCGACGGAGTCGCTGCTGGACGGGATCGCGTTCGCGGTGCTGGGGCTGCTGGGCCTCGCGCTGATCGACCTGGAAGGATTTCCGACTGAGGTCTTCTGGGGATTGCTGGGGCTGATCACGGGCGGCGTGATCGCGGTCATCCCGTTCTCGCACCTGCAGCTCACGCCCGGATGGTCGGAACGCGGCTGGATGTGCCGGCTGCCGGCGCGCGTCCGGACGGTACTGGAGGAGGGCGTACCGCATTTCATCGAGGGACTGGCGGTGTTTCGCAGCATCAGGATGGGGAGCCAGGCGATGCTGCTGTCGTTCGCGATCTGGCTGCTGGAGGTCGCGGTGTTCGCCCTGTTCGGGCTGGCCTTCGGCATCGATCTCTCGTTCCCCGCGTGGATGCTGATCATGATTGCCGCGAACATGATCAGCGCGGTGCCGATCGCGCCGTCGAACATCGGCGCCTACGAGCTGGCGATCACGGAGCTGACGAAGGCGCTCGGCGTGGCGGAGGGTCCGGCGGGCGCGTTCGCAATCGCCGCGCACATGTTCAACATCCTGGCGATCACGGGGATCGGACTCGTGAGCGTGTACGCCCTGAAGCTGACGCTGGCCGACGTGTTCTCGTTCGGCAACCCGCCGCCGGAGACGATCCCGGTCGACAACGGACGGGCGACGGCCGCGCGCTGAGCTGTCAGCTGCCGTGGACGCGCTCGTACCAGGCGACGTCCCAGTACTTGTCGAACTTGCGGCCGGCCTGGTGCATCACGCCGATGGGACGGAAGCCGAAGCGCGCGTGCAGGGCGACGGACGCGTCGTTCGGGGGGGTGACGCCGGCGACGTAGCTGCGGATGTCCTCGCCTTAGAGACGCTCGAAGAGGGCGGCGTAGAGCGCGATGCCGAGCCCCCGGCCCGTCATGTCGGCCGCGCAATAGATCGTCGTTTCGACCGTGGTGTCGTACGCGGCCTTCGTCCGAAACTGGTGCGAGCAGGCGTAGCCGGCGACCGTGCCATCGACCTCCGCAACGAGAAGTCGATGGCGGCCGGACGCGCTGAACTGTGCGAACCATGTGCGGCGCTGGTCAACCGTCCAGGCCACGAGGTCGAACGTGATCGGCGTGTGGACGACGTAGTGGTTGTAGATCTCCGTGAGGCGCGGGAGGTCAGCGGCCGCCGCGTCACGGATCAGCAGGCCGTCGCGCGCGCTCAAAACGTGCGGCTCATCCACAGGACATCCCAGTACTCGTCGAACTTGCGCCCGACCTCTTCGAGCAGGGCCGCTCGCTTGAAGCCGAAGGCCTCGTGCAACGCGACGGATGCGTCGTTCGGCATCGTGATCGCGGCCACGGCGGCGTGGATGTCCTCGCCGGCGATCTCGTCGAAGAGGCGCCCGTAGAGCATGCGGCCAATGCCGCGCCCAACCGCCTCGGGCGCGCAGAGCACGGTCATCTCGACCGTCGTTTCGTAGGCCTTGCGCGGGTGGAACGGGCTCGTGGTGGCGTATCCGGCGATGACGCCGTCGGCCTCGGCGACGAGCAGACGGTAGCGGCCCGTCGTGGCGTAACGCTCGAACCACGCGCGGCGCTCGTCCACGGTGAACGGAACGGTGTCGAAGGTGATGGGCGTGTTCTCGACGTAGTGGTTGTAGATCTCGGTGAGCCGCGGGAGATCGGCGTCGACGGCGGCGCGTATGGTGACAGGCGACTCATCCCGCGCTTCGCGCGCGGGCTTTGGCGCCGCCCCGCCGAGGATTTCGACGATCTGCGCGTAATGCTCGCGGTCGTGCAGGTCGATGTTCTCCAGGACGCTGAGCGGGCTGTACTCCTCGTGGCCGGCGCGGACGAGGCGGTAGAGCGTGTCGTCGTCGACGCCGTCGATCATCGCCATGACGGCATCGCGCGTGCCGGCGAGCTGCGTCGCGACGTCGGCTCCATTCTCCGGCTCTCGCGCGATGATCTCTGGCGCTGGCTTTCCGCACTGGTGCGCGAGCAGCTTCGCGTAGATCGCTTCGGACTCGATCACGTGCTCCAGGACGCGGCCGACCGACCAACCGCCGCGCCGCTCGGCGCCCATGTGCGCCGCGTCGAGCGGCATGACGAGCGAGAGAAGGCGCTGTCGGTCGCGCGTCATGCGCTCGAGGAGGGCTGCAAGGTCGGGGTTCATGGTAGTCCGTTTCGTCGCTCATGCGATCCGTGCGTGCCGTGCCTCCTGCCGCAACCTTGAGGTGATGATCCCTCGGCGTGATCGGCGCCGTGGGCGACCATCATGCTACCGAGTTGTTTCCGCGGCGTTACGGCCCCTCCTCCCACGCAATCGCGTCAGGATCGGCGTCGGGCGGCAGGGACGCAGCGCTCTGACGGAACGACGGGTGGTCCCCGCTGTCGTCGCCGGACACGGCGCTTGTATAGACGTACGTGCACTGGGCGACGTGCTCGACGATGTCGCAGATGATGCGGCCATGAGGCGATTCCCCGCCGCTGATGCGGGCCTGATGGTCAGAGCAGCCCGCGTTCGCGGAGGACGCGCTCGGTGGTGGCGCCGATTTCGGCCGGCGACTCGCTAATGGTGACACCTGCGTCGGCGAGCGCCTGCTTCTTCGCGGCGGCGGTGCCGGTGTTGCCGGAGATGATGGCTCCGGCGTGGCCCATGCGGCGTCCCGGCGGCGCCGTCGATCCGGCGATGAAGGCGACGACCGGCTTGCGCATGTGCTTCTTGATGTAGGCGGCGGCGTCCTGCTCGGCGCTGCCGCCGATCTCACCGATGAGGACGACGGCGGCGGTATCGGGGTCGTCGTTCAGCAACTCGAGCGCCTCGCGCTGCGTGGTGCCGATGATCGGGTCGCCGCCCACGCCGATGCACGTCGTCTGGCCGATACCACGCCGCGTCAGCTGGTCGACGGCCTCGTACACGAGCGTGCCACTGCGCGAGACGACGCCGACGCTGCCGGCGGAGAAGACATGACCGGGCATGATACCCACGCGACATTCGCCGGCGGTGATCACACCGGGGCAGTTAGGGCCGATGAGGCGCGTCCTCCCTCCCGTGAGCTGGCGCTTAACCTTCATCATGTCGAGCGTGGGGATGCCCTCGGTGATGCAGACGGCGAGCGGCAGGCCGGCGTCCGCGGCCTCGAGGATCGCGTCGGCGGCGAAGGCGGGCGGGACGAAGATGAGCGAGCAATCGGCGCCGGTCTCCCGGACGGCCTGGGTGACGGTGTTGAAGATTGGCACCCCATGTTCGGTCTTCTCGCCGCCGCGGCCGGGGGTGACGCCGGCGACGACCTTCGTGCCGTACTCGATGCAGCGCTGCGTCTGGAAGCTGCCTTCCTTGCCGGTAATGCCCTGCACGAGGACGCGCGTGTCCTTGTTGACGAGTACGCTCATTCGGTCTCCATAGAGAGTGTTGCCGCCAGCGCCGGCGCTCGCGGGTCGGATACTAGCAGCCCGCGACGGTGGGGGCGAATCAGTGCCGGCCGCCGATGTGCCGCCTCAGCACGTCCATCCCGAAGTCGGCGTACATGTCGCGCCAGACGCTGTGGACGTGGTTCGCGCCGTCTTGGGTGTTGTCGTACTCGATGAGGACAGTGCGCCCCTGCAGGCGGTAGTAGTGGCCTTCGCCGCGCCGGTCGCTGCCGGCCCAGGCGAAGTGCAGGCCGTCGATGCCGGCAAGCTCCTGCTCCAGCCGGACGGCTGCCTGCTCGTCGGGCAGGCGAGAGGTGTACACGTCCAGGAGGGCGTGGAGGATGCCCCGCTGAGGCTCCGTCATGGCGCGACCGGCGAGCCCGCGCGGCTGTCCGCGCGCAAAGCGCAGCCGCGCGGCGCTCCCGGCGGGGAGCGCGTCCCAGGCTTCGGTGACCTGCTGCATGCGGCGCAGGCCGGCGGGGGTTGCCTCGCCGGGGCCGACGGCGTTGGGCACGGCAGGCAGGTTCCCGAGCACGAAGTCCGGCGGCGCGACGGGGCTGAGGGTCGCGGCGGCGCGCTGCTCTTCGTCGAGCGACGCGAGCAGCTCGCGGGCGATGTCCTCTTCCTCGCCGCACGGGCGCGTCGCCGGGTGCGCCCCGTGGCGCACCTCGGCAGGATTGGCGCCGAGGAAGAGCGGCGTCGGTGAAAGCAGGCGGCCGTCGACGATCGTGTAGTTCAGGGCGACGTGATGGCCCTCGAGGCGCCAGCCCCAGCGCGCGTCCGACGGCGCGCCGAAGATGCTGACGAAGTAGCGTCCCGGATCCCGCACGGTCTGGATGCGGCCGCCTTCGAGACGGTTGAGCACACTTTCGAGCGCCATGATCGCCGCCACCTTCGCGTACCCGTGCAGGCTCAGGCCCGATGAGATCAACCGGTGCGCGCGGCGTTGCTGCTGGAGATCCATATCGTGCAGGGGCAGACCCGCATGGTCGCGCGGGAAGTACGCCCAGTCAGTGCGCTGCTCGACGTCGTCGAACGCGAACGATGCCATCGCGCGTTGTGGCTCATCGAGGGCGTCGAGCCACTCCGATGCTTCTTCGGCCATGCGCTGTGCGAGCTCGACGGCGCTCGTGCTCTGGCTCATCGGTCTCTCCGGCTAAGAGGCCCCGCTCACCCAGTGGTCACCTGCGGGGCAGCCGAGTGCGTTCTAAGCGGCGCGCGCCGCCTCGACGGCCTTCTTCGCGGCGTCGCCGAGCTCCTCCGCGCGGATCACGGGAAGCCCGCTCTCGCGGATCAGCCGCTCGCCTTCCTCGACGTTGGTGCCGGCGAGGCGCGCGACAACGGGGATCGTCTTCTGCATCTGCTGCTGAGCGCGGATGATGCCTTCTGCGATGACGTCGACCCGTGCCATGCCGCCGAAGATGTTGACGAGGATCGCCTTCACGTTCGGGTCGGCGGCGATGATCATCAGCGCATCGACGACGCGCTGCACGTCGTTCGCGGTGGCGATGTCGAGGAAATTGGCCGGCTCGCCGCCCGCGAGCTTGATGCTGTCCATCGTCGCCATGGCGAGGCCGGCGCCGTTGACCAGGCAGCCGATGTCCCCGTCCAGCTTGATGAAGTTGCTGATGCCCTTCTCGGCGGCCTCGACCTCCGTCGGGTCCTCCTCGTCCTTGTCGCGCAGCGCCTCGATCTCAGGGTGACGGAAGAGCGCGTTGTCGTCGAAGTTCATCTTGGCGTCGAGTGCGAGCACGCGGCCGTCGGCGGTGACGACCAGCGGGTTGATCTCGGCGAGCGACGCGTCCTTGGCGATGAAGGCGTCGTAGAGTGCTGTCATCAACTTCGTCGCTTGCTTCATGTGGTCGCCGGTGAGGTCGAGGGCGAAGCAGAGCTCCCGCGCGAGGTGCGGCATGAAGCCGCTGACGGGATCGATGGTGACGCGGTGGATCGCCTCGGGCGTCCTCGAGGCGACTTCCTCGATCTCCATGCCGCCGGCGGCGCTGGCCATCATGATCGGGCGGCCGGCGGCGCCGTCGATGAGGACGGCGAGGTAGAGCTCCCGCTCGACCTGCATCTGCTCCTCAACGAGCACCGCTTTCACGCGCTGGCCCTGCGGCCCGGTTTGGTGCGTGACGAGCTGCATGCCGATGATCTGCGACGCCACCCGTTCCGCCTCGTCGACGGAGTTCGCGAGCTTGACGCCGCCGCCCTTGCCGCGGCCACCGGCGTGGATCTGCGCCTTCACGACGACCTTGCCGCCGAGCTCCTCAGCGATGGCGCGCGCCTCCCCCGGCGTGCGGGCAACCCGCCCGTTCGGCACCGGGACGCCGAACTCGGCAAGAATCTGCTTCGCCTGGTACTCGTGGACCTTCATGGTTTTGCCCCTGCGGGCGCCGCTAGCGGGCTGGCGCCGCGGTGATTGTCGCGGCCGGGATCGGGATGGGCAAGCGACGATGTCTCGTGCGGTCCTACCGCCGGTTCGCGGGCACCGCAGGTGTGGAACGGTTTTGGACGGGACATCATCGGGTCAAGCGGGCGCCGGCGAGCCGGTGGCGCACGGTCCCATCTACTTCGTCAGGTGGAGGGTGCTCGCGGGGGTCTTTCAGTCTCCCATTGTTACCGTCGGGTGAATTCGGCCCCACAAACCTCGGTTCAGGCAGCTTTGCCCTTGCCGATGGCGGGCATCAAGAGCTATATATAAGTGTCGATATATAGAGGGGATACCAGAATCGACAAGGAGGCTTTATGTTCGACATGGGATTCAGCCTGGCGCCCATCCTGGCCGAGGTGATGCAGCGGGACCGTGAGCGCCGGATTCACAACACCCGCTGGGTGCGACAGCTCAGGCAGTCGGAGCGACGAGCGCAGGCCGGCACCGCCCAGACGAAGAAGGTCATCGTCGGCAAGCCGTCGCATCTGGCGGGCGTCCACCGGCTGTAGAAACTCGATATGCTCCGGCATAACGCCGGAGGGACAACGCGTCCCGGAGGGACGACGTGTCACTGAAGCACGCGCTGCTCGGCATCCTGAGCTACCGCCCGATGACGGGCTATGAGCTCAAGCAATTCTTCGATATTTCCATCGCCCATTTCTGGAACGCCGAGCTGAGTCAGATCTACCCCACGCTGAAGACGCTCGAGGACTCCGGCTTCGTCACGAAGCACGTTGAGGTGCAGGAGAACCGCCCGAACCGCAAGGTCTATGAGATCACCGAGGGCGGCCGCGGCGAGCTGCTGCGCTGGATGCGCGGGGCGGAGCCGCCGGCGAACCTGCGCGATCCCTTCCTCATCAAGGTCTTCCTGGGGACGGAGATCCCGCTCGAGGACATGCTCGTGCTGATGCGCCGGCAGATGGAGGAGCACCAGAAGGTCATCGCCTTCTCCGAGACGGTGCTGCGCGAACGCATCGCGCATGGCATGAAGGAGGAACGCTTCACGGAGCGGCACGGCCTGTTCTGGACGCTGACCCTCGAGATGGCGCTGGCGTACCGCCGCGCCTACGTCGATTGGTGCGAGCGCTCCATCGCCATCCTTGAGGAGTCGCTGCTGAACGGGCGCGGCATGGCAGCCGACGGCGGTTGACGCCGGCCGATTGCTGTTATGATGCGATTGCTCGCGTGCCGCACCGTTGCCGCCGCCGCGACGTGATCGGATGTTAGCCGACCCCCAACCATCACTTCTCGCCACGCTCCTGCTGCAGGAAGACACTGCTTCGCTGCCGTTGCCGCTCGGCCTTGCCATCGGCCTGTTCGCCGGTGGCCTGCTCGGCTACGCCATCGTGAACGCGATCGAGATCGCCGTCGTCGGATCGAACCGGCTGCGCGTGCGCGCCGCGGCCGGGGAGGGCAGCCGGAGCGCGACGGCGCTCGAGCATCTCAAGGCGAAGCAGGAGACGTTCTTCGGTGTCGTCGTCGTGCTGCAGAACGTGTTCGTGTTTCTCATCTCGACGTCCGGCGCGGTGATCGCGGTGGATCTCTTCGGCACGAACTGGGGCTACCTGGTCGGTCTCATCGCCATCCCCCTCATCTCGACCGAGTTCGGTGAGTACTCGCCCAAGGTCGTGGCGTCGCGCTCGGCCGAGCGGATCGCCCTGGCAGTGGCGCTGCCGATTCAGGCGCTCGTTTTCGTCATGCGGCCGGTGATCAACGCCCTCGCGATCGTGCCGAACCTGCTGACGCGCGGCGGGCGGGCGGACACCACCGTCACCGAGGCCGAGCTGCGCATGCTCATCGGCATCGGCGCCGAGGAAGGAAGTGTGACCGAGGAGGAGGCCGATCTGCTCGACCGTGTGTTCCACTTCCACGACCGCCGCGTCAACGAGATCATGGTGCCGCGCACGGAGATCGTCTGGCTCGAGAAGGACGAGACGGTGCGCGACCTGCTCGAGACGTTCGCGGCGTCGCCACGGTCGCGCTTCCCCGTGTACGACGACACGGTTGACAACGTGGTCGGCATCGTCAGCATCAAGGATCTGCTGCTGGCCGAGGCGAAGGGCGAGGTGACCGCCGGCTCGTCGATCGAGCCGCTGATTCGGCCGGCGCTGTTCATTCCGGAGACGAAGCTGGTGAGCACGCTGTTCTGGCAGATGCAGGATGAGCGGCAACAAATGGCGATCGTCGTCGACGAGTACGGCGGCGTGGCCGGGCTGGTGACGCTGGAGCTGCTGCTGGAAGAGATGGTCGGGCGCGTCGTCGACGAGCTCGGACAGCCATCCCAGGAGTTCTCGGCGATCGACGAAATGACGACCAAGGTCGACGGCGGCATGAGCATCTTCGACCTGCGCGAGGAGCTGGACGTCGAACTGCCCGAGGGCGACTACGAGACGGTCGCGGGGTTCGTGCTCGACCAGCTCGGACACATCCCGCGCGAGGGTGAGACGATCGCAATCGACGGCTACCGCATCACGGTGGCGGAGGTGCAGGGCGTGAAGATCGAGTCGGTCGTCATCACGAAGCTGCCCGCATGAAGGCACAGCGGCTGCGCGTCACCTTCACGCGCGGCGACGAACTGAAGTACATCACCCACCTCGACCTGATGCGCATGTGGGAGCGAGCGCTGCGCCGGGCAGAGATTCCCCTCGCCTACTCGGAGGGGTTCTCGCCGCATCCGCAGATCGCGCTGGCGGCGCCGCTCCCGGTCGGCGTGACGAGCGAGGCGGAGCTGATGGACGTCTTCCTCGAGGAAGTGATGCAGCCACGCGCGTTCGCCGAGCGCGTGGCGCCCCAGTTGCCTCCCTCGGTCCAGATCGTGCGCGTGGCGGAGGCGGGGCTGACGCTGCCGTCGCTGCAGGCGGAGGTGCGGGCGGCGGCGTACGACGTCGAAGTCGAGGAGGCGTCGGAGGAGGAGGCGCGGCGTGCGGCGGAGGCGTTCCTCGCGAAGGAGAGCGTGTCCTGGGAGCACAAGCGTGAGGACGAGACGCGCACGTACGACATCCGCACGCTGGTCCACGACATCACGGTCGCGGCGCTCGAGAACGGGGCGGTGCGGCTCCACATGTTGCTGCGGTGCGACAGCAGCGGCTCGGGGCGGCCCGAGCAGGTGACGGCGGCGCTGGGGCTGCCGGCGCCGCGGCGCATCCACCGCACGCGCCTCCTGCTGGCGAGCGGATCGGCGGCGCGGGCGGCCTGGCGCAAGCGGGGGCGGTTCTCCGAATGATGCGACTCGTCCTCGTGCGGCACGGCGAGACGGAGCACAACAGGGGCCAGCTGACGCTCGGGCGGGCCGACGTGCCGCTGAACGAGCGCGGCCTCGCGCAGGCGGCCGCATTGGGTCGCTCGTTCGTGGAGAAGCCGGACGCCGTCTTTGCGAGCCCGCTGCAGCGCGCGGCCGCTACCGCTCGCCAGATCGCTGACGCGCACGGGATGGACGTGCTGCTCGATGACCGGCTGATCGAGATGGACGTCGGCGAGATGGAGCACCTGACGCGCGACGAGCTCGGCCTGCGCTATCGCGACTTCCTCGTCGAGTGGATGTCGGATCGGTGCGGCGACGCGCGGATGCCGGGCGGCGAAACGCTGCGCGAGGTGCAGGAGCGCGCGTGGTCGTTCGTCGCCGACGCGGCGCGCGAGCACGCCGGCCGGACGGTCGTCGCGGTGTCGCATAACTTCGTCATCCTCATGCTCATCTGCCGGGCACTGGGGCTGCCCATCGAGCGCTTCCGGCGGCTGCGGCAGACGCTTGCGTCGCGGACGATCATCGATGTTGACGGCGACGGGGGCGTCGTCGTCGCGCTGAACGACGTCTCGCACCTCGTGGCCCATGGCCTCGCGGACGACGAGCGCGACCGTCGCGCGCGCAGCGGCCGCTGACGGGGGCGGTGCTATAGTTGCCGGAGCCGCGAGCGATTCAGGAGCGTCCGCATTGGCCGTCGATCCCCTCGAGTTTCGCTCTATCATCGGGCACTTTGCGACCGGTGTGACGGTCATCACGACGGCGGCGGGCGAGGAGATGCAGGGGATGACGGCCAACGCCGTCACGTCCCTCTCGCTCGACCCGGTGATGCTGTTGATCTGCGTCGAGAAAACGACGCACACGCACGGGCTCCTGGAGCGGAGCGGCGTCTTCGCGGTGAACATCCTGGCCGAGCACCAGGAGGACGTCTCACGCATCTTCGCCAAGCGCGCGGAGCCGGAGATCGGCACGTTGCGTGGCCAGCGGTTCCGGCTCGGCGATACAGGTGCGCCTATCCTCGAGGACTGCCTCGCCTACATCGAGTGCCGGGTGGCGGACGTGATGGACGGTGGCGACCACTCGATCTTTCTGGGTGAGGTGGTCCACGAAGGGGTGGTCTCGGAAGGGAAACCGCTCATCTTCTACCGGGGCGGATACGCGTCGTTGCGTTAGCAACCGGGCGCGAGGCGTGCGATTGACGACGACCGCTCCCTCTGCGCGTCAGGCGTGCGCGGCCGATGATTCCTCCAGAGTCAGGGCCGATTCAGGCGGCTTGACGGCCGCTCGTGTGCCACGAGGGCTTTACACCGATGCGTGCCTGACGCATGGGAATGTATTGCCGCGTTGCTTGACCGGTGTTACCATCGCAAAAACGTCCCGGGTAGCTCTGACTTGATGCAACAGGACGGCATTGTGGGAGTGCGTGCGTAGATGGCGGTAGTCGCCAGCCACCCTTCCGTCTTTGAGCAGGCGAATGGACGCAGCGCTGCGGATGTGATGCGCGCCGTCGCGCGCTATGTGCCCCTCCTTGCGGTGATCGGTGCCGTGGTAGGCGTGCACGTGCCGACGCTTTCCTACTTCTTCTTCGGCGATGACTTCCTCGTGCTCGGCGACATCCAGACACGGACGTTTCCGCAGTACATGCGCGACGTCTTCCTCCTCGAAGATCTGACGCCGAACTGGCGGCCGCTGACCATGGCCGTGTACTGGGCGGAGTTCCAGCTGTTCGGCTTCGACGCGACGGCGTGGCGCATCGTCAACCTCGCGGTGCACGCGGCGACAATCGTCGTGCTGTACCAGTTCGTGCTCGCGCTGACAAAGCGCGTGTTCGTCGCGACGGCCGCAGCGCTGATCTTCGGGCTGTCGGCGTCGGCCGTGCACACGGTGACGTACATCACGGCGTTCCCGCACGTGCTGAGCGAGTTCTTCCTCATTTCGTCGCTGTACCTGCTGCATTGCTACGTGGACGGCGGCGAACGGCGCGCCGGGCTGTACTGGCTGTCGTTCGTGGCGTACGTGGCGGGGTTCCTCTCGAACGAGGGCGGCGCCGTCATGGGCGTGGCGCTGGCGATGTACTACGCGCTGTACGCGTTGCCGCGACGGCGCGACGCGCTTGACCTGGTGGTGAAGATGACGCCGTTCGCGCTGGCGGGCGGGCTGATGGTGGCCTTGCTGGCCGGCAGCGGGAAGCAGGGCGTCGACACGGGCTTCTACAGCTTCGGCTGGCACATCGCCCGCGAGACGTGGGTGTACCTGGCGCGGCTGGCGTACCCGGTCGGGCAGATCCCGCTCGACCCGGCGGCGCTGGAGTGGACGGTCGGGTCGATCGTCCTGGGGGCGGCCGCGTTCTTCCTCGTGCGCGGGCCGCACATCGCGCGCATCGGGGCGGTGGCGATGGTCGTGGCCCTGATGCCGTACACGCCGGGGAAGATCTGGACGGCGACGCGCTACACCTACATGGCGCTGCCCTTCTTCGCCATCCTCGTCGCCGTGGCGGCCGGATTCGTCCATCACCACATCGCGCGCTGGTACGCGCCGCTGGCGCACCTGCTCGCGACAGCAGCGCTCGTGGCGGTCGGCGTCTCGTACGCGTGGCAGACCACGGACCAGACCGAGCCGTTCCTCGAGGAGACCGAGCGCTGGGAGCTACTGGCGCGCGAGCTGAAGGACGCGTACCCGACCGTGCCGGCCGGCGAGACGGTGTGGGTGATTGACGACGAGGGGTTGTGGACGAACCCGTTCTGGCAGCCGACGTGGATGACGTCGGTCGGGCGCGCGCTGTACGGCGACGACGTATCGGTGCGCGCCATCGCGCCGGAACACCTCCCCGCACTGGAGGACGCGATCGACGGCGACATGTACGTCGTCGAGCTGAGCAATGGACATCTCCTGCGCGTGTCGCCGGCGACGGTGACACAGCGTTTAGGCCAGCAGCAGGACTAGCTACTTCGGTTTGTTGTTGAGAGAGGCGCGGAAGCATCTTCCCGCCGTCGCCGTGATCCTTCTTGCCGGCTTCGCGCTCCGCGTGGCCTGGCTTGCTTGCGTGCACCCTGACCCCGTCGTCGAGGGGCGCTTCGACGACACGGCGTGGTACCGCGCGGCGGCGCACTACTTCGCGAACGGCGACGGCTATGTGAACCCGTTCGTCGGCACGCCCACGGCCGCCTGGCCACCGGGATATCCGGTCTTTCTCGGCACCGTGTTCAGGGTCGCGGGCGAAGGCGTGTACCAGACGGGCGCCGCGAACATCGCGCTGGCGCTGGCGACGGTCGTCGTGGTGTACGCCATCGCGCTGCAGCTCACGGACCGCCGCACGGCGATCATAGCGGCGGCGGCGATGGCGGTATGGCCCGGGCAGATCTACTTCACGTCGCTGGCGCTCTCCGAGCCGCTCTTCACGTTCCTGTTCGCGCTGGCCGGACTGCTGCTGATCAGCGCGTCTCGCGCGGGCGCGGCGCGGGGCGCTCTCGTGGTCGCGTTCGGCGCAGTCGTGGCGCTGGCGGCGCTGACGCGGGGGCAGGCGCTGGTGTTGCTGCCGCTGGCGATCGTGGTGTGGGCGGTTGCGGGGATGTACTGGAAACGCGCGCTCGCCTGGGGTATGCTCGCCGCGTTTGTGGCGGGCGTGTGCATCGCGCCGTGGGTTGCCCGGAACGAGCGAGAGCTGGGCAGCCCGGTGATCATCGCCACGAACGGCGGCCCGAACCTGTGGATCGGGCACCACGAGGGGGCGACCGGCCGCATGCAGCTCAACGGCGAGACACTGCCGCTTCCGGAACGCGGCGACATGACGCAGCCGGAGTACGAGGTCGCGGCGGACAAGCTGGCGCTGCGCCAGGGCCTCACGTACATGCTCACGCACCCGCTCGACGAGCTGCGGTTGTCCGTGCTGAAGCTACGGGCGATCTACGAGTCGGATGCGACGGCGCTCGACTGGAACGCGCAGTTCCGCGACGGGTACTACGCGTCGGACGACGTGGAGCTGGCGTTGCGGCGGGGCGCGAACGGGTTTTGGCTCGCGGCGCTGGCGCTGGCGGGTGTGGGGCTGCTCGCGCTCCGCTCGCGTTTACGTAACGATGAGGTCCTCTTCCTGCCACTGCTGGTGCTGGCGTGGACGGCGACGCACCTGTTGTTCTTCGGCGATGCGCGCTTCCACTATCCGATCGCGTTCGCCGTCGCCATCCTCGGCGCGAAGGGCGTGGTTGCGGCGCTTGAGGCGCTGCCCGTCCTGGCGCCGGGCGCGAGCAAGAAGCGGTACGCTGCGGCGTGAGCCTCGAAGCCCCGGCGGCGACACAGCTTGAAGTCCCGGCCGCGGCGCCCGCCGCTCGCGCGCGCATCCTCACCGGTGCGCGCCTCAACGTCGCGCTCGCCATCGCCGTCTTCGCGCTGGCGATCGTCCCGCGGGCGGCATGGGTGGCGTACAACGACCGCGAGCCGCAGGGGCTGAACGACCCGACGCTCTACAACCTGCTTGCCGACATCATGGCCGACGGCGGGGGCTACAGCCGGCCGACCGGCGAGCCGTTCGCGTACTATCCCGTGGGGTTCCCCGCGACGGTCGCGGGCCTGAAGAAGGCCGGCGACATCTTCGGCTGGGAGCGCAGCATCTTCAGCATCAAGATGATGAACGGCATCTTCGGCGCGGCGACGTCGGTGATGTTGTTCGTGCTGGCGACGCGGCTGTTCGACCGGCGCGTCGCATTCGCCGCCGGCGCGCTGCACGCGATCTTCCCGAGCCAGGTGTTCTATACGGGCACGATCCTGTCCGAGCCCCTGTTCACGATGCTGTTCGTGGGGGCGCTGCTCATCCTGCTGTGGAAGCCGTGGTCGCGGGCGGGCATGCCCTACTGGCAGCTCGCCGCGGCCGGGCTCGTGCTGAGCGCGGCGACGATGACGCGCGGCATCACGCTGCTGTTTCCGCTGGTGCTGCTCGGCGTGTGGTTCTTCTACTTGGAGTCGCGCAAGCGGGCGCTGCTGCAGACGCTCGTGTTGTTCGCCGGCATCGCGGTGCTGATCGTGCCGTGGTCGATCCGGAACAGCATCCAGTTTGGGCAGCTCACGGGGCCGTCGACGAACCTTGGCGACGACCTGTGCATCGGCAACTTCAACGGCTCCGACGGGCGGTTCACGATCACGGGCAAGTGCTTCGAGGGGACGGAGGGCCTCGAGCCGCAAGAGGTCGAGATCAAGCGGAACCGCGAGGGCCTGCGGATCGCCATCGAGGATGTGGTGACACATCCGGTGCGGATGCCGAAGCTTGTCGCGCAGAAGGCGTGGTGGCTCCTCTATAAGGACGACGATGGCCTCTGGGCGGCGGAGTCCTACGGCAACGACTACTTCATCTCGCACCCGATGCGCGAAATCCTCTCGTTTGCCGCCAACGCGATCTACTACGCCACCGGCGCGATCGTGCTGCTGGGCGCGGCCGCGTTCGCGCTGGCGCGCGACGTGCGGCGGTGCGTCGTGCTCCTCGCGATGCTGTACGTGCTCGCGGTGCCGCTGGCGTTCTTCGGCGACCCGCGTTTCCATTACCCGGCGATGCCGCTGGCAATCGTCATCGCCGTGGCGACCATCGTCATGCTGTGGGATCGGCGTGATGAGCTGCGGGCGATGCAGCAGCGGGCCGAGGCATGAACGGGCTGCGCGACGCGCTGCGCACGCCGGACGCGCGCTGGCTGCTCGCCGTGCTCGCCGTGGCGTTCGCCGTGCGGCTGTTCGTCGCGGTGACGGTCACGCCCGATCCGCGCGACGGGCGCTACGACGACACAGTCTGGTACGACACGACAGCGCGCCATCTCGCCGCCGGCGACGGCTACGTGTTCGACCCGACTGTGTGGGTGACGGCCGACGGAAGGCCCATCTACCCGGGCGAGGAGGAGCTGACGCCGACCGCGCTCTGGCCCCCCGGGTATCCGCTGACGCTGGCAGCCGTGTACGCCGTCACGGACGACTCGGTGGCGGCGGCCCGGCTGCTCAACGTGGTGTTCGGCGCGCTGACGGCCGCGCTCGTCTTCCTCATCGCGCGCAAGCTGTTCGGCCGGACGGCGGCGATCGCATCCGGGATGGCGCTGGCGCTCATGCCGAGTCACGTCCTTTTCACGTCGATTCTCCTTTCTGAGACGTACTTCGGATTCCTGCTGGCGCTGATGCTGGCGCTGCTCGTGTACCTCGTGTTCGCGAGGGACCGCGCGAACCTGCCTGTGATCGCGCTCGTGGGTGCGATTACGGCGTTCACGGGCTACGTGCGCGGTGAGTTCCTCGTATTCGGCGCGATGTTGGCCTTGTTCGTGGCGCTGCATTTCAAGCGCGAGGCGTTGCTGCCGCTCGCGGCGCTCGCGTTCGGCGCGCTGCTCGTCGTCGTGCCGTGGACGATCAGGAACGCACGGACGATGGACGAGTTCATCGTCGGGACGACGGGCGCGGGCCGCGTCATGTACCAGGGGCACAACCCGGAGGCGGACGGCGGCCCCAGCCTCGAAGCGACCTTCATCCTCGAGGGGATGTTCGCCGGGCTCGACCGCAAGGAGATCGAGCTGCGGACGAACGAAGAGGGATCGCGGCTGGCGCGCGAATGGGCGACGGACCACAAGATGCGCGAGCTGCAGCTCGTGGGGCTGCGCACGTTCCACCTGATGAAGACGGACGAGGCGGGCGTTACGTGGCTGCAGAGCAACAAGCCGTGGTTCAGCCAGGAGAACGCCGACAAGCTGATCACCGCATCGACGGCGTGGTTCTACGCCCTCATCGCGCTGACGCTGGCGTCGCTGCCGTTCTGGTGGCGCTGGCGCGACCTCTCGCGCTGGGCCGTGTTCTCGATCGTCCCGTTCAACCTGCTCATGTTCGGCGTGCTGTTCATCGGCGACCCGCGCTATCACTACGCGATGTACGTGCCGCTCGCCGTCTTCTCGGGCGTGGGCGTGGAGGCCATCGTGCGACTGACGGCCGCGCAGTGGCGCGAGGTGGGCGGCAGGCGCGCCCTGCCGTCGCTGCGGGCGCGGTTTGGCGGAGGCCTGGGGTGAACCCGCTGCACGCGCACTGGCTGCGGATGGCGCTGTGGCTGCTCGTCGCCGCCCCCGTGATCGCCGTGGCGGTCGTTCTGTCGACCGGCGCGGGCTTCGACATGGCGCTGGCCGTGACGCTGTACATGTGGATCGCCGTATGCGTCATACTTGCGCTGATCGCGCTCGCCGGCGTGGTGGTGCGAATGCTCGGCAGGGGAATGCGTGCGCTTCGACGGTAAGACGGTCGTCGTGACGGGGGCTGGCGGGTTCATCGGCAGCCACCTCGTCGAACGGCTCGTCGCGGACGGCGCCCGCGTGCGGGCGATGCTCCGTTACACGTCGCGCGGGCAGCGAGGCTGCCTCGACGATGTGGCGGATCCGACCATGCGCTGCGTCGATGTGACGCTCGGCGATGTGCGCGACTTCGATGCCGTCCGCGAGATCCTCCGCGGCGCCGACGCGGTGTTCCACCTCGCCGCGCTGATCGGCATCCCGTACTCGTACGAACACCCGCAGGAAGTGATCGACACGAACGTCGTCGGCACGTCGAACGTGCTGATCGCCGCGAAGGAACTGGGGACGCTCGAGCGGGTCGTGCTCACCTCGACGAGCGAGGTGTACGGGTCGGCGCTGCGCGTGCCGATGGACGAGGAGCACCCGCTCCAGGCGCAGTCGCCTTACTCGGCGACGAAGATCGCGGCGGATGCGCTCGGCGTCAGCTTTTACCGCTCGTTCGGGCTGCCGGTCGTCATCGTGCGGCCGTTCAACGCGTACGGTCCGCGGCAGTCGGCGCGCGCCGTCATCCCGACGATTATCAGCCAGGCGCTGGCGGGCGGGACCCTGAAGCTCGGGACGCTCGAGACGACGCGCGACTTCACGTTCGTCGAGGACACGGCGCGCGGGTTCGCCGAGGTTGGCGGCGCCGACGAGGCCGTCGGCGAGACGGTGAACCTCGGATCGGGACGCGAGGTGAGCATCGGCGACGTGGTCGAGCGGGTGGGCGAGATCATCGGGCGGAAGCTCGACGTCGAAGGCGACGCGCAGCGGATGCGCCCGGCGAAGAGCGAGGTGTCGCGGCTGCTGTCGGATAGCGCGAAGGCGGAGCAGCTGGCCGGATGGCGCGCGGAAGTCCCGCTCGAGGAGGGGCTGCGGCGTACCGTCGACTGGGTGCGCGCGCACATGGAGCTGTTCCGGACGCAGGAGTACGCGGTTTGAAGTGCATCTTGCTCGCGGGCGGCAAGGGCGTGCGGCTGCGGCCGCTGACGTACACGATCCCGAAGCCGCTGCTGCCAGTCGGCGAGCGGCCGATCCTCGAGGAGATCATCGGCCGGCTGAAAGCGTCCGACATCGAGGAGTTCATCATCGCCGTCGGCTACCGCGCGGAACTGATCGAGACGTACTTCCGGGACGGCTCGCAGCTCGGCGTGCGCATCGACTACGTGCACGAGACGCACCCGCTCGGCACGGCGGGGCCGCTGTCGCTCGTACGCGCGGTGCGCGACCTCGCGCCCGACGAAACGGTGCTGCTGATGAACGGCGACCTGCTGACCGACCTCGATGTCCGCGAGCTGGCGGCCTTCCATGAGCGGCGCGGCTTCGATCTCACCGTCGCCACGCGCGAGTACCAGCTCCAGCATCCGTATGGCGTCATCCAGCTCGACGGCGAGCGCATCACCGGCATCGTCGAGAAGCCGACCGTGACGGATATCGTCAGCGCGGGCGTGTATGCCCTGCGCGCGTCGGCCATCGAGCTGGTGCCGGAGGATGCGTTCTTCGACATGCCGGACCTGGTGAACGCGCTGTTGGCGGCGGGCCGGCCGGTGGGCGCCTATCGCTTCGACGGGCAATGGCTGGCGATCGACCGGCCGGAGCAGCTCGAGGACGCCGGGCGCATGCTGGCGGAGCGCCAGACGTGAAGCTCTCGATCGTCATCCCCGTCCGCAACGAGCGTGACACCGTGCTGCGCCTGATCGAGCGGGTGCGCGCGGTCGACTGCGGCATGCCGAAGCAGCTCATCGTCGTCGACGGGGCCTCGACGGACGGGACGCGCGAGGCGCTGCAGGCGCTCGGCGCGAGCGATGATCTGGTGCTCGTGCTCGAGGACCGCGCGCGTGGCAAGGGACGGGCGGTGCGCACGGGCTTCGAGCGGGCGACCGGCGACATCCTGATGGTGCAGGACGCCGATTTGGAGCTGGATCCGGCGGAGATCCCGCGGCTACTCGCGCCGATCGTGCGCGGAGAGGCGGGCGTGGTGTTCGGCTCGCGGTTCAAAGGCCGCGGGCGCGGGTCGACGCCGCTCGTCGGCTGGATCGGCAACGCGGGGCTGACGTGGGCGACGAACACGCTCTACCGGGCGTCGCTCACGGACATCCTCACCTGCTACAAGGTCATGCGCGCGGACATCGCGCGCTCGCTCGACCTGCGTTGCAACGGCTTCGACCTGGATGCGGAGATTACGTGCCGGTTGTTGCGCGCCGGGCACGAGATCATCGAGGTGCCGGTGTCGTACGAGCCGCGCAGCGTGGATGAGGGGAAGAAGCTCAGCCCAGGCGTCGGGTGGAGCGTGTTGCGCGCGATCGTGTCGACGCGCCTCCGCCCCGTGCGCGACACCGATCGATCGTCGGCGGCGGCATTGACGTCGAGCGAGCCCGAGCGCGCCGACGATGCGTTGACTTCCGCCGAACGGCGTCCATAGACTGAAACGAGACGCCGTCGGTGCACGTCTGTTGATGCCGGCGCGCCCACCCCGCAGGAGCGCGCGCTTTGTCACTCGAGACTCTCCTCTCCAAACTCCCGGAGCCTGACTTCAAGCCGTCCGTCTCAGAGCTGACCGACTTGAGCGCGATCGCCGGTGAACGTCACCTTCGCTTCCTCGAGGTGTGGCGGACGCTGAGCATCCAGCGGCGCCGCGATCTGATCGACCGGCTCGCCGACGTCGCGGAGGACAACGTCGAGTACGACTTCACCACAGTCTTCATGGCGGGTCTCCTCGACGACGACGTGCAGGTGCGCTCCCGCTCGATCCAGGCGCTCTGGGAGTATGAGGGCGACGACTTCGCGCGGATCCTCATCCGCATGCTCAAGGACGGCGAGGCGCTCGTGCGAGCGGAGGCCGCGCTCGGGCTCGGACGCTTCCTGCTGCGCGCGGAGCTGGAGAACGCCGAGACGTCACTCGTCGACGAGATCGAAGCGGCGCTGCGGGAGGTGGCCCAGGACTACGCCGAGCTGGCGGAGGTGCGAGGCCGTGCGGTCGAGGCGCTGGGCGTTCGAGGCCACGAGTGGGTGCGCGACATGATCGAGGAGGCGTACTCGTCTGGGGAGCGGCGGATGCGCATCAGCGCCGTACACGCGATGGGGCGGAGCGCCGACCCGGAGTGGCTGCCGACGATCGTCGAAGAGCTGCACAGCGACGACCCGGAGATGCGCTTCGAGGCGGCGCAGGCCGCCGGCGAGCTGGGCGAGGAGGACGTGATCCCCGACCTGGCGCCGCTCACGGGAGACGACGACGCGGAGGTACAGGAGGCGGCCATCGCGGCGCTCGGCCGCATCGGAGGACCGGCCGCGCGGTCGGTCTTGCACAGCGTGGCGGCAGACAACCGCGACGATCGCGTGCTCGATGCGGTGACGGACGCGCTGAGCGAGGCGGACTTCATCGAGGATCCGCTCAACTTCAAGCTGTACCTCGACCAGCGCGATGCCGACCATACCGACGAGGAAGATGACGAATGACGCTCCAGCGTGAGCTCCGGCTCGAGCAGGCGGTATCGGCGGGCGGCGTGGTGTATCGCCGCGGCGAGCGCGGCATCGAGATCGTGCTGTGCGGACGCACGGCCGAGCGGCTGTGGGCGCTGCCGAAGGGCACGCCGGAGCCGGGCGAGGACTTGCGTGACACGGCGGCGCGCGAGGTGCGCGAGGAGACGGGCCTCGGCGTGCGCATCGTCGCCGAGCTGACGCCAGTGCGCTACGAGTTCGCGCGTCCGGCGCAAGGCGTGCGCTTCGACAAGACCGTTCATCATTTCTTGATGGTGCCCGACGGATCTGGCGGCACATCGTCGCACGATCACGAGTATGATCGCGTCGAGTGGTTCCCCGTCGAGGAGGCGCTGAGCCTCATGACGCATCGGAACGAAGCAGCGGTCGTGCGCCAAGCGGTGGAGATCATCGAGGAAGGGCCGCTGCCGTGACGACGACGGTCGCGGGCGAAGTGGCGCGGGGCGACCTGGTCGTGCTGCGCGAGAAGCGGCTCGCGGACGCGCGTGACGACTATCGCTGGCGCACCGACGCGGAACTTGCCCGGTACGACGCGGCGCGGCCGTTCACCGCCTCGTTTGAGGACTACCTGGCTCTGTACCGCGACGAGTTGACCTATCCGAGCCCATACCGCCGCAGCCTCGCCATAGAGGATCACGACGGCCGCCACATCGGCAATGTCATGTACTACAACATCGATGCGGTGCGGCGAGAGGCGGAGCTGGGCATCACCATCGGCGAGCGCGAGTTCTGGAACCACGGCTACGGCACGGACGCCGTAAAGGCCCTGGCACAGCACATCTTCCGCGTCATGGGGTTCCGCCGCGTCTACCTGAAGACGCTCGACTGGAACGTGCGGGCGCAGCGCGCGTTCGAGAAGGCGGGGTTCCGCGTATGCGGTCGCTCGCGGCGCGGCGGGAACCTGTTCGTGGTGATGGAGATGGCGGCGCCACGGCGCGGCCACGCGTAAGCGCCTTGGTGGTGCTTGCCGCCCCCTCGGGGCGCTGCTATAACACCTCGCGAGTTCGCACTGGAGGCACTTCGATGGGAGCCGAGCGCTCACACACGTACGGAATGGTGATCTGCGCGCTGAGCGGGCTCCTCGCCCTGATCTTCGGGGTAGGCATCCTCAAGCGCTCATACTACGCGCTCGCGCTGCCGGTGGCGGCCGGGACGCTGGGCGCGCTCTACATCGCGTTCTGGATCGGCCGCGCGCTGATCACGACGCCGATCGAGCCGCCGGCCGACGACTGACGCCGTAAACCTCCACACACCGACTGAGGGCGCTCGAACGGGCGCCCTTTCGCGTTCTAGCGTTGTCGGCGCGCGCCGAGCACCTCCTCGTAGAGGGCGAGCGTGCGCTCCGCGCAGACGCGCCACGAGAACTTCTCCTCGATGCGGCGGACGCCGGCGCGCCCCATGGCGACGCGGCGCGCGGGGTCGCTGAGCAGCTCCTGGATGGCGTCGGCGAGGGCGCGCGCGTCGCCGGGCGGGACGAGCAGGCCCGTCTCGCCGTCGGCGATGACTTCAGGAAAGGCGCCCGCCGTGGTGGCGATGACCGGCGTGGCGCAGGCCATCGCCTCCGCCGCCGGGAGGCCGAAGCCCTCGTACAGCGACGGTGACACGAGGATCTGCGCCTCGTTGTAGAGCCGGACGAGCTGGTCGACAGGGAGACGGCCGAGGAATGTGACGCGGCGCTCGATGCCAAGCTCGCGGATCATGCGCGGCACCATCTCGGCGTCGAGCCGGTCCTTGAACGTGAGATGCACGTCGACGCCGCGCTCGTCGAGGATCTTCAGCGCCTCGATGAGGTAGCGCGCGCCCTTGTTCTGGTCGTCGGAGTTGCCGACAAAGAGCAGCGAGTTCGGGCGGCGCGGGATCTCCAGCGGGCGGAAGACGCGCGTGTCGACACCGTCGTGGATCGTGGTGATCTGTTCGTCGCGGAGGGAGAAGGCGCGCCGCACCGACGCACGGGAGTTGTGCGAGCCGGTGATGATGCGGTCGAGCCGCCGCGCGACGATCTCCTGCATGAAGAACGGGTAAAACATCGCCTTGCGGATCTTGGCGCGCGTGCCGCGGGCCTGCCGGATCTGGTTCTCCCGGTCGATGGCGAGCGGGTGATGGATGTTCGCGACCATCGGTATGCCCGACGCGTGGATCATCAGCGAGCCGTAGCCGAGCACCTGCACGTCGTGGACGATGTCGAAGCGGTGGCGCGGCTGTAGCTCGCGCCACTTCCCGAAGGCGCGCCAGCTGAAGGCGGACATGACCGAGAACTGGCCCATGCGGCTCGAGGCGTACTCGTAGAAGTTGAGCGGGTGGAAGAAGCTGAGCGGGTCGCGGCCGTAGAAGAAGAAGCGGCCCGTCTCGAGGAGCCGGTAGACGCTGTACGACGGCACCCTGTGCACGGTGACGGCCGGATCTGTCTCGGGCCAGGGCGGGCCGACGACGAGGTGGACCTCGTGCCCCAGCGCGGCGAGCTCGCGCGTCACCTCGGACGTGTAGACGCCCTGGCCGCCGGAATACATGTTCCCCTGGTGCAGCAGGAAGAGGATCTTCACTGGCTACGTTCGCGCTCGGGCCGGCGACGAGGCGGTTCTCGCACCGGCGCCGACTACCTGTCATGCCGACACTATGTCGCCAGAGCCTACAACCTCTCCGTCGGGGCT
>Ga0209172_10002803_pt1 | contig 29122 bp, 27 predicted proteins | sample LarsenN4metaG_FD_184113 | JGI IMG/M metagenome (GOLD analysis project Ga0209172, IMG submission 184113) | Hot spring sediment bacterial and archeal communities from British Columbia, Canada, to study Microbial Dark Matter (Phase II) - Larsen... ... | reverse complement strand
GAATATGCAGGTAATCTGGATTTTTCTATTAAATTTAGCGGACCAGTCCCTCCCAAGGCGATCCTGCGAAATTTAAGGCTGAAGTTCCCGGGTAAGGAGAGGCTCATTGAGGTAGCAGGTTATGAGGAAACCAACGATGGATTCAATATCACCATGTACTCGACAAAGTACCCTCACGAAGAGAGGAACCTAGACAGCGCGGTTCCGGCAAGTGTCGATGTTTTTTGGCTGGAGCAAAGTAGAGATATCCCAATAGGTACCTTGCGAGTGCATGCCCGGCCCGGCGCCGTGGGAGGATCCAAGGAGTCAAGTTACAACTACAACGATTCAGCGGTTCAAGGAAATAGATGGCTCTCTATATGGTTATCTATAAATAGATTTTTTGGGCATTACACAGAGTTTTCAAAGGATGGACGTGAATTTCGGATTGCTGAGCGGAAATGGGTTATAGGTGTTTTGTTTCTTTTGCTTCTTAGCCCTGGATTTATTCTAACTGAAGGGGATAAAAGACTTATCGCTTTTATTTTTGCCTTACCAGGAATATGGTGCATTGGATTTTATCGTAAGGGACATTTTGATAAAAATTCTAACTCATTTGAATACGAAAAAGGCCTCTTTCTCCCGATAAAAAGGGTTAGAGGGTCTTTGGGTCTAATTCGATTTGTCGAACTTCATACATTCGCGTCAGGCGTGAGACGCAGGAGACGTTATAGTTCTGAGTTATTTCTGCAACTAGGCAGCGGGAAGGTTGTGCTTTCCTATGGTATCACCATCCCCTATACAGACAATGCAAGACGTCTTGCTGTTTTAATCGGTTGCCCAGTGAAATTTACCGGTATTAATTCCTACTTGGGCCTTGGAAGTAAGGGACTCTATGAGGAGTCTCCGGAGGAGGCCTTGAGAAAACTGGAAGAGATACAGAAGAAATAGGTATAGCCTAACAATCTGATTCAGCGGATGGCTTACAGCCACCGCTGATCTAAGTCGTTCGGCTAATGGAATCTACGGGATATGAGAACTCGGTTTTACATTGACCCGGAAACCGGTAAGCCGCATATTCATTGGCACGGGGTGCGCGAGGATGAAGCTGAGGATGTTTTGTCAACTCCTGGGGAAGATAGACCGGGGAAATAAGGTTCGAGGATCGCGATCGGACAAACCTTGGGCGGGCGTTATCTAAGAGTCATCTATGTGCCGGACCCGGATCCCGATAGCGTTTTCGTCATTACCGCATACGAATTGAAAGGGAAACCTTTGGCCGCCTACCGAAGGCGACGCCGCAGGAGAAAAGGATGATGAAAGCAAATAAGTTTCCGCCTGGTTGGGATGAAGAGCGTGTGCGAAGGGTGCTTGAGCATTACGAGGCACAGTCGGAGGAAGAGGCTGTGGCAGAAGATGAGGCTGCCTACGAGGACTCGTCCCAGACATTCATGGAAGTCCCTAATACGCTGGTCCCGAAAGTCCGCGAGCTAATCGCCAAGCACACAAAATAGAGAATGCCGAGCCTTGCTGCGTCAGTGGACGGCTGACGCCGCCACTGACCAGTCCGTGTTAGGTGGACGGACCTGGAGGCAACATGCGCGATACGACCTCAGAAGCGGCGGCGCAGCAGACCCACGTGTATTGCAGGCTCACTGCCGTGGAGCGGCTCAGCTTGGCACTTGACATGAGCCTGCTGGCACGCGACCTGTCTCGGACGCGTCTTCGCTTGCAGCATCCCGACTGGACGGACGACGAGGTGGAGCGCGAGGTGCTGCGCTACGCTTTCCCATCCACGCCGTTACCGCCCCCGCTGCGATGACTGCCGAGCAGGTCTTCCGGCGTCTCGTCGACACACTTGATCGCGCCGGGATCCCCTACATGCTGACCGGATCCTTCGCGAGCGCCTTCCACGGGGTGCCACGCGCCACGCAGGACATCGATATGGTGATTGCCCCAACTGCCGATCAGCTGCGCGCGCTGCTGGGATTCCTGCCGGCGGCCGAGTACGACGTCGATCAGGACGCGGCGCTCGACGCTCACCGACGGCATCTTGCGGGACGTTGGTTCTTTCGTTGCTTTTTGTTCCCCAGGGGCCTGGCCATCCCTCAGAGGGCCTCGCATAGCGCGCCCGCAGCGAGGGGACCGCGCGCGCCCTCCACTGCCTGTCCAGGCGCGCAGATGCCCGGCCGTCCGGAGAGGGGCAAGCCCCGGGCGGGCCGGGCGGCCGAAGCGTCGTGAAGCTGGCTGGAGGCGCAAGTATCTTTCAGAACCAACGTCCCCTCTTTGACATTTCGACGTCAGCCGCAAGGGAGGATACTGATCATGGAGACTCGGCATCTTGGCCTCAGCGGCCCTGCAGTCTCGGCCCTGGGGCTGGGCTGTATGGGGATGTCGGACCTGTACGGTCCGGCGAAGGAGACCGAGAGCCTGGAGACGATCCACGCGGCGTTGGACGCGGGAATCACACTGCTCGACACCGGCGATTTCTACGGGTCGGGGCACAACGAGCTGCTGCTGCGCGAGGCGCTGCGAGGCCGCCCGCGTGATGCGGTCGTCATCAGCGTCAAGTTCGGGGCGCTGCGCGACCCGTCCGGGGGTTGGATTGGCGTCGATGCCCGCCCCGCGGCCGTCAAGAACTTCCTGGCCTACACACTCCGCCGCCTCGGCACGGACTACGTTGACATCTACCGTCCCGCCCGGCTTGATCCCGCGGTCCCCATCGAGGACACGGTCGGGGCGATGGCGGACATGGTCAAGGCTGGTCGTGTGAAGCACGTCGGCTTGTCGGAAGTCGGCGCCGCCACACTCCGCCGCGCTCACGCCGTGCACCCGATTGCAGACCTGCAAATCGAGTACTCGCTGTTCTCGCGGGGCTGCGAGGAACAGATCCTGCCGACCTGCCGCGAACTGGGGATTGGAGTGACGGCATACGGCGTACTGTCGCGCGGCCTCCTGAGTGGACACTGGTCGAAGGATCGCCAGGCGCGGGATTTTCGCGGCATCCTGCCGCGGTTTCGCGGGGAGAACCTTGACGCCAACCTCGCGCTCGTCGAGGCGCTGCGCACGTTCGCGGCTGCAAGAGGCGCCACCGTCGCCCAAGTGGCGATTGCCTGGGTGCTCTCGCGCGGCCCCCACATCGTGCCCCTGGTCGGGGCGCGGCGGCCTGACCAACTGTCGGAAGCCTTGCGAGCCTGCGACCTCGCCCTGACCCCGCAGGATCTGGCAACGATAGGGCAGGCCGTTCCGGCCCACAGGGTCGCGGGCACCCGCTATCACGAAGCGGGCATGCGCGGTCTCGACAGCGAACACAGTGCCACCCAGCAAGGCGGCTAACACCCGGTGCCGGCGGCCGGCGCCGGCGCGCCGGCGCCGAATCGCAACGGTCCGCAAGAGGGCCAAGAGCAGAATGGAGAGCATCCCGATGGGCGAGGGAAGAATGCGAAAGGTTCTCGTGGTTGGCGCGACGGGCCTCCTCGGGGGCGCGATCGTCCGGGCGCTCGCCGGGCGAGCTGAGGTCATCTTGGCAGCGCGGACAGGCGTACCGCAGACGGTTGACATCACCGATCGGGCGTCACTGGAGTCGCTCTTCGCTCGCGTGGGCGCAGTCGACGACATCGTCTGCACGGCAGGCATGGTCCGATTCGTCCCGTGGGCGAACGTCACAGATGAGGACTGGACGCAGGGTCTGGCGCACAAGCTCATGGGGCAGGTCAACCTTGTGCGCGTCGGGGCGCCCTTCGTGCGTGACGGCGGGAGCATCACCCTCACATCCGGTGTCCTCGCCCAGCGGCCGATGCCCGGCAGCAGCATCGTCAGCACGGTGAACGCCGCGGTCGAAGGCTTCGTCCGAGCCGCGGCAATCGAGATAGGCCGGGGCGTGCGCGTGAACGCGGTCTCACCGGGGTGGGTTGCTGAGACGATGCAGCGCATGGGCATGGACCCGTCGCCGGGGATCCCGGCCGCTGAAGTCGCTGAGCGATTTGTTCGCCTCATCGAGTCCGAGATCAATGGCTGCGTCATCATTGCGGCCAAGGGCGTCTGAGAGTGAGAACGAAAGGAGTATCCACTCATGAGATTGCATTTATTGGCTACGGCCGGGTCGGCGCCCCCTTGGCGGATCACCTGCAGCGGGTCGGCCACCAGGTCACATTGGCGGCCAACGACCCGAATTCCGAGAACGTCAAGAAGGCCCTGTCGAAGAACGCCAACCTCCGGGTTGCCGCGCCCAAGGATGCGGTGCGACAAGCGGAGGTCGTTTTTCTCGCGACGCCGTTCCAGGCCAATGAGGCCGCACTCAAGGCGGTCGCCCATGAGATACGGGGAAAGATACTCACCGACTGCACCAATCCGGTCGGCCCCAACCTCAGCCACGGGCTGAACAATGTCCAGTCCGGGTCGGAGAAGGTTCAACGGTTGGTGCCGGACACCCCGGTGGTCAAGGCGTTCACGATTTACGGCTTCGAGAACTTCGAAAACCCCTCCTACCCCGGCTACAACGTCAAGCCAGTCATGATGTACTGCGGGAACGATTCCTCAGCCAAGGAGATCGTTGGAGGCTTGATCGCGCAACTGGGCTGGCATCCGCTCGACGTGGGCGGTCTGGAGCAGGCGTTGCATTTGGAGCATATGACACTCTTGTGGGTGCGCATGGTTCGCGTCATGGGTCACTCGCCCAACATGGTGTGGGCCGTGTTATCGCGATGAGTCGCAATCCAGATGCCGAACAAGGCGCTGCACCGGATGGCAATTTCGCTGCGCTTCATTGCCGCCGGTGAGCTTGAGCGATGCGCCGACGCGCGCGGCCGTCGCTCCGGTCCAGTCGGGGGACCCCAGGTGGCTCCATCTCCCTGAAGCCGGCGGCGCACGGCAGGTGGGCCGCTGATCGCGCCAGCGCTGGGCAGTCGGCGCATCGGGGCAGCCTGGGGACGCCGTGTGCTGGAGCTCCGCAGCCGCCCCGTTTGACGCACAGGCGAAGGTTCGATCCAGATGTCGCGACCGATCGGCGGTCGCCGGCATCGCTCCTGCTGCGAACGGGGGACGTGACTCACTGATGGACCGGCGCGCATTCATCGGCAGCCTCGCCCTCGGGACCCTCGCGGCGCTCCGCGTCGCCCGCGCCCAGCCCGCGCGCAAGGTCTACCGGATCGGCATCCTGAGGGTGTTAGCGACCTCCGACATGATCGGGCCCCAGCCCCGGTCCCCTTTCGGCATCGCACTGCTGCGCGGATTGGGCGAGCGCGGCTACGTGTATGGACAGCATTTCGTGACCGAGCATCGCGGGGCTGAGGGCAAGCCCGAGCGCTACCCCATTCTGGCTGCCGAGCTGGTCCGTCTCCAGGTGGACGTGATCGTTGGCGCCGGACCAGCGCTGCCCGCGCTCAAGCAGGCCACCGCGACGATCCCGATCGTCATGGCGGCCGCCTTCGACCCCGTGGCCGAGGGTCTCGTCCAGAGCCTGGGACGCCCGGGTGGGAACTTCACGGGGCTGAGCCATCAGATTCCAGAGACGACGGGGAAGCGACTCGAGTTGCTCAAGGAGCTCGTCCCGGGTACGGGGACCGTGGCCGTCCTCTGGGATCGGGGCGCCCGCCTGTCCTGGCAGGCGGCCGACGCCGCCGCCCGGGCGCGGGGGTGGAAGCTGCTGTCGCTCGAAATTCGAGACGCCGGCGAGATCGAGGGGGCCTTCAGAGCGGCGACCGCCGCGCGGGCCGCCGCTCTCCTCGTGCTCACGGGCCAGATCGCCTTCCCCCACCGTGGGCGAATCGCGGACCTGGCCGCCCGGAGCCGGCTCCCCGCCATGTATGATCTCCGGCCGTATGTCGAGGCCGGCGGGCTGATCTCTCATGGCGCGGACCTCGTCGAGATCTGGCGGCAGGCGGCTGGCTTCGTCGACAAGATCTTGAAGGGCACCAAGCCCGCCGACCTGCCCGTGGAGCAGCCGACCAAGTTCGAGCTGGTCATCAATCTCAAAACCGCCAAGGCGCTCGGCCTGACGATCCCGCAGTCGCTGCTGGTGCGCGCGGATCAGGTGATTCAGTAGCAGACTGACAAGAAGGCATCCGGTCGGGTGAAACTCTCATCCTGAGCGGACCAACAAGCCGGGAGCAGGCCAATCAGCCCTCTAACGTCGCGCTCCAGCGGCCGGGCGTCTATCGCGCCCGCCGCTGACCGTTAGGCCCTGGCAAGCTCCAGTGTGGCTTCTTGGTATCGAGGTCGAAAGCGACCGCCCTCGCGCGCCGGGTGTTAACCAAATTATCACGCTTGACGTTAATCACGCATAACGTTACCATAGGCCTGTGATCAAGACGTTCAAGTGCGCCGACACAGAAGCGCTTTCGAAAGGCCGGCGGGTCAAGCGGTTCGCGAACATCGAGGCTGTCGCGCGACGCAAGCTGCGGCAGTTGCAGATCGCAGGCCGACTGCAGGACCTCCGTGTGCCGCCGGGAAACCGACTGGAAGCCCTCAAGGGCGACCGCGCCGGGCAGCACAGTATCCGTGTGAACGATCAATTCCGCGTGTGCTTCCGCTGGACGGCGGCGGGCGCGAAGGACGTCGAGATCGCGGACTATCATTAAGGGAGGAAGACCATGCCTAAGCTCAAGCCCGTGACGCCCGGCGAGTTGCTGCGCGAAGAGTTCCTGGTACCGATGGGCCTCACGCAATACCGCCTCGCCAAGGCAATCGGTGTGCCCGCCCAGCGGATTGGCGAGATCGTGGCGGGCAAGCGCGCCATCACGGCGGATTCCGACCTGCGCCTGTGCCGGTTCTTCGGCTTGTCCAACGGCTATTGGCTGCGGGCGCAGGCGGCCTACGACACGGAGGTGGCGGAAGCAGCCCTCGCCAAGACGCTGGCGAAGATCAAGCCGTGGGCGGGAGTGGCCACGAACGCGCGTTCCCCGGCCTAACAGTTGCGTCCAGCCGACGCTGGCTCGCATTCGTTCGCCGCGGCCGGTCAACGTGGGCCGACAACATCGACTTCGAAAGGGGCCGGTCCCGATATGAGACGCTTGATCTCCAGTGGTAGCCCATACGAGCCGCGTGTCGGGATCTCCCGTGCAGTTCGCGTCGGGCCGATCATCGCGGTGTCGGGAACCGCCCCACTCGGACCTGACGGACGTACAGTCGGAATAGGGGACCCAGCCGCACAAGCCAGGCGCTGCCTTGAGATCATCAAGGAGGCCTTGGAGCGAGCTGACGCGTCACTCGAGCAGGTCGTTCGGACGAGAACCCTGCTGACGAGAATTGAGGATTGGCAGGCTGTGGCTTCTGTGCACGGCGAGTTCTTCTCCTCGATTCGTCCCGCAAATACCATCATGCAGGTGTCGCGGTTCATTGATCCGGAGTGGCTCGTCGAGATCGAGGCCGATGCAGTCATCGAGAGAGAAACCCTGTAGGGGCTAGGGCGAGGCGGCCCAACAACCGCGGGAAGCCGGCGACGGGCGGGGCGCGCTGGTGCCCGAGCGCGGTCCCGTGCGCGCCCGCCGCGGCTTACGCGGGGCGTTAGGCTGACCACTTAAGCAATGCAGGCGAAGGCGAGAGCTCCAAAGCTGCAGGCATTCCTCGAACGGGGGGGCGGCCCGACTGTCCTCATGGAGAGGGCGACATGCACTACCTGCTGTTCTACGACGTGGTGGCGGACTACGCCGAGCGGCGCAAGGCGTTTCGGGCGGCGCACCTCGAACACGCGCGGCGAGCGGTCGAGCGAGGGGAGCTGATCCTGGCCGGGGCGCTCGCCAATCCCATCGACGGCGCGGTGCTCCTCTTCCGGGGTTCCTCTCCGGCCGTTGCCGAAGCCTTCGCGGTCGCCGACCCGTATGTGAAGAGCGGCCTGGTAACTCGGTGGCGAGTGCGGGAATGGACGACGGTTGTGGGCGAGGGCCCCGCCATCCCCGTTGCCGGTCCTGGGTCCTGAATCGGGACAGATTGAAATCATTTCTTACAAGTTGAAAGGCTCCGATAAGCCCGTGTGACGTGGGCCTTTCTGGGCACCCCTTTCAATTCGAAAAAGTCCCTGCCCCCCTGGGGAGAAAAACCCCGATCTTCCAGCCCCCTTCATCCACTCGAAAAGACTGAGCCTGACCAGCCATTCCCCGTTTCTCATCTGTCCGGAACAGCCCTTGCTCAAGAAAGGATCGACGCCCGCTCCGCGCCAGGGGGAAGACGGCATGTCGGTCGTGAAGGGTCCGCAGCGGGGCAACAGCACCCGAATCATGATCGTGGACGACGCGGCCGACCGGCGAGGCCGGACTCTGGAGTACTTCCGGGCCCGAGGGTACGAGGTCTCGGCGGCCCGCAGCGGGGTCGAGGCCATCGCCCACATCATCCAGCACCGCGTGGAGGCCATCATCATCCGCGGCCACCTGCCAGGCCTCTCCGGGTACGAGACGATCCCCATCCTCAAGAAGATCCACCCGGCCTTGCGCGTCTTCCTGACCCTTTCGGATGATGCCGAGCCAGAGCCACACCCGACAGAGCAGACCGACCTTATTCACTGCTTCCTCGAGCCGATCCGGCTGGAGGAGGTCGAACGGGCGCTCCGGCAAGCCGGAGCCGTCCCCCGGGCAGCCAGCCCGTAGGAGGGGGCCGTGGGCAGGGTACTGGGATGGGGCATTCTTGGCATCCTGCTGAGCATACTCATCAGTGGCGCTTCGCCCGGCCGAGCGGCCGAGACGCCGCGCCTGAATCCCACGGGATTCACGCCGGGCCAGGTCTGTGGCGCATGCCATCAGGACATCTACGCCATGTGGAAGGACTCCAAGCATGCCCGCGCTTTCGAGAACTCCATCTTCACCGCCGCCTACCGGGACGTCCAACAGGCGGGTGGTGACGCCAGGCGCCTTTGTCTCCGCTGCCACGCCCCCATCGCCGGCGTCACGGGTGACCTCGAAGCGCAGCAGGCCATCACCCGGGAAGGAGTGACCTGCGACTTCTGCCATTCGGTGACCGGTGTGGCGATCCGCGACCCCGATTCCCCCTTCGTCGTAGAGGTGGGAACGATAAAGCGGGGGCCCAAGGTGGGATCAAGCTCCAAGGCTCACGGGATCCAGCCCTCCATCCTCCATAAGAGTTCCCGCCTCTGCGGCGGCTGCCACGAGTTCCGGAACGGCGAGGGCGTCACCACCATCAGCACGTTCGCCGAATGGCGCGCATCGCGCTACCCGGCCGAGCTGCGATCCTGCCAGGATTGCCATTTTCTACCGGTGAAGCGACAACCCAGCGTCCAGGCCACGGCCACCGCCGATCCCAGGGTCCCGGATCATCGCCTCCAGCGCAATGAGGAGCAGCTCCGGCAGGCGGTGCGGCTGGAGGTCCAGCGCGTCACCCGGAATGCCGACCGCCTGGAGGTAGCCGTGGCCATCCGTAACGTCGGCTCGGGGCACATGGTGCCCACCGGGCATCCATCGCGCCGACTCCTCCTCAAGGTGGAGGTGCGTGCTTCCGGCAACGGCGCCACCCTGGGAGAGAGCACCCGCACCTATCAGAAGCACCTCCTGGATGGAAGCGGCCGGATCTTGCTCCGTGACGGGGACCTCTTGCGGGCACGGAGCGTCCAGGACACCCGGATCGCCCCCCACGAGAGCCGCACCGAGACCTTCGTCTTTCCCGTGCCCGCAGGAGAATCGGTGCGGGTGCGGGCGGAGCTCGAGTACCTGTACCGCTCGCATATCGTGGCGGGCAACGAATGGCGGGTCCAGGTGGCCCAGTACACCGCGCTGATCCCGGCGAAGTGACGGGCCCATCGGCATGGATCGCTAGGCGCGAGGGAGACGGGACACAGGGAAGGAGACGGTGAGTGAGAATCCCCGAACAGATCAGACGGCTAACGCTGGTGCTCGCGATCATCATCGGCAGTACCCTCATCGCGAGGTTCCTGCTGATTCCCCGCTCGTTGGTCTCGGAGGAGTTGCACCGATCCTCGACCATACAGCGAGAACTGGCCAAGCCGGTCAGCTTCGCGGGGACCGCCATGTGCCAGGGCTGTCACGAGGATGTCGCCAGCCGGGTGAGAAAAGGCTTCCACAAGAACCTCTCATGCGAAAGCTGTCATGGCCCGGCGTCGAAACATGCGGAGGACCCGGGCGCGGTCAAACCCTTTGCACCGAGGGACCGGAAATTCTGCCCGGTCTGCCACGGCTACGATCCGTCCCGGCCGACGGGTTTTCCCCAGATCAATCCCACGGCCCACAATCCGGTCAAGCCGTGCTTTACCTGCCACAACCCCCATGACCCGGTGCCGCAGCGGTTGCCCCTCGCCTGCTCGGCCTGCCACGCGCAGATCCAGCGGACCACCGCGGTCTCCAGCCATGCGCTGCTTCAATGCACGACGTGCCACACGGTGCCTGCCCAGCACAAGGGCACCCCCCGAAGGGCCCTGCCGTCCAAGCCCGAGACCCGGGAATTCTGCGGCAAGTGCCATGGGGTGGCGGCCTCGCAGAAGGACGCGCCCAAGATCGATCTCACCAGCCACGGAGGGACCTACCTGTGCTGGCAGTGCCATTACCCGCATCTTCCGGAGGGACGCGGATGAACAAGCGGCAATTCCTGAAGAGCCTCTTGCTCCTTTTCCCCGCCGGGGGATTCACGGGGACCCTGGCCAGATGGGCGGGTGCCAAGGAGACCGGCAAGACCGGTGCGGACGCCGGCGCGGCCGATCGCCGCGACGCCAAGGCACAGGGTAACGGGAAGTACCATCCCGATCGGCACTGGTACGGCATGGGCGTCGAGATCGACAAGTGCATCGGCTGCAGCCGCTGCGTGGATGCCTGCAAGACGGAGAACGCCGTCCCGCAGGAACCCTTCTTCTTTCGAACCTGGATGGAACGCTACGTGATCAGCAAGAACGGCGAGGCCAGCGTCGAAAGCCTCAACGTCAAGAGCAAGGCCGCCAGGGAGGCAGGTCAGGAGGATGCGGAGGTCCTGCGGAGCTTCTTCGTGCCCAAGCTATGCAACCAGTGCGCCAATCCCCCCTGTGTCCAGGTGTGCCCCGTGGGGGCCACCTTCTCCACACAGGACGGGGTGGTCCTGGTGGACGCGAATCGCTGCATCGGCTGCCGCTACTGCATCCAGGCGTGTCCCTATGGCGCCCGCTACCTGCACCCCCAGACGAAGACCGCCGACAAGTGCACCTTCTGCTACCACCGGGTCGTGAATGACCTGCTGCCCGCCTGCGTCGAGGTCTGCCCCACCCAGGCCCGGATCTTCGGCGACTTGAAGAGCAAGGCCAGTCGCCTGGTGCGATTCACGCGGATGAACAAGATCCACGTCCTCAAGCCGTCCCTCAACACGGAGCCGAAGGTCTATTACGCCCAGCTCGATGGAGAGGTGCGATGAGCACAGAGCAGATGGCGGCCCTGACCGAGCTGATGGAGCAGGTGACCGGGTTCATCTATCCGAACGAGATCGAGATCCACTGGTCCATCCTGATCGTCGTGTACCCGTACGTCACCGGCCTGGTGGCGGGGGCCTTCATCCTGGCGTCGCTGGTAAAGGTCTTCAACATCAAGGAGGTGGCGCCGACTTACCGGCTGTCCCTCCTGACCGCCCTGGCGTTCCTGCTGGTGGCTCCCCTGCCCCTGCTGCTGCACCTCGGCCACCCGCTGCGATCCTACGAGATCTTCCTGACGCCCAACCCGACCTCCGCCATGGCCATGTTCGGCTTCGTGTATGCCTGGTATCTCATGGCTGTCCTCCTGTTGGAAATCTGGTTCGAGTACCGGCGCGACCTTGTCCTCATGGCCCGGGAATCCCGCTTTCCCATGAACTGGGTCTACCGCGGCCTCTCCCTGTTTTCCACGGACATCAGCGAGGCGGCCCTGGCCGTTGACCGGAAGGCCATCCGGATCATCACCATCATCGGCATCCCGTCGGCCTTCCTGCTCCACGGCTACGTCGGCTTCATCTTCGGATCGGTAAAGGCCAACCCTTGGTGGAGCAGCGTGCTCATGCCGATCGTCTTCCTGATGTCCGCCATCGTGTCCGGGATTGCTCTGGTGATCTTTCTCTACATGGTCCTGATGGCCGTCCGGAACCAGCCGATCGACATGCGCTGCCTGGACACCATCGTGGGGTACCTGTTCTACGCCGTCATCGTGGACTTTTCCCTGGAGGCCCTGGATTTCATCCAGCGCCTCTACGAAAGCGAGGAGTCGATCAAGATCCTCGGCAGCCTCATCACCCACAAGCTCTTCATGAGCCTCTTGGTGCTGCAGATCCTGCTGGGGATGATCATTCCGCTGGGGATCCTGGTCATCGCGCGGGGCTGGAAGTTCAACGATGACATGCGGAAGCTGCTCTACTTCACGTCGGTCATCCTGATCCAGATCGGCATCTTCAGTACCCGGTGGAACGTCGTCGTGGGCGGCCAGCTCTTCTCGAAGAGCCTGCGGGGTCTGATGGGATACAAGATGGAGGTCATGGGCATCGAGGGGCTCGCGACAGCCCTGGTGCTGCTGGCGCTCCCCTTCGTCATCCTCTACGTGCTGATTCGCGTGCTTCCCACAGAGCGACTGGAAGGTGAGCGGGTACCGCGGGGGGCGCCCTCCCCGGAGGGGGAGGCCCTGCCATTACCGACCCGGGGGATGTGAGGGGGGGCGGGGCGGGCCATAGGTTACCCGAAGGCGGGATGCTGACACCTGGCACTCAGGCAATCTCGCCGATGGCGGGACAATCCGGAGCGCCAAGTTGCCTAGTTGCCAGAGTGCCTAATCGCCATTGAAGCTGCGCATTCGCGGCCGCGGTGGAACGCCTTCAGATTTTGGTCGAGGACCTCGGGCGCGGTGAAGCGGCTGCGGATGGCGGCCTCCCAGTCCTCTATCGGCAGGGGCAACACGGCCGCCGCTGCGCCCATCAGGATCGTTCCGGCCAGACGGGGGCGGCCCGTCTCCATGGCCAGGGCCGACGCCTCGATCGGGAAAAGGGAGCCACTGTAGTCGCGGAGGCTTGCCAAAGGATCGTCCGGATACTTGAACAGGCCAAGATTCACGATGGGCGGCGCGACCCGGAGACAGTTCACGATCAGGGTGCCTCCCGGGCGGAGTTCGGGGCGCCAGCGCAAGGCCTCCGCCTCTTCGAAGGCCACCAGGAGGTCCACCTCGCCGCAAGAGATGATAGGCGAGTGCACCTTCCGCCCGATCCGGACGTGGCTCGTCACCACTCCGCCCCGCTGCGCCATTCCGTGGACTTCGCTCTTCTTGACGTCATGGCCCGCCCGGACGGCCGCCTCGGACAGCAGATGGCCGGCCGTGAGGACCCCCTGGCCCCCGATGCCGGCCAGCAGAATATTCAACGTCCGGCCACTGAGGTGCATGGCTCGAGCCCTCATTCCTGGGGTGTCGCCGAAGAAGGGATCCGCGCTGCCGATCCCACCGGGACGATGGCCTTGGGACCGCAGGTCTGCACGCACAGGTCGCACCCGTTGCAGCCCATGGGGTCGATGGTCACGTAGCTCAACTCCTTGTCGCGCCCGTTGGGGAGGCGCACCACCTCGCGCCGAATGACCTGGATTGCCGGGCACCCGATCTTCAGGCAGGCACCACACCCGTTGCACAGCTCATCCAGAACCTCGAACGGCTGGGTCCGGTGGAACTCCTCGATCAGGACACAGGGCCGATTGGTGACAATCACCGAAGGCCCGGGGTATGCCAGGGCCTCTTTCACCGCCTTGTACACATCGGGCAGCCGGTACGGGTCCACGAGCTGCACGTGCTCGACCCCCAGGGCCTTGCACAGGGCCACGAAATCCACCGGCTTGCTCGCCTCGTGCTGGAGGGTAACGCCGGTCCCCGGGTGGTCCTGACCTCCCGTCATCCCCACCGTGCGGTTGTCGAGGATGAATACCGTCACGTTGCCGCCGTTGTAGACGATGTCCAGCAGGCCAGTCATCCCGGAATGGAGAAAGGTAGAATCGCCGATCAAGGCGACCACCTTCTGATGCTTGTTGGCCATCTTGTAGGCCTTCTCCATCCCCAGGGCATTCCCCAGGCTGGCGCCCATGCACACGCAGGTGTGGATGGCGTTCCAGGGGGATCCCGCGCCCAGGGTGTAGCACCCGATATCCCCCGTGATGATCAGGTCCTTCATCTTGCCCAGGATGTAGAACACCCCCATGTGGGGGCAGCCGGCGCAGAGCGTGGGAGGTCGGGGGAAGGGCAGCATCTCCAGATCCGGCGGCGGGGAGGCCGCCTCCTCCTCAGGCCGATCTCCACCATCCAGGGCCGCGCGCACACGCTGCGGTGTCAGCTCCCCGATCCGCGGGAGCTTGCCCACGCTGTCCACCCGGAGGCCCATGGCCAGGACATCGGCCTCCACCAAGCCCTCGAGCTCCTCGACGATGTAGAGGCGCTTCACCTGCGAGGCGAACTCGCGGATGAGCCCCTCGGGCAGCGGGAACGAGAACCCAAGTTTGAGGAAGGAGGCCTCCAGGAAGGCCTCGCGCGCATAGACGTAGGCGGGGCCGCTGGCGATGATACCGATCTCGCGACTGCCCCACTCGATGGGATTCAACGGACTCGCCTCCGCCAGTCGGGCGAGGTCTTTAATCCGCCGGAGGACCTTGGGGTGTTTCTTCCGGGCGTGCGCCGGGAGGATCACGTACTTGGCCGGATCCTTGGTAAAGCCGAGGAAGGGGGAAGCCGACCGCTCCTCCAAGCTTACCAGCCCCTTCACGTGGCTGATCCGCGTCGTCAGCCGGAGGATGACGGGGGTGTCCATCTGTTCGCTGAGCCGGAGCGCCTCCGGCACGAAGTCCTTGGCTTCCTGGCTGTCGCTGGGTTCCAGGAGCGGCACCTTGGCGAAGCGGGCAAAGTAGCGGGTGTCCTGCGCGTTCTGGGAGCTGCCCATCCCAACATCGTCAGCCACCACAATCACGAACCCGCCACGTACCCCGATGTAGGAGCCGGTCATCAGCGGATCCGCCGCCACATTCAACCCCACGTGCTTCATGGAGACCAGGGATCGCGCCCCCGCCAGGGAAGCCCCCATGGCCACCTCGAAGGCGACCTTCTCGTTGGGGGCCCACTCGGCGTACACGTCCGGGTAGCGCGCCAACGCCTCCAGGATCTCGGTGGCCGGAGTGCCCGGGTAGCTGGAGGCGACGCTCACGCCGGCCTCCCAGGCCCCTCGCGCCACCGCTTCGTTTCCCGACATCAGCACCCGCCCCGTCCTCGGCGGGGCCCCCGATGCATGGTGTCTAGTCATCCGGGATTCCTCTCATCCGCAGATTCGCGTACCCCCCTCCCGCTCCCTCCCCATCGGGGGAGGGTACGGGTGGGGGTGCAATCGGCGTATCTGCGTAAGCTGGGGATGATGAAGTCGTCTTTCCTCTGAGCCTACGGCTGGCCTTTCAGCAGTTGGTTTGCGATCACGATCCGCTGGATCTCGCTGGTGCCCTCGTAGATCTGGGTGATCTTGGCGTCCCGCATCAGCCGCTCCACCGGGTACTCCCGGCTATAGCCGTAGCCTCCGAAGATCTGCACCGCATTCGTCGTCGCCCGCATCGCGACCTCGGACGCATAGCACTTCGCCACCGCTGCGGGCAGGGTGTATCGCCCGGCGCCGGAGCGGATCAGGTGCGCCGCATAGAGGTAGGACAGGCGCGCCAGGTGGATCTCCATGGCCATGTCGGCCAGCATGAACTGGATCGCCTGGAAGTTCGCGATGGGGTGCCCGAACTGCTGGCGTGTCTGGGCGTAGTCCAGGGAATGATCCAGGGCCGCCTGGGCGATACCGACGGCGATCGCGGCAACGCTGGGCCGCGCGCGATCCAGCACCTGCATGGCGATCTTGAACCCTTGCCCCTCCGCACCCAGGCGGTTCGCCGCGGGCACGCGGCAGTCCTGGAACTCCAGCGCCGCCGTCGTGGACCCCCGGATGCCCATCTTCTTTTCGATCCGCGCCACGTGGAGCCCCGGTGTCCCCTGCTCTACCACGAAGGTGCTGAGGCCCCGGTGGCCCTGCGACCGATCCGTCGTCGCAAAGACCGTGAGGATCCCTGCCACATCACCCGAGGTGATGAACTGCTTGGTGCCGCTGAGAACGTATTCCTCTCCGTCCCGGCGCGCTGTCATCTGGATTGCCGCGACGTCGCTACCGGCCTCCGGCTCCGTCAGGGCAAAGGCGGCCAGGCGCTCTCCCCGGGCCAGGGCCGGGATAAAGCGCCGCTTCTGCTCCTCGGTGCCAGCCAGCAGGACCGGGTACATCCCGAGGTACTGGCCGGCAAAGATCGTCGCCGTTGCCGCGCAGGCCCGGGCGATCTCCTCCACCGCCAGCAGGAAGGCAAGGATGCCGGCGTCGCTGCCCCCCAGGGCTTCCGACACGACCAGGCCGAAGAGGCCATGCTCTGCCAGAAGGCGGACCAGGTCGTGCGGGAACTCCTCCCGAGCATCGATCTCGGCCGCGCGAGGCGCGATCTTCTCCCGGGCCAGCCGCCGGGCCAGCTCCTGCACCATCCGCTCCGCGTCACTGTACTCAAAATCCATAAAGGCTCACACCGTGAAACCAGAATGGGACACAACGACACACAACACAGGTTGTCGCCTCTCCCGCATCCGCTCTGCACCTGCCCTCGCTTGGTCCCATTTGCGTGTATTCCCCTTCATTTGCGGTCGCCTTGCGCTTAATCGAAGCCGCCGATGTATGCCGGCTCCGCCAGGACTGCAGGCGCCATCCCGAGCAACTCGTAGATCTCCTCATCCGAAAACACGCGGTGGGATTGCTTGGCACTCCGGAAGATCTTCTCGACCACCGCGCGCGTCGGCTCGATTCCGCGCTTGGTCAACCAGTAGATGACGTTGGACTCGCCGCTCATGGGACCGACCTCGATCACCTGCTCCCGGCCCACCAGACTGGCCGGCACCCCGGAGTACACCCGATCCGCCAGCCAGGCATCTCCCTTCTTCTCCGCCTTGATGATGGCCGCCGCGTGCACGCCGGTGGCGGTCCGGAAGGCATCCCGACCCACGATCATGTAGTTGGGTGCGATGGACAGGTGGCACACCCGCGAAACAAACCGGCAGTACTCGGTCAGCTTGGAGAGGTCCTGGCTGATGTAGCCCATCATCTTGCAGTTGACCAAGAGCGCCTCCAGCGGGGTGTTGCCACAGCGCTCGCCGATCCCGAAGGCGGTTCCATGGACCCGATCGGCCCCCTCCTCGATGGCCACCAGCGAGTTGATGATCGCCAGTCCCCGGTCCCGGTGGCCGTGCCAGTCCACCTTCACGTCCTTGGCGCCGATTTCACGGAGCATCTCCTTGATGAACCGCATGAGATGCTTGACCCCGTACGGCGTGGAATGACCCACGGTATCCGCCAGGCAGATCCGCTTGGCGCCATAATTGATCGCCGTGGTATAGATCCTTTGGAGATCCTCGGGATGCGCCCGGGTCGTATCCTCGGTGACCATCATGACCGGCAGCCCGCCCTTCACGGCAAAGTCCACCGCCTCTTCCGTGAGTCGGAGCATGCGGTCGATGTCCCAGCCTTCCACGTACTTCCGGATCGGGCTCGACCCGAGGAACGTGCACGCCTCGATGGGAATCCCGACCTTGTTGGAGATCTCGATGATCGGCGTGATGTCGTTCTTGTGGGTCCGGGCAGCGCAATTCGGTTGAATTGCCAGCTTCGAGTTCACAATCTCCCGCGCCAGGGCGATGACATCCTCGACCGCCCTCGGCCCCGCACCCGGCAGGCCGATGTCCGCGGCCTGGATCCCCAGGTCGTTCATCAGATGCAGGATGCGCTTCTTGTCCTCGATGTGGGGGTCCACCACCGACGGGTTCTGCAACCCGTCCCGAAGGGTCTCGTCATCGAACTCCACCCGCCGCTTCAACGGTTTGATGTCGGCGCCCAGGGTGTTCCAGTCGTACAGCATCTCTTCTTCGGTGTGCTCCATGGCGTGCCTCCCGTTCCCTGGTCCGCGCGTGGTCATCGGCCGGCGACCGGCCTGATGCCACACCTTGGGACCGTTACTCTCGTCGCCGGGGTGAACCCTTCAGCCTGCCCCCAGGCGGGCCCGAACAAAGCCCACCATTCCTCCTGCGGCCAGGATGGCCTGGATTCCCGGGGGGAACGGCTGGGAGGTAAAGGACGCTCCCGTCGAGAGGTTGCGGATGCGACCCGCGTCGAGGTCCACTTCGATCTCGTGACCTTCCGCAATGGCCTCCGCCGCCTCCGGCGATTCCAGGATGGGCAGGCCGATGTTGATGCTGTTCCGATAGAAGATCCGGGCGAAGGACTTGGCGATGACACAGGAGATCTGGGCACCTTGAATGGCCAAGGGTGCGTTCTCCCGCGAACTTCCACACCCGAAATTGCTTCCCGCAACGATGATGTCGCCCGGCTGCCGCTTCAGCAGGAAGCCCGGATCCAGATCCTCCATGCAGTGCTGGGCCAGCTCCTCCGTCCGGAAGCTGGTGCAGTAGCGTGCCGGGATGATGACGTCGGTGTTCACGTCATCTCCGTACTTGATCACTCTGCCCCGCAACAGCGTACTCGCCATGCATCACTCCACGATCTCAAAAGGGGTCGGTCGTTCGAGCGTTCGGTCGCTCGAGACTCCGGCCCGACCCAATGCCTTTTCCGAAAAGCCAACAATCGAACTGGCGAACAGCCGAACGCTTTTTGATCATCCCATCAGCCTTCGCGGATCTGTAATTCTCCCGGTGACCGCCGTGGCGGCCGCAACCGCCGGTCCACTCAGGTACACCTCGGAAGACGGATGGCCGTTTCTGCCCTTGAAGTTTCGGTTTGTCGTAAAGACACCCCTCTCCCCCGGGCCGAGGACGCCCATGTGCCCACCGATGCATGGTCCACAGGTCGGCGGACTGATCGTGGCGCCCGCCTCGGCCAGCACGCCGATGATTCCCTCGCGGAGCAATTGGCGGAACACCGCTTGGCTGCCGGGGATCGCGATCAGCCGGACCGTTGGGTGAACCACACGCGACTTCAGGATTGCTGCCGCGACCCGGAAATCCTCCACCCGTCCGTTGGTGCAGGATCCCAGGACCACCTGGTCCACGGGAAGCGCATCCACCTGGCTTACCGGTTTCACATTGGCGGGCGAGTACGGGCAGGCGACCAGAGGCTCCAGGCCGGACACGTCGTAGTCCACCGTTCGAGCATAGCGAGCGTCCGGATCGGACCGATAATACACGCCACTGCGAGCCGCGCGCCCGTCCAGGTAATCCCGGGTGATCCCATCGGCCGGGATGATCCCGGTCTTGGCTCCCGCCTCGATGGCCATGTTGCAGACCGTGAACCGACCGGCCATGGGCAGCGCCTCGATCGCGTCTCCCATGAATTCCAGGGCCTTGTAGCGAGCTCCCTCCTCGCCCAGCCTTGCCACCAGCCCCAGGATCAGGTCCTTGGCGCCCACCCACTCGGAAAGGCGACCCCGGAAGATCGTGCGAATCGTTTCGGGAACCCGGAACCAGGTCTGCCCGAGGGCCCACGCGGCCGCCATGTCCGTGCTGCCCACCCCCGTGGCGAAGGCGCCCAACGCCCCGTAGGTGCAGGTGTGGGAATCCGCGCCGATCACCAGGTCACCGGGGACGACCAATCCTTCATCCGGGATGAGGGTATGGCAAATCCCAGACTTGCCCAGCTCGAAGTAGTGGCGGATCCCGTGACGCTCCGCAAAGCGCTTCATGGTCAGGGCCAGCGTGGCGGCCGCAATGTCTTTGGCAGGGACAAAGTGGTCGTTGACCAGCGCGATCTTCTCGGCGTCAAACACCTGCGTGGCGCCCATCTGGGCGAACACCTCGGCCGAAAGGGCCGTGGTGACGTCGGTGCCCATGACCAGGTCCAGCTTCGCAAAGTGAAGCTCGCCTGGCCGCACCGCGGGCACCCCCGCATGCGCCGCCAAGATCTTCTCTGCTATCGTCATGCCCATCTTACAATCTCCGTGAAACGTGTAACGTGGTGCGTGTAACGTGGCCCTGTCTTCGCGTTACACGTTACACGCTCCACGTTCCACGACTAGCGATAATAGACCACCTGCAGCGTTCTGGCCTCCCGACCGTCCAGCGCCTGAAGCCGGTGTGGCCGCTCCGAGTTGAAGTAGACGCTGTCGCCTTCCTCGAGGACAAAGCTCAGCTCGCCCAGCAGAAACTCCACCCGGCCCTCCAGGACGAACACCAGCTCGTCCCCGGCGTGACTGAAGAGCTTCCCGCCTCGCCGCTCGCCGGGCGCCACCGTGACCACGAAAGGCTCCATGGCGTGGTCGGGCTTCCCGTAGGCCAGCGACTCGTACAGGTAGCCGTGCTTGGACCCCTCGCGGAAGACCACCGGCCGCTTGTCCTTTCGGGTGATGACGTAATCCCGGCTCTCGTGGTCCCCGTCCTGGAAGAAATACCCGACCCGCACGCCCAAGGTCTCACAGATCTTCCACAGGGTGGGAATCGTGGGGGAGACGGCGTTATTCTCAACCTTGGAGAGCAGGGCCGTCGAGAGCCCGGTCTTGTCCGCCAAGCGCCGGAGTGTCATCCCCTTTTGTTGCCGAAGCTCTCGGATGCGGGGACCCAAACGGACCTCATCCATCCACGCACTGGTTTCGGCCGTCGCTTTCATCTGGAGGACCTCTCGATACATTGGCAAAGAAAGTCACCCACCGCCTTGGTTCCGAGGGTCCCGCCCAGGTCGTTGGTCATCTTGTCCTGGCGGATCGCCTCGTGAACGGCGGCGTCGATCAACGCGGCCGCTTGCCGGAGACCCAGGTAGTCGAGCATCATTCCGGCCGTGAGAACCGCGCCCATGGGATTCGCGACATCCTTCCCCGCGTACTTCGGGGCGGAGCCGTGCACCGGCTCGAAAAGCGGGGTAGTCTCGGGGTTTAGGTTCCCCGACGCGGCCATTCCCAGCCCTCCCTGGAGGGCCGCCCCCAGGTCGGTCAGGATGTCGCCGAACATGTTGCAGGTCACGATCACCTGGAAACGCTGAGGCGCCCGGACCAGTTGCATGGCCAGGGCATCCACGTACAGGTGCTCCGCCTGGATGTCGGGATACCGCGCCCCCACCTCGCGAAACACCCGCTGCCACAGGTCGTGGCCGTAGGTCAGCACGTTGGCTTTGTCGCTCATGGTGACCTTGGTGCGACCGGTCTCGCGCGCGAAGCGGAAGGCGTACTCGAGAATCCGCTCCACTCCCTTGCGCGTGTTGAGGTCCTCCTGGACGGCCACCTCGTCCGCTGTTCCTTTCTTGAAGAAGCCGCCCACGCCGACGTAGAGGCCTTCCGTGTTTTCTCGGAAGACCACGAAGTCCACATCCCCTTCCGATCGGTCCTTGAGCGGGCAGAGGCGACGGTCGAGGAGCTTCACCGGTCGCATGTTGACGAAGAGGTCTAGACGGAAGCGGAGTCCCAGCAGGATGTCGGCGGCGTGCTTCATGTCCGGGACGCGCGGATCCCCGAGCGCGCCCAGGTAGATGGCGTCGTAATTGTCGCGGAGGTCTTCGAAGACAGGCTGCGGGAGGGTCTCGCCGGTGCGGAGGTAACGGTCGGCACCGAGGTCGAAGTGGACGAGGTCGAGGCGGGCCCCGGTCACCCGGGCAACGGCTTCCAGGACCTTGAGTCCCTCGGCGATGACGTCGGGTCCAATGCCGTCGCCGGGGATGACAGCGATCCTGGCCATGCTCCCCTCCCTGCACGTGCCGTGGCCGCGATGGTGTTTCCTACGAGGAAACAAAGATACCGGAAAGGTAACGAAAGCCAGAACGGCAGTAAATGATGCATCTGCATCATTTCCATGGGTCAACTACACTATTTTTCGCTGCCTTATCCCATTGGAACCCCCTTGACTGGAGCTTACGGGTCATTCACAGGGGTTAACCGAGTTTCCTCTTGCCGTCTCAACTCCAGTGCCTCACCCCCGACGAATGACCCTTGCCCTGACTTCCGACATCCGAGGGTGCGGTCCGCCCAGGAGTCGGGTTCAGGGACATGCCGGTGGAAGGATCATCCGGAAGGAGTCCCAAGGGTTGACACGATTCCTAGCCGTGTTACGATCTCTTTGCAATGGGTCTTCCTGTGCAGACTACCAGCCCGAAGCCGTAAACAACGTCGCGGGATCAGGACATGACGCAGTCAACTGCAGAGGTGGTAATCTGTGGGGCGGGGATTGCGGGAATCGCGGCGGCGTACCATCTGAGCGTCAGGCGGGGGCTCAAGAATGTGGTCCTGGTGGATCAGTTTCCACCCCTGAGCTTGACCAGCGACAAGTCGAGCGAATGCTACCGGAACTGGTGGCCGGGCCCGGGCGACGCCATGGTCGGCCTAATGAACCGCAGCATTGACATCCTGGAGGAGCTGGCCCACGAAAGTGACAATATGTTCCACCTGAACCGGCGGGGGTACCTGTTCGTCACAGCGAGTCCCACCCGGATTGCAGACTTCACGCGTGCCGCCACGGAGTCCGCAGGGCTGGGCGCGGGCCCAGCGCGCGTTCACACCGGCCGGCCTGGGGAACCCGCCTACGTCCCCGCGCCCCCCCGAGGGTTTGTGGATCTGCCGACCGGTGCCGACCTCATCCTCGATCAGGCGTTGATCCGGAAATACTTTCCCTATCTCTCCCAGCGGACCGTGGCCGTCCTGCATGCGCGGCGTTGCGGGTGGTTTAGCGCGCACCAGTGTGGCATGTATATGCTGGAGGAGGCCCGCGCCCATGGGGCTACCCTCTTGCAGGCCAAGGTGGAAGGTGTCGAAGTGGCGGGTGGCCGGGTGAAGGCGGTTCGTCTGAGCGCGACCGATGGATCGTTTACGATGTCAACGCCGACGTTCGTGAACGCGGCTGGCCCCTACATCAAACAGGTAGGAGGAATGCTGGGCGTTGATCTGCCGGTGTACTGGGAACTGCACTCCAAGATCGTCTTCAACGATTATCTCGGGGTCGTGCCTCGCGAGGCGCCCCTCATCATCTGGACCGACGCCCAGTACTTGCCGTGGTCCGCGGAAGAAAAGGCGTTGCTGGCCGGCTCCCGGGAGACCCATTGGCTGCTTGGCGAGTTCCCGGCCGGCGTCCACGGTCGACCCGAAGGCGGCCAGGACAGCACGATGGTCATGCTGGTGTGGACGTACGACACGGAACCGGTTGAACCGGTCTTCCCTCCCCGTTTCGATCCCCGCCATCCCGAGATCGTGCTGCGGGGAATGTCCACGATGATTCCGGGGCTCACGGCCTACTTCGATCGGATCCCGAAATGCGTGGTTGACGGAGGCTATTACACCAAGACCCGCGAGAATCGCCCGCTCGTTGGACCCCTGCCCGTTCAGGGAGCCTACCTCATCGGCGCGCTCTCAGGCTTTGGGATGATGGCCTCCAGTGCGGCCGGGGAATTGTTGGCTGCGTATATCCTTGGCAGCCCGTTGCCCTCCTATGCGCCCGCCTTCCGGTTGGAACGATACCAGAATCCTACATACCAAAAGCTGCTTGAGACCTGGAGCGACTCTGGGCAGCTGTAGGGAGTTCTGGAGCACCCTCCTGTAGACTCGTCTGCGTGAGGCGCCACCTCTTCTGAAGCCGCCGCCATCCAGTGCAGCGAGGCCCCACCCGCCTCCGTTCAATGCAGGGCGAGGTGAGGGGGCCGCAGGTAATCTCTTGAAAACACCGGTGCGGAGGCAGAGGGGGCCTCTGGCATTCTCGATGCATTGCGCTATTAGTGCGATCCAGATGCTGCACTGGAATCGGGCAACGGTGCGCACCTGTCGAGGGTTCTATGCCGGATGTCGGCAGCCGTCGCAGGGAGGGCCCCATGACAGGAGAGGCGGCCCATCAAAAAATCCCCACCGAGGATCTCCACCTCAGGAATCTCGTCCACCATTGGATCGTTTCTCTGGTCAAGACCCTCCAAGAGACAAGCCAGTACACAGCAGATCACCCCGAGGCAAGGCGCTGCACCGCTGCGCTGTACCAGCAGCTTCAAGCGCTCGTCCGGGGCAAGGCCGAGGTGACAGTCCTCGCCAAGATCGGAGGAGACCCGAAAGATGTCGTACTGGATGGGATCTTTCCCGAGGCAGTCAATCTGGCCGCGCTGTTGCCCCAGGCGGTCGGCGACCTTTTCCTCCCGAAGCTCCGGGAGTATTTCGATCGGCACCGGCTCTTGGCCTGGTCCATCAAGGCGGACATCCCTCAGCAAGAGTTCGAGGCGTTCATCGCGGTTCTGAGCGCCGTCGCGCCGGCGCCAGGCGACACGAACACAAGCGTGCCGACCGAAACAGGCAAGGCGCTGGCCGCGCGCGGGGTCTCGCGCGTCTCCCTCGTCTTCATGGATGAGCTGGTGGGCCGGGACCGCCAGCTGCCGTGGCGGGTCGAGATCGCGCTGACACGCCTGAGAAAAGACTTGCGGATGATTCCGCTCTTCAAGTCGCGGAATGCAAGGGAGATCAGGCAGGTCAAGGCCCAGGTGATCGACGATATCATCCGGCCGTTGCGCCGTGCCGACCTGATCAAGGCTATCCTTTTGAACTGTGATTTGATCCTCAAGGACCTCCAGGAGGCCAATCCGGAGGCGATCGAACTGGAGATCATTGACCATCTCCCCCCCGCCATCGTAGGGCATACCGCTCTCGAACTTGCCAAAGAGCTTGGATCGCCGGATCCCGCGCGCACCACTCCACAGCCGGAACGAGCCCGGCGCTTGCTCAGGGCGGTGGTTGCCCGCCTCCATGACCAGGCAATCCCGGGTGCCGATCAGGTCCTGAGCCATCTATTCGAACACCGGTTGCTGACCCTGGCGGAATTGCCCCGGCACCTGCAAGAGGCGATTGCCACCAAGCAATTCGCCGACGAATATCTGGCCCACGAGCCGCAGCATGTGGAGCGACTTTGTGCTTTGCGCGACGATCCCGGCGCCGCAGCGACCTACGCCCGGATCGTTCCGGAACTCCTCCGCCGGGACAAGTACATGGCGGCCCTGACTATCCTCCGAGGCATCGAATCGGCTGCGGCAGGCAACTCACCCTCGGCACCTACCTTTGCCGCGCTGCTGGAAAGCATCCGGGCTGCGGTGGCCGGGGACGATCTGTTCCACACCCTGGTCGAGCGCTTCCGGACCGGATCGGCAGGGGTCCGGCAAAAGGTGGTGGAGGTCCTCGCCGCCCTGGGAAAGCCGGGGATCCCCCCGCTCATCGAAGCGCTCGTGGGCTCCGAAGACGCCGAGCTCCGTCGCCATCTGGTTGCTGCCCTGATACAGATCGGGTCGCCGGTTCTCTGGGCGGTTCGATTGGTTCTTGAAAGGCCAGGGGTCTCCCCACGGGCCGCGCGCGATCTCCTGGCGGTGCTGGCCCACATCGGCGGTGCGGAGGCATCCCACACCGTCCGGCGACACCTTCACCACCCCGACGCAGGCGTCCGGGAAGAGGCCATCGCTGCCCTCGTCAAAACCTCCGGTCGTGGGGCGGAGAATGACCTCTTGTCTTCCCTGAAAGACCAGGAGCCGGGGGTCAGGCGCCGGGCGTTTCTTTGCCTGGGCAGCCTGGGGAGCTCGGATCCGCGGGTGCTGGAGTTCCTCTGCGGCATGGTGCGGAGGCGGCAAAAAAACGAAGCCGAGGAGGACGATCGGTTGCAGATGCAGGCCTGCCAGGCCCTGGCCGAGATCGGTCGCGTTGTGCCATCAATCCGCTCCACCATCCAGCCTGTCTTGATCCAAGCCCTGGATCCTGAGAGCGGCAAGGGGCTGCTTGGACGATGGAGCCCCACGGCGATGAAAAGCGATGCGGTGCGTGCGGCCATCTGCACCACCCTTGGCCAGATTGGCGACACCGAGGCGGCGGAGGTCCTGATCAAGCTGAGCAAGGACAAGAGCCCACTCCTCAGAGAACGAGCCACCCGCGCCCTCCGGCAATTCCAGGACCGGCTCTCCCGCCGATCTTGAGCATCCGAGACCAGCCGATCGCGGAACCCTCCGGACCTCTCTCGACTCGACCCCGATCCGACCAGAATTGTCGGATCGGGGTTGACACTCGTCCTAAGAATGCTACCATCCAGGCACTTCGGCTGATTTCCGAATGCACCTCTTGCGGGTCATTTCGCGCGATCCGCGGCTTATGGCTGAGTCAAAGGGAGCGATATACCTGTACCTGACGACGACCGGGCGGCGCAGTGGGCTGCCCCGCGAGATCGAGATCTGGTTCACCAGACGTGACGGGCGGTACTACGTCATCTCCGAGCACTATCACAAGGCCGACTGGGTGCAGAACCTGCTCATGAGCCCGCGGGTAGAGTGGCGAGTCGGCGAAGCCACCCTCACCGGCCGAGCGCGCCTCATTGACCCCGCGACCGAACCCGACCTCAACGAAACGATACAGGAGCTCTCCCGCGAGAAATACGGCTGGGGTGATGGGCTGGTTGTGGAGCTTACGCCGGATCCGGTCCCTTAGACACTCCGCTCGCTCGGACGCATCTCGACCTCGCTTGTTATCCCGCTGTTCATGCTCAGATTCTGCCTGATGAATATTGCGTAACCATTTGTCACATAAGGATTATGCCCTGTTTACTTAGTGTGCGAACTTTTCCCTTTTAATTCCGAAGATGCGCTCCCCGTTGACGCATCTGCCTTCGCCGCGTATTGTCCAGGAAGATCCGGCTCTGCAATTCGGCAGGAGAAATTCGAGGACCCATGGATCGCCTGCTCCTTCTCATGACCACGACAACCTACCGGGCGAGCGCCTTCCTCGAGGCGGCAACCCGCCTGAAGGTGCCGGTGGTGGTCGGAACCGACGAACGCCAAGTCCTGGAGGCCGCGAATCCCGGTGGAAACCTCTCGCTCGACTTCCTGGATTTGGAGAAGGCCACAGGCCGGATCGCCGAATTCGCCAGGCAATACTCCATCCGGGCGGTCGTGGCGGCTGACGATGACGGCGTCGTCCTGGCGGCCATGGCCTCCCAGGCCCTGGGGCTGACGGGTAACTCCGTAGAGGCGGCGCAGGCCGCGCGAAACAAGTTCCGCATGCGGGAGGTGCTGGCCAAGGCCGGACTCCCCTCTCCACCCTTCGAGTGCGTGTTCCTCGAGGAAAACCCCGAGGATGCGGCGCGCCGGGTGGTCTACCCATGCGTCCTCAAGCCCCTGTTCCTCGCCGGGAGCCGCGGGGTCATCCGCGCCGACAGCCCCGCGCAGTTTGTGACAGCCTTCCGCCGGATTGCCGCCATCCTCAGGCGTCCCGAGGTCGCGGCCCGGGGCCGAGATCTTGCGCGGCAAATTCTGGTCGAGGGATACATTCCCGGCGAGGAGGTGGCGCTGGAAGGGCTCCTCGTGAGCGGCCGGCTCAAGGTTCTCGCCCTCTTCGACAAGCCGGATCCTCTCGACGGCCCGTTCTTCGAGGAAACGATCTACGTGACGCCGTCACGCCTGCCCGCGGCGAACCAAGAAGGCATTGCCGCCTGCACGACACAGGCGGCGAAGGCGATCGGCCTTTACGATGGGCCCATCCACGCCGAGGTCCGGCTTAACGGGCAGGGCGAGTGGATCATCGAGATTGCTCCACGGTCCATTGGCGGCCTGTGCTCGCGCACCCTCCGTTTTGGCGAGGGCGTCTCCCTGGAAGAAGTGATCCTCCGGCATGCCATGGGACTCGAGGTGGAGTCCTTGGACAGAGAGCAACGGGCGGCCGGGGTGATGATGATTCCGATTCCCCGCGCCGGGATCCTCCGTACTGTCCAGGGCAAGGAGGAGGCTGAAGCAATCTCCGGGATTGAAGAGGTCCGGCTGACCATTCCCGTGGGCCAAGAGGTCGTTCCCCTGCCGGAAGGAACGAAGTACCTCGGATTCATCTTTGCCCGGGGCGAGACCCCCGATGACGTCGAAGCCTCTTTGCGGGAGGCACACCGGCGGCTGAAATTCATTATTGCGCATCCGGACGAAATGTCCGAAGATGTCTCACATGTTTCCGCGACAGCGCTGCATTCGGCCTCTTCGGGAACCGCCGGAGGGCGGCGCGGAATACGAGCGCAGCCGACCGTAAATTAGCCCCGATCCGAATTTCCGCTGAGGCCGAATGTCCTGTGGGGAGGCCGAGAAAGCGGCGTAGAAGGCATAGGTCAGCGGGGGCCTCAGGACACCTATAGGGGGCTACGGATATTTCTCTCCACGGGAGCTCGCGTAGAGGGGAGATGTCGATTCACCTCTGGCCCCTTTTTCGGATCGGGGTTAGGTGAGAAGTTGATCCCCGACCGTGGGTGGAAGTGATCAGTGTGGGATGGAGGCAGGGGGGAGTCGGATACCCCAGGGAGAGAGGGTCATGCTGAACATTACCGAAACCGCGAAGGGCAAGATCGTCGGGCTTCTCGAATCTCAGGGGAAGCAGGGATCGGCACTGCGCGTGGCCATTACAGGACGGGGGCCCGGCGGCTTCCAATACGACCTGCGCTTCGTCGGAAGCGAGGACAAGGGGCCGGAGGACGTGGTCGAGGATGCTGGGGGATTCCAGGTGTACATCGACTCGCAGAGCGCGCCCAACCTCAACGGAGCGACGCTCGACTTTGTCGAGGGAATCTACCAGACCGGCTTCAAGATCGACAACCCGAACTCCATCTGGACCGACCCAAAGGCCAAGGCGGTGCAGCAGGTTATCGACACCCAGATCAATCCGGGGGTGGCCATGCATGGAGGCTTCGTATCGCTGCTCGACGTCAAGGAGGACACGGCCTACATTGCGCTCGGCGGGGGCTGTCAGGGATGCGGGATGGCCAATGTCACGCTCAAGCAAGGCATCGAGGTGTTGATCAAGCAGGCCGTCCCGGAGATCAAGCAGGTCGTGGACACCACCGACCACGCCGGTGGTACGAATCCATACTATCAGCCCGCCAAGGGGGGTCAGTCTCCTTTCGCCTGATGCCTGGAGGGCCATCCAGCGAAACAGGGCCGCCTGATCCATGGGATCAGGCGGCTCATTTGTTTGTGCCCGAGCAATCCCTCTTTTTTCTGAACTCAAATATTGCACCGCAAAGCGCGAAAAGACCGCAAGGGCGCACCATATTTCAAGAATCCGGGGGACTCCACCCCGATCCGAAATTCCGCTGAGGCCGAACGTCCTGTGGCCTCCGGCCCAGGCTCCGCCCCCGAGGGGCTTCTGCCCCGGAGGGAGGGCTCTCCGGCCCGGAGGGGGAGGCCGAGAAAGCGGCGGAGAAGGCAGAGGTCAGCGGGGGCCTCAGGACACCTA
>Ga0209172_10002793_pt1 | contig 29234 bp, 33 predicted proteins | sample LarsenN4metaG_FD_184113 | JGI IMG/M metagenome (GOLD analysis project Ga0209172, IMG submission 184113) | Hot spring sediment bacterial and archeal communities from British Columbia, Canada, to study Microbial Dark Matter (Phase II) - Larsen... ... | reverse complement strand
GGCTGGAGTCGCGGGCGGCTGGCCTGGCTCGGATGGCCGAGCCAGCCGCCCGCTACCATTGAAAACAGGATCGGGCTAAACAGCGTTGACTCTACCTTCCGGCGCGGGACGCCGAGGGGGCGCCTCAACGCCGGCGAATTCGACAAGCGCTTACAGACGACCCTCGCACCGCCGAGATTGATGACCTCGTTTACGAACTCCTTTCTTGAATCGCCACATCACCCCTTAAACCCACTCCTCTTCCGCCTCCCCTTCCGCATCGTCTTGTACGGCCCCGCTTCGGCGTCCATGGGCCGGGCGCCGGCTCGGCGCCCGAGCGCGACTGCACGCCATCGAAGTCGAGCGGGATCGTCTCTAGGGCATTCACTCGAAGCGACGAGGTGCGCTCCCCTCCCCCTGGAGGGGGGAGGGGCAGGGGTGGGGGTGTTTCAGAAATCAGAATCTGAGGGTCAGAAGATCAAAACGATGCGACGCGTCTCGCTCCTGCGTCACCCCACCCCCTAGCCCCCTCCAGGGGAGGGGGAAGAAGCGGCGCACATGATGCGCGTTCGCGCTCGCCGCGCATGCTAATCTCGCGCGCTCACACCGGGGGGACTTCCATGCGCCGCATCATCCTCTTCGCCGCCGCGGCGCTCTTGTTCGCCACCGCCATCATCCACGCCACCGGCTTGCCGATGGCGAGCGCCCGGGGCGAAGGGCTCGGGCGCTTCCAGCAACTGGCCATCGCGCTGTTCTGGACGCACGCTTCGGTCAGTTGGGGCGCGGTCGCGCTCATCTGGGCCGTCGCCGCGTGGCGGCCCGGCCCGCGCTGGCCCGCCGCGCTCGCGGCGCTGATCCCCGCGCACGCCGCCGCGGGCGTCCTCGCCATCGATCCAACCTTCTTCGGCGGACAGATGCTTGCCGGCAGCGTCGCGCTCGCCCTTGCGGGGTTGATCTTGCTCGGACGCGCGCCGCCCAATCGGAGCGGCACGCCCTAGCCGCAGCGCCAACGTGGCCGCACGCGCCGCTATCAAGCACGACGAAGCAGCGTTCGATTGCGAGGACAGCGCAGGCCCTTATCCACGCGAGTCAGCAGCCAACGCCTTGAATCGGAACGCTTCGCAAAAATTGAATCCGACCGAGTTCGGGCGGCGCTATACTGGCCTTGCTCTGACACGGGAGGATTTCGAAGTGCACCGAACCTTTGGAAGGTCAGAGCATCGGCCGGCGCGGCAGGCGTCGCTTCGATGGGGCGGAAGGACACTGAAACCTCATCGTTGAGAAAGCCGATGGACGCGGGATGTCGACCGGGCCTCGATGAGAGGTACAAACGCATTCCGGGTTCGTCGAGCGAAGCGAACGGCGGCTGCACTGCTCGCGGGGCATGAAACCGCGAGGCCCAGGTCTCTTCGGTGAGGCCTGACGCGCTGAACCGGCTCGAGGTCACACGGAGCTAAGGCCCCTGCGTGCAGCCCATGCAGGTGAGCCAATAACTCCTGGTTCGCCACTCCGGGAAGAACGGCCGACAAAACGGGGCGCGTTCGACGCGCGCGTCGTCCAGCGATGGGCGACGCACCCTAGAGACTAACTCGGCGCGTCCGCCGCGCCCCGCCTCCCGCTCTCGGGAGCGCACATCGAAACTCGCGAACCGGCGAGCGTGCGTGCGCGCGCAAAAAAGCCCGGCCTCGCTTGAGGCCGGGCTCTTGGGCGATCGGTCGATCAGTGGACCGGGGCGTCGACGCGTTCTTCGACGGCGCGAACGCCGCGCTCGGCCAGATCGGCGCCGGTGCGCACGGCCTTGTCGGCCACGCCGCGCAGCGTGCGCCGCTCGGGCTGGCTCAAGGGCATGGCTGCGCCAATGAGCGCGCCTGCGGCGAGCGCGATGGCGCCCACGGCCAAGGGCGAGGCGTCATAGAAGCGCTCGGCGCGATGGCGCGCTTCGACCGTCGCTTGAGAGAGGCGATGCGCCTGCTCTTCGGCCAGGTGCTTGGCGTCGCTGGCGAGGTGGCTGAGGCGCTCGCCCGTCGTGCTCGCAAGCCCGCCGAGCTTCTGGCGCGTGCCGGAATAGGCGCTGCCAAGCCCACGGCCCGCACTCGAGAGCGCGCCGCCGAGACGCCGGCCGGTCCCGAGGAAGGTGCGGCCGATGCGGCTGCCCGCGCGCGTTGCGGCGTACTGGATGCCTTCGACGGTGCGCTTGACGCGCTCCTTGAAGTCATGCGCCGCTTCGCCGGCCATCTGCTTGAGGTCCAGCGCCTTGACGTACGCCTCGTGCACGCGTTCTTCGTACTGCTCGTCGGTTTCATTGGGCAGGCGCGGCGTCGCCCAGCGCGCTTCTTCGATCGTGCGATAGCGGCGCTGGTGATACTGCTCCTCGCCCAGTTCTTCGTTGGCCTGCTGGCTCGACTGGCGGTTCGAGAGCACGAGCCAAGCGACGCCCGCGCCGATCAGCAGCACAGGCAGCGGATTGTCGCGAACCTGGCGGCCGAGTTTGCCGGCGAAGGTTCCGGCCTGACCCTTGAGCAGGCCGAGCCCCTCGTCCAGCATTTGCCCGGGCGAGAGCTTGGAGCCCAGTTCGTTCAATGTGTCGTTGAGGCGATGACGTGACTGCTGCACGTCCGCTTCCAGGCGATCGGTTTCCATGCTCATGACGAAACTTTCTCCTTGATGGTGCGAAGGTCGCGCGCCACCTGCTCGGCCGTGCGCGGCAGAGCGATGCGGTCGACCGAAATGGCTTTGAGGCCGGACTTGACGAGGCCGTAGGCGATAAGCCCGCCGATCGCCGCGCCCATGAGGGCCGCGGCCCACATCGGCATGATCTCGGCGAGCAGGTACGCCAGCGCGAAGAGCGCCAACGTCACCGCGGCGCCGGCGAGCACCAGGCCAAGCGCGGCGCGAACGATGCCGCCGCCCATGCCCTTGACCGACTCCACCGCCTCAGCCCGCGCCAGGCGCAGCTCATTGCGGAAGAGATCCCCGGCATTGGCGGCGAGATCCTTGGTGAGTTCGGCGATCGAGCGATCGGATTGCATGGCGTGGCGTCCTGTCAGAGCCCGGGCGTCACGTCCGGCGTTTCAGACGCGTACTCGCCGTCGGGCTGGCCTTGCGAGCTCACGCCTTCGAGCGCGGTCTTGCCGAGCCGGGCGATGATGAAGCCGAGCGCCAGGCTGCCGCCGATGAACAGCGCCGGATTGCGACGGGCGAAGCTGTTGAGGCCGTCGACCACGCGCGAGATTTCGCCCTGGCCGAGCTGGCCTGTGGTTTGTTCGAGCCAGTCGGCGGCGCGCCGCAGGCCAGAGCCCAGCAGCGGCGTGTCCTGCTCGATATCGTCGGCGGCGCGGCGGAGCGCATTGCAGGTGTTTTGGGCGGAGCTGCGGGCGCGTTCGGCGCCTTCATGCACCTTCGACATAGCAGCTTGTCGGCCGCGATCGATGACTTGCGTCGCTGCCTCCTTGATCCGACGCGCTGAGTCTGCCGGCGTTGAGGTAGCGCCGGGCGCACCATTGGAGTTATCCATGGTCATCTCCTTTTTGTGATGTGCGGTGAACGCGTGCGGCGCCGGCGTGTTCCTTCACAGGGAAACGCATTTAGCGAAATTCGGCGCAATCTTTTCGCGCACGAAGGAAACGCGCGCAGTCGGCTACCGGTGCTCCCGCGCCGTCCCTGTTCAACGCCTTGTGATCACTGTGTCTCGACGACCGTGACCGCGGGCACGCGGGGCAACGAGGCGAAGCCCCTACATTCATGCAGCACTCAGGAAACGGGATTTCCGACTTGGGCGTTTTTGGGGAGTGATGTTCGTGAAGATCGGCGCATCGAGTTTGGCGACCGCGCTCGCGCTCTCCCTGCTGGCGGGCGCCGCCGGCGCCCAGCATGAGACTCAACACGCTGCGTCTGTCGCCGCCCCCGCGGTGATCGGCCAGCAGAGTCCTATTGCGGGCGTGCCCGCCGAAGCGCTCCCGAGCGCGGGCGAATGCCGCATCTGGTTCGAGGGCCTTTCAGCGGAGGACCAACCAGCTCAGATGGACTGCGAACACGCCCATTGGATTGCGCAGCGGTGGGGCGGTCGCGTGATCGACCGCCACCGCATGCAAGCCTCTTACGAAGGGCGCAACGATTTTACGGGCGTGCCGGCAGGCGCCCTCCCCCGCCCCGGCTATTGCCGCGCCTGGATCGAAGGCGCCCCGCTCACGCAACAGCCCGCCGAAAGCGACTGCGTCGCCGCGCGCCGAATCGCCGCCGCCGAGGGCGGGCGCGTACTCTTCATGCCACTCTAGTCCGGCTGAGCTTGCGGGCGCCACGATTCGGCCCCACATGACCGCTCATGCATGGATCGCATGGGCACGCGCACCATCCCGGGCACGTCCATGACCATCCCGCTCCCAACGACCGACGTTATACCGTCGCGATCGCGCTGAACCTGGGCTTCGTTGGGATTGAAGCGGCGGCCGGCATTTTCGCAAACTCTACCGCGCTCTTGTCCGACGCCGCGCACAACCTCTCCGACGTGCTGGGGCTCGCGCTCGCGGGCGGCGCCGCCGTGCTGGCAAGGCGCCAATCGAGCGCGCAGCGCACCTACGGGTTTTCCAAAGCCACCGTTCTTGCAGCGCTCGCCAATGCGCTTGTGCTGGTGGTCGCGTGCGGCGGCATCCTTTGGGAAGCGCTGCACCGGCTGGTCGCGCCGGTCGAGACCATGCCGGCGGTCGTGATGGCCGTTGCTGGCGCGGGCGTGGTCGTAAATGGGGCGACGGCCCTCCTCTTCCTGCGCGGACGCAAGGAAGACGTGAACGCGCGCGGCGCTTACCTGCACATGCTAGCGGACGCCGGCGTGTCGGCTGCGGTGATCGCGGCGGGCGCCGCGATCTGGGCCACGGGCCTGCACTGGATCGACCCGGCGCTGTCGGTTGGGGTCGTGGTTCTGATTATCTGGAGCACGTGGGGTTTGCTCCGCGAGTCTTTGGACCTCGCGCTGGACGCGGCGCCGCGAGAGATCGACGTGGCCAAGGTGCGCGCGTTTCTCGCCGAACAGCCTGGCGTGATTGCCGTGCACGACCTGCACGTCTGGGCCATGGGCGCGACCAAGCCGGCGCTCACGGCGCATCTGGTCCGCCCCGAAGGCGGCGACGATGCGTTTCTGGCCGCCGTTAGCGACGGCATCGTGCATCGCTTCGGCATTTCGCATGTGACGCTGCAGATCGAACGCGCCCAACGGGATGATTGCGAGCATTGCTAGCGAGTAGCGAATGGTGAGTAGGAGTGTGCGCCTCGCTACTCGCTCTCTTCGCTCCACGTCTTCAGCAGCTGATGTGCGATGGCGAAGGGCGGTGGGCAGAAGGCGTCCGGATGTTTGGCGCCGATGAGCTGGCGCGCTTCTTCGCGGGTGAACCAGCGCGCGGCTTCGAGTTCGTCGGTATCTATTTTCTCGGCGTCGTTTTCGACCTCGGCGATGGCGCCGATCATCAAGGAATGCGGGAATGGCCAAGGTTGCGTCGAATGCAATCTGACTTCGCGCACTTGGAGCCCGGCCTCCTCGAAAGTCTCGCGAGCGACCGCTTCTTCGATGGTCTCTCCGGGCTCGATGAACCCCGCGAGCGCCGAATGCATGCCGCGCGGCCAAGCGCGCTGGCGGCCCAGCAAACACTTGTCGCGATAGGTCGGCAGCATGATGCAGACCGGATCGACGCGCGGATAATGCTCGGCGTTGCACGCATCGCACTTGCGCATCCAGCCCGCCTCGACCACGCGCGAGGCCCCGCCGCAATTGGCGCAGAAGCGGTTGCGCCCGTGCCATTCGAACAAGGAGCGCGCTGTACCGAGGATCGGAAGCTTGGCCATCTCGAGCCGCGGGGCGGCGGCGCGCAGCTCTTCGAACACGCCCAGATCCGCGAGCTGCGCCGGATCGGCTATTTCGCAGGCAAAAACGGCCGCTTCGTCCCGGTTCATTCCGAGGAAGATCAGCGGCTGCTCAGGATCGCCGAGTTCGCGCCAAACATGTCCGGCCAGCCAGCGCACGAACAAGCCCGAGCCCTCTTCGTAGAGAAATGGCCGCCGCTGGCTGAATGCGATCAGGAGAGTCTGGTCGCTTGCCAGCGTACTTTGCAGCCACGCCTCATCCTTGCGGCGATGACCGGCGCGGTCGAGCGGCGAGCGGGTGAAGGCGTTGGGGTTCTCGGGAAGCATGGATGGTTAGCGACGTTTGCCTAGTGCTGCCTAGTGCTCTTTGTGACTTCCTGGTTTTCATTTCACCACAAAGTCGCAAAGGCCACCAAGACTCACGAACCTTAGCCCGGCTTTCTGAAGCGCAGCACGAACTGATCGGTGTGGCCGCGGATATCGCCCTCGAATACGCGCAGCGAGCGGTTGTCGGCGGGATTGCGCAGAACCTGGCTTTCTTCTTCCAGCACGAAGCCGGCGGCGGTCACCTCACGGATGACTTGCGCCTGATCGATGCGATGCAGGTCAGATTGCGGATTGGGATCGATCGTGTGGCCAGGCTGCGCGGCGTGATCGATGATCACATAGACGCCGCCGGGCTTCAGCGCGTCGAAGATCTGGCGGTTGAGCGCAGGCACATCGAGATTGAGCTGGGGATAGAACCAGTCGTGATATATTTGCGAGACGAACACGGCGTCGAGCGGCTCGCCAGTGTTCCAACCCTGGTAGCCCTGCTGCAACACAGTGACGTTAGGATATTGGGGGGCGACGGCCAGTATCGCTCGCGGCCGATCCGGCGCGGCGTTCGGACGGTCGATCGCGTACACGCGACCGCTATCGCCCACCGCGACCGCAAACAGACGTGTGTAATAGCCGCCGCCGGGGCCGACATCGGCGATGCGCCAGCCGGGCTGTACGCCAGTAAAGGCCAGCATGTCGGCGGGATGACGCAACGCATCGCGGTCGCGATCAGCCTGCGGCCGACGTGGATCGGCGATCGCCGCGAGAATATGCGGCGAGGTCGCCGTGACGGGCGCCGGCTGGCTCATCATGAGCCCCGGGATCGCTCCGCCCGCGCACGCGCCGATGAAGAGCGCCGCGCCCAGCCCAGCCAGCAGTTTTTGCATGTCGTCTCTCCCGGGAGTCAGGTGTCAGGTGTCAGCTTGTCAGGTATCAGCTTTTATGGGCGGCGAGTAGGCTCGCAGTGGATCGTTTATCGTTCTGACACCTGACATCTGGGACCTGACACTGAATGATTCCGGTCACCGCCGCCCTCGCCCTGGATGAGCGCGATCTCGAGGAGCGCTTCATCCGCGCGGCTGGGCCCGGCGGGCAGAACGTCAACAAAGTGTCGACCGCTGTCGAACTGCGCTTCCGACTGGGCGGTTATACGCGGCTGCCGGACGACGTGCGGGCGCGGCTGGAGCGGTTGGCGGGGCGGCGGCTAACGCAAGAGGGTGAGATTGTCATCCGCGCCGATGCGCACCGCACGCAGGAGCGCAACCGCGCCGACGCGCTGGCGCGCCTCGTTGCGATGATCGAGCAAGCCACGCACGCGCCGAAGCCGCGGCGCAAAACGAAGGTGCCCAAGGCCGAGCGGCAACGGCGTCTCGATCACAAGGCGCGGCGAAGCGACGTCAAGGCAAAGCGCGGGCGGGTGCGCGAGCACGATTAGCGTCGGTCATCGGTTATCGGTTATCGGTGCTCGGGATGCGAGTTCGAGCACTTTCGATCCGATACCGATTCCCGATAACCGATCACCGAAGTTTACTCAGGCTTTCTAAATCTCATCACGAACTGATCGGTGCGGCCGCGGATGGCCGGATCGAAAACGCTGATCGTCCGCGTGTCTTGCGGATTGCGCAGAAAACTAGCTTCGCCCTCGAACACAAAACCGGCAGCTTCGACTTCGCGGCGCACCGTGGCTTGGTCGATCCGGTGGAGCGCGGTCTCCGCGTCGGTCTCTACGGCTGCACCGTCAACAGCGGCGTGGTCGATGATCACGTAAAGACCGCCAGGCTTGAGCGCGGCGAAGGCGGCGCGGTTCATCGCGGCTCGGTCGCCGAGATTGTACGCAGTCAAGCCCATGTCGTGATAGTTCTGCGCGGTGAACACGACATCGAGCGGCTCTGGATAGGCGATGGCGTCGTAGGGCGTCCGCGCCATCGTGGCGTTGGAATATTGCTCAGCGACGGGGATGATGGGCGTCTCGTACTCGCCGGCGACGCCGTCTGGTCGGATAGTAGGATAAACGCGCCCCTCGGGACCGACGGCCGCCGCAAACAGCCGCGTCCAGTAGCCTGTGCCGGGGAAAATGTCGGCGATGCGGTCCCCGGGTTCGATCCGGGCGAAAGCGAGCGTTTCGGCCGGATTGCGGTTGGCGTCGCGCTGGACGTCTTCGGCCGGACGGCGGCTATCGGCGACAGCGGCGACGATATGCGGCGCGTCGGCGCTGACTTCCGCGGCTGCCGGTGCTGGCGCATTTTCGGTGTTGGCGGCTTGAGTGCAGGCGGCGAGCGTGAGCGCGGCAGCGGCCGCAAAGAGAACCTGTTTCATAGGGGCATCCCTCCGAAACGCCGAGTTAGCGCCGACGTGGGGCGCATGCACGCACAACGCGACGAATGGAACACAAAAGCGCGCTTTTGCGCGCCGCGCGCAGCTGGAGCTGCCGACCCTCGACGGTTCGTGTTATCGCGCGCGCTTGACGGACACTGGCGGCATCAGCTCCAGCTGCTCGGGCGGAGCGAGCTGGCGCGTGCTGATTTCGATGGGCGTCGCCGCCGCAATTTCGATGCCCGCATCGCCGGCGCCAAGCTCCTTGAACTTGCGCGCCTGCGGCATGACGCGGCTTTCCACCGAGCCGACCAGTTCGTTGTAACACTTGACCGAGCGTTCGATGGCATCGCCCACCTTGCCCATCCGGTCAGCCATCACAGCCATGCGCCGATAAAGCTCGCGCCCTAGCTCGGCGATTTCCTGCGCGTTTTTCGCGCTTTGCTCCTGGCGCCAGCCATAGGCGACCGATTTCGCCAGAGCCACCATGGTCGACGGCGTCGTGATGATCACTTTCGACGCGAACGCGTCGTCGAACAGGTTGGGGTCGCGTTCTGCGGCGGCGGCAAGGAAGTTCTCGCCCGGCACGAAGAGCACAACGAAATCGGCAGTGTCCGGCACATGCTTCCAATAATCCTTGGACGAGAGGTTTTTCACGTGCCCGCGCAGTTCTTGCGCGTGCTTCTTTAAGTGCGCTTCGCGCGCGGCGTCGTCCGCCGCTTCCATGGCGTCGAGATAACCCGAGAGCGCGACTTTCGAGTCGACAACAATGCAGCGACCGCCCGGCAGGTTGATGATCACGTCGGGGCGGAGGCGCGCGCCCTCGCCGTCGCTCGCGGTCACCTGCTCGACAAAGTCAACGTGGGGCGCAAGGCCGGAAAGCTCGAGCACGTTGCGCAGGGTCTGCTCGCCCCAGCGCCCCCGCATCTTTGGGCTGGCCCGCAGGGCCGTCAGCAATTGCTGCGTCGTCTTATTGGTGGAGCCGACCGCGTCCATGATCTGGCGCACTTGTTCGCCCATCGCGGACTTATCCTGCAGCCGCGCCCTCTCCAGCGCCTCCACATTCTGCGCGAGCTTCGCGAGCGCTTCCTGCGCCGGGGTCAGAACTTCTTTCACGCCGCCCTGCGCCGCCTGCTTGTGCTTTTCGAACGTCTCGTTCGCCAGCGCCATGAAGGTCTGCTGTGAAGCCTGTAGGGCCTTGGTGGCGATCTCGACGAAGCGCGCTTCTTCCGATTCCGACCGTTCAGCGCGCTGCGCCCTCGCGGCCGCGAGGTCGGCGGTGAGCCGGACGTTCTCGCGGCGCAAGTTTTCAAGCTCCGAGCGCAGGCGGTCGCGTTCGGCCCGAATTGGGTCGACGCCGGCGGAGCGGTAAGCGAACCAGGCCGCCGCGGCCATCGCGCCGAGAGCAGCCAGAAGCAGAATCGATTCGATCATTTCGGGAGCCTAGCATTCCGCCGGTCCCGACCCCATGCCCGGCGATTATAGGTGGCTTGGGCGCATGGCGGAAGCGCCGCGGCGGGCGTAAGCTTGGGTCATGGACGCCTTCGACTATCTGATACCGGCCGCGCTCTTCGTCGTGTTCGCGATCCTCTGCTTCGGCATCTACACGCTCTTCCGCGGCGGCGATTTCGGGCGCTCGTGGTCGAACAAGGCCATGCGCATGCGCGTGGTCGCGCAGTTCGTCGCCATCCTGATTCTGATTGCGGCGCTGTGGGCAAAGCAGCATTACGGCTGACATGGTCCGGCTCGATAAAATAGTCACCAAGGCGGGCGACGGCGGCAAGACCCGGCTCGCCACAGGCGAGCCTGTGTCGAAGGCCAGCGCGCGCGTTGCGGCCTATGGCGCTGTGGACGAAGCCAATTCCGCGATTGGCGTGGCGCGGCTCTACACCACGGCGGACGCCGTGCTCGATCCCATCCTGGACCGCGCACAGAACGATCTGTTCGACCTCGGGGCCGATCTCGCCACGCCGCATGCGCCGGACCTGAAGTTCGAGCCGCTGCGCATCCAGGAAAGCCAGGTGTTGCGCTTGGAAGCCGAGATCGATCAGCTGAACGCACAGCTGACGCCGCTGACGTCGTTCATTCTGCCCGGCGGCTCGCCAACCGCGGCGCATCTGCACTTGGCGCGCGCCATCGCGCGCCGCGCCGAGCGCGAGATCGTCGCGCTGGCGGATGTGGAGAAAATTTCGCCCGAGGCGATCAAGTTCGCGAACCGCTTGTCCGACCTGCTTTTCGTGGCGGCGCGCTGGGCCAACGATCAGGGCAAGGCAGACCTGTTATGGAAGCCGGGCGCGAATAGGTGAGCGAAGGATTGAGCCTCCGCGGCAGTGTTCATCACATTGACCTGAGCGTGCGCGACCCGCGGGCGTCTTTACGCTTTTACGAGACGGTTCTGGGCTTCATGGGCTATGTGCGCGTCAAGCCTAACGACGATCCGACTGTCCCTGCGCCGCCCCCCGGGCCCGGCGACACGGCTTACGAATTCAACATCCCCGCGCCTTTGGGCGGCTATCATGTCTCGATCGGACTTGTGAAAGCGCGTCCAGGAGCGCCCGCGCACGATAGGTTCAATCCCGGCCTGCATCATCTGGCGTTTCGGGCGACGAGCCGCGAGGATGTCGATGGCTTGCACGCGCTGCTGCTGCGCATCGGCGCGACCATCCTCGACGCCCCGGCGGAGTATCCTCAATACAGCGCTGGCTATTACGCCGTGTTCTTCGCCGATCCTGATGGCCTGAAGTTGGAATACGTGTTCAAGCCATAGCGCAGCAGAAAGGGCTCCCCTGCGAGAACCCTTTCCTACTCAGACCCAGGCTCAATGCTTCTTGCGAAGCTCTTCGCGTGTGTCCTTGTTCTCGTGTTTGCCGCTGTCGACAATGTCGCGATTCACGTGCTTGGGATCGCCACGCTTTTGCGACTTCGGATCGGCGGCTTTCTGCGCATCCGGCGCGCGATTTTGTTCGGCCATAACGCGCTCAGTGCCGAACATCTTTGTCGCGACGCCGCGCATCATCTTTGATGTCGTCTTTGACGTCGCCGGCGAAATCGCGCACCGCACCCTTGGCCTTGTCGAGCTTGCCCTCGGCTTCGAGCTTCTTGTCGCCCGTCATCTTGCCGGCGGCTTCCTTGGTCGCGCCTGACACTTTGTCGGCCGCGCCTTTGACATGTTCTTTGTCCATGGAATGCCTCCTACTGGTTGCTTGTGACGGCAACGCGAGGAGTTCTGGCGCGGTTCCGATGGCCGCGCGTACTGTTGCCGACACTCCGGCGTGAACGCTAGCCCGCGATGTACTGCGCGCCGTTGACGGTCATAGTGGCGCCGGTGATGAAGCTGGCCTGGTCCGACGCGAGGTACGCGACCATCGAGGCGATCTCTTCGGCTTTGCCGAGCCGGCCCAGCGGAATCGTGCCGATGATTTTCTTCAGCACCTCTTCCGGCACAGCGGCGACCATGTCGGTATCGATATAGCCGGGCGCAACGCAATTCACCGTAACGCCTTTCATCGCGCCTTCTTGCGCGAGCGCCTTGGTGAAGCCGATCATGCCGGCTTTCGCCGCCGAGTAGTTCACCTGGCCGGCCTGACCCTTCTGCCCATTGATCGAGCTGATGTTGATAATGCGGCCATAGCCGCGATTGCGCATGCCCTCGTAGATCGGGCGGGTCATGTAGAAGAGCGATGAAAGATCGACGCGGATCACTTCTTCCCATTGCTCAGCGCTCATCTTGTGGAAGAAGCCATCGCGTGTGATGCCGGCATTGTTCACCAGCACGTCGACGGGGCCCACTTCGGCCTCGACTTTCGCGATGCCGTCCTTGCAGGCCTGCGCGCTGCCGACATCCCACTTGTACACGGCGATCCCGAGCTCCTTGGCCGTGGCGTCGGCCGCTTCGCTGTTCCCCGCGTAATTCGCCGCGACTTTGAAGCCGTCTGCCTTCAGCCGCGCGGAGATCGCCTTGCCGATGCCCCGCGTGCCGCCTGTAACCAATGCAACGCGTGCCATGGTGTATCCTCCCGAGGGTTATCGTGTTTTGCTTGCGCTCACCTTGCGCGACTGCGGTCGCAACGCAAGCCGTCAGAAGCCAAGTTCTGACGCCCGGCCGGGCTTGCTGTGAGGAAAGGGCCGCGCGAGAGCCCGAACGCCGCCGGACCGCTAGCCGGCGCGTGCAGCGGCGGTAGCGAGACCTGCGCCAACCAGCGCGCCGCCGCCCGCGCGCTCAGCCCAGCGGCGCACCCTCGGCGACCTCATCACCGGGGCGAAGCTGGAGGCGAGCAGCGCGTAGCCGGCATCGGTGGCGGCCACCAATATCACGAACGTCGCCGTCAGAATCGCGGCTTGGGACATATACGGCGCCGACGCGGAAATGAATTGCGGGGCGAACGCCACGAAAAAGACGATGGTCTTCGGGTTGAGCGCGGTCACTGCGAAGGCGCCGAGAAAGCTCGTGCGCGGCTGCACTGCCGGCGCCGGCGGCGCCGATCTATCCAGGGTCTTTCCGATGGTGAGGAGGCCAAGCGCGATGAGATAGGCGGCGCCCAGCCACTTGAGCACTGCAAAAGCCAGAGCCGACGCCGCCAGCAGCGCGCCGACGCCTGCCAGCGAAAGCGTCATGGCAGTAAGGTTGCCGAGTGCTGCGCCGGCAACCGAGAACAACGCGGCGCGCCGGCCGGCGGCCAGCGCATATCCGACGATCATCGTCACGCCCGGGCCGGGGATAAGCCCCATCACGAATGAGGCGGCGGTGAACGCGAGCCAGTTTTCGATCGGCATGACGCGCAATTCTAAAGCAACGGCGCCGCACGTTAAAGCCTATGGCACGCCGCGCCGCACGTAATAGATCACCCAAGTGTCCGTCCAGGTGACGCCGCCGTCGTTACTGCGCTGCCAGTGCCACGTCAGGCTGGTTGGCGTGATGTCTTGATAGACCATCCGAGTCTGCGGGACGGCTTCGCTCAGTCGGGTAGTGGTTAGGATGAACCTGTCGCCTTCTGGACCGCCGGTCAGCGCAAAATATCCGCCCTGATTGTCGACCCAGGTCTGGCGCCAGAGCCGCGTTTGCGCGTGATAGAGGGAGACGGAACGGCCCAACAGCCCCCCTACGCTTGGACCGCCGTCGAAGTCCTCCTGGATAACGCAGGCCCCAAGCTGGCGCGTAATTGTGTTCGTGCCCCTGCCGGCGGGGATTCCGGATGAGGGCCACGCATCCCATCGCACGTCCCACGTGCCGACCCAGAAATCCATCTGGCCAAACTCCGGGCCGGAGCACGGGGGTTGCTGCGGCGGCTGCTGTTGGGCCCCCGCCTGCGCGCAAGCCGCGCCGAGCATCGCCAGAGCTGCGAGAGCTATACGCACTTAAGTCCTCCAGTCGCGATGACGCAATGGCGCGATGCTAACCGCTCCGCCTAGCAAAAAGGGAAGCACACCTGCGTGAGCTGAAGGTCTTATGCGATGAAGGCGCGCACACCCGCGACGAATAGCGCGACCTACGAACGGCGCTCAAACAAGGGCCCGGAGCGTAACGCCAGCCACAGGCCCATCCCAAGCGCCGGCCACTGAACCCAGAAACCGCCGCCGGTCATCACGTCGAGCACAAGCAGAAAGGCGAGTATGATGAGCAGACGCCGCGCCTCGGCGATGTAACGGGCCCGCGGCGATCGTGCTGACAGAGCACCACGCGCCTTCAACTTGCGCTTTTTTCCATCATCGACTGCGGCGCCGTCGCCGACGCTGTAGACCGCCACGGCGCCGTCGAAGTTCTTCGGTTGGCGCTCGCCAAGATAGTGAAAGCCGACAGTGAGCTTCTTCTGAACCTGGTCGTACACCTGCTGCGAAATCAGTATGCCGCCCGGCTCGGCCATGCTTTGCAGACGCGCGGCGAGATTGACGCCCTCTCCCAACAGGTCATCCCCATCAACCAGCACGTCCCCAAGGTGTATGCCCATTCGAAAGCGCAGCGCGTTTTCAGCGTTGTCGGCCAACTCGCGCTGAACTTCGACGGCGCACTGCACGGCCTCGACGACGGACGGGAACTCCGCGATCAGCCCATCGCCTGCAGTGTTCGCGATCCGCCCGTGATGGCGGGCGATCGATTGCGTGAAGACAGCGCGCGCCGCGCGGAGATTGCTCAGCGTGCGCACCTCGTCCGTCTCCATCACCGCGCTGTAGCCGGCGGCGTCGGCGGCGAGGATGGTGGTGAGTTTGCGCTGGACCTGGGACATCGCGTCGGCCCCTAAGTATTACGTCAAACCAATGGGCGCGAACAGCTCCACCGGTTCGCTCAGTCCCTTTGCCTCAAAGGATCCGACAGCCCGCATGGACTGATTGGCGGCCTTTTGAAAGGCGCGCGTGCAAACGATGGGCTCGCCGGTTCGCACCATCAACTCCTTGGCGCGGGCGGCGAGATTCACTTCCCTGCCGATGAGCGTGAAATCGAGTCGGTCCGGCGCGCCAATGTTTCCATACTCGGCCACGCCGAAGTGCAGCGCGACGCCATCTTCCAGGGCCTGGCCTTCTTCGCTTGTCTGCGCGCGTTGCCGAGCCCTGCTCGCAGCGGCAAGCGCCGCCTCGCAGGCCTCTTGGGCGCCACCGCAAGTCTGCGCTGGAAATATCGCGAGCACCGCATCGCCTACGAACTTCAACACCTCGCCGCTATGGGCATAGATAGCCCCAACGATCTCTCGATAATAGGCGTTCAGCCGCGCAACCAATTCGTCCGGTCGCAGCGTTTCGCTCATGCGAGTGAAGCCACGGATGTCCGAGAACCAAATGGCCCCTTCGAGCGCCGCAACGTGGCCCAATTCGATCATCCCATCGCAGACGCGCTGACCAGGATCGCGCCCGATATAAGTGCGCGCAATGGTGTTCTTGATTTCGTGCTGAAGCAATGTGTTGAGCGGAAGCGCCAGCAGGTGAGCGCTCATGCGCACCTTCTGCACGTCCCCGTCCGACAAGCCGCCTGCGTTGTCGACCGCCACGCTGATGAGCTTGTGGGCGGTTCCAAGCCCGTGCAGCATCGTGCCGAAATATTGCGTGCAGCCCAGCAGCGCGAGATCGTTGAAAACCGGATAAGGCTGCGGTGCGCCGGCCGGCGCGATTGCCGCGAGCATCTCACCGTCCTGTTCGATCCTGTAGAAAGGGCTGGCGATGTATTGCGGCGAAGTATGACCGCTGGCGAAGAAGAAGACCTCGTCAATGAAAGCATCGCCCATCGGGTGTTGTCGTCTGCGCACAATCACCGATGGATTGATCGGTCCAGGATCGGCGTGCTCGCTAAACCAGACATATCGCATCGCCCACATCTGGGGATGAATGGTATCCGTCTTCAAATTGCAGCGCCGCACGCCGATGCCTTGGTGGCGCAGGAAACGGCAGTAGGAGTCCAGCAATTGGGGGATGCTCTCGCATGCGGCGGCACGCTCGACGGCCCATTGAACGCAATCGACGGCGAACTCAGATCTGTCCAGCGACATGCTCTTCCTCGCGCCCGCGAGCTTCGTCATCGACGCGTCGCGAAAATTTTCTCGAACCCGCTTTACCGCGAGGTTCCACAGAGAGCTAGCGATTGTCCTATGACGAACGGAAGAGCCGGCTAGGCCATTTGGCGGGGTGCGCGAAACGCATCCGTTAAGGCCACAAAATGGCCTAGCGATTTTGGTTCAAAGCAGACGCCGCGCGGCTGCGCGCGGCGGGCAAATCCAACCGACGAGACGCCGATCGTGACGCACGCCTGCACCGCGCGCCAACGCACCGCGCAGCTTGAAGCGCAGCCAACGCGCACCGCGAGACGCACGCTGACGCAGCTATCTTTTGCTGCGCTGGCGTTTGGCCTTGTTGTCCTTGGCAGCGCCCATGGCGCGCTGACGGGCAGCGCTGCAGGGGCTAAGCCAACAGCAGAGCCGTCGGCGCTGACGCAGGCGCCGGCCGTGAGCTGGGCCGTCGATAAAGACGGCGACGGCGTCACAGACTACTACAACCCGACGCATGGCGCCGTGCGCGGTCGAGACGCATTCGGTTCGGGCCACTTCGGGGCGAGCCGCGATGGGGGCAAGCGGGAGCACGAAGGCGTCGACTATGTCGTCGCGCCGGGCGGGCCCGTTCACTCCCCAATCGCCGGCGAAGTCGCGCGTCTTGGCTACGCCTACCGCGGCGAAGGCGGATATCGCGTAGTGGAGATCGTCAATTCCGAGACGAAGATCAAAGCGCGCATTCTGTACGTGGCGCCGAGCGTCGAGGTCGGCGATGTCGTCGCGGCTGGTCAGGAGATCGGCATAGCGCAGGATTTGAACGCCCGCTATCCGGGCATTACCAATCACGTGCATGTCGAACTGCGCGGCCGTCGGCAGCAGCTGATCAACGCCGCGGAGCAGCTGCCCTCTGGATCGGTCACGCATCAGCAGCGGCGCGCCGCCGGAGCTAGGCCTACGTAAGCCTGGCGCGAACGAGCTTCAGAGCTTGGATCGCAGCAGACGCCGGAAACCTCCTACCGCTCCACGCACACCGCGATGCCCATGCCGCCGCCAATGCAGAGCGTGGCGAGGCCGCGCTTCTTGCCGCGACGCTGGAGTTCGTAAAGCAGCGTCGTGAGCACGCGCGCCCCGGAAGCGCCTATGGGGTGGCCAAGCGCGATGGCGCCGCCATTGACGTTCACGATGTCCGGATCCCAGCCCATGTCCTTGTTCACGGCGCAGGCTTGCGCCGCGAAGGCTTCGTTGGCTTCGACCAGATCGAGATCGGCGACTTTCCAGCCAGCCTTCTCCAGCGCGGCTTTGGAAGCCGGGATCGGCCCCGTGCCCATGATCGCGGGATCGACGCCGCGCGAGGCCCAGGAAACCATCCGCGCGAGCGGCGTGAGGCCGCGACGGTCGGCCTCCTGAGCCGTCATGAGCACGAGCGCGGCCGCGCCGTCATTGATGCCGGACGCATTGCCCGCGGTGACGGTGCCGTCCTTCTTGAAGGCTGGGCGCAGGCCTGCGGCCGCTTCGACAGTGGCGCCTGCCCGGATGTATTCGTCGTTTTCGACGATTGTGTCGCCCTTCTTACCCTTTACGGTGACCGGCGCGATCTCATCCTTAAACTTGCCGGCCTTCTGCGCCGCTTCGGCTTTGTTTTGCGAGAACGTCGCAAACTTGTCCTGTTCATCGCGCGTGATCTGCCACTTCTCCGCGACGTTCTCGGCGGTGATGCCCATGTGACAGCCGTAGAAGCAATCGGTGAGCCCGTCCTTCAGCATGGTGTCGACGAGTTCGAGCGGACCCATCTTCACACCGTTGCGCAAGTGCGCGACGTGCGGCGCGAGCGTCATGTTCTCCTGTCCGCCGGCGACAACAATTTTGGCGTCGCCCGACTTTATCTGCTGATAACCCGTCACCACCGCGCGCAGGCCGGATCCACACACTTGATTGAGCGACCAGGCCGGCGCCTCATCGGGCACGCCCGCAGCGCGGGACGCCTGACGCGCGGGATTCATGCCCTGGTTTGCGGTCAGCACCTGGCCCAGCACGACTTCCGACACTTCCTTCGGCTCGACTTTTGCGCGCTGCAGCGCGGCCGTAATCGCGGCCTTGCCGAGTTCTGCCGCGGGCGTTGCAGCAAAGCTGCCGTTGAAGGAACCGATCGGCGTGCGAGCGGCGGAAGCGATGACTATCTCGGTCATGGGGGGCTCCTGCGAACGGGAAACGCCTTGGCTGGAAAGGCGTACTTTATCGCCCCTATCGCACAAGCCGCGCGCGAAATCCAAGCCGGTCAGGCGCCTGCGGCAGGCGAAAACAGCGGCTTTGTCTTGCAATGCGGCGAAGGACGCGGGATTTTGCACCCGGCTCGCGCCTTCGCGGGCGCAAAATGGCGTCCAGCGCTGGCGCGACGCCGAGACAAGAGGTTGACCCGTGGCGGATGCGACCGGCCCAGCGCCGAACGACACGAACGCGGACGCAGGCGCCCAGGGCGAGCCCGTCGTCATCAAGAAATACGCCAATCGGCGGCTCTACAATACCGCAGCATCGACCTACGTCACGCTCGACCATCTTTCGGAGATGGTTCGCGAAGGCGTCGATTTTATCGTGCTCGACGCCAAGACTGGCGAAGACATCACGCGTTCGGTTTTGACCCAAATCATCTTCGAACAGGAGAGCCGCGGACAGAATTTGCTGCCCGTGCAGTTCCTGCGCCGGCTCATTCGATTCTACGGCGACCAGATGCAGGGCTTTCTGCCTCCCTATCTGGAAATGAGCATGGAGAGTTTCGCCAAAGCGCAGGAGAAGATGCGCGAGAACATGTCGCGCGCGTTCGGCGCAACTACGCCGATGGCGGCGTTCGAAGAACAAGCGCAGCGGAACATGGCCCTGTTCCAGCAAGCGCTCTCGATGTGGAGCCCGTTCGCACCCGCGTCGACCCCGAGCAAACCGGCCGCGGCCAACGAAGAACCGGACACGCCAAACAAGGACGAACAATTGGCCGAGCTGCGCCGCAAGATGGAGGCAATGCAGAAACAGCTCGACCAGATTGCGAAGGGCTAGTCACGCTGGCCCGCGTCCGAGCAAACGCTGACGTAAATCCCATAAGGGTTTGCGAACTGCGTAAGGAATCGCCTTCCGCCACAGCCGACAGGCGCGCGCCCAAAGACCGGATTGTAGGCGCGCCTCACTGAGCGCGTGAAGACGCTCCTCCGCGTCGTTGACGCGCGCACGCAGTCTTTGCTCGGCCAAGGAGATGCTGATCTCCAACTGCTGCTTAGCTGCCTCGATCACTGCGCCAAGGCGCTGTTCAGCCATTTCGAACTTTGCGCTGAGCCATTGTGAGCTTCGCGCGATTTCCGCCAAGGCGTGCTGCGTCTCCGCCTCGGCGCGCCGCAATTCATCAAGTCGGACGTCGATGCGCGCTGTCAAGTCATTCGCAACGCGCGCCGCGGTCTCGACTGAGAGTCGATTCATCTCCTCGGCGTGACGATGCAGTTCCTGCTGCACCCGTTTCTCTGCGTCGGCGAAGAGGTCGGCCCATGGCTCGGTCTGCACACCCATTGCTTCGCGCGCAACTGTCCTCCAGGCGCGATCCGTGGGGGTTGGCGCAAGTTCTTCAATCCACGCTGCAGTAGCCGCACGGCATGCCGCGATATCCCCAGGCGGGTCCGCCAAAGCTCGGGTGTAAACCGCAAGATGTCTCGCTACGAAGGCCTCTAACGATGCATCGGCGCGCACCATATCGGTTACCGCCCCCGCGTCGTCGGCGTCGTACCGATCGATCGCATGGCGCACAACTTCTGCAGTAGTCGGACGCGTCAGCAATCCCACGCCGAAATTCATGCTGCGCCAATGCTGCAAATTTGCCGAGGTCAGCATGCCCGCGAAGCCTCGCCCATCGCAAACGATCACGGCGCAACCCACCGCCGCGGCTTCTAGCGCCATGCGCGCTGTGGCGAACACAAGATCGTAGGCACGAAGCTCCCGCTCCAGCTCGGTGCTGACCTTGCCGACCGCGGGACCTAGCGCATCCAGGGCGATGCCAGCCCCCGCGCACGCTTCACCGACGGCATCGTGATGGCCGGTGTTCTTCGTCAGAAGCAGAGCGCGCGCTGGTCGCTGGGGCAACGCCGCACGGCGCGCAAAGCGCTCGAGGTCTACGGCATTGTGAATGACTGACAAGTGCTCGCTTGGCACGCCGCGCGAAAGGCATTTGTCGCGGCACAAATTGTCGACTGCGATCCACCGTCGAATCTGCGGGTGGGGCCGCGGCGCCTCTACCTCGAACACGGCGCTGTGGCATGAGAAGACCGCTGGAACGTCCGGAAAGGCTGCGAAAGCTGCTAATGCTACGGTTGCGTGCTGAGCGTGGATTATATCCGGCTGCGCAGGAATCGCGGTGACGCGATCGACCACAATATGTCCCCGTTCGCGCGCAGCAAAAGCCTGGCGACCCAGGTCGGCCGCAAGGAGCATCGGGGTGTGGCCCGCCCGCCTGAGTCCATCTGCGAGCAATTCCACGACTACTTCCGATCCGGAATTATAGCTGAAATGGAGGTTGGTAATCAGGACTCGCAAGTTGCGTGCTCCGCCTGCGTTGCCGCCCGGGCTGGGCTGCAGAGCAAAGCGCGCGCAATCGGGCGAACGTGGCGGACATATTCAATGGGACGCGCATATTTGCTCGCCGCCACCCGCTCTGCGCCTATGCGCTCCCATTCCGGCGTCCAAACGTCAGGCCACTCAAAGCTCGGCTGAAACAGGCGCTCCCGATGCAGAGCTTCGGGTTCCTCGCCCAGCACCCGCGCGACCTCCTCCGCCAAGGGCGCGTAGGCGGCGATCGCCGCCAGCTTTCGGCGCAAGTGGCCACCTTCAACAGGCGCGTCGACAACGCAACGCCCCCCTGAACCGGGAACAGCCCGAGCTACGAGATGCGTCGCCGGCAGACCCATGAGGCGAAGCTTAGCGACCGCCGCCGCAACAGTCGCCTCGCACAAATCGTGCATTGGATTGTAACCGTCGACGGCGTCGCTCACCAGCAGCGGACTGGTTTGTGCGGCGCCGATTTCTACAACCGCATCCACCACAGTCCTGAATAACGACAAGTCGCCGCTCAATATGGCGTCATACCAGCAGCGATCGGATGCAAGTCCGAAAATTCCACTCGCCGTCGCACCCGCCCGCTGCGCGCAAGCCCGTGAATAGTCGGTTCGCGCGCCGCACCGTCCCGAGCCGTCCGTCATCAGAAACAGGATCGGTTTGTGCTCTTCCATCCATCGGAAAAGTCGCAATTCGTGACCTGGATGGCCATGAATCAAAAGTGGTCGCCCGCCGATCACCGCTCTCCCCCAAGCGCCGCAAGCGACGCGCCCGACCGAGTGCAGCACACACCACGGTCTTGGGCTACAACCCATATACCCCTCATCCACACGGAGCAAATCCACCCCGGGAGCCGGCCCAGATCGCGTTCTGCCACGCAGACCAGCTTCACGGCATCCGCTCACGGACCGAGCGCAGACAGCCCGCCCCGCCGCGTCGAGATAAGAGCTTAAGGCGCGCTCGGCTTTGCGGCGATAAGCGCCGACCGAAGGAATTCCACGAGGACAGGCGTCCACTCGTTGCCGAGACCAGCGCGGCCAGCGCGCGCTTACTCATCTTGCTCAAAGGGCGCCGCGCGGCGTGCTTGACCGAGGCGGTGCGCGCATGCAGGCGTGAGCAATGCCGCACCGCATGGTCACGCGATTGGGCGAATTCGACGTGCGCGAGCGGTTCGCGCCGCTCGCGCCCTCCTGGGCAACGCAGATCGGATTCGCGATCTTCTGCCTTGGCCTTGAAGCGATCGTGCGATTTATGATCGATCTGTTCGCGCCTGGCACAGCGCCCTTCGCCTTAATATATCCCGCCGTGCTAGCGGCCACTTTGTTCGCGGGGTGGCAATGCGGCGCTATCGTGTTGGTCGTTTCCGAGCTTTTCGCCTGGTATTTCGTGCTGGCGCCGCGACGAACATTCGCGCTGGACAGTGCAGACGACGCTTCACGACTAATAGTTGTGGCCTTCTCGGCGGTCGTCGTCATCGTCTTGGCGGAGGTTTTCCGACGGCTCGTGCAGAACGTGGGGAGCGTATTGCAGACGCAACTGGAGGAGCGCGATCTTTTGCTGCGGGAAGTCGATCACCGGACAAAGAACAATTTTATGATGGTGTCGAGCCTCGTCGAGATCCAGCGGCGGCGCTCCAGCGACGATGCCGTAAAGAGCGCCCTGAGTGAGGTGCTGACGCGTATCGATAGTTTCGCGCGCGCTCACCGTCACCTTTATCATGAGGCGCACAAGGTCGATTCCGTCGACATGTGCAGCTACATAGCCGAACTATGCGACGCTCTTGCGCAAGCGTTGACGCTACACGGGCCGATCACGCTTTCCCACACGTGCGATGAAGTATTGGTCGACCGCGATCGCGCCGTGACGATCGGGCTGCTGATCAACGAACTCGTCACCAACGCCGCCAAGCACGCCTTCAACGGCCGCGAGACGGGGAGGATCGAGGTCGAATTCCGGCGTACGGACGGGGGCTGGCGGCTGACGGTCGCCGATGACGGCATGGGCATCGGCGCCGGGCGCGCCATAAATGGCCAAGGCGGCCTCGGCCAACGACTGGTCGATGCCTTCGTGCGTCAGGCCAACGCAAAAATCTCGACAGAAAGTGGCGCGCAGGGCACGCGTGTTGCTGTCGACTTCAGCGCGTAAGCCGATAGAACGCTCAGTCCCAGATCGGCGGCTTGCGATCCTTCCAGGGCATTTCCTTTTCCAGCTGCGCCGCGAGCCGGAACAGCGTCCCTTCATCGGCATAGCGCGCCGTGAACATCATGCCGATGGGGAGATTGTCGCGCGACTGGCCGAGCGGCAGCGAAAGCGAGGGCTGACCCGTCATGTTGAACGGCGGCGTGAAGCCAAACGTGATCCGTTGGCGGCGATCGAATTCCTTCAAGTCTTCCATCAGCGTGTCGAGGAAATCTACGCGGGGCGGCGGCGTACACATCACGGGCGTCAGATACACGTCGAACGTCTCGAAACGCTGCAAGATTTCGCGCGTCCGCAGGCGCAGCTCCTGCATGGCCCAGAGCGCATCTTGGCCGGTAATGTGCTTGCCCGCTTCGTACGCGCGGCGCGCGAGGCCTTCGATGTCATTGCCGGGGTTGCGCCCCTTGATCTCGATCCAGCGGCGGATGTTCGCCGAGAAGTTCGCCGCGGAGACCAAGCCCTGCGCGCGATAGAGCGCGCGATAGTCGATGCCTAACCCCTCCTCGCGCACCTCATGGCCCAACGCTTCCAGCGTTTGCGCCGTGCGTTCGAGCGTCGCCTGCACGTCTGCATGCACGGGATCGCCGGCGGGGGTTTCGTTCGACCAGGCGATGCGCAACTTGCCCGGCGCGCGCGCGATCTCGTCTATGTAGGGCCGCTCGCGATGCGGGTAGGCGTACGGGCTCGCGGGCTGCGGCGCGCAGGTGGCGTCCAGCATCGCGGCGCTGTCGCGCACGGTGCGGGATACCACATGGTCCACCGAAAAGCCGATCACGCGATCCGTGTCGTGCAGCCCATTCGGATTGCGGTCGCGCGTAACCTTAAGCCCCACAAGCCCGCAGCACGCGGCAGGGATGCGGATCGAGCCAAGCCCGTCGCTCGCATGCGCGAGCGGGACCATGCCGCTGGCCACCGCGGATGCGGCGCCGCCTGACGAGCCGCCGGAAATGTGATCCGGATTCCAGGGATTGCGGCATGGGCCGAGCAGCGCCGACGTGGTGACGCCCGGAATGCCGAACTCGGGCGTGTTGGTTTTGCCGACCAGGACGACGCCCGAGGCGCGATAGCGTTGGATCAGGATGCTGTCGTCGGCGTCGGCCTCGATCTGCGCAAAGCGGCTCGCCGAAGTGCGCGGCCAGCCCTTCACGCGCACGCCCAGATCCTTGATCAGAAACGGCACGCCCTTGAACGGGCCATCCGAAAGCGGCCCGGACGCCGTCTGGCGCGCTTCGTCAAAGGCCTTGTAAACCACGGCGTTGAGCGTGCCGTTGTGACGCTCGATGCGCTCGATCGCGGCGTCGAGCAGTTCTATGGGCGTCGCCTCCCTGTTGCGCACAAGCTCGGCCAGGCCCAATCCGTCGTACGCCGTATAGTCCTTGAAGCTCATGACCGCCTCCGCGTTGCAGGCAGGTTAAGCGGTTAATTCTCGTTTGGCACGCGAGATGCAGTTCGCCTTAGGTGAACTCGACTGACCGCCTCCGTCTGTTCGACGCCGATTTTGAGGAAGTTCACGATCAGCGACGGTGCGACCGCCGTCGCGCCGATCGGCGCGCGCAGCGCCTCCGCCTCGACCCGGCGTTCGCCGCAACGCTTCTCAACCAAATCACGCCCGCCGAGCGCTCGGGGCCAGCCTGCTATGCGTCCGAGCCAAGGCCGCTGCGCCCCGGCATCGCTTTCGATCTCAGAGCTTGAGCGAGACTCCTATTTTCCGACGGCCTTCTTGGAGGCCTCGAACTCCTTCAGCCAGTTGTCGATCGCATCGAGCCGCGCTTCGATGCTTTCGATCCGATCGACTGCGCCAGCCTCGGGATTGGGGCCGCGCGGTGCGACACCGCTGCGCAACGTTACTTCTACCAGGTCGACTGCCAACACGGTGGCAAACGTAGCGAGCTCTTCGGCGCTCGGCGCCCGCTCGTTGGTGAAGATGCGGTGCAGTTCAGTGCGTTCGAGTCCAGATGCCACCGCGAGCGCAGCGCGGTCGAGGCCGCGTTCACCAAGCTTTGCATCGAACCAGTCGGCGTCGAAGAAGAGGCTCATGCGCGCTCCGTTATCCACATTAAGCGACCGGCGCCGAACCTGCACCGGACCGCGCATGGACGCGCCACTCTACCCCCGATTCGCGCGCTGGCTCGACTTCGTCATCGTGCTGGCTGTGGGGATGTGGTGCTTGTAGCGCCAGTCGCCAGCTCGCCAAGTCGCCAATCGGAATTCGACTGGCGATCTGGCGACTTGGCGACTTGGCGTTGCTAATGCTGCCCAGCAAACTCCACGTCGCGGCGGGCGGAGATGATGGTGACGACGACGCCGGCAAGAACGTCCAGCAGCGACATGATCATGATGATGAAGAACACGCTGGTGGCGAACGCCGGGTGCAGCAAAAACTCCACGAGGCAGATGATGAACACCAGCATCGAGAGCGCGTGGTTGAAGATAGCGGCCGTGCCGGTCGAGGTCGATTTCAAAAGCTCGATGAACAGCAGCAGAATGGCCAGCAGCACCATGACGTCGCCGAACGTCATGATCCAGTGCGCGCCCGAGGCCATGCCTACGTTCAAGAACGGGTTTTCGCGGTTCTCCAAATGACAAAGAATCCGAGCCCCGGTCTCGAAGTTTTCGCTGCGACTGGCTTCCCCCGCATTGAGAAGAATCGCATCGATGCAGGGTTGGAGCTCCTGGCCAGGCGCCAATCCCGCCGTCGCAAAGGCCCAGATGTTGTAGATGATCACCGGGATCAGGATCAGCGGAAACACGTTGAAGATGGCGCCCATGGAATTCCCCTCGTTAGCTGCTCCAGAGCGGCGCTGGCGTGCATGAGCGGCCAAGCCTAGGAAGGCCGGGCTTGTCGGATCCGTCGGACCTCTGCTCATAGCTCGTCCGTCCCCCCTGGAAGTCGGGCGCGGCTGCGAAGCCACATTACCCCCCAGAGGTCGGTCATATTCGCGGCCAACCGTCCAAGGTTTGTGTACTTCGAGCGCCCAGCGCTTCGCTGTCGATGGTTAACCTCTAAAAACTCGACTGCATAGCCTTCCCGCAGCATCAATGCGGGCATGAAACGATGCATGTGATCGAAATACGGCAGAGCCAGAAAAGCCTCCCGTTTGAATACCTTGACCCCCGAGCCGCTATCGTCTGCGCCGTCCTTCAGCGCCGCTCGGCGAATGTCGTTGGCGATGCGCGAGGCCCAGCGCTTGCTCCAGCTGTCCTGCCGCTTGAGCCGTCGTCCGGCGACCATGCCAAGGTCGGGGGGAGCGTCCGCTCTCGTCAACCTTGCCAGCAGCCGCGGCAGATCGGCCGGATCGTTTTGTCCATCCCCATCGAGCGTGCCCACGATCGGGGCGCGCGCAGCGCGAACACCCGTGCGTACAGCGCGGCTTTGCCCAGCATTCCTGCGGTGCCCGATAAGCCGCAGCGACGCCAGCTCGCCCTTGAGGCCGGCGAGCTCGGCGCGCGTGTCATCGCGGCTGGCGTCGTCCACGAAAATCATCTCGTAGGAGCGGCCTTCCAGCACGGCGGCGATCTCGCGCGCGAGGGCGGCAGCATTGCCGGCCTCGTCCTTGACCGGCACCACCACGCTGAATTCGATGCTTTGGGTCAATCCGCGCTTCCGCTGCTCTTAAGGGCGGCTCTCATAGCCGCTTCGCGGGACCGAGGCGAGCGTTCGCCCCCCGGCCCTCGCCTTGCAGGCAAATCCCGGTAAATCGCCTTTGATGCCGCCTGCACTCCCCCCGACCCTGTTTGACCAGTTCGCGCGCGCGTGGCGCGGCTATGTCTTGGTCGCGTTGATTGCATTTCTGTCGGCGCAGTTCGGCGCCGGGCGCGTGCCGGTGATGGACGCCGACGAGGCGCGGTTCGCGCAGGCGACCCGCCAGATGATCGAGACCGGCGATTTGCTGCGCATCAGGCTGCAAGACCAGGACCGAAACAGAAAGCCAATCGGCGTGCATTGGGCGCAGGCGGCGTCGGTTTTCGTGATGCAGCCGGTGATGAGGCAGAATAACGAAATCTGGCCTTATCGGCTTCCCTCCGCCTTTGGGCTCGTTTTGGCGGCGATCGCCTGCCTATGGGCTGGCCGCGCGCTTCTGAACGAGCGGGCGGCGCTGTTCGGAGCCGCGCTTTTCGCAGCGGGCATGCTTGCGGGCTTTGAAGGCATGACCGCGAAGACCGACGCGCTCCTGCTCGGCTTCACCACGCTCGCGGTCGCGGCGCTGGCCCGGCTGCGGGCGCTGCCGGACGAACGGCGCATCTTGGGCTCGAAGGAGCTTGCGGCGCTGTTCTGGATCGCACTCGGCGTCGGCGTGCTGATCAAGGGCCCGGTGGCGCCAATGGTCGCCCTGCTGACAATCACGATGCTCGGTTTTTGGGAAGGTCGCTGGAAATGGATGCGTCCCCTGCTCTGGTGGCCGGGACCCACGCTGGCTGTTCTGCTCGTGGCCCCGTGGTTCGTGATGATCTCGCTGGAAACGAGCGGGCGTTTCTTCGTCGACATGATGTTCGGCGACATCGCGCCGAAACTGACCAGCGGTGATGAGGGACACTTCGCGCTCCCCGGCTATCACCTCTTCCTGCTGCCTTTCCTGATCTTCCCCGCCACTTATGCTTTGCCGGCCGCTGCGCGCTTAGCATGGGAGACGGTGCGGGCGCCACGCGCTGACGATGGTCACGCCAACTTGCGGTTCCTGATCGCATGGGCGGCGCCGACGATGCTCTTCTTCGAATTCGCGCCCACAAAACTGCCGCACTATGTGCTCCCGGCTTACCCCGCTATCGCACTGCTCTGCGCGGCGGGCCTCGCGGCGATGCACGGTCGTCAGTGGCGGACCGCGCATCCGGCAGGCGTCGTTCTGTTTGCGGTCGCGGGCGTCGTGATTGTGGCGCTCACGGCGACGGGGGCCACATTCATGCCCGGAGATTTCGCCGCCGACCTGCGCCGCGCTATTTCGGCGGCATTGGTCGGCCTCGGCGCCGTCGCCGTAGCTTTCACTGCGCTCATGATGCTGCGCCGACCAGCTGCGAAGGTGGCTGTGCTCGTCGCTTGCGCGCTGGTCCTTTCCTTTAGCCTGCGCGAACGCATTCTTCCTGAAGCGCGCGCGCTTAACGTGAGCAGCGAGGCGGTCGCGGCTTTGACGCGATCGCGGCTGCTGCCGACGGATGAGCGGCCCCTTTGGGTCGTGGGCTATGGCCAGTCCAGCCTTGTCTTCATGACCCGCACATCCATCAGGCTGGTGAGCGCGCGCGAGGCTGCCGATCGAGCCGATATCGGAGATGCGCTGCTCGTGGAAAGTCGGGAGCTAGCGGATGTGGAGACGCAGCTCGCCGAGCGCGGACTCGCTTTTGTGCAGACCGAACCGCCGGTGCGCGGGCTTTCTCTAGGGCGCGGCGAGCGCGTGGCGCTTTTCGTCGGCGCGGTCGCGGAGCTCAGCGAGGCGGCGGCGGGCGGCCCGCAATAAGGCGCTTCAGCGCGAGCAATGTCGCCAAGGCTGGCTCCGCCACGGCGGCGAACAGCTTTTCCGGCCTCGTTCTGGCGCTGCGTGCGGCGAACCGCGCCAAGCCCTGTGCGCGCTTCCGGCCGCCGTCAGCGATATGAGCGAACTGAACGCCCGCAGCGGCGGGATGAAACAAAACGGCGCCGCCCGCCGCTGTGGCTCGCCGGCAGAGATCGAGATCGGCGCAGTCGGTTTTGAATGCTTCGTCGAAGCCGTTCAGCGCCTCAAAGTCGCGGCGGGGAATGGCCATGAAGGCACCGGACACCGCCGAAAACCGCGAGGGGGCGTGGTTGCGCGTCCGCTTCGGTACAATCGCCGGCAAATCCATTGCCACCGCTATCGCGGAAAAGGAATTAAGCGCCCCGACGCGTGCGGCGCGCCGTTCTCGCCCTTCGAGGTCTGTCAGACGACCGCCGACAATGCACGGGCTTTGCGCTTCGTCTCCGGCGGCGGCCATGCGATCGATCGCACCGCGCTGCACAACGACGTTGGGATCGATGAACAGGAGCCAACGACCCCGCGCGTGCTGAGCGCCCAAATTCGCAGCGGCCCCGGAGCTCGCATTGGGCGGCGCCGCGATGACTTTAACGTCGCGACGGTCAGCCTGTAGGGCGCGCAGGGCGCTCGAGATTTCGGGTGCGTTCACATGGTCGACGATGACGACGTCCTCGATCATCGGTTCGGCGATCACGCTGCGCAAGCACAGCTCCAGCGGCGCGCGGCCAGCCAGCTTCATGTGTCGCACAACGACGACAGCGGACACGCGCGGCTCAAGCGCGACGGACGTGATGCGTTCGCGTGATGGGAACTCGTCCACCCGTAGTCTCCGCCTGGCGCTAGGCCGCCATATCCTGTCCTGCATCGCTCCGCCCGTCCAGACGAGCGACACGGCAGGCATTATGTCCTTTTTAGGGACACTCTGAACAAGTCCGAGGATTCCCGAAGCGGGCGAAGCAGTCCACCCTGATTGGGACATTCATGGTCGACGGGGTTTTCGATGCGGCAGATGACGTTTGCGGCGCTTGGCGGGGGCAACGGG
>Ga0209172_10002790_pt1 | contig 29275 bp, 23 predicted proteins | sample LarsenN4metaG_FD_184113 | JGI IMG/M metagenome (GOLD analysis project Ga0209172, IMG submission 184113) | Hot spring sediment bacterial and archeal communities from British Columbia, Canada, to study Microbial Dark Matter (Phase II) - Larsen... ... | reverse complement strand
TTTTGATCAACCACAGCCTAATTTCTCTTAACTTTTTGACATCCCACAGTGCATCTCTCAAAAAATGATGTAGTGTTTGGCTATCTTTTAACCCCACTGTTTTAGCTATTTCTGGTAGGGTTTTTCGAGGTATTTCTGAAAGTATGCCCAAATGTAAGAATTTGAAGGCTTCAAAATGCCTCACATCCTCAAATACTGAATAATAGTGCTGGCAATAGTTATCTATGAATGCCACTGTGCTTACTGGCTGTCTGCGCGCCGTAACCATTCCTCTTACTTACTTTGTCTGCTTTCTTCCTGATTATACTCTCCCCGTAGTAACAAAAGAGGGATGACAGCTAGCTTGATGCACTAATCATCTAATGGGGTGATAGAGTCCATTGTCACTCCTGCGCCACGCCACAGAACCAGGATCTCTAGACCTACACCACCTCTCAAAGTCTTTGGGAGTTTGGTTAGTGAGTTCTCGCTCCAATGTTGCCAAATCGACACCCAATCTTTTCGCTAAATTTTCTCCCGTATAAGCTTGCAGTTCGTGCTGTGGTGGATGGTAGTTGTAAGACTGTCGCTTCCCACCAGTTGAAGAACGCTGGTTAAGTAAAGAGATCGCTCCTTCTAGTTGGGCTAGCCTTGTGGCCACTGCTTCAGTTTTTTGCTCAAGCATTGATAGTCTTTTGTCTACACCCGATTCTACACCTGATTCTACACGCTTGGTCATTTGCTCCCATTGGGCTTCCAGATTGTGTAGACGAACTTCTACACTGACTTCTGTACCTGGAACTTGTCCAAGAACATGATGCAAGCCCTGGATTACCAAATCAGTTGCAGTGGTGTTACGTTCTCGCGCAGCAGTGCGGAGGGCATCGGTAAGGGTTTTGGGGAGTTTAAAGTTGATTGATTCGCGTTCTGTGTTTCCCATGTCTACACCCAAAATATACTGGGTACATAAATTTTAGGGTTGATGGTAGAAAAATGGAAGTCGATAACCAATACATCTACATACTTTGAGGAACTTCAAATACTTCACTTTGGTAAGTAAAGCCCAGTGCTATCATTAGGACGCACATGAGTATAGCGTCCAGTTTGTTCCAGCGATGAATGTCCTAGAGTGGCCTGTAGAAGTTGTATGGGTGCGCCCCGCTCCAAACTATGTGTTGCGTGAGAATGCCTCAGCCAATGTGGTGACACATTAGCAGAAATTTGTGCAGCCTTTGCCGCATCAGCGACAATTTTGCGGATACGTCGCTCACCAACAGCCCCACCCTTGCGGCTAACAAACACTGGTGCATCAGGAAGGGTGTTAGTTCTTTGTGCTACTAAATCCTGGTAAACACTCTTGGGGATCACCACAGTTCTGGTTTTCTGTCCCTTACCATAAAGCGTCACTTGTCCGTTCCCCTGATGCCCTGGCTGCACTGCTTTCCAGGTTAAACCAGCAATCTCGCTCACCCTTGCACCAGTATAATAAAGTATTTGAATTACCAGTCGGTCACGTCCTTTTGGGGCATGAGCAATCATCATCATCACTTCTAGTTCCGTGAGAATACGTTCAGCTAGCTTATCTTTCGGTTCAGGTAACGGTACTTGGGCTGCAACATTAAATTTTGTCCATTCCACTTCATTGGAGAATCGCAGCAAACTCTTAATGGCGGCTATTCTTCTAGCACGAGTAGAAGTTTCATATCCTTTGATTTCTAGATAATCAGCAAACGCCATCACATCATTCATCGTGACTGTTCGCAAATCTAAATCATTCAGTTGTACTTGCTTCGGACTTACACCTAACACAAAGGCAATAAATTGACGGATATCTGTGTCATAAGAACGACGGGTTTGGGACGAAAGCTTGCTACTCTTCCACAGCTCCACTATTTGGGCAGTGTTGGTGACATCTGCCATCCTCTGCACACAATTTTCTGCCCCTGGTGTTAGCATCGAACTCATCAAGGAACACACTTGCGGGAATTGTTTGTTGTGTCCCTTTTCAATTATCGATTCCCTAGGAACTTTAATTTCTTGTCTGACTGAAATTTCTGGGCAATTCTCACGCCTTTTTTCCGGTGGGAGCAACGTGAATGAAAGAACAATAGGGTTGTTTTTGTCAGATCCGATAATATTAGTTTTCGGATCTTAGAGCCTGAAACCTTATATCTACCGTTACCCAAAATATGTTCCTGACTCGCAGCAAAACACTTACCGCAAATTCAAAATGGTAACTGCGTTGTTTACAGATTTATTGAAGAACTACACACAATCACCCTCTATTGGCAACACATCTTCACTTAAAAGTGAGTAAAATTCTGGTAAGGCCGCCTCCAAGGAACGCAATTCATCAGGTGCGATCGCCTCAAGTTCCAACACCACCAGCCAGCGCAAATCAGTAGCCCATCGCTTGAGTATGCCAATGATTGCCTCTACTCCTTGGGTAATTCCAGAACGCAGCATTTCTACGCAATGAAGTAAAGTAATGCGGTCAGTAGGAGAAGCAGTTTCTTTGACCTTCATTTCCTGGCTCCCCAGTTCGCTTGCATTTAGTTCGAGTTGTGTAGTAGCCACCCCCTGACAATAGGGGTTTCCTATACCATTAGGGGGGGGAGTGAATACGGTCGGTTGGGGGGAAGATGACTGATATTGTGCTTCCTTGGCGGCTCGTTTGCTTTGTCTGTGAGCAATGACCTGTAATGCAAAGTCTAATTCTTTCTTAGACAGTGAGAACAATTTCACCTGTTGACCTCTTGGCCCAAGCTTACGATAAGTTAGCTTGATCCCTAATTGATCTAACAAAACCCCCAACAGCCAGATGGGTTGACAGTTGGGGGGAACGGTGAAGCCGAGTATGGCTTTAATGTGGGCAGCGCAGTCAATGGCGATCGCGGTCATATTATATAGATGTGGGTCAGCAGCTGTGATTTCCTCCCCGGCAACTAATCTTTGTAAGATGAGATGTAATCCCAGGTTTACCCTTGCCAACCACTTAGCAGAATAATTCCCCCAGTCCATACAAAACGGGAGTTTGTCTCGTTCGGTTCGGTCTTTATGGGTGACAAATGCAGGTGGAACGGGATACTGTTTACCATTGGAGTCAATGATGATCTCAGATGGTTCTCCTAAGATAGCTTCCAAAGATGCGATCGCCGCAATTAATCTACCACAGTCATCTTTCTCAACTAATTCTGGGGTAACTTCCATACCGTAAGCATCATGAATGCGGAATTTTTCACATTCCACAATTTCGTCAGGTGAAAGATAGTCTTGAGTTTGTCGTGCGCGATATTCACTTTTGGAGATATTGTTAGCTCTGGCGACAGCATGATGATGAGCAGTATCTAAAGCATCAGCTGCATTTTTCAATGCGTTCCAAGCCAGAGCATCATTCTCGTCACCCACTGGTACAATGTGATTGCCCATTTGGGTTAATAAGTCACGCAAATCAGCCCGGAGATTATTCAGGGATTGATGACGGGCTGCTTTAATTTGGCAATAAGCATCCATTGCCCAATCTTTTTCAGCACCCCGCTTTCCAGTCTCTCTGTCAATCCGCAGTAAGAAAGCGGTAATTTCGTTGGTTTGGAGTAACCGTTCTTTGATTTTAGTGGGGTTGGTGTCAAGATAACCAAAGGGAGGTTTGGGGGCTACCCAAACATGAATGGGTACTTTTGGACGATAACGCCACAACTGTTGAGCGCATTCAGTAGCTGTTTGTGAAACTCCGTGAAATACGCCAAACACTAAATCAAAATGGTATTCGGGAATGTCTACACCAGTTCCCAAGCTGGGAGAGGTGAACAAAGCATCTATATTCTTGACTGCGTTGGTGATGTCTTTAATAAATGCTACATTCTCTTCACTACCAGAATTATCGGAATGAATTGACCAAATTCGTAAGGGTGTGGGGGTGTAGAGGTGTGGGGGTGTAGGGGATTGAGGAGAATTAATCTGATTCTCTATTTCTGGCTTTTCACTATATATATGTATAGTCAAAGATTGTTCGAGTTTCTTAATAAACCGCTTGGAGTCGGAAACTACCATGATTTTCTGACTGCTCATCAATGCGGCAGAGATTTGGGCAACCAGAGCCGAGGAGTTATCACCTTCGTACCAGTAAATAGTGCGATCGCCATTTTTCCATTCATTCTTGATAATGACTGGTTGTTCACCTTCAGGACGCATGGCACGAAAGAAGTCGATGGTGACATCATCCATGTGAGCATCGGCAATCACGACCATTGGGGCATTGTAGACAATATATTGTAATACTTCCAGAATGGCGGCGCGATGTTCTTTGCAAGTGTTACTGAGTAACAGGTGGGTGAGGTATTGGCAGGCTTCGTCAATGAAGACGCAACCATAAGTTAATGCTTGGGTGTTGAGCTTATGTAAACTATCGATGGTGATGCTTAATGCGATCGCTTTGGCCATCCCAGTGTAACCAAGGTCAGAATACATCTCGGTTTTAAGACGTTCTGCGAGATTTTTGAGCAAGTTAACACGATGTCCGTTGTTGAGAAATCTTTGGTCAGGATGAGCGTCACGCCATCTTCGCATTAATTCAGTTTTGCCAGTTCCCATGTCGCTGATGAGGACGACTAATCCTGAGAGGGGAAGTGAAAAAGTAGATACTTTGTCTGTGTGAGGTTTTTGATGGTGTGACTTGTGCGTGAGTTGTGAAAGTGGTGTAGGGTATTGGTTAAAGGTTAAAGGGTCAGGGAAGATTTCATCGCTTTCCCCCTTCCTCCTTCCCCTTTCCCCTAAGTCTGCAAGAAGTCTGTTGTCTTCATCTGGTTTGACATCTTCAACTGCAATAGCTTGAGTTAAATATTTGACGTTGACGGTAATATCTGGTTTGTACTTTCTTAGCCCCCGGTGCTTGATGAGGAACGATTGCTGGTAATCTTTGAGTGATAAGGCATCGTTGGCGATCGCTGTCAGTAATGCGTTGGCCTGATCTCCTCGTGCAACTACGAAATCATCCACACCTTTTTCTGGCCCTGGTAACAATGCCACTTCACATACACAGCCAGTAGCTTCAATTGCTTTGCCTGTGCGAACTGTGGCTTGGTAGACCGACCAACGGGTTTTCAGTTTGGTTTCGTAGTCAAAGAGAATTTGGAATGTGCGCCCCGGCTGCGCTAATGGTATCAAGTCTGGGTGCAGTCTCTCATCAAAATCCTGTTTCCCCACCCGTCCGTTCCATATCCCTGGTAGTGCGATCGCTACCAATCCTAGACTCAGTAAACAGGCCGCTTTCTTTTCCCCTTCGCAAAGTATAATCGGAATTTCGGGATGAGCTATGATCCATTCCCAGAATATCAGTGCGTTAAGCCGATCCTGTAAGCGGAGTGCCAAAGGTGAATGGTATCGCTGAATGTTATAGCGTTTCGCTACTAAATCCCAAACATAGTTGGAGACATCAAAGTACGTAACTCGGTTTGGAGTTTTGGGTGGAGACTCGTACTTAACGGGCTTACCTTTTTCCCAATCGAGCCGGGGATTGGTGGGTTTGAGTCGTCCCCACTCCATTGGTCGCCAGTTGTTGAAGGGGTCTAGTCCCGATATCCACATCCCCCCGGTGGTGAGATATTGGTATGCTCTCAAAAACCCATCTGTGACTCGACCGGCGTTTTTGCGGGGGATAGCGGGAGAAATGAATAGGTACTCGTAGACTGCTTCGCCTTCAATATGCGAAAAATTACGCTCGATGAGTGACGGATGGATGACACTGCCTACCGCTAGCTCATGATACTCTGCGGCAGTGAGATGATTGGGGTATTCACAAATGTCATCTTGCAACACTTGATCCCCAACGCCCAATTGTTTAGGGCATTGGTTATTTAACACAGTAGATTCCTCCGATAACTTGGGTGTCAAGTCTCAGAGGGGGTTTTTTATACAGAATTTAGGAGTCAGGAGTCAGAAGAAAGGGGAAGGGGAAAGCCAAAAACGTACAAAGTCCCCTTACGTACCCATTCTTTTAAGCAGGCTACGCAGAGCGTCTTGTAGAAAAGTGAGTTTCGTAAGAGAAAAGTTTATCCCTTTAAGCTTTTCCTCTCCTTCTTATTCTGACTTCTAAGTTCTGAATTCTCTTAATTACACTGCTCTTTACAAAAATTTACTTAATGTAAATATAAAATTTTTGCCAAAATGCCAAAAACGAACAGCAAAAGTTGTCTTTACTTCCACCTTTATAGTTATAATTGGCATAGTAAAGCAGCGTGGGAATCCTACCGACAATTAAGTGGTTTCAAGTCGCCAAACTATCGTGCCACTTTTTTAGTCACCAGAAGGTCAACCCCGCTCTGAGATTATTCAGTTGTTTCAGCTTCGGGCAAAGCGGTACTCCTTAGTACGTTTTGCCTAAATTTTTGCGTATTGTCTGTTTTCCTCCGTTATTGGTTTTACGAGTTGACAACGTTGATCTTACAAAACTTCGTGTCTTTTCGCATCTAAGCAAGATGCAAAATTGTTTAGTTGTGTTATTTACCTCCTGGTTTAGGGATTCTTGTTCAATTTGCCCTTTTTTGACGGGCTTTTCTCAAGCTAACCTTGGGTTAAGTGTGATTTTATCCTTGGGTTTAGGCTCGAAAACTTTTATTTTGGGTTTCTTCTGTCCGAACCCATATTTTGTCTACTGAATAAGATTACCAGTAAAAAATGCTATCCACTCGGAATAATTTCTGGTAGTGTTATCAGCTTGTTCCAAACTTTGATGATTTTTTTAAAGATTTTTAAGAACATACATTACCTTTACTAGAGATTATTTAAGATGCAATTGCTATCTGTTGTGAAGTATGGAATTTATGGACTAATCCTTGTGGATCTGTCCTAATATATTTTTTAATTACTGGCTGGATAGTAAAATTAACTTTCCCAGTAGACACATCGCGAATACTTTCAATTAATGAGAGTTTTTCAAGCTTTTCTAAAGCATTAACTATCTCGGATGTTGATACTGATGTTTTCCGTTTATTATTCAATGCATTTAATATTTGAGTGAAACTTGCAGATTTATGATTTGAAGCTACATCTTCAGCAAGATAAATCATGATTTCTTTCTGAATTGCGTTTAAAACCTGGCTAAACATTTGTTCAAGCATTGCTTCAATTTCACTATTTACAAAGGTAGTCTGATTTTCAAAAAAAGTATCTGTACTACCTGCAAAGAAATAGTTAATACGTTCTAATACAGTTTCCAATTGTAAGGGGTTGCCACTGTAAGTTGTGATTAAATCAAGGCACTTTTGGGTATCTGTCAATCCTTGAGATGCTAAGAGCTGAATAGCTGCATCTGTATCTAATCCTTTAATCTTTAAATATTGAATGGGTCGTTTAGCTCTTATTAAACTATCAAACTCGCTAGGTAAAACTCTACCTGTTAAAAGTAAAGAGGTAGAATTTTGTTCTTCCACTAAACGCCGGAAAAATGTTCTATATTCTAGACACTGCTCAATACTGGATTTTTGGAATAATTCATCAAATTCGTCTAATACTATTAAATACCTATGTGCTTGTAAGTATTTTATTAATAATGTTATTCTCGACTGAGTGCTTTCAGGAAAATCCGAAAGAGACTCTACAGGTTGGATTAGCTCTATGATATCCGCTACTAAGTCATGAACTAGTGGTGCATGAGAAACGGATTTCCAAATAAATCTGTCAAAATTATGTTGAGATTCTAAATAAAGTAATTCTATGAGTTTTGCTGCCAATGCGCTTTTACCAATTCCTGGTACTCCTATCAGTGCAATGCAACGCTGCTTTGTGACTAAGTCTTTGAGAAGTGCCAGTTCTTGGTTCCGTCCATAGAATCTACGGATGTCAGGCAGTTTGCTACCGAGAATGTGTTTTGAATTAACAGAAGGTGAAATGTTTACTTCTTGGATTAATGTTCGATTTTGATGATTTGTAATTACGGCTTGTTCTAAATAATTTCTTAAATTCTTTTTATAAACGCGTTCACCATTGCCAATTGTGGCAGTAAGTACATCCCATAACTGGGGACCTAAACGCCTTTGCAGGTAGTTCGGAGTGTAAGGAGAGTTTTGAGCGATCTCCTCGTAATTCCAATCATCCCATGCCCCCTTCAAAACAATAATTTCAGCTTCTGATAAATGTCTGCCAATTTTTTCAGAAACTAGAGTATTGACTACAGCTAGAGCTTCATCAAAAGTTACCCTTGGTATTTGTTGCAAAATGCCTTCTTCTGGATGTTGCTCACTTGTGTAATTCATAACCATGTTTATCCAGTAGGGGTTCATGTTGGCTTTTTGGATACCCTGAAAGGTCTTTTCTAAAGACTTTTCTTAAATAGGCGTTATTTTGGGAATGAGTTGTATCACACTTGATCTTACTAGAGTTTTTAATTTGTGGTTGCTTGTAGCCAAAAAGGTAACATACGAATTTCTGATGATGTTACTAAAGGCGTTGAGTTAGTTTAAACTTATTTGTCTAAGCGGCTAGATTAGTTACAGAGTCTACAAAATACCGTAATAAGTTGACTGTGATCTCACTAGCATCTGTCAACTGCTTTATATAAATTTTTCAAATATGTCATGTTACTGTATCAATCCTTTTTGCGATCATCGTCAAAATCCTCATGATGCTCCCAAGTGTCTCTCTTGCGGTACTTCACTGTTGATTAACAACCGTGTTAGCCTTGTGAAGCCTCTGAGAGAGCTAACTGGAGATCCCTTCACATATATCGAAGTTTTTGAAGTTATTGACTATGGAACAGAGTTAAATCGAGTCTTAACGCAACGGGTAATGAAGGTACTCAAGTGGAACACTCCTAAGTTAGTACAATTAATGGAGCAAGAGGCACTGGCTTTACAACTCATTCAGCATCCAAATATTCCTGAAAGCACTTTAGACGATTTTTTTACTTTTACTCCCAATAATAGTGAAACACTATTACATTGTCTGATTATGGATAAAATTGAGGGACAAAATCTAGAAGAATGGATAGTATTACATGGCAAAATTCCTCAATTTTTGGCACTTCAATGGCTCAAACAGTTAGTGCAAATTCTTGATACAGTACACCATTCTGATTTTTTTCATAGAGATATTAAACCTTCTAATATAATTGTTCAAGCGAATAGTCAGTTGGCATTAGTAGACTTTGGAACGGCGCGGCGTATTACTAATACTTACCTAGCTAAAGTGAGTGGGTGTGGAGGTACTAAAACAGGCAGGGGGGGACGATACGAAATTACAGCTGTTGTTACACCTCGTTATACACCTCTTGAGCAAATAGATGGACAGGCTGTACCACAGTCAGATTTTTTTGCTTTGGGACGAACTTTTGTATATTTAACTACTGCTATTCCTTTAGTAGATTTACCAATAGACAAAGACACTGGAAGACTAATTTGGAGAGATCGAGCACCTCAGATTGACAAAATTTTTGCAGATTTTTTAGATGAGCTAATGGCTCCCTTACCTGGACAACGCCCCCAAACTACTGAAATTATCTTACAGAGATTAGAACGTTTACCATTACAGTCAAAAATTCATCGAATAGTTAAATTAAAATCATTTAAAATTAGTGCGATTACTTTAGGATTGATAAGTATTTTGGGTTTGTATAATGTGTTACGTCCTGTAATAGCAGAATCTTTATTAAATGAAGGCAAGAAAGCTCAACAGGAAAATCGATTTGATTATGCCCAAAAGAAGTTTCGTCAGGCAGTCATCATTAAAAATGATATAGCAAAACTAGTCTCTGATTTCTATGTAGAACAAGGAAATAAACGAGATATTTCTTTGCAAGATGCCCGAAAATATTATGAATTAGCCGTTAAATTTAATCCTAAAAATGACGTTGCATATAATAATCTAGGATTAGTATGCCAAGGTTTAAAAGATTTTCAATGCGTTGATAAAAGTTATAAAGCGGTATTTGAATTAAAGCCCAATAGTTGGGAGGCTCATTATGGCTTAGGAAATTTTTATGATGATTTAGGTAAATATGATTTAGCAGAAAAGCAATATAAATTAGCGATAAAAAGTAGTGAATTAGCTTTAGATGCCGTCAGTAATTTAGCTAGAGTTAAAAATCTACAAGGAGAATATGATGCCGCTATAGAAACTGCAATGCTTGGATTGAAAAATGCTAAAGAGCCACAGCTAAAGGGAGCTTTATATAAAAGTATAGGATGGGCTAAATTCGAGCAGAAGAAATATAAGGAAGCCAAAGAATATTTAGAAAAAGCTCAAAAACTAGACTTTCAAAGAACTGATACTTATTGTTTACTTGCTAAAACACAAGAAGCTTTAGGCGAGTTTGATAAGGCTTGGGTTTGGTGGGAGGTTTGTTTATTGACTAAATCAGAACTGCCGGAAGTATTTAAGTGGAGAACGGAAGTATTAACAAGAATTAAACTGCAAAAACCCTCAAAGTGATAGTATTTTCTTATAAATTATGAAATTAAATGTTGATGATGAAAAAGCTTGTAAATATCCCAATAATGGTAGTAGGTTTGTTTATGCCATTTCTATGTGAAAGCATTGTATGGGAGTTAGAAGCTCAATCACTAATAGAAAGCGGTACTTGTATCAAACCAATAGGGCGGGTAATCAACTCTATTAAAAGTAGACAAATTTGTGAAGGCGACGAAATTGAGGTTAAGGATGATGCACTAGTAGTATGTTACTCTAACCAAAAATTCATCAAACTTCAGTCAGGAATGTACAAAGCAGCATCAATTTGTACTTCATCAGGAACTAACACGAGGCGAAGATGTACACCAATAAACCGACAAGACTGCCCAAATCGCAAGGGGCCAGGTGAAGGTGATAACGCACCAAGTATCATTCAACCATACGGTAAAATGTTGATAGAGAATAGGCCTTTAATATCGTGGTCGGCTGTGGCAGGGGCGACTAGCTACTCAGTACAAGTGAAGAATGGAGATGTAAGTTGGGAGAAAGAGGTAGAAGGCACAACATTAGCCTACCCTGAAGATAAACCAGGATTATTGTACGGTACGGCAATTAGAATTGTGGTGATGGCAAATAAAGGAAAAAATCCGATCAGTTATGATACTTTAGTTGTACATTTATTGCCTGGAGAAAAAGTAACACAAGTTAATCACGCAGTTGAACAAATTAAGAAATTGGGATTGTCGCTTGACGAAGCAGCCTATCTTGATTTGGATGCAATTTATATGTCTGAACGCATCCTCAACACAACAATTGAAACTCTGGAAGCGCGAGTGGCAGCAAGTAGTTTCAATCCTAGTGTGTATAGAACGTTAGGAGATCGCTATATAGAAGCATGGATGCCCGAAAAGGCTAAGAGTGCATATAAAAAAGCACTTCAACTAGCCAGATTTCAAAAGAACTCGGAAGAAGTGGTACTTGCTCAGGAGCGTTTGCGATCGCTAAATCAAAGCCAACTGCCAACGAGAATAAATCCTGCCCAGTAATAAGGATGTTGGTACTTAGGATTGGATAGTAAACTCAATTGTGCTTGGCGGAGAGCTTCTGCTTTAGTAAGGTTTTTATTTAGACCTTTGTAGAATTCTTCAACAAGCATAGCCGTAGAAGCCGAATCTACCAACCATAAGCTAGCAACTGTAGTACGTGCGCCAGCTTGTGCAGCAATGCCAGCAATACCCAAGGTAGAACGTTTGTTACCTTTAGCAGTTTGGCAAGCACTCAAAACTAACAATTCAATAGGGTCTTGATTATTTTGTACCTTCAGCCAACCATCAAATTCTCGAATGTTAATAGGTTTATCCCAAGCCAAGAGTACTGTTCGTTCAGGGTCAGAGCTAAATTGACCGTGGGTAGTAACGTGAACAATAGGAAATTTAGCTGCTTTTAACTCTTGTTGAAATCTTTGACTGGTAAAATCCTCATTAAGTAATTTGATTGACTCTCTGGTTTGTTGTTTGACATCTAATGCTTCTTTTACGACTTCAGGTAAAGGTTTTAAATATTGTGGGGCATTAGGAGCATGAAAACTGGGGCTAGTTTTAGAGAGTCCAGCAATTAAGGCTTTGAATTGTTCTTGAGTTAAGGACTTAGGGGGACGGATGCGAGAAGCTGATGTTGTCGCAATACTGTACTGCTGCACTAAATAATCTTTGCCATCATGCAGCAAACTCATAGGGATACTTTGAAAAGATTTATCAAGAGTAAAAATCAGTGTTCCAGAAGGTGGAAGATATTTCTTGATAGGTGCAATAAGCTGCTGGTAGAGAGTTTGGGAATGAGAGAGAATGGCAGAATTTTCAGCATCGACAAATTTCTCATCTTGTAAAGTTTCTATAAAACTGTCAAGAGATTTTTTGATTATTTTGCTATCTACAGAGTGATGATGTAAAGAATTGCTAGGTGATTGCACAATTACTTCTATGCTCTGATCCAAACTGATAATATTAATAATTGCTGGCTTATCGGGTAAATTATTAACATTGTTGACTGGAATAAAATCAAGCTTACCACATCCAAGATAGTTCTCTAGCTCGGCTAATTGTAGTCTTTCATAGGTTTGAACTACTGATTTCAAATTAGGATGAGGACTAGCCAAGAGCAACCAAATATAATCCCGATATACAGGTTCTATATTTTCATAAAAAGAAAACTGCAAATCTACATTAATCAACAAAAGATTATCTCTAATATTGTTCCAATTTTCTACTGCTGCACCGTAGTATTTAATGGCTTTACTGTAATTACCTTGTTTTTTATATAAATGACCTAGTTGTTGTTGCCATTGGTAAGCAATATTCCAATCTTGAATGGATTGAGCTAAACTTAGTGCTTGCAGGAAGTAAGTTTCTGCTTGTGCTAGTTGTAATTTACCTAGAGTACCTAAACTATATGAAATTAATCTCCTATTTTGAAGATGATTAGCTATGTTTAAAGCTTTTGAAGTATATTCAATAGCTAATGATTGTAAATCCTGGTTTGGAATTTTATTCAGGCTATTAGCAAAATTTAGACAAGCGTAAATAGATTCAGTAACTGATAGTTTATCAAAAAAATCTTTATTTATTAATAACTGACTGACAATGTTTCTAATCTGATTCTCATATTGGCTATTATTTGACCATTGTTGAAAATCTAAAAGTAAATTCAAGTTCTGAAGTAGAGATTGTAGTTTTATACCAGTAGAAGTATGATAACGATTATTAATCTGTTGATATATATTAATTGCTTCTAATGATTTTTGTTGGATGAGATGAAATATAGTTTTTTGAAAATCTGGTTCTTCTATTTGAGAATATTTATTTTTTAAGAGTTTATAGAAGGCAAATTTGGTATTACCTAAGCTTAATAAAATTGAACTTTTATCGAAAGTGGGTGTTTCTTGAGATAAGAGTAGAGTTGTCTGCAATACTTGCTCTGATTCCGAAAGTTTTCCTAGCCTACGTAAAACATTTCCTAAATTCTGCAATCCTAACAGATTTAAAGATGAAGGTGTTTGTTTTTCAATAATGGCTAGCAGTTTTGCAGATTCAGTAGTTTGTTTTGGGGATGTATCGCAGATTCCAGGATTTAATTTTAAAGCTTCTACCAGAATATTGCAGGCGCGAGGGGATAAACCTAAAGATTGTAATGCAATACTTTGATTAATGAGACTGCCTGTAATTCCTTCATCATTTTTCAATTGACGATAGATTTGTGTGGCCTGTTGCCAACTTTGCAATGCATCAAACGCTTGACCTTGATTTAATTGTTCTTGTCCTGTTTGGATTAATGATTCCGCTTGTTGTAATGGTTTACTACTAACTTGTGCTAATAAGACTAATGGCTGACTGATAACTATAAAGAAACTAATAATGCCTATCAGCAGATATTTCTGTAGATATCGATTTCTAATCATTAACCTTTGGTGCTTATGTAAGAGTTACAAGAGCTAGCAGATTTAGTTGCATCAGGGTTAACTACATCAGCTTGGGCTGTCAGTGTGACTGAGCCATCAGGATTTTTGACCCAACCTTGGGCTTCTATAATTTCTGGATTTTCTTTATTAAGTCGTAATTGTGGGATTTTCTCGGTAGAGTTTCTTTGCCATGTTGATTGAGTATCTGGTAAATCTTCTGGACTGGGTGCTAAAGCACCGGTGCCAGTGATAAAAAATTCACTGTTTCCTCTCGACCTTCCCTGACAAATTGAGGTCATTTCAGGTGTTTGTATGACTATTTCTGGTTTAGCTGTAACGTTATTTAAATAAGTATCTGCATTGATTTGAACTGTGCCATTAATTCCTCTCTCTGAACTGGCAGTAATTTGGCTATCAGGGGATAGAAAAAGTCCCTTAGTGTTGATTTGAATATTGCCGCCTCGTCCTTCAAAAGCGTTGGCTGTAATACGGCTATTGTTGGAGGCAGCTAAAATATCTGCGTTAATGGTGATGTTGCCGCCATTACCGGTTGAGCTTTGCTGTCCAGCAGTTGCAGAAATCCTGCTGTTATTTAATTGCAATATGTTAGATTTGATAAGAATATTACCACCAGTGCCAACAGCAGTTGTAGCAGAAATACTAGCTTGATTTGAGATATTAATTGAATTAGCATTTAATTCAATGATTCCGGCATCATTAAAACTTGATTTTGCACTATAATTTCACCAGAATTGCTTCTAAAAACTAAGCCAATTGGTGTGCTAACTGTCAGTAAATTACTAGAATGTTCACTAGCACTAAACTCTATACTATTAGAAAACTTGATACTATCTGCTGTAGTTCCTAAAAAAGAACCACCAATATCTAGATGAGCGTCCTTACCAAATATAATTCCATTGGGATTTATAATCAACAGATTAGATTGACCGTTGTTGCGAATTAAGCCATTAATGCGAGATACAGATTTACCTGTAACTCTGCTAATAATATTTTGTATTTCTAATGAATTGTTAAAATAAACAATATTTCCAGTATTAATTGAAAAATCTTGAAAGCTATGAAATAAATTATTACCTACCTGAGTACCTCCTTGTATAATTGTTGTATTTCCTTGAAATTTTAAAATAGTGTTTTCTAATAAAGTATTATCTGGTTTAACCTGAGCCTGACAAGAAAAAATTAAAGTAATGAAATTTATGATGCTGAGACAGATTAAACTTAAAAAAGATAATATAGGTTTCATTTCTAAAAAAATTAGGTTCTCGCGTTGATTTGATAGCAGAGTGTTAAGATTGCAGTTTTATAGCAATTAAGCCTTAAAAATTTAAATATAGTCAAAGCAAGGAACAGAAATATGATTAATTTTTAGGACTCTCCTAGATAGTTATAACAAATTAATACTTGATATCAGGTTAAATCTTTACATCGTTAGGGAGTCAAGAGGAACAAAATAAATTTCTATTACATCTTTGATTTTATTTTAGACAAGCCTTTTTATATCAATAGTTTTAGCCGTGTTTTAGAGTTAATTTATCAACCCAAGTCTGGGAGAGCTATTTTTATTTATTAATTTGTTTCATAATATTATCTAAATAAAATTAATATACATTTATGCTGAGATTTGATTTGAATACTGAGAAATAAATTTTAAGAGCTTAGTAAATAGGCACTTTTAGTGTCAGTATTTTTCATATTTCAATTTCACTTAGGGGTACTATATGATGTCTTGAAATTGCTTGTATTTGCAGCAAATTCCAGTAGTATTCCATTTGGGTCAAAAAAGTAAAATGAGGACATAAAAGTTTTATCATTAGGTTCAGGTACAAGACCGCTAGGAACATCGGCATGATGTAATATTGGTGTTGTTTTAATTCCTTTAGAAACTAGCTTTTCTCTATACTCTTGAAGTTTGTTTAAAGGTACATGAAATGCTACATGGTTCATAGATCCATGAGCAGTAATAATATTGCCTGTTAAAAAAGCATCTGGATGTACAGAGGATATTCCCGGAACACTATCTGGAGCTTTAGAAGACCAAAAAAAGGCTAGAGTATCGTTATTACCAATGTCAAAAAAGAAATGCTTACCACCAGATGGCAAATCAATACTCTTAAGTAAAGTCAGTCCAAGAGTGTTAGTATAAAATTCCATAGTTTCATAAAAATCTCGGCAAACTAATGCTAGGTGATTGATGCCTTGTAATTCAAACTCTTTCATGGCAAAAATTTAAGATATACTATTTATTAGTATTTTACAATAAGGCTGTATACAAATATTTATACTTGATTGTATGATTTAGTTTATATTTAAATTTTTCATTGAGTAATTCCTATTTAATAATTGTCTTAATTGCTAGAGTTAGAGGAAGAAATATTCAAATTTTATATACATATTATATAAGTAAATCTTCTTAAGTGCCAAGCATGAATATAAAAATTATTTGGTTTTTTATAAACTGTTTAAATGAGCAGTGCAATATCTAATATAGTTGAACCTAATAAGACTTTTTTGTTACAATAAAGCATGACAAAGTTGCTCCAAATAAAGTTTTGAGGGGTCCACAAAAATATTGTTGCTTCTGCAAATGACTCCAGAAATTAAAAGAGATAATTAAGATATTTGACAAATCCTATAAAAAGAGGATTTTCAATATAATTGCAGTTTTTCGCAATAAAAACTAGCCCTATTAACAATAATTTTTTGCTCAAAGCTTAATTATCTTTCTAAAGATAGAGCATTTATATGTATTCACTCATCAAATTGATTAATCTATATGGGAAAAATCAATCTATGCAAAAAAATATATCTAAGTTATCTATCTTGAGTAAGATTATTTTTAAGTAGAATTTGCCTGATGAAAGAAAGTATGCTGCACTGATTCAAAGGCAACTCTAAAAAGCAAAGCTAAGTTTAAACAGGTGCAAGAGCGAGCAAGATTTTACTAAAGCATATTTCTCAGATTAATCGTAGAAGCTATCAACGCGTAAATCGCGCCAGATATCGGAAGCTTGCCAACCGGAGTTACCCGCAGATGGGAGTATTGGGTAGTCTTGCACTGGAGTACAGCTTTGCAGATATTCTGTGTCTGGGGTTTCTGTATCTTGTGATGGCTGTTGATTAGCGATTGATTCTGAAGCACTAACTTCCTCAATTTGTTCGTGTTTTGGTTTGGGAACTGTGGCTTTCTTGAGAGTTAGTAGTTCAGGTTTTTTGGTGGGTTTCATATAGAAGATTTTAAAAATTTTGGCAGAGGATAAATGGAAAGTTGCATGGGAATTAATTTGATGACCCATTGGAAGAATTTAGCATCCACGAACTGAATGCTGAATCCTGAATTCTTACGAGCAATCTATAGTGTTGGATTGGATCGAATTTCACAAGTGGTGAAAACAAGGTAATTTGTTCGGTCGAGTAAACCTGTAAACGCTCATAAATGCAAAGATAGAAACAGAATAAAAACCCCAACCTCAGTAAAAGGATGGGGAGTAGGTAAAATAAGATTACTTGCCATGATCATACAACTAAATATTGGTTCAACCACCTTCTTTTTGGAGGTGGCACTATGAACAAACCCCCTTCTCGCAAACAGTCAAAGGCAGCAAAAGATACCCAACAGCAGGATAATTCACCATCAGTAACTATTGATGTGGTGGCAGTTGAAATTCCTGAGTTAACACAAGAGGAGTTGCGCGATCGCCTACACCTGGAGCGAAAAGTAGAGAGAGCGTTTTATGAGGCAGGGAAGGCGTTGATGGAGTTGCGCGATCGCAGATTGTATCGTTCCACGCACCGAACATTTGAGGAATATTGCAAAGATAGATTTGGATATAGTCGCAGGCAACCATACTTATTAATGGATGCGGCGGTAGTATTTGAGAATTTAGTTGAAAAATGTGATCCAATGGATCACATTTTGCCGACGAATGAACGGCAAGTGCGCCCCCTGGTAAAACTAGAGCCTCAGCAGCAGCAGCAGGTATGGCAGCAAGCAGTAGAGGAAGCTGGTGGTAAAGTTCCTTCAGGTCGGGTAGTCAAGGACATCGTAGATAAAATCCGAGAGAGAACCAAAGTCCCAAATCCGTACCAATTGGGAGAAATCTGCGTTATCCAGCCCAAAGATAATCCAGATTTGCGAGGTAAAGCTGGGTATTGGGGTGTGGTGACTCACGTTGGAGAATACAGTTGTACTGTACAGTGTTGGGATGGTGACTACACAGCCAAAGTAGAACATCTGAAGTCACTGGAATTGCTGGAAGAAGACTGCAAGTATATGCAGCAGTTGTGTATGCGGCTACGGCGATTGCATGAAGTGGCCAGCCGTGACCCCGCAGTGGATTGGCTGTTGCAGGGGTTGGGTAAGCAAGCTAAACCGTATTTGTCTTCGTTGCAGGCGAAACTGCTAGGGGCTGTCGAGAAAGAGTATAACTTGGTTTGGAGGCAGCAGAACTAATGCAGCAATACCACAAATTAACAACGATACAGACGGAGAATTTCTGGCTTTTGGAGGGTGAGAGGTTGTCAGAAAAACCCAAGCTTTTCTTTAATCGAGATGTGCAAGTGGAGTATGGTATCAGTCGAGATAAAGCAACCCGTACAAATACTCTGCCAAAAGTCTAAAAAAAACATACTGACATTCAATGAGTAGCGTTCAATGCCATATCCGGAGATGGAGAACTTTGTCTGACCTGTCACCTTGATGTACGTTTATCACTTTGATTTGTGGTGGAATGGCAGTGTAAGCCGATACTGATAATTTATGTCATAATAGCTCCTAAATATAATTGGCAATTTTTGCCACCGCAAGGAGAAAAGTGACGTGGATCGCCAACGAACAACGCTGAACGTATCACTAACTTCTGATTTTAATAATTTTATAACCTCGCTTATAAAGTCAGGAAAGTATAAATCAGCAAGTGAAGTTGTTCGTCAAGGATTGAGATTACTTCAACAACACATATCAGGGTCAAACTCTGAACAAGCAGAAAGTTTACCAAAGCAATCTCTCACTGAAGACAAATTAAATAAAGGTAGGCAGTTAGATACGTTTCCGGGTGTAGGAGAGATGCACCAACGGATACGTAATTTTGATTGGGCAAGCACATCTGTTGGCAGTATAGAGAAATGGCCGCAAAGCTTGAAATCAACCATACGTACTTTGTTGGGTTCACGTTATCCAATGATTCTGCTATGGGGAGAGAACTTAATACAGATTTATAACGACGCATACACTAGTCTAATTGGAGTAAAGCATCCTTTGGCATTGGGTCACTCAATTCGAGAAACGCAGTCGGAATCATGGGATGTAATTGGGCCAATGATTAGCGAAGTGATGACGACAGGTGTTCCCAACTGGGTAGAAGACCAGATGATGGTGGTGAATCGCTCAGATTATAACGAGGAAGCGCACTTCAGTCTGTCTTACAGTGCCGTAGAAGATGATGAAGGTGTAATTAGGGGTATGCTTTGTGTGTGTAGCGAAGTGACGCAGCAGGTACTGGGGGAGCGACGCTTACGCTTGCAACGTGATTTGGCAGCCAAAGCAGGTGAAACACGCAGTGTAGAAGCAACTTGTAAAGATATTCTATCCACGATAGCCGAATATCCTTGGGATGTGCCGTTTGCGCTACTGTACTTGAGTGAAGAGTCAGACGCTAAAACAGTAAAATTATTTGGCAGCGTAGGTGTGGTTGAAAACGAAGGAATTGCACCAAAAACAGTCGTTGTTCAAACATCAGGATGTATATGGCCATTTGCCCAAGTGATGAAAGGTCAAACAGTTGTAGTTGAGAATCTCAAGCGTTGTACTACTATCACTGGTGGCCCTTGGGGAGAAATTGTTGAGCAAGCATTAGTATTGCCGATTCCATCATCAAATATTACTGCACCACTTGGGGTATTAATCGCCGGAATTAGCCCAAACCGTGCCTTGGATGAAGCTTATAAGTCGTTTTACGAGTTATTAGTAGGGCAAGTTTCAGTATCCCTCCGCAATGCTGGGGCATACGAAGAAGAACGCAAAAAAGCGGAAGCACTAGCCGAGCTAGATCGGGCGAAGACAGCATTTTTTAATAATGTTTCCCATGAGTTCCGCACACCCTTGACGTTGATGTTAGGGCCTCTAGAGGATGTCTTAAGTAAACAAAACGCTTCACTCTTCAAAAATTCACGCGAGCAATTGCAATTAGTCCACCGCAATAGTCTGCGTTTGCTCAAGCTAGTCAATACCTTATTAGACTTTTCCCGGATAGAAGCGAATCGAATTCAAGCTGTTTACGAGCCAACAGACCTGGCTGTATTTACCAGTGAACTAGCGAGTGTTTTTCGTTCAGCGATCGAAAAGGCTGGTTTATGTTTAGTAGTAGATTGCCCACCGTTACCGCAACAGGTATATGTAGACCGAGAAATGTGGGAAAAAATTGTCTTGAATCTGTTGAGCAATGCCTTTAAGTTCACCTTTGCTGGAGAAATTACTGTAGCCTTGCGCTCTGATGGGGAATCTGTGGAAATGAAAATCACAGATACAGGTACAGGAATTCCAGAAGCAGATTTGCCACATTTGTTTGAGCGATTTTATCGTGTACAAGGATCACGGGGCCGGACTTACGAAGGCTCTGGGATTGGGCTATCATTAGTGCGGGATTTGGTTCACCTTCATGGTGGCGAGGTTCGTGTTACCAGCCAAGTAAATCATGGGAGTTCTTTTGTAGTTGTATTGCCGTTTGGGAAAGATCATTTACCCGCAGAGCGTATTGGAGCTAATCGGGATTTACCTTCAACTGCATCAGGTACAGATGCGTTTGTGAAGGAAGCATGGCGTTGGCTACCCCAGGAAGCTCTTGAGCAGCCCAGCAGCCCAGCACAAGAGAAGACTTCCCCTCTGCCCCAGAACCCCTTTGTTCTTGGAGCAGGCGAAGTCCCTGTACCCAGTTGTAGCCGTATCTTGCTGGCGGACGATAACGCAGATATGCGTGATTATCTTAAGCACCTACTCCAGCCATATTACAAAGTAGAAGCAGTAACAGATGGAGTAACTGCCTTAGCAGCAATCCGTAGACAAATACCGGATTTAGTACTGAGCGATATCATGATGCCCAAAATGGACGGTTTGCAGTTGTTATACGAGTTAAGAACTGATTCAAATACAAAGGAAATACCGATTATTTTGCTGTCGGCTCGTGCAGGAGAAGAGTCTCGTGTCGAAGGGTTAGAAATGGGTGCAGATGATTATCTTGTGAAACCTTTCTCTGCCAAAGAATTGCTAGCACGGGTAAAAGCAAATTTGGAGTTGTCACGGCTGCGTCAAGATGCGTTAGTCCAACGAGCCGAACGCATACGAGAGCAGACAGCACGGATAGAGGCTGAGGCAGCAAACCGAATGAAAGATGAATTTTTGCAAGTGCTTTCTCATGAAATTCGCACACCACTCAATGCAATGTTGGGTTGGGTAAAGATGCTATCTCAAGGCAAACTGGACTCGATTGGGATTGCTCGTGCTTTGGAAACTATTGAGCGCAATGCCAAAGCTCAAGCAAAATTAGTCGATGATTTGCTGGACGTGTCACGTATTATTCGTGGACAACTGCGGTTGGAGAAGTGTCCAGTATCTCTTATTTCAGTAATTACAGAGGCAATTGAAACTCTAAAACCACGAGCTGAAGCTAAAGAAATTACGATTAAGTTCACACTTGAGACTACCACCTGTTGTGTTTTAGGGGATGCTAACCGATTACAACAAGTAGTGTCGAATTTGCTTGATAATGCAATTAAGTTTACACCATCTCAAGGACGGGTCGAGGTAAAGCTACAAAACACACCTACAGATGTACTTTTAATGGTTGAAGATACGGGAATTGGGATTAAAGCTGATGTGTTACCTTACATCTTTGACCGCTTTCGCCAAGCAGATTCAAGTACTACTCGAACTTACGGAGGGTTGGGTTTGGGACTAGCCATCGTGAAGCATTTGGTGGAAATGCACGATGGAACAATACAGGCTCAGAGTCTGGGACTCGGCCAAGGAGCCACCTTTAATGTGCGGTTCCCCCTAATGAATAAACCAAACGATGCTACTGATACACAATCAATTTCTGCACAGGCTAATAGTCAAGTTTTACTCAACGGTTTACAAGTATTAGTGGTTGATGATGAAGCTGATGGGCGTAAACTTGTGTGTTTTATCTTAGAACAGAATGGTGCCTTAGTCACTCAAGCAGCATCCGTAGCCCAGGCATGGTCAGCATTGGAGAAAGGAATCCCACACATACTAATTTCAGATTTAGGAATGCCACATGAAGATGGTTACAGCTTGATTCGTCAAATTCGAGCATTACCATCTGATAAAGGAGGAAGAATGCCAGCGATCGCACTTAGTGCTTATGCAAAAGAAGAAGACCGCAGGAAAGCACTACTAACAGGCTTTCAAACGTACTTAACCAAACCATTTGATCCAGATGAACTAATAATTATGGTTGCAAGTTTGGTTGGTATATACAGGCAGAGTGAACTTCTGCCCAAGATTGGCTAATTTTGAACATCTTGTGCTATCCTTCCCCACTCTCAGCAAAGCGGAGTGGGGAAGGATAGCACAAGACGTTCAATTAAGCAAGAGAATTTCAGAGACGGTAATCTAGATCTTAAATGGATCAGTGTCCACCTCAGATAAATGTTGTACTTTTGCCTCAAAAATACGCAACTGAGAAGCACTATCGCCATCAACGCTAGTTAAATTGATTAGTTCTAAAAGACGTTCGGCAGTCAATCCTGGTTGGTTTACGCAATCCCAAAGACTGCCTACACTGAAGGTTTGGTCTTGCCAGTCTCTAGGGTAGGCACTACGCAAATAGTTTTCCCATTGGTGTGGATGCTCAAGAATATGTTGAGCAACAGCCAAAGTCGAATCAGCTTCTACCAGTTGGAAATCGTTTTCGTACATTCCTTCATCTATGAGAGAAGTCACTAAAAACAGAGGCATAAGAGCAGTTATCAAAAGAGTTTACCTGAAAATTAACGAGCAGCCCTTTTTAAATTAACGAGGTGTTCGTACTCGTGCATGGGCAAAGAATTTTTTAACAAGCGACTAATTGTGGAATCAGTAACGTCATACTTCACAGCCAAAGTGGAGGTGGTTTCGTTGGTTTCACGATACAACCGCAGAATCTCTTCCTTTTGATCTGGTTTGAGCTTGCCCATGTTTTCTATCTCAAACTAAACTGGTCAACCTGGCATTTATTATCACCCAAAGTGTTGGATTACTTTACACGAAAAAATTAGTGAAGAGCTAGAATATAGTGCTAATGTACTATAAATTAAAAGTCTGGTATTTTGAGAAGCATAAGGTGTAAAAGCTCGGTGGTGCGAGTAAATGAGGAAGATTATTCATATAGACATGGATGCTTTCTACGCATCGGTTGAGCAAAGGGACAATCCGCAGTACCGGAGTAAACCATTGGTGGTAGGTGGCAGTCCTAATCAAAGAGGAGTGGTAGCCGCCGCCAGCTATGAAGCAAGGAAGTTCGGCATCCACTCAGCTATGCCATCGGTGACAGCAGTTGCTCTTTGTCCAGGGTTAATATTTGTTCCTCCGAGATCTGATGTCTACCGAGAAGTTTCTGCCCAAATCCATGAAATATTCAAACGCTACACTGACTTAGTAGAAGGGGTGGCTTTAGATGAAGCATACCTGGATGTGACCGAAAATAAAAGAAATATCGCCTATGCCTCAACTATAGGTCGGTATATCAAAGCAGAGATACTAGAAAAAACGCAGTTAACAGCCACAGCAGGGGTATCGATTAACAAATTCTTAGCGAAGATGGCATCAGGGCAGGACAAGCCCAACGGATTAACGGTGATTCTGCCTCAAGATGCGATCGCCTTTGTAGAAGCGTTGCCGATTGAGAAATTTCACGGCATTGGAGAAGTGACAGCAGCAAAGATGCACTCTTTGGGTATTCATACTGGTGCAGATTTAAAGGAGCGATCGCTAAAAGAACTAACGCAACACTTTGGCAAGATGGGGAGTTATTACTACAAAATAGCCAGGGCAGAAGATGAGCGAGTAGTTGAGCCGAATAGAGTTCGCAAATCAATTGGTGCAGAGACATCGTTTGCCAAAGATTTAAGCGATCGCCGCCAGATGTTGTTTGAACAGAAATGTTGAGCGCAGTCCCTACCTATAACGCAGTTTAGGTAAGGTTAGCGAAATAAGTATAAAAAGCGTAGCAACAACTTATTCTGGTTTCTCTTGGTTCTGCACATATTCAATAAGTTTATCCAAATGATAAATAAGTTTAAAAGCACTATTAGAACGAGTTTTTAGGCTGATGCTATGTTCCATAACTAATTAAGTAATTATATTGACATCCGAATAGTATATTAGTACTATATTTATAGTTAAGGTCGAGACAAAACCGATGAGTAAATCAAAAACCAAAAGAAAAACTGTATTAAAAGAAATCAGAACTGATGTGTGGGAATTGGCAGCAACACCAGACCAGAAACATCAGATGATTTTAACGGTCATTGAGTACCGAAAATATTTAACTCCTTTGGTTTTTATTATTAATGCTCAGTGGTGTAATCTGTCCGAATTGACATCGAAAGAGAGGGTAAATGCGGTTGAGAAGATGATTCATAAAACTGCAAATAACCCCAACCCAAAACATAAATGCTTTCAATCAGTAATTTACAAATTTCCATCATTTCAGAAATTTCCCAGCTATTTAAGACGTGCCGCTATAGCTGATGCAATAGGCATAGTTTCTAGCTTTCAAAGCCGATATTATGAATGGCAATCAGGGATAAGAAAGCACAGAAAAGCCAAGCCACCAAAGCTTACTACAATGTGCAAAACTTACCCTGCACTTTACCAAGGGCAACAGGTGAAGTGCGGCTTAAATTATCAAACAGTAGATATCAAAGTATGGAGTGGTACTGATTGGATATGGCTTGAGAACATCAAGATTAAAAAGCATGGTTTGTCACGCCACTTGGTTGAGGGGAATGAAAAACAATCTCCGGCATTAGTGGTAAATAAACATAAATGTCAACTTTCAATGCTCGTTCAAATCAAGAAAATTGATAGGAGTAATTCAGAGTTTGTGTGTAGTGTTGATATGGGTATTAACAATGCTGCCACAGCCGCTATCGTTGGTAGAAACGGTACTGTAAAGGCAAGAAAGTTTATCAATCCTGCTAGAGACATAGACCGCAGAAACCAACGCCGAATGATGATTCAGAAAAAATCATCACAAACAGCTAATATCACAAAACAAAAACTCCCTCGTAGTTTTTGTAAAGGACTGTACCGCAAATCGTCAAACATCAATTTGGAAATCTCTCGTCAGGTTATGCGAGGTATTGTGGAGTTCGCCAAGACTCATAATGCTAAGATAATTGTGTTTGAGAACTTAGCAGGATGGAAGGCAAAAGCGGGTAAGAAAGGTTCTTTACAAAAGCAAAAATTTCATCTGTGGTGTCATTGCAAAATAGTTGAGTTGACACAACAAAGGTGGAGTGAATTAGGCGGAAAGGTAGTTTTTGTTAACCCTAAATACACCAGTGCTTACGCTTTCGATGGTAGTGGCAGGGTGCGGCGGAGTCAGGTGAATTACTCGTTGGCTGTATTTAAAACTGGTAAACAATACAATGCCGATTTGTCAGCGTCGTACAATATCGGTGCGCGGTATTGGTATGCCCTAATTACGGACGATCAGCATTTTTCTAGAGTGTTCGTCGGCAAAAGTTCCGACGAAACACTGAGAACGCCAGTAACTCTGGATACGTTGAGAAATCTTGAGGTTTCTTAGCGAACGAATCCCCAACTATATTGCTTGCAATTAGTTGGGGTGCGTTCAACTTGAACAGATTGCCCACAATGTAGAGCAAAGACTAAAGCAGCATCAGACACGGGGACGCACGTTAACCCTGAAAATCAAGTTTTCCGATTATCAGCAGATTACCCGAAGTAAGACTATGCCTGATTTCACCAGTGAGTTTGATGTGATATTAACCACAGCGACAAAACTGTTTGAGGCAGTGGAGTTAGAAAACCGTAGTATCAGGTTGTTGGGGATTTCGTTGTCCAATCTAGAAAATAGGAAACAAATAGAAGTTATTCAATTACCACTGTTCTCAATTTCAGGCATGATCTTCTAGTGATGCGTAAGATTTGAAGGGAGAGCCACTAACAAATTTAACAGTGGATTCAAACAGAAGTTGAATTGAAGTTGCAATTAAGATATGTTGCAGTAGCAGTGGCAAAATTAACCTACCTGGACATGATAGTGATGAGCTAAAGTTCTGGGGTTGAGGGAGCAGTGGGCAATTTGGAAAGCCGAGCAGAAAAAATCCTAGTGGTGGACGACGAAGCAAGTATCCGTCGAATTTTGGAGACGCGCCTTTCGATGATTGGTTACAATGTCGTCACAGCAAGTGATGGCAAAGAGGCACTAGAGACTTTTCGCTTGTCTGCCCCGGACTTAGTAGTTTTGGACGTGATGATGCCGAAGTTAGATGGTTACGGTGTTTGTCAAGAACTACGAAAGGAATCAGATATCCCAATTATTCTTCTGACAGCTTTGGCAGATGTTGCAGACCGCATCACGGGTTTAGAATTAGGGGCTGATGACTACATCATTAAACCATTTTCGCCCAAAGAACTAGAAGCGCGAATTCGCTCGATATTGCGACGGCGAATCAGTAAAACAAGTAGTGGGGGTGTTCCCAATTCAGGAGTCATCCAAGCGGAAAATCTCAAAATAGATACAAATAAACGACAAATTTATAGAGGGAATGAGCGGATTCGCTTGACGGGTGTAGAGTATAGCTTGTTAGAGTTATTGGTGAGCCACAGTGGAAAATCGTTTTCTCGGAGAGAAATATTGCAGCAAGTGTGGGGGTACAGTGCGGAACAAAACGCAGATACTCGTGTAGTGGATGTGCATATCTCCAGGTTGCGCTCGAAGTTGGAAAAAGACCCAGAAAATCCAGAATATATACTAACAGCCAGGGGGAATGGGTATCTTTTTCAAAGAATTGTTGCATCAGAGAATGACCTATGACATCGGCAAATGTCCAAGATCAAAATCGATGAAGTCATCTGCATCAAAGGCAGTATTCTGGTAGTATTCTACACTCCCGGACAATGTTGGCAGTTCCGCATCATCAGCCGCAGTGGGGGCATATTTGGGGAGCAGAAGATTTACTACAGTGCAGAGGCGGCGTTCAGGACTGGGATGGAGTGGCTGAGGGATGAACTGTAGGAAATGTGGTTAGAATTGTAGCTTATTGTATAATTTGCCACTAATGAACTCGCCAGGAAGAACAGGAATTATCTTGAGTGCGATCGCCGCAGGAGTAGCAGCTATAACTGTCGGAGTAATGATTTTCTGGGTAAATCAGCCAAATATTGCACTAACAGAGGACTGGACAGTTATCGACGTGGTTGATGGAGACAGATTGACAGTTCGACAAGCCGATGGCAAACAAATAAATGTTCGTCTTTGCGGTATTGTTGCAGCATTAGACAAGGAAGCCAAAGAAAAGCTTCAATCGCTAGTAGCGACTGCTGAAAATCAGGTGATGCTCATCCCGGTGGAAAAAGATGGCGATGGTTACACCATTGCAGAGGTAATGGCTTACGGTACGGGTGAGGTAGAAATCAGCTTTCAGGAAGAATTGCTCAAAAGTGGATGGGCGAAAACGCGGAAATCAGGTGTAGAATGCCCGAATCAGTTGTCTTTTGAGCAAGCCGAAAAGATAGCGATCGCATCGAAAGTGGGAGTGTGGAATTGACCTTGGAAGAAAAACAGCTAAACCTATTTTCCGATACCAAACCCACACCAGCACGTAGAACAGAGCAACTGGTAATGAGTAAAAATGCCTTGCTGAAGTGGAAAGCGCAGATTTTGGAGTATCAGCAACGGGTGAGGGCAAGCCAAGCACCAAAGCAAGCAACACTGTTTGACCTAACCCCAGCGTACTGTGACCCAGACGCGATAGACCCGTTTAAGTTGCATTTACAACCAATGGCCTTTTACCGGATGCCAGATGATTTTGGTCAGGCAGCTTTGTATTTTGTGATTGATAGTGCGGCTGAGTTGTTGCTTTATGTTGGGGAAACCAAGCGGAGTAATAAACGCTGGCGTGGGACTCATGGCTGCAAAGATTACATCGGCAGTTACCGAGACTTACATTATCGTTATCAGATAGAAACGGCAGTTAATATTGGTTTTTGGTGGGACGCACCCACAGACCGACGCGCACGACAAACTTTAGAACAGGCAATGATTCAAAAGTGGCGTAGTCCATTTAATAAAGAAAATTGGGAGCGATGGGGACAGCCGTTTAAATAGAATGTTTCGTGGTAATCACAATGTCTGATAATTTTCCTTTTCAAGACCCTGAGCAACTACAGCAATGGCATCAAGGGATAAAAGATGCTAACCGCAATAATATTTTCTGTCACTGTCGCAGTTGCGGTTATGAGTGGATGGATTCAAAATTTGATGCTACTTGTATTCAATGTGGTAGCAAAGATGTAGAAAGTATTTCATCTTGGCAGTTTCCAGATGATTAATCTGTTAATTGAATAGTGCGATCGCTCCTTCTCCTAAAACTAATCCTCCCAAACTGTCATAAATTCTTCCCACTCTCCATCAGTCTGGGGTGGTTTGTCTTTGGTCAATCCTACCAGCCGCGCTAGTTTCCTGGCTTGTTCTGGACTTTCCCCAAGCTCTATTAACTGGTGTTCTAGGTTGGGGTCGTAGCCTTGGGTTAGTAGCTGGGCATACTCGGTATCAGTTATGCCCAGGTTGTGGATGTTGGTCATGGGGTGTTGGGGATTTGGGGCAATCAGCTACGCTCTTGCGTTATGCCATCGCACTAATCTGACTTTGAATAAATAAAACTAATAGTTGATATTCGTTTTAGAAAATTCCTAGCACTTGATTAATTTTTGTAAAGCAGTGTAAAGTACACTCACAGGCAAAAACAAAACCGCCTGATACATACATAAATTTAACCGCAATCATAAAACAATGACAGCAACCTTACAACAGCGCAAAAGCGCAAACGTATGGGAGCAGTTCTGCGAGTGGATCACCAGCACCAACAACCGCTTATACATCGGTTGGTTCGGCGTGCTAATGATCCCCACCTTGCTAGCTGCAACCACCTGCTTCATCATCGCCTTCATCGCCGCACCTCCAGTAGACATCGACGGTATCCGCGAACCCGTTGCAGGTTCCTTGATTTACGGAAACAACATCATCTCCGGTGCAGTTGTTCCTTCTTCCAACGCTATCGGTTTACACTTCTACCCCATCTGGGAAGCAGCTTCCTTAGACGAGTGGTTGTACAACGGTGGCCCTTACCAACTAGTAGTATTCCACTTCTTGATCGGAGTATTCTGCTACCTAG